>Ga0136611_10002615_pt1 | contig 12553 bp, 11 predicted proteins | sample AntDrymUQ2232306_2_FD_106645 | JGI IMG/M metagenome (GOLD analysis project Ga0136611, IMG submission 106645) | Polar desert sand microbial communities from Dry Valleys, Antarctica - metaG UQ223 (23.06) | ecosystem: Environmental > Terrestrial > Soil > Desert | place: Antarctica: Dry Valley... | reverse complement strand
GGATCCTCGGGGCCGTCGTCGACGTAGAAGCGGTCGTAGATCATGCCGCCCCACGGGTACCAGTGCGAGAAGTGCGCCGTGTACCGCGCGCCGTACTCGGCGAAACCGTCCTCGATCGTCCGCTTCTTGGCCTCGTACAGACCGGGCAGCGCGGCGAACCGGGCGCAGGTGTCCGTTGTGCCGAACACCGTGGGCGGGGCGGGGGCGTTGTGCTTGGCGAACGGCTCGTACTTGCCGTCCCACCAGGTCCGTGCCGGCCCGGCGCCGAGGTCGATTCCGTCGTTGATGTCGCTGACGGCGCGGATCCGCTCCTCCTCGAGATCCATCGAGGATTCGTAGCCGTCGAGGACCACGATGAGGAGGACCCCCGTCGAGTCGAGGTCGAGCATCGAGGTCAGCTTCGCGCTGTCGGCCTCGTCGTAGAGCCGCATGGCGGCGGGCACGATGCGCCGGGTCATGATCAGTCGAGCCGTCTCGAGCCCGGCCAACACCGAGGCGAACTGGAAGGACAGGAAGCGCCGCCCTTCGGGGAGCGGCTCCAGGCGCATGGTGGCCTCGGTGATGACGCCGAGCGTGCCCTCGGACCCGATGAGCGTCTGCATCAGGTCGGGGCCGGTGGCGTGGTTGGGGACGGGCAGCGTCGAGATCCGCCGGCCCGGGGGAACGACCGCCTCGACCTGCAGCGCCAGCTGCTCTGCCTTGCCGTACTTCGTCGACACGACTCCGGATCCGCGAGCGGCGAGGCAGCCGCCGATGGTCGCCCCGAAGAAGTGCGAACCGGGGTAGTGCGGCAGGGTCAGGCCCCGGTCGTGGAGCTCCTTCTCCAGCACCGAGCCGTCGATCCCGGCCTGCACGGTCACGGTCAGACTGGTCTCGTCGACCTCGATGATGCGGTCCATCCGGGTCAGGTCGACCGCGATGCCGCCGTACAGCGCGAACGTGCCTCCCTGGGTGCCCGACCCGCCGCCCCGGGGGATCACCGGAACCCGGTACTCGGAGGCGATGCGCACGACTCCCTCCACCTGCTCGGTGGTGTCTGGCCGCACGACCACGTCGGCCACCGGCAGGGGGAGGTCGCGGTGCCGAAGGAACTGCGACATCCACGACCAGTCGGCAGACTGCTCGGCGAGATCGCCGGCCTCGCTGCTCACGTGCTCGGCACCGACGACGGCGCCGAGGTCGCGCGCGAGCTGGCCGAGGAGGAACGGGCGGGCCGCTCCGACCCCGCTGCTCGAGTGCTGCGTCATGGCGGCGTCGCCTTCCCGTGGTGCCCGGGCCTCACCCGAGGTCGGGTTCGTCGAGGGTCGATTCACCGGCACGCTAGGGGCTCAACGGCCTGGATGTCAACGAACATGCAGGGATGGATACACCAATGGATTTGCTCTTGCATTCGCGAGTGGATCCCCCTAACTTGTGATTCGCGCCATGTACGGCAGGCGGTGTGTGGGCCACGGTCGGGCTGGACCGGAGCCTGCGGCCCGCCGACCGAGATGCGACAGAGCGACGGGAGGTGGGAAGGCGGTGGCCATCATGGACACTTCAGTGGCACCGGTCCGCCGCTCTCTCGCCTGGCGCCCAGTGGTTGCTCGCGTGCCCGGAGCGGTTGTCTGGCTGGTCCTGGCCTTCGCCGCGCTCTGGGTGCTCTTCCTGGCCGACGGCACTCCGGCCGAACCCGCGGTCAGCGATCCCGGAAGGTTCGCCGTCACCCTCCTGGACGGCCTCACCTTCGCCGGCCTGCTGTTCGTCGTGGCGTCCGGGTTCACGCTCATCTTCGGTTTGATGCGCACGGTCAACATGGCTCACGGCTCACTCTTCCTGCTCGCCGGCTTCACCGCGATCTCGCTCCAGCAGGCGATGGTCGGGAAGACCCGGAACATCGCACCCGAGGACGTCTCGGTTCTCTCCTGGATCGTTCCGCTGATCGCCGCTGCCTCGCTCGCGGCCGTGCTCGGCGTCCTTCTCCAGCAGGTCTTCTTGCGCTGGAACCAGGGTCAGGAGCTTCGACAGGCTCTCATCACGATCGCGGTCTCGGTCATCCTGGCTGACCAGATGCTCCGCCAGTTCGGTGGTCTGGCGAAGACGATGGTGTGGCCCGGCGCGGTCTCCAACTTCATCGAGATCTTCGGCCAGCGGTACGCCACCAGCCGGCTGTTCCTGCTCGCCGTCGCCATTGTCGTCGGCACGGCCCTGTGGCTTTGGCTGACGAAGACGCGGATGGGGATGGTGATCCGGGCCGGGGTTGACGACGAGCCGATGGTGCGGGCGCTGGGCATCAACGTCACGCTCGTCTTCGCCGTCACCTTCTTTGTCGGGGCCTTTCTGGCCGGGGCAGGAGGCGTGATGGGTGCGTCGTTCGCTGGCGCCGCCACCGGTTCGGATGGTTCCTGGCTGCTCAACTCGCTCGTCGTTGTCATCATCGGCGGCCTGGGTTCGATCAAGGGTGCCGTGGCCGGCTCCGTGCTCTACGGGATGGTGGTGGCACTGTCCCCGGCCTACCTGCCGACGCAGTACACCTTTTACTCCGTCATCTTCTCGTTCGTGCTCCTGGCTCTGGTACTCGCGTTGAGACCCAATGGCCTGTTCGGGCGGCCGGCATGAGTGTGCGCGGCATCGTCTCTGCGCCCAACGTCGTTCTCACTGTGCTGGTCATCGTCCTGCTGCTGGTGCCGGGCACCGTGTCCGACTTCTTCGTCACCTTCGTCCTGACCCAAGCACTGATCCTGGGCCTCATCGCCGCCAGTATCGTCTTCCTGACCTCTCTCGGCGGCATGATCTCGCTGGCCCAGCTGCTGCTCGCGGGTGTCGCCGGCTTCATGTTCGCCAACGCGTCGCTCGCATCGGGAGCTCGAGGCCTCAACCTGGGCTGGCACCCTTGGGTCGCTGTGCTCTTCGCGCTGGGCGTCACCACGCTCGTCGCCCTGGTGCTGGGAGCGGTAGCCAGCAGGACCACCGGCATCTACTTCCTCATGCTGACGTTGGTTTATGGCGTCATCGGGTTCTCCGTCTTCGCCCAGGTGGTGACGATCTCCGGCCCAAGTGGCATCAGCAGCATCGTCGCCCCGGAGCCGTTTAACGATCCCTACCGGCTCTACCACGCGGCTGTGGTCCTGTCGGCCCTCGCCTACTTGGCGTTCCGGGCGCTCGGCCGGACCAACTTCGGACTGGCCCTGCAAGGGGTGCGTGACGATCCGGTGCGGATGAGCTCCCTGGGCTTCAACGTGGCGCTGCACCGCACCCTCGCGTTTGCGCTGGCCGGGTTCTTCGCGGGCATCGCCGGTCTCCTCAACGTGTGGTGGCGCGGGCAGATCGACCCGGCCTCCATCGCCATCGGACCAACCCTCACCCTGTTGATCATCGCTGTCATCGGCGGGATCTCGTACTTCGAGGGTGCCTGGCTCGGCGCGTTGGTCTACGTGCTTCTCAACACCTACACCACGTCGATCCCGCTGATCGACCGCATCGGGCTCACCCCGGACCGGTTCAACACCATCATCGGACTGGTGGTGCTGTTGATCATGGTGCTGTCGCCCGAGGGACTGGCCGGCATCGTCGAACGGCTCAGCAGGCGCCGCGGGTTCGCGAAGCCGAGCAGCCACTCCATCGAGCTCCCGACGACCTCGCACACGCCCGCCCAGGCGGGCTCTGGTGTCGAACCGTGAGCCGCCGGCGCGATTCGCACCGCACACCGAAGCGCAGCGACCGTCGCTCCGCTGACCAGCGAAAGGAACCCACCCACATGAGCGAGCGATCACACAAGCCGAGGTGGCTGCTTCCGGCCACGCTCCTCTCGGTCCTCACGCTGCTTGCCGCCGGATGCAGTGGCGGCGACGATGGCCAGACAACGCCAACGCCGACCAACGACGCCAGTGCAAGCGCAGGGGGTGCCGCCAGTGAGTCCGCCGACTCGGGCGTCAAGCTCGGTATCCTGGGCGAGTGCGAGGGACCGTTCGGCGGCTTCAACGAGGACACCGTCGCCGGTGTCGAGCTTGCCCTCGCCAACTTTGCCGGGGCCACCGTCAGCTCGACAACGACAGCCCTCGAGGGTTGGGAGGGCGCCGAGGTCAACGGCACTCCCATCGAGCTCGTCGGTATCGGCTGTGGCGACGACACTCCGGACACCATCCTCGGTGAGATCCGTCAGCTCGTCGAGCAGGAGGGCGCCAACGTCGTCATCGGCCCGCTGTCCGGCGACGAGGGCATCGCCGTGGCGGAGTACGCCAAGGCCAACCCCGAGCTGACCGTCCTGTCCGGCATCGCGGGCTCACAGGAACCGACCCTGCAGGTGCAGGCGGAGAACTACTTCCGCTTCCACGGTGACGGCGCCATGTGGAACGCCGGAATGGGTGACATCCTGCACAACCAGGAGGGCTGGGACACAGTCGCGGTTATCGCCGACGACTACAGCTTCGGCCACACCTCGGCGGCCGGTTTCATCGCCGACTTCTGCGGGGTGGGCGGCGACGTCGTCTCTCGCGTCTTCCCGCCGCTCGGCACCACCGACTACTCCTCCTTCATCCAGCAGCTTCCAGATTCCGATGAGGTGGACGGCTACTTCTGGGTGGTCGGCGGAACGGGAACCCAGGCGGCGCTCGAGGCATTCGTCAACGCCAAGGGAGACCTCACCGGGGATCAGCACGCCGGCAACCTGTTCTTCAACCCGTCCTTGGCCCAGGCTCTCGGCACGGACATCGCCGGCGCGTACGTCGGTGGGTTCGCGGTCCTTCCGGGCGACATCAAGACGCCGGAGATCGAAGAGTACCTGGCCAGCGCGGACGACACCTGGGAGACCTTGGCGAGCGGCATCAGTGGCGGTGAGCCCGGCCCGCCGTCCGCGGCCGCGGGCTTCGGCTTCATGTACGGCTACTACTCGGCCGGTGTCGCACTTGTCCGGGCCCTGGAGGCAACCGAGGGCGACGCCTCGCCCGATGCGCTTCAGTCGGCACTCGCGGACCTGACCCTCGAGCTCCCCTACGGCGACATCAGCCTCGACGAGAACCGCAGCGGCATCGTCGACGTCGGTCTGTCGCAGCTGGTGGAGGAGGATGGCGAGATCGTCCAGAAGGCCGTCGCGGTCATCCCCCAGGTCGATCAGAGCTTCGGTGGCACCTTCAGCACCGACACGCCGGCGCCCGGCCGCGACTTCCCGGCGTGCGAGGAGGCGGACCTTCCCTGGGTCGGCAACGCCATCCCGGTCGTAGACGGGGTGCCGGAGGAGTAGGCACCCTTGACCTGACCACAGCGGATAGCGAGCACGAGGACAGCCATGGCGCCGGACACGACCACAGATGCTGACAGCGGTCACCCCGCGGTGCAGCTGCGCTCCATCACGGTGGCGTTCGGTGGCCTGCTGGCCCTGGGAGGCGTTGATCTTGACGTCTCCCAGGGCGAGCGGCTGGCCATCCTCGGGCCCAACGGCGCCGGCAAGACGACCCTCTTCAATGTCGTCGCCGGAGATCTGGTGCCCACCGAGGGATCGCTGACGATCAAGGGCGTCGACTGCGCCCGGCTGCCGTCAAGGTTCCGACCGCGGCTCGGGGTGGCCCGGACCTACCAGAAGGCCAGGTCGTTCCCGGGTCTGACGGTGGAGGACAATCTCTACCTCGCGCTCGTCGGCAAGAGGGGCCGGCACCGATCACTGCTCGCGGCCGGCCGAACGGGTCGTGAGCTACGGAACCGCGCGGGGTCGGCTGCTGCTGCGGTGTGGCTCCAGGACCGGCTCGGAACCATGGTCAGTAATCTGTCCCACGGTCAGAAGCGGCAGCTGGAGATCGGGATGGCCCTGGCCACCGACCCCGACGTGCTCCTGCTCGACGAACCGGCCTCCGGGCTTTCTCGTGGCGAGCGGGAGCGGCTCTCCGAGCTGTTGGAGCTGCTGCCCGCGGAGACGACGCTCCTCCTCATCGAGCACGACATGGACGTGGCATTCCAGGTGGGGAGACGGGTCGTGGTCATGTCTGACGGACTGCTCGTCGCCTCGGGGACGCCCGACCAGATCCAGGCGAACACCTTGGTCCAAGACATCTACCTCGGCAGCGAGGCTCTGTCATGACGCAGCCACTGTTGGAGGTCAAGGACCTGACCGCCGGGTACGGCGAGTCCCAGGTGCTCGACGGGATCAGCTTCAGCATGGGCGTCGAGGCTGTCGGCATCATCGGCCGCAACGGCATGGGTAAGACCACCCTCTGCGACACGTTGATGGGTCTCATCCGGCCCTCAGGTGGGCAGATCCTGCTGCACGGAGAGCACCTCGAGGGACGAGCCCCCGAGAAGATCGCCCGTAGCGGCATCGCCTACGTTCCACAGGGCCGTCGCTTGTTCAAGTCCCTGACGGTCGACGAGCACCTGGCGATGCTCGCCAGGGGCACGCGAGACAAGCGCTGGACGCCGGCAGCGGTCTACGACCTGTTCCCGCGCCTCGCCCAACGGAAGAGCAGCGGCGGCGCGGACCTGTCGGGCGGCGAGCAGCAGATGCTGTCCGTCGGCCGCGCGCTCCTGCTCAACGGGGCGCTCGTGGTGATGGACGAACCCTCCGAGGGTCTTGCTCCCACCATCGTCGACGTCCTCGTCGAGGCCGTCCACCGTCTCGTCGAGGAGGGCACCGCCGTCCTCGTGGTCGAGCAGAAGCTGCTGGCGGCCACCGCGATGGCCGAACGACAGCTCGTCATGATCTCCGGCCGGATCCAGGCAGAGACGACCGCGACCAAGCTGAAGGCAGATCCGGAGCTCCAGCGGAGATACTTGGGCGTCGGCAGTGCCGTGGAGACCGCCGACCATCCGACCGAGCCGATGGCGAGAGGTGAAGTGCAGTGACCGGATCCCTCAACGTGGCGCTGATCGGCTCGAAGTTCATGGGCCGCGCCCACTCCAACGCCTGGCTCAAGGTGGCTAAGTTCTTCGACGTCGACCCGGTGCCCAGCATGCACACCGTGGTCGGGCGGTCGTCGTCCGACCTCGTCGACTTCGCAGCACAGTGGGGCTGGCAGCACACCTCCACGGACTGGCAGGTGGTCGTCGCCTCGCCGGAGATCGGGCTCGTCGACATCGCCACGCCCAACAACGTGCACGCCGAGCAGGCCATCACCGCTCTTGAGGCGGGCAAGCACGTCGCCTGCGAGAAGCCGCTGGCCGGCACCCTCGCCGATGCCCAGCGCATGGCCGACGCCGCGGCCGGTGCCGCTGGTCGGACCTTCGTCTGGTTTAACTACCGCCGAGTGCCTGCCGTTGCACTGGCTCAGCGACTGGTCGCCTCGGGGGCCCTCGGCAGGATCTACCACGCCCGGGCCGCCTACCTGCAGAGCTGGGGCGGCCCGGACACGCCCCTGCTGTGGCGATTCCAGGGCGACATCGCCGGCTCCGGCGCCCACGGTGACCTCAACGCGCATCTCATCGACACGGTCCGCTTCGTCACCGGCGAGGAGATCGTGACAGTGGAGGGCGCGGTCGAGCACACCTTCATCACCGAGCGGGAGCTCCTGGATAGCTCGGCAGGCGGCGAGATCGCGGGGGCGGGAGCATCGACGACCGGCGCCAAAGGACGCAGCACGGTGGACGACGCGGTGCTGTTCCTCGCTCGGATGAGCGGCGGCGCGCTTGCCACCTTCGAAGCCACCCGGCTCGCCACCGGCTACCACAACGCCAACCGCTTCGAGATCCACGGTGAGCGGGGTGCGCTGCGCTTCGACTTCGCGCGGATGAACGAGCTGGACTTCTACAACCTGGACGCCGACCCCGCCGTCCAGGGGTGGACCACCATCGACGTCACCCGTGCCGGCAGCGGGCACCCCTACATCGAGGCCTGGTGGCCGGACGGGCACGGTCTTGGCTACGAGCACAGCTTCGTAAACCAGGCCCGCGACATCCTGACGGTCCTCGGCGGTGGCGAACCCGCTTTCGCTCTGCCCGACTTCGCCGACGCACTCAAGACGCAGCGGGTGCTCCACGCCGCTGTCGCCTCTGCACGAGACCGGGCGCCGGTCGACGTCGCCGACGTGTGACATCCAGAGAGGAACTGCTATGACCGAGACCCAGCCCTATGAACCGATCTTCATGCCGGTCGGTGTACTCACCGCGGCACTGCAGGAACTGACGCCTCGGGAGCAGCGCGACGCCGACCCCGACCAAGCTGTCGAGGAATGGCTTGACTTCGCAAAGGAGCTCGGCGCCGACTGCATCGAGCTGTCTGCGGCGCTGCACCCCTCGGTGGCGGACGTCCCCCCGGAGGCCATGCTCGACCCGGTGGCCAACACGCTGGACCTGCGCGACCCGTTCGACGAGCAGCGGGCCAAGCGCGTCCGGGCGGCCGTCGACGCGACAGGGGTCACCCTCGCCGACCTCGCCTACTTCGACGACATGCTGCACGAGGACCCCACGATCCGCCGCAAGAAGCACGACTTCATGGTGCGGGTCATGGACGCCGCGGTCCTGCTGGGCGTCTCGGCCGTCACGGGGTTCGTCGGGCGCAATCAGTCCAGGTCCATGGACCAGAACCTTATCGACTTCGAGGACGGCTTCATCCCGCTGCTCAAGGCCGCCAAGGACCGCGGCCTCTCCTACCGGGTCGAGCAGTGCCCCATGCCCGGCTGGTCGCCCGGCGACAACTTCCACAACAACATTGGCTACACCCCCGCCCTGTGGATCGCTTTGCACAAGATCTGTGAGCGCAACGGGGTCGCCGACCAGTTCCGCATCCACTACGACCCTTCGCACTCGATCCTGATGGGTCAGGACACCCGCTCGATGTTCCAGTACCTCGCCGACGAGGGCTACGCCTTCCTCATCGCCGGCATGCACGTCAAGGGTCAGGTCATCGATGCCCGCGGGGTGTCAGCCTGGGGCTACGGCGGACAGACCGTGCAGCGCGGCGATTGGGACGGCGACCACCTCTCCACCAACCCCGCCGACCTGGCGAACGCCTGGAAGCAGCAGACGGTGCTGTGCGAGCACGAGCTTCCGGGAACGGCTCGACACGACCCGCTGGCCTATCTGCAGAACCGCAGCGTCGACTGGCTCGACCACCAGCTGGCGGCTCGCGAGCTGCTGGACGTCGACATGGCCACCATGCCGCTCATCGTCGAGCATGAGTATCCAGCGGCACGAGTGCAGGACAGGGATCTGCTGCTGCCCATCCTGGCCGGGTCCATCGACTTCACCCGACACATCGACCGGGCGGCGGCTGCGACGTACGCGTTGCAGCACCAGGTCCTCGCCGCGCAGGGGATCTCCGTCCAGGGCATCGGCCGCCAGGCATTCCGGAGCTAGGGGCCCGCATGAAGAGCAGCTCGACAGAGGTCCCGGGTCCGGTCCGCACGGCGATCAACCGAGTGCTGGGCTCCGGGTGAACACCCGCTCGCGAGCCGAGCTGGTCGCGCACTTCCAGGACATGGTGGCGCGCGGGGAGCCCATCGTCGGCGGTGGCGCAGGGACGGGCCTGTCGGCCAAGTGGGAGGAAGCCGGCGGAATCGACCTCATCGTGATCTACAACTCCGGCCGGTACCGGATGGCCGGTCGAGGCTCACTGGCCGGCCTGCTCGCCTACGGCAACGCCAACGAGATCGTGGTCGACATGGCACACGAGGTGCTCCCGGTGGTCCGCCACACGCCCGTGTTGGCCGGCGTCAACGGCACCGATCCCTTCTACCTGCCGCACCTGTTCCTCGGCGAGCTCAAGACCATGGGGTTCGCCGGAGTGCAGAACTTTCCGACCGTCGGCCTGATCGACGGGACGTTCCGAGCGAACCTCGAGGAGACGGGCATGGGCTACGCGCTCGAGGTGGAGATGATCCACAACGCCCGCGAGCTCGAGCTGCTCACCACGCCGTACGTGTTCAGTGAGGACAACGCGGCGGCCATGGCCGAGGCGGGCGCCGACATCGTTGTGTGCCACATGGGTCTGACCACTGGCGGCAGCATCGGCGCCGAGACGGCGCTGACGCTGGACGACTGCGTGCAACGCGTCGACCGATGGGGCGCAGCGGCGCGCGCGGTCCGGCCCGATGTCCTCGTGCTGTGCCACGGCGGTCCGATCGCCGAACCCTCGGATGCGACCTACGTCCTCCAGCACGCCAAGGACGTCCACGGCTTCTACGGCGCTTCGAGCATGGAGCGCCTGCCCACCGAGCAGGCGCTGAAGTCGCAGACCGAGGCGTTCAAGGCGGTGACCTTCCGATGACCGACCCAGCGCGCGTGCCTACGTTGGTCCTGGCAGGGACGCTCGACACGAAGGGACACGAGTACGCCTTCCTGTGCGACCGCGTGCGCGAGCACGGTGTCAACGTGCTCCTCGTCGACGTCGGCGTGTACACGCCCCAGGTGGAGCCCGACATCTCCCGTGAGGAAGTGGCCCGCGCCGCTGGCGAAGACTCGCGGGCGCTGGCCGAGTCGGGAGACCGCGGGAGGGCCACCGCCGCCATGGGGCGTGGTGCCGCAGCGCTGCTCCTCACCCTCCACGAGCAGGGACGGCTCCAGGGTTTGCTCGGCCTCGGTGGTTCAGGTGGGTCGTCGATCGTGACGACCGCGATGCGTGCCCTGCCACTGGGGGTGCCGAAGCTGATGGTGTCGACGGTCGCCTCCGGCGATACGCGTCCCTACGTTGGCGCCGTCGACGTGACGATGATGTACTCCGTCGTGGACATCGCCGGGATCAACTCGGTCTCGGCCCGCATCCTGTCCAACGCGGCAGGAGCGATCGCCGGCATGGTGCACGCGACGGTGCCGCCGCTGGAAAATCGACCGCTCATCGGTGCGTCAATGTTCGGCGTGACCACTCCCGGCGTCACGCGCGCCCGAGAGCGGCTCGAGGAGCTCGGCTACGAGGTTCTGGTCTTTCACGCCACCGGCACCGGCGGCCAGTCGATGGAGAACCTGGTCGCCGGCGGATTCCTCGCGGGTGTGCTCGACGTGACGACTACGGAGCTGGCCGACGACCTGGTCGGAGGCGTGCTGTCGGCCGGCCCGGATCGGCTGGAGGCGGCCGGTGCTGCCGGTGTTCCCCAGGTGGTCTCCCTCGGCGCTCTCGATATGGTGAACTTTGGACCGCGCGAGACGGTCCCGGAACGGTTCGAGGGACGCAACCTCTACGTGCACAACCCGACGATCACGCTGATGCGCACGACGCCTGACGAATGCCGGGAGCTCGGCCGGCAGGTGGGCGCCAAGCTGTCCGCGGCGACCGGCCCGACGGCCTTGTTCGTCCCCCGCCGCGGCGTCTCGATGATCGCCGTCGAGGGTCAGCCGTTCCACGACCCTGCCGCTGACCAGGCACTGTTCGGTGGGTTGTCCGAGACTGCGGCCGAGGTAGAGATCCATGAGCTCGATCTGGACGTCAACGACGAGCGGTTCGCCCTGGCGATGGCGAACCGTCTGCACGAGATGATCCAGGCTCAACCACCACGAGGAGATGGATAGCGATGTTCGTTCCACTGAGCGACGTACGCCGCGAGGAGTTCGACTGGGGCGTTATCGGGTGGCGCCTGGTCCCGGCGAAGGGGGCCCACCATCTCGTCGTCATGGACGTGGAGCTCCAGCCCGGTGGCGGTCACGACTTCCACCGCCACCCCGGGCAGGAGGAGATGATCCTCGTCAAGGAGGGCACGATCATCCAGTACGTCGAGGAGGAGTCCAGGACCCTGAACGCGGGCGACTCGGTCCTCGTGCCCGAAGGCGTCGTCCATGCGTCCTTCAATGACGACGCCGAGCAGACCGCCTACCTGCAAGTCGTCATCTCGCCCTCGCTGGGAGGCGAGACCGGGTATGGGCTGGAAGAGGTCGCCGACCAGGAGCCCTGGTCCTCACTGCGAAGGTAGGCGACCAGACGAGCCCGACCATGTCGAAGACTGCGCGTCTTTGGTCAGGGCTTCAGGACGAACCACACCGTGGTGCCCACGGTGTCGAGCTCGAACCGCCCATCGGGTCGCGAGGGCGTCGACCACCTGGCCCGCGGCCATGCACCCGCAAAGGGTTATCGAGCGACTCGACGAACGCGGCGTCCACGGTTGCCGCTGTCGCGGACGGTGGTCGCGAGAATGCCTCGTTCCAGCACCACGCGCGCGTCGCAGCCGGCGCTCGTGGTGCATCACGGCGTTGGTCATCAGCTCAGACAGGCCCGCGCGACCCTGCGTGCTTCTCGCCACGCCTGCAGTCGCACCTCGGCGAGGGCGTCGTTGGCCCACTTGACCACATGGCGCCCTCACCATGGTGACAGCGTCCTGAGCCTTCATCGGTCGACGCTCTGATGGTTGCTCGCGCCGTGCGTCGGCGCAGGTCCGTCGCCCTCGAGCTCCGCGGCGATGGAGACAGTGAGACCGCCCAGTAGGAAGCCGACCACGCCGGCGGCGAGGGTGTTGGTGTTCATGGGTTTCTCCGTCCCGGTGTTGGGTCAGCCGTGGTCATGGTGCTCGTTCTGAGAGCGGGCGGCACCGCCATCCCTTGGTTCCGGGTGGTCGTGGTCGTCGCCGTGGTGGTACTGGTGGGTCAGGGCATGGCCCTTTCCCTTGTCGATGAGGTAACGGTTGACGGGGAAGGCAGCGATGAACGCGGCCGTGAGTGCGATCATCAT
>Ga0136611_10002614_pt1 | contig 12553 bp, 11 predicted proteins | sample AntDrymUQ2232306_2_FD_106645 | JGI IMG/M metagenome (GOLD analysis project Ga0136611, IMG submission 106645) | Polar desert sand microbial communities from Dry Valleys, Antarctica - metaG UQ223 (23.06) | ecosystem: Environmental > Terrestrial > Soil > Desert | place: Antarctica: Dry Valley... | reverse complement strand
GTCACCGGTGATCACGCCCGCGAACAGAGCGAGCAGGGCGATCAGCGACAGGGTGACCAGACCCGCCAGGGCCAGCGGGCGGTGGAGGAAGCGGCGCAGCAGGCGCCGGCGCTGGCGGGACTTGGCGCTGCGCCGCTTCCTCCACCGCCCGCTGGCCCTGGCGGGTCTGGTCACCCTGTCGCTGATCGCCCTGCTCGCTCTGTTCGCGGGCGTGATCACCGGTGACCCCGGGGCCAACGACTTCGGGGCCATCCTGTCGCCCCCCAGCGCCGCGCACCCGTTCGGCACCGACGACCTGGGCCGCGACGTCCTGGCCCGGGTGGCCTTCGGGGCCCGCGTGTCCATGGAGGCCGGGGTGCTGGCCGCGGCGCTGGCGTTGGCCATCGGCGTCCCGCTCGGGCTCATCGCCGGCTATTACCGCGGCTGGGCCGACCTGGTCATCAGCCGGGTCACCGACCTCATGCTGGCCTTCCCGTTCCTCATCCTCGCGGTCGGCCTCGCCGCCATCCTGGGCCCGTCGCTGCGCAACGTCGTCATCGCGCTGGGGATCACCAGGGTGCCCGGCTTCATCCGGGTCACCCGCGGCGAGGTGCTGGGCCTGCGCGAGCAGGACTACGTCGCCGGGGCCATCGCCGACGGCGCGTCCGACGCGCGGATCCTGCGCCGCTACATCCTGCCCAACTGCCTGAGCCCGCTGATCGTGCAGGCGACGGTGACGATCCCGGAGGCCATCATCGGCGAGGCCATCCTGTCCTTCCTCGGGCTCGGCGTGCAGCCGCCCACCCCGTCCTGGGGAACGATGCTGTCCGCAGCCCAGGCCTTCCTGACGCAGGCGCCGTACCTGGCCCTGTTCCCCGGTCTGGCAATCGTGCTGGCCACGCTGTCGTTCAACCTGCTCGGCGACGGACTGCGCGACGTGCTCGACCCGAAGTCGGTCCGGTGACCGCGCTGCTCGAGGTGCGCGACCTCACGGTCCGCTTCGACACCGAGGAGGGTGTCGTGCACGCCGTGAACGGCGTGTCGTTCGACCTCGCGGCCGGTGAGATCCTGGCCGTGGTGGGTGAGTCCGGCTGCGGCAAGACCGTCACGGCGATGTCGATCCCAGGGCTGCTGCCCAGCACGTCGGCCCAGGTCCAGGGCAGCATCCGGCTCGAGGGGACCGAGCTGCTGACGATGACCCCCCGGCAGCTGCGGTCCGTGCGCGGCAAGCAGGTCAGCGTGGTCTTCCAGGAGCCCATGACCAGTCTCAACCCGGCCTTCACGGTCGGTCGGCAGATCCGCGAGGTGCTCCAGCAGCACGAGGGCCTGAGCCGCCGGGCCGCTCAGGCCAGGGCGGTCGAGCTGCTGGAGCTGGTCCGGATCCCGGCACCGGTCAAGCGGGTGGACGAGTACCCGCACCAGCTCTCCGGCGGGATGCGGCAGCGCGTCATGATCGCCATCGCTGTCGCGTGCTCGCCCAAAGTCCTGATCGCGGACGAGCCCACGACCGCGCTCGACGTCACGATCCAGGCAGGCATCCTCGACGTGATGCGCGACCTGCGTGACCGCCTCGGCACCGCGATCATCCTCATCACGCACGACCTCGGCGTCGTCGCCGACATCGCCGACCGCGTCGTCGTCATGTACGCCGGGCGACGCGTCGAGCAGGCCGGCGTCCACCCGCTGTTCGCCGCACCGCAGCACCCGTACACCAACGGGCTGCTCGGGGCGATCCCGCAGACGCACAAAGGGGTCGAGCAGGTGGCCCGCCAACGGCTCACCGAGATCCCCGGGATGGTGCCCTCGCTGAAGTCCGACCCCGACGTCTGCTCCTTCGCCCCACGCTGCCCGCGCGCGACGCAGGAGTGCCACGACCACCGCCCGCCGCTGGAGGCCGTCCTGCCCGAGCACCTCGTCGCCTGCCACCACCCGGGACCGAACCCATGAGCGGCGACACGTCAGGCCCCGTCCTGGAGGTCACCGACCTCGTCAAGCACTTCTCGGCCGGCTCGGCCTTCGGGCGCGGCGGTGGATCGGTCAAGGCGGTCGACGGCGTGTCCTTCACCATCGGCAAGGGCCAGATCCTGGGACTGGTGGGCGAGTCCGGTAGCGGCAAGTCGACGGTGGGACGTTGCGTGACCCGCCTCATCGACCCGACCTCGGGCAGCATGAAGCTGCTCGGGACCGAGATCTCCTCGTTGTCACGGCGACAGATGCGGGCCCTGAGACGTGACGTGCACATCGTGTTCCAGGACCCCTACTCCTCGCTGAACCCCCGCATGACGATCTCGCAGATCGTGGCCGAGCCGCTGCGCCTGCACAAGATCGCCAGCGGGACGGCGCTGGAGAAGCGGGTCGCCGACATGCTGGCCCGCACCGGTCTGCGCCCGGAGACCTCCGACCGCTTCCCGCACGAGCTGTCCGGTGGTCAGCGGCAGCGCGTCGGGCTGGCCCGGGCCCTCGCGCTCGAGCCGAGCCTGCTCATCGCCGACGAGCCGGTGTCGGCGCTCGACGTGAGCGTCCAGGCCTCGATCCTCAACCTCATCACCGACCTGCAGCGCGACATGGGCTTCTCCTGCCTGTTCATCACCCACGACCTGTCCGTGGTCGAGTTCATCAGCGACGCCATCGCGGTCATGTACCTCGGCAAGATCGTCGAGACGGCGTCCAGGACCGCGCTGTTCCACGACCCCCAGCACCCGTACACCCAGTCGCTGCTGTCGGCGGCGCCCGTGCCGGACCCGGCCTCCCAGCGCAGCCGCGAGCGGATCGTGCTCGGGGGCGACATGCCCAGTCCGCTGGACCCGCCTCCGGGCTGCGCCTTCCACACCCGCTGCCCGGTCGCGGTCGACCGGTGCCGGTCCGAGACGCCGCCGCTGGTCGGCGTGACCTCACCGGACCACCCGGTGGCCTGCCACCTGGTGGACGCCCGGACCGGCCGCCCGGACGTGGCGGCCGCCGACGACGCAGGGAGACACGCACGTGTTCACGACCAGGCCTGAGCTCACCGGTGACCTGGGGATGGTGGCCTCGACCCACTGGCTGGCCTCCGCGACGGGCATGTCGGTCCTCGAGCGCGGAGGCAACGCCGTCGACGCCGCCGTGGCCGCCGGCTTCGTGCTGCAGGTCGTCGAGCCGCACCTGAACGGGCCAGGGGGCGACGTGCCGATCCTGGTCGCCGATCCGGACGGGACGGTGCAGGTCTACTGCGGACAGGGACCGACCCCGGCCGCCGCGACCATCGAGCGCTACCGCGATCTGGGCCTGGACCTGGTGCCCGGCACGGGCCTGCTCGCCGCCGTCGTGCCCGGGGCGTTCGGCGCCTGGACGCTGCTGCTCGAGCAGCGAGGCACGTGGGCCCTGCGCGACGTGCTCGAGCCGGCCATCGCCTACGCGGACAGCGGTTTCCCGCTGCTGGCCATGACGGCCGCGACGATCCGCACGGTCGAGCAGCTGTTCCGCGAGCAGTGGCCGACGTCCGCGGCGACCTACCTGGACGGTGGCGGGGTGCCGTCGCCCGGGTCGCGCTTCCGCAACCCGGCACTGGCCGCGACCTACCGGCGCGTGGTCGAGGAGGCCGAGGCGGCCGGGGGCAGCCGGGAGCAGCAGATCGCTGCCGCCCGCGACGTGTTCTACCGCGGCTTCGTGGCCGAGGCGGTGGCCGACTTCTGCGCCACCGAGCAGGTCATGGACACCTCGGGCCGGCGCCACAGCGGCCTGCTGGACGCCGACGACCTCGCCCGCTGGCAGCCGACGGTGGAGAATGCGGTCTCGCTCGAGTACGCCGGGCTGACGGTGCACAAGACCGGCCCGTGGGGCCAGGGACCCGTGCTGCTGCAGTCGCTGCAGCTGCTCTCGGGCTTCGACCTGGCCGCGATGGGCCACCTGTCGACGGACTGGGTCCACACCGTCGTGGAGTGCGGCAAGCTCGCGTTCGCCGACCGTGAGGCCTGGTACGGCGACCCCGACCACGTCGACGTGCCGCTGGCGGGCCTGCTGGACCCTGCGTACGCGGCGCAGCGCAGGGCCCTGGTCACCGACACGGCGTCCTACGACCTGCGGCCCGGCAGCCCGGGCGGGCAGGCGCCGCGGCTGCCCGCCGCCAGGCAGGGCGACGGGCATCGCCCGCCGGTCACCTCCGACGGCGCCGGCGAGCCCACCGTCCTGTCCGACGGAGCGACCGCAGGTGACACCTGCCACGTGGACGTCGTCGACAGCACCGGGATGATGGTCTCGGCGACCCCCAGCGGCGGCTGGCTGCAGAGCTCCCCCGTGATCCCCTCGCTGGGCTTCCCGCTGGGCTCGCGGGCCCAGATGCTCTGGCTGGAGTCGGGACTGGCCTCCTCGATGGCCGGCGGCAAGCGCCCGCGCACCACGCTGACCCCGTCCCTGGCGACCCGCGACGGCGTGCCCGTCCTCGCCTTCGGGACGCCGGGTGGAGACCAGCAGGACCAGTGGTCGCTGGCGTTCCTGCTCGCGCACGTGCACGCCGGCCTGGCACTGCAGGCGGCGATCGACGCCCCCATGTTCCACACCAACCACTTCCCGAGCTCGTTCTACCCGCGGGAGGCCTCCCCCGGACGACTGGTGGCCGAGGGGCGGCTGCGGCCGGATGTCGTCGCCGGCCTGCGCGAGCGCGGTCATGACGTCGAACTGACCGGGGACTGGACGCAGGGACGGCTGTCCGCGGTCGGTCGGGACCCGGTCACCGGCTTCCTCACTGCGGGTGCGAACCCGCGGGGGATGCAGGGCTACGCGGTCGGCAGGTGAGCCCTGGGACGGCTGCCCTGCTCGCCGCAGCCGGCCTGATCGCCGGCGCCGTCAACGCCGTCGCCGGCGGGGGCTCGCTCATCTCCTTCCCCGCCCTGCTCGCCGCGGGCTACCCGAGCGTGACGGCGAACGTGACCAACACCGTTGCGCTGTTCCCCGGGTATGCCGGCAGCGTCGCCGGTGGCCGCCCGGAGCTGAAGGGGCAGGGCCGCCGCATCCGCAGCGTCGCCGTCACCAGCGTGATCGGCGCGGTGCTGGGTGCGGTGCTGCTGCTGACGACCTCCGGGGACGTGTTCGAGCAGGTCGTGCCGTACCTGATCCTGCTGGCCTGCCTGCTCCTTGTCCTGCAGCCCCGGCTGGCCCGCGCCGTCCAGGCCCGCCAGGAGCCGGGGTCGGGCGGCCTGCCCGTCCTGCTGCAGGTGGGCGTGCTGCTGGCGTCGGTCTACGGCGCCTACTTCGGCGCCGGGCTCGGCGTGATGCTGCTCGGCATCCTCGGGGTCCTGCTGCACGAGCGGCTGCAGCGCGTCAACGCCCTGAAGAACGTGCTGTCACTGGTCATCAACGCGGTCGCGTTGGTCGCCTTCGGGGCCTTCGGACCGGTGGCCTGGGACGCGGTGCTGGTCATCGCGGTGGCCTCGCTGCTCGGCGGCTACTCCGGCGCGCGGGTGGCCACGCGCATCCCGGCCCCCGTGCTGCGCGCGGCCGTCGTGGTCTACGGGGTGGTGGTCGCGGTCGTGCTGCTCGTGCGCGGCTAGCCACCTACGCTCGGGGGCGTGTCGACGACCGTGGCGGACGCCCCCGCCCGCACCGTGGCCCGACGCGTCCCTGCGGTGCTGGCCGCCCTGACCGTGCTGCTGCAGATCGGCTACTCGCTGACCTCCGGCGACGTGCGCGACAAGCTGACCGTCGTCACCGTCGTGGTGTTCTTCCTCGCCTCGACGAGCCACGCGCTGGTGCACCGCGGCGCCCGGTGGACCGCAGCGTACGCGCTCGTGGTGACCCTGACGGGGCTGCTGGCCGAGGCCGTGGGCACCGCGACCGGCTTCCCGTTCGGGCAGTACGACTACGCGGGCTCGCTCGGCGCGACGCTGCTCGGTGTCCCTGTGGTGGTCCCGCTGGCGTGGGCGATGTTCGCCTACCCCTGCCTGCTGGTCGGGCAGCGGCTGGCTCGCACGGCCGTGGGCGCCGCGGTCGTGGGCGGCGCGGCCCTGGCCTCCTGGGACCTGTTCCTGGACCCGCAGATGGTCCAGGCGGGCCACTGGCGCTTCACCGACGTGCAGGCGAGCCTGCCCGGTGCGCCCGGCATCCCGCTGTCGAACTACCTGGGCTGGCTGTTGGTCGCCGTGGCGATCATGGGCGTCCTGCAGCTGCTGGGGCGACGCGACGCCGACGACCGCGTGCCCGCAGCGCTGTTCCTGTGGACCTACGGCTCGTCCGTGCTGGCCAACGCCGTCTTCTTCGGGCGTCCCGCGGTGGCGGTGGTCGGCGGGCTCGGGATGGGGCTGGTCGCCGTGCCGTACGCCCTGTCGCTGCTGCGGCGGTGACCCCGGTCGCACTGGCCTCGGCCGGCGCCTCGGCGCTCGCGCTCCACGCGGCCGTGAACGCGCGGCTGCTGAGGGTCCCGACCGCCACGCAGACCAGCGCCCGGGTCTCGGTGCTGCTGCCCCTGCGTGACGAGGTGGGGCGGGTCGGGCCGTGCCTGCGGGCGCTGCTCATGCAGACCGGCGTCGACCTCGAGCTGGTGGTGCTGGACGACGGCTCCACCGACGGCACAGGCGATCTCGTGCGCCGCATTGTCGACGGCGACCCCCGGGTCAGGGTGCTGCAGGGCCGTCCACTGCGTCCGGGCTGGCTCGGCAAGCCGCACGCCTGCTCGCAGCTCGCCGAGGCCGCCGCCCCCACCAGCGACGTCCTGGTCTTCGTCGACGCCGACGTCGTGCTGGCGCCGCACGCCGTCGCCGCCACCGTCGCGCTGCTGGAGCAGACCGGGCTGGACCTGCTCAGCCCCTACCCCCGGCAGCAGGCGCCGGGTGCGACGGCCCTGGTCCAGCCGCTGCTGCAGTGGTCCTGGCTGAGCTTCCTGCCCCTGCGGCTGGCCGAGCGCTCACCCCGCCCGTCGCTGGCCGCGGCGAACGGCCAGCTGCTCGCGGTGCGCCGGGATTCGTACGACCGGGCGGGCGGTCACGCAGCCGTCCACGACGCGGTCGTCGAGGACGTCGAGCTGCTGCGGGCGGTCAAGCGCACCGGCGGCCGGGGCGGTGTCTGCGACGGCACCCTGCTGGCCAGCACCCGCATGTACGACTCCTGGGACGAGCTGGTCGACGGCTACGGCAAGTCGCTGTGGACCGTGCCGCCGGCGAGCGTGCTGCTGCTGCTGGCGCTGTACGTGCTGCCGCCGGTGGCCGCCCTACGGGGCTCGCGGGTCGGCGCTCTCGGCTACGCGGCAGGGGTCGCCGGGCGGGTCGTCAGCGCGCGCCGCACGGGATCGCGGGCCATGCCGGACTCGCTGCTGCACCCCGTCTCGGTGTCGCTGCTCGCCGCCCTGGCCGCCCGGTCCCGGGTGGCCCGGCGACGGGGGACGCTGACGTGGAAGGGCCGGACGCTGTGACCGGGCAACCAGCGTGAGCCGCGTCGTCGTCGTCGGCGCAGGCGTCGGCGGGCTGGCGGCGGCCGCCCGGCTGGCCGCCCTCGGTCACGCGGTCACCGTCTGCGAGGCAGCCGGGACCGTCGGCGGCAAGCTGGGCCTGGTCGAGCACGACGTCCCCGGCCGCGGCCGCTTCCGCTTCGACACCGGGCCGTCGCTCGTCACGATGCCGCAGGTCTTCCGGGACCTGTTCGCCGAGACCGGCGGGTGGCCGGACGGGCTCGAGCTGACCCCGCTTGAGCCGCTGACGCGCTACCGGTTCGCCGACGGCACCGCCTTCGACTCCTCCAGCGACCTCGACCTGCACTGCGCGAGGCTGGATGCGGCGCTCGGCGCCGGCAGCGGTGCGGACTGGCGGGCCTTCACCGCCCGGGCCGAGCGGGTCTGGCAGGCCAGCCGCGTGCCGTTCCTCGAGTCGGCGCTGGACGGTCCCCGGACGATCGCGCGGCTGGCCGTGCGGCAGCCGCGTGACATCAGCGCGATCGCGCCCGGCCGGTCGCTCAGGGCGCTGGGCCGGCAGCACCTGCGCGACCCGCGGCTGCGCACCTACCTCGACCGCTACGCCACCTACACCGGATCGGACCCCCGCCGGGCGCCGGCGGCACTGGTGGCGGTGCCCTACGTCGAGCAGGCCTACGGCGGGTGGTACGTCCCGGGCGGACTGCACCGGCTGGGCGAGGCGGTCCGGGACCGGGCGGTGGAGCGGGGCGCCGGCCTGCGGCTCGGCGCCCGGGTGGTGCGCATCGAGACGACGGACGGCCGTGCCTCGGGCGTACGACTGCAGGACGGTGAGCACCTGCCCGCCGACGTCGTCGTCGCCAACGCCGACGCGGCGCACGTGTACGGGTCGTTGGTGCAGGCGCCGTCCGCGGCCCGCCGGCTGGCCCGGGCGACCCCGTCGCTGTCGGGCTTTGTGCTGCTGCTGGCCGTCGAGGGCCGCACGCCGGGCCTGGCGCACCACGACGTGCTGTTCCCTCGCGACTACGACGCCGAGTTCGACGCGGTGTTCGGCGATCCTGCCCGTCCTGTGCCCGACCCGACCCTCTACGTCAGCGCTCCGGACGACCCCGCGGTCAGACCGGACGGGTGCGAGGCGTGGTTCGTCCTGGTCAACGCGCCCCGGCACCGGGACGCCCGGGACGGGCCCGGCCGCGGTGCGGTCGACTGGCGGGCCGACGGGCTGCGGGAGGCCTACGCCGACCGGCTGCTGGACCTGCTGGGCGAGCGCGGTCTGCCCGTGCGCGACCGGGTCCTGTGGTCGCAGGCCCTGTCGCCGGCCGACCTCGAGGAGCGCACCGGAGCGGTCGGCGGCGCCATCTACGGCACCTCCTCGCACGGCGCGTCGGCGGCCTTCCTGCGACCGGCCAACCGCTCCCCCGTCCCCGGGCTGTTCCTGGTCGGCGGGTCCTCCCACCCCGGCGGCGGACTGCCCCTGGTGGCGCTGTCGGCGCAGATCGTCGCCGGGCTGGTGGGTCCGGCGTGAGCGGGTGACGCCGCGCCGGCGAGCAGCGTGCGCACCCACTCCAGGTCGCCCTCGTACAGCGACACGTGCCCCGCGTCGATCGTGAGCTGCAGCGCCGCGTTGCCCGCCGCCGCCTCGGCGTAGGAGTAGGCGATCAGGTCCTCCAGGTGCCGGACCGCCCACCGCACGAGCTCGACCGGGTCGAACCCGCCGTAGGCCTGCCCCAGCAGCCGCACCCGGCGCCACTGCTCGGGCGGAGGTCCCGAGCCCGGCCGGCCGTCACGGTGACCCGGCGGCGTCAGGCTGACGAAGCGGTACGCCAGGGAGCCCAGGTCCCAGCCCCGGGGCGCCGGCACCGCGTGGTCCCAGTCGATGAGCCCGACCAGCCGGGCACCGGTGAAGACGGCGTTGAAGGGTGCCACGTCGCCGTGGCACACCGTCTCGACCGGCTCCACCGGCGGGCGTCGCCACCCCGAGCGCGGCAGGTCCAGGCCCGCGGCGGCGTCGTGCACCGAGCGGACGGCCCGGGCGACGTCGACGAGCACCGCGTCGTCCCAGACCCACGAGGGCATCGGGTAGGTCGGCACGTCGCCGTCGACCCACGCCACGACCTCGCGACCCCGCTCGTCCAGGCCCCGGTGCTCAGGGACCCCGGCGACGCCCGCCGCGCGAAGCCCCGTCAGGAGCGCAGCGACCTGCGGCGTCCACGGTCCGGCCACCCGGCGCACGGTGTCCCCCACCCGTACGACGGGGGCGGTGTGCCCGCCGGCCAGCGGCTGGCCCTCCTCGGGTGTCACCCACTCGGGGCGACCGGCGCGTCCGCGGGCAGCGCGAGCAGCTGGCGCCGGACGGTCACCAGCAGCTGCACCACGGCGACCGCCGTCATGGCCGTGATGACCGCGAGGCCGGTCGTCGCGACCAGCTCGCGGGAGCCCAGGAACACCCCGCCGAAGTGGATGGAGGCCGACAGGAAGATCACCCGATTGGGACGCTCGGCGATCGTGATCCGACCCACCTCGTCGCCGCCGGCGTTGCCGGCCCGCGCCCGGATGTACTCCATGAAGAAGAAGCCGAACCCGCAGGCCAGGGCCAGCACGGGCGGCGCCCCGACCGAGACCACGGCGAGCAGGTAGATGACGTCGTTGACCCGGTCCACCGCGGAGTCCAGGACGTACCCCCAGCGGGTCGTGCGGCCCTCCAGCACCGCCACGCAGCCGTCGAGGGTGTCGAACAGCCCGCTCGCCACGAGCGTCCAGCCCGCCAGCATCGCCCAGCGGCCGCCGATGTCGGCCGGGACGAAGACCGCGCCGGCCAGCCAGATGGAGCTGATCGTGAGCACGTCCGGCTGCACACCGCGGCGCGCCAGCGGCCGGGCGATGGCGTAGACCATCGTCAGCCAGCCCCGCAGCCACGGGTTGCCCGTGCGGGGGTCGTAGCCGCCGTGCAGGACCGACCACTGGTCGAAGTAGCCGTCCCTGCTGGGGATCTCGTGCTCGGGTCGACGTGCCGTCACCAGGCCCAGCACGACGAGCAGCAGGCCGGCGACTGCCAGCACCACGACACCGGTCACGGCGCGGCCCCTCCGCTGCGATCGTGGCCGGCGAGCCTCATGAGCTGGCGGTCTGCAGTCCCAACCGCGACCAGATCTCGCGCGTCGCGGTCGAGCGGTTGAGGGTGATGAAGTGGAGCCCGGGCGCGCCCTCGGCCAGCAGCAGGTCGCACATCCGGCTCGCGGCGCTGACGCCGAGCTCGCGCACGGCGGCCGGGTCGTCCTCGACGGCGTGCAGATCCGCAGCGAACTCTTCCGGGAACGCCGCCCCTGACAGGGCCGACATCCGCTCGATCTGGGCCACGTTCGTCACCGGCATCACGCCCGGGATGATCGGCACCTCGCAGCCGGTCGCCGCCACCCGGTCGCGCAGGCGCAGGTAGTCCTCGGCCCGGAAGAACATCTGGGTGATGGCGAAGTCCGCCCCGGCGCGGCACTTGGCCACGAAGCGCGCGACGTCGGCGTCGAGGTCGGCCGAGCGCGGGTGCTTCTCCGGGAACGCCGCGACCCCGACGCAGAACTCGCCGGAGCTCTTGACCAGGCGCACGAGCTCCTCGGCGTACTCCAGCCCCTCGGCGTGCCGGACCCACTCGGCCTGCGGGTCGCCGGGCGGGTCGCCGCGCAGCGCCAGGACGTTGTGGACGTCGGCGTCGGCGAACTGCCCGACGATGCGACGCAGCTCGGCCACCGAGTGGTCGACGGCCGTCAGGTGGGCGAGCGGTACGAGGGTGGTGTCGCTGGCGATGCGCTCGGTCATGGCGACGGTGCGGTCGCGGGTCGACCCACCCGCCCCGTACGTCACCGAGACGAAGTCCGGGCGCAGCGGCTCGAGCTCGCGGATCGCCCGCCACAGGGCGCGCTCGCCGTCGTCGGTCTTGGCGGGGAAGAACTCGAAGGAGAACAGCCGGCTGCCGCCCGCGAGCATGTCCTTGATCGTCCGGCTGGCCACCCCCTCAGGCTAGCTGCGCCGGCCCGAGCCGGCCGCCCCGATGGGCTTCCCGCACGCCGTACGCTCCGAGGCCATGAGCGCAGCGACGAGCAGCGGCCCGCTGGACCGCGAGGACCTGCGCCAGCGCGTCCAGAAGGCGCTCAACGCCTTCGTCGGCGGGCAGCTCCCGGCACTGGACGCCATCAGCACCGAGCTCGGCCCGCTGACCGACGCCCTCACCGAGTTGATCGCGGGCGGCAAGCGGCTGCGGCCGGCCTTCTGCTACTGGGGCTACCGGGGCGCCGGTGGGCAGGACAGCGACGAGGTCGTCACTGCCGCCGCGGCCCTGGAGCTTTTCCAGGCCTGCGCGCTCATCCACGACGACGTCATGGACGGCAGCGACACCCGGCGCGGCCTGCCGGCGGTGCACCGCCGGTTCGCCAGCCTGCACCGCTCGCAGGCCTGGGTCGGTGACCCGGAAGGCTTCGGGATGGGGGCGGCCGTGCTGCTCGGCGACCTGTGCCTGGCCTGGTCCGACGAGATGCTCAGCACCTGCGGGCTGGTCGCGGAGCGCCTGCTGGCCGGCAGCCGGGTCTACGACGAGATGCGCACCGAGCTGATGGGCGGCCAGTACCTCGACCTGCTCGAGCAGGCCCGCGGCGGCGGGTCGGTCGAGCGGGCCCTGCGGGTGGCCCGGTACAAGAGCGCGAAGTACACGATCGAAAAGCCGCTGCACCTCGGGGCCGTGCTCGCCGGCGCAGGGCAGGACGTCCTCGACGGCTACTCCGGCTACGGGCTGCCGCTGGGTGAGGCCTTCCAGCTGCGCGACGACGTCCTCGGCGTGTTCGGGGACCCGTCGGTCACGGGCAAGCCCGCGGGCGACGACCTGCGCGAGGGCAAGCGGACCGCGCTGGTGGCGATGGCCCTGGAGACCGCGACGCCGGGGCAGTCGGGGGTCGTCCGGCGTCACCTCGGCGACCCGCACCTCAGCGCCGACGGCGTGGCCCAGCTGCGCGACGTCATCGCGCAGACCGGTGCGCTGCGGCGCGTCGAGACCTTGATCGAGGAGCTCCTGGAGGACGCGCTGGCGGCGGTGCAGGCGATGCCGGTGGAGGCGCAGGCGCGCGAGGTGCTCGAGGAGCTGGCAGTCGCCGCCACCGCGCGGGCGCTGTGACTGCATGGGCGCTGCAGCGGCTCTAGACTGGTTCTCGTGACCGCTCC
>Ga0136611_10002613_pt1 | contig 12553 bp, 9 predicted proteins | sample AntDrymUQ2232306_2_FD_106645 | JGI IMG/M metagenome (GOLD analysis project Ga0136611, IMG submission 106645) | Polar desert sand microbial communities from Dry Valleys, Antarctica - metaG UQ223 (23.06) | ecosystem: Environmental > Terrestrial > Soil > Desert | place: Antarctica: Dry Valley... | reverse complement strand
TTGCAGCTGAAAGCGGTGGCGATGAGCTTTACCTTGCTCACCGGGTCGCTCAACACCGCACAGCTGCCGGTGTGGCGCGACAGCGCGTTGTACGTGGCGCTGATGATGGCGCTGTTCGCCATGTTGTTCGGCACCCGACGCGCCAGCGCCGCCGAGCATAACCGCGGGCTGGTGCTGGCGATGGCGTTCGAGTCGCTGTTCAAGCTGGCGGCGATGCTCGCACTGGGCGTGTTCGTGTGGTTTGGCCTTGAGCTACCGGCGCCCGATAAACCGTTCGAGGCCAGCAACAGTGGCGGGTTTGTCCCGCTGGTCCTGCTGGGCGCGTTGGCGATGTTCACGTTGCCGCACCAGTTCCATGTGGGCGTGGTGGAGTGCCGCGACCAACGCCACGTGCTCACTGCACGCTGGCTGTTCCCGCTGTACCTGGTTTTGATTGCGTTGCCGGTATTGCCGCTGGCGCGCGCTGGTGATGCCCTGCTTGCGGGGCAGGGCGTGCCATCGGACCTGTACGTACTGGCGCTGCCGATGTCGCAAGGTCACGCCGGGTTGGCATTGTTTGCATTCCTTGGCGGGCTGAGCGCCGCGACCGGCATGGTGGTGGTCAGCACGCTCACCTTGAGCCTGATGATCGGCAACCACTGGCTCGCGCCGGGCCTGTTGCGCGGTGCGTGGGCGCGCGGCGACGCGGGCGACCTGCGTGGCAACGTGCTGCTGCTGCGGCGCGCCGGCATCGCTGCCATCATGCTGCTGGCCTGGGCGTACAGCCGCTCGATTGCCGGCAATGCGGCGCTTGCCGATGTTGGTGCGTTGTCGTTCTCGGCGCTCGCCACACTGGCGCCGGTGCTGGCATTCGCGGTGTGGCGCCCGCAGACGCCGCCGCGCGCGGCGATGGCCGGCTTGTTCGCCTCTTTCGCGACGTGGGGCTGGTGCTTGCCGTTGCCCCTGCTGCTGGGCGCGCAGGGCGAGCCGCCTGCGTGGTCGCAGCACGGCCCGCTGGGTGTGCAATGGCTGGCACCTGACAGCTTGTTCGGCTTGACCGGGTGGAGCCCGCTAGGGCGCGCAGTGGCGGGCAGCCTGTTCGTCGGCTCGCTGGTCACTTTGCTGCTGTCTTTCTTGCGGCCCCTTTCCACAGCGCGGCCGGGCGTGCGCGGCCTCGATGTGCGCAGCCTCGACAACGTGGCCCGGCGCTTCCTGCCGGCCGCCGACGTGGACGCGTTCATGCGCGATGGCCAGGATGTCGAGATCGAAATCGAACGCGCGCTGTCTGCAGTACTGGGGTCGTCTTCAGCGCGCGTGCTGCTGGATGCTGCGCGCCGCGACCAGGCCGGCCCCGATCTGGATACCGTTGCCGCCATCGTCGGTGAAGCCAGCCAGGACCTGCGCTTCAACCAGCGGGTCCTGGAAGCTGCGCTTGAGAACATGAGCCAGGGCATCAGCGTGGTCGATGCCGACCTCCACCTGGTGGCATGGAATGGACGCTATGCCGAGCTGTTCGGGTTTCCCGCCGGCATGTTGAAGGTAGGCATGCCGATTGCCGACGCCTCGGCCTGGGCATTGCGCGAAATCGCGGGCATCGATGATTCGCAACCCGCGCTGGCACGGCGGCTTGCGCACATGCGCGCGGGCAGCTCGCACCTGTCGGAACGCATGTTCCCGGACGGAAGCACCATCGAGATCCGCGGCAACCCGATGCCGGGCGGTGGTTTCGTTGCCACCTTCACCGATGTCACCGCATTCCGCGAAGCCGAGACCGGGCTCAAGCGCATCAACGAAACGCTGGAGCAGCGCGTGGCCGAACGCACCATGCTGCTGGAAACCGCCAAGCGCGACGCCGAGCATGCCAATGACGCCAAGAGCCGCTTCCTGGCGGCGATTGGCCACGACCTGATGCAGCCGTTGCACGCCGCACACCTGTTTGCGGATGCGCTGGCCCAGCGCGCGGACCCGCTGCAGCGTGAGCTTGTGCGGCAGATCGGCGGCGCGCTGGATTCCACCACGGACCTGTTGACCACGCTGCTCGACATGTCGCGGCTGGAAGCGGGCGGGTTGACGCCGGAGTTGCGCGATTTTCCGCTGGCCGACGTGCTGGATCCCCTGGTATCGGAGTTCCGCATCCTCGCCGCGGAGCGTGGCCTGCGCCTGCGCCACGTACCCACCCTCGCGTGGGTGCGCAGCGACCCGCAGCTGCTGCGCCGCGTGCTGCAGAATTTCCTGGCCAACGCCCTGCGCTACACCGCCACTGGCAGTGTGTTGCTGGGCGTGCGCAGGAAGGGCAACGCGATTCGCATCGAAGTCCATGACACCGGTCCTGGCATCGGCCTGGATCAACACGAAGCGATCTTCGAAGAGTTTCGCCGCGGCGTGGACGCACCCGGACAAGGCCTCGGCCTGGGGCTCGCGATCTCGGAGCGCATCGCCGGCCTGCTCGGGGCGCAGGTGCAACTGCGCAGCCAGCCGGGCAGCGGCAGCACATTTGCCATTGACGTGCCCCGGGTTGCCGCCGCAGGCCCGCACCGCATCGTTCGCCAGGGCCTTGCCGGGTTGCGCGTGCTGCTGGTGGACAACGAACCGCAAGCGTTGGCCGCCTTGCAGGCGGTGGTGCGGGGCTGGGGCTGCGTAGTACACGCAGCCGCCGATGGGATGAATGCAGCCAAAGTGTTGGACGCCACATCCACGGACCTGTGGATTTTTGACTACCACCTCGACGCTGGCGACGATGGCGTCGCCTTGCATGCGCGGTTGGCGCAACGCTTCGGTTCAGTACCGTGCCTGATCCTAAGTGCGGACCAGACCGGCGCAGTGCGCAACGCTGCGCAGGAAGCAGGGCTGCCGCTGCTGTTCAAGCCGCTGCGCCCGCTGGCACTGAAATCGACGTTGGACCGGGTGCTGGCGGCGCGGGCGGTGCCCTGACGCCTGATCGAAATCACATTTCCGCGCGAAGTCAGCAATCTATCCGCGGGCGAGCGAATTGGAAAAACTAATTAAATAGTTGACAGTGTTTCTCAGGGCTATTATCGTTACCGGCAACTAATCAACTAGTTGAACGCGGTGGCGAGACCCCCCTCTCAATCGGTGACCGAAGCGGAACAGGCAATCCTGGAGGTTCTCTGGGAGTTGGGTGAGGCATCGGTGCGCGATATCGCCAACGCCCTGGCGCAGCAGAAACCAGCCGCATACACCACGGTGCTGACCATGCTCGGTGTCCTGCACAAGAAAGAACTGGTGGCGTTCCGGCAACAGGGACGCGCATTTATTTACCGGCCAACGCTCAGCAAGGGTGACGTCAGGGACCGCGCGATCGTCAATCTGATGACGCAGTTGTTCGATGGATCGCCGGACGCGCTGGCGGTGCATCTGCTCGAAAACCACGACGTTGATCCGGACAGGATCAGAGCGCTGCGCGAGAAAGTGAGGCGCGCAAAATTGAAGCAGAGCACATGATGGAGGGCATGGCGGGCTGGCTGCTGGCCTATGCGAGCGGGCATGTGCTGCTCAGCTTGGTCATCGCGCCGGTGTTGTACCTGGTGACGCGTACCAGCGTGATCGCACCGGAAAAACGTGCAGCGCTGCTGTTGGTGGCGTTGGTGATCCTTGTGGTCGGTCCCGCGCCCAGCGTGCGGTCGGAAGGGGCCGATGGCGCAGGTCAAACATATGCGCAAGGATCGCACTGGAGCGATCTGTCCGAACTGCCCCCGGCTACAGACAGCGTCAGGACGATGCTCCCGGCCCCCGGACCCGGCGATGGGCAACCCAGCATCGAGGTTCACCCCGCGTTGGCCGGCGTACTTGTCGTGTCGTGGCTGGCAGGCGTGGCGTGGGCGCTTATGCGTTTGCTGGTAGCGCGGGCTGGCCTGCTGCGCATCGTGACCGCGTCGCGGCGATCCCGCGAGCTCGAGCAAGTCCACCGGAACTTGATTCCTGCAGGTGTCCAGATTCTGGTTTCGCCATCCTTCGGGCCAGCCGCCATCGGCATCCTCCGTCCCAAAATTGTCCTGCCGCAGGGCATGACGCGGGCGTTGCCGGCGGATGCGCTGCGGGCTGTCCTGCTGCACGAGTCCACCCATCACCGGCGCAGGGACGTGCATGTGCTGCTAGTCCAGCGGCTGGTCGAAGCGGTGTTCTGGTGGAATCCCGTGGTGCGCCTGCTGGCCACTGCGTCCGACGCAGCCCGCGAGGTGGCTTGCGACATCGGCGCTGCACGCGCGTATGGCGGCTCAACCGACTATGCCGAAGCGCTCCTCGATTCGATCACCTACTTCGTCCCCGCCGCGTCGCATGCCGATGCCTGGGCGCTGCATGCAGCCGCCTCACTGTCGACGCTGGAGGAGCGCATCGACGCGATCATCGAGGGGCCACACCCGCGCGGATGGCAGAGCAAGGCGATGCTGCCGGGCATGGGCGGGGCGTTGATGCTCCTGTGCGTCGGCGCGTCAATCGCGGCACCGAACGTCGCGGTGCAACGAGCCGTCGACCCGATGCCGCCTGTTGCCATGGGGGAGGCTGATCCGGTGCCATTGGACGGGGATGCGCTGCTGGCCTTGTACGACCGCCATTCCCAATTCGTGCACCAGAGCCATGACCGCCAATCGCAAACCGTGCACGAACTTACGGAGTCCTACACACGGGAACTGACTGCGCTTGTGGAACAGCCCCCGCATGACGGCAAGGACGCCAGCCTTGCGCGCTTGAACGAACGCTACGACCGCTTGTTCGCGACCAGCGAAATTCGCTTCCGCCTGGAGACGGCGCAAGCCGAGGAAATGCTTCTCCACGCACGGCAGGCGCTGGACGACTCGTAAGCCACTGCCGCGCGTCGGCACGACTTGGCTACCTGCTGCATACGGACACGTCGCCACATCTAACCCACGGGGTTCCAACCATGAAACGAAATACCTGGTGGCTGCTTGCCGCTTCGGGATTGCTATTGCTCCAGGCAAATGCTGCCGCTGCCTTCGGTCGAAGCAATCCAGCGGCCGGGCAGGGCACGCAAGTGCTCCAGGAAGATGCGTGGGGTCGCACTGTGTCCGGCGTTCGTTACATCACGCCCGCCGGCTGGATAGCGGAGGGCACGGACACTGCGATCCAGATGAGGACGCCATCTGGAGACGCACGCATCGCGATCCTGGATGTGGAGGCAAGCAATGCGGAGCAGGCCGTCGCGCGGGCGTGGAAAGCCTATCGGACCACCGCCGCTCCGACTTTGCGCAACAGCCGCGACCGGCCATTGCGTAACGGCTGGTCGTCCATCCATGGCTACACCTACGAAATCGCCGAAGATCCCGGTCGTTTCTTGCGTGCTCAGGTACTCCATGAGGGCGGCACCTGGATCGTGGTGATCATGGACATTCCGGCGGCGGTGATGGATCGCCGCGAGCCTCAGGTCACGCGTGTGCTGTCCAGCTTGCGGCCGAATGGCTACGTACCGGAAACGCTGGCAGGCAGGAAGGCGCAGACCCTGGATTCTGGAAGAATGGCAAGCCTCGTGCAGTTCGTGGAGGAGGCCCGCACACGCTTGGGTATTCCCGGGATCGGTCTTGGCATCGTGCAGGACGGCGAAGTGAAATACGCCGGCGGCCATGGCCTCCGGCAGATCGGCAGCACCGAAAAAGTCGATGCTTCGACGCGATTTCTCACCGCATCGGTGACCAAGCCGCTGACTTCGTTGCTGCTCGCGAAACTGGTCGACGCCGGCAAGCTGGATTGGAATACACCCGCCGTGCAGTTGCTGCCGTCGTTCCAGGTCGGCGATCCGTCGCTGAACCAACGTCTCCAGGTCAGGCATTTGCTGTGCGCCTGCAGCGGAATCCCCGCGCAAGACATGGAGGGGATTTTTTCCGGCGACCAGATGGGTGCCGAGGATGTCCTTGGCGTGCTGGCCGGCGTGGAGCCAACGGCTCCCATCGGCGAGTTGTACCAATACTCCAACTTGATGGCCGTGGCCGCTGGCTTCCTCGGCGGACACGTGGCGCATCCCGGTCTGCCTTTGGACCAGGCCTACGATCTTGCGATGCAGGAACGAGTGTTCGATCCACTCGGCATGAATGCGACAACGTTCGACTTCGATGTGGCGATGCAGGGGAATTACGCCTCGCCCCACGGAACGACACTCGATGGCGACACCGTCGTTGCGGACATGGGTTTCAATCGGATGTCGATCCCGATGCGCCCGGATGGCGGCGCATGGAGCAACGTCGAAGACCTCACTCGCTATTTGCGGATGGAGCTTTCCGCGGGAAAGCTGGCCAATGGTCGCCGCTATATCGGTGCCAGAGCACTGCAGGAACGCTTGAAGGGACAGGTGGCGCGGGGCGGGGTGGAACAGTGGTACGGCATGGGCCTGAAGACGGATCGCAGGTTGGGGATCCTGCAGGTGACCCATGGTGGCAGCATGGCGGGATACCAGGCGGAGGTGACCTGGCTGCCCGAGAACAACGTCGGTTATGTGCTGCTGATGAACGCCGATGCGGGAGCGCAGCTGCGTGGGGTATTCGTCGACCGGTTGCTCGAGTTGTTGTTCGACCTCGAACCGAAGGCGATGGCTTCGCTTGAAGCGTTGCCGTTGCAAATGCAGGCGGAGCAGGTACAACGTCGCGCCACTATGACCGTACCGCTTGCCGCTGAGACCTTGCGGGCGCTGGCGGCGGTCTATGCACATCCGGCGTTGGGGACGATCCGGGTCATCACCGAAGGTGCGACGACATGGTTTGATTTCGGTGGCTGGCGCACGCAGGTCGCATCGACGTTAGCGGGCACGCAGACCGTGCTCGAGTCGATCTCGCCGAGCACGCAGGGGATCCGGTTTACGCTGTCCAATATCGAAGGCAAACGCGCGCTTATCTTGGATGATGGGCAGCGGACGTACACGTTCCTTGAGGTGCACGCGGGTGCATCTCCAGCACGCAAGGCTGACGTTTCGCCCGCAGGCCCGCGCGGCCAAGCGGGGGCGCGATCGCGTGAGACCGAAGCTCAGGCATCACAAGCGTCCTGACGCTCGACTCTCTTGAAAAGCAGGGACAACAGGCCGGACGCTGGCGTCACGCGGCGTCGCCGCAAGATGTGGCTCGCCAATATCCCTATAGCGGCGGTCGCGGCCCCGATGCTTCCGGCCACTGCTGCGGGACCTTGCGCAGCTCGCCCAACGAGTACCCCATCGCCTTGAGGCTCGCCACCGCGGCATCGTAGTCGCCGGCCGGGATGCTGGGCGAGCGCGCCATGATCCATGCGTAGTCACGCTTGCTGCGGGCAATCACCGTCACGGTGTAGGCCGGGTCGACCTGCACGATCACGTACTCGGCCTTGATCGGCCAGACGAACTGCATATCCCACACCGCGTTGTTGGTACCGGGGCGGACGAAGCCCTTTGGCAGCATCGTTTTGAGCGGCTGGTCGAAGCCGTTGTTGCGGTAGCGGAAGGTGGTGTGGATGGTGCCGTCCGCCTGCAACGCATAGTGCTCCACCGCGTTGTAGGCGTCGCGCTCCGGCCTGCTGGGAATGTGCGCGATCACGTACCAGTCGCCCATGAAGCGTTGCAAGTCGACGCTGCCCACAGGTTTGACAGTGGGTGGCGCGGTGGTTGCGCAGGCACCTAGCAGCGAGGCGATTCCCAGTGCCACCAGCGCGTTGACGAATTTCAGACGGCGCATCTTCAGCTCTCCCGGTTGAAGCGATAGTGGGCCACCATCCATTGCTGGCCATCATCGAAGCCGAACAGTTCGGCGCAGGCCATCCAGAACATCCGCCAGCGCTGGGACCAGAGGTCGGCGGCGTCCCCGTAGGCCTCGCGCAGGATCGGCATCACGATGTCCTGGCGCGCATCCTGTGACTCCAGCCAATGGTTGGCAGTGCGTTCGTAATGGCGGCCATCCAGAAGCCAGCGCTGGTCCAGCCTGAGGTTGCGCTGGAAGAACGCCAGCGTGTCCGCAGAGGGCATCAGCCCACCGGTGAAGAAGTGACGGCCCATCCAGTTGTCGTCGCCGGCGGTTTCGAACGGGTACAGCAGCGTGCGGTGGCAGAAGATGTGCACGAACAGTTTGCCGCCGGGCCGCAGCCAGCTGCCAACGCGTGACAGGAGGGCGTCGTAGTTGCGCATGTGCTCGAACATCTCGATGGAAACGCAGCGGTCGAATTGCGCCTCGTCGAGTTCAAGATGGTTGACGTCGCAGGTCAAGATGCGCACGTTGGTGAGCCCACGCTCGCGGCAGCGGGCTTCGATATGTTCGCGCTGCGGACGCGAATTGGATACTCCGGTGATCATCGACTTCGGATAGCGCTCCGCCATCCACAATGTCAGCGAACCCCAGCCGCAACCGAGCTCCAGGATGTCCTGGCCGTCGCCAAGTTCGGCGCGCTCGCAATACAGGGCGAGCATGGCGTCCTCGGCCTGCGCCAGGGACTCGTTGCCGGTCGGGTAATAGCACGACGAATACTTCAGCCGCGGCCCCAGGCATTGCTCGAAGAACGCTGGAGGCAATTCGTAATGCTGGCGGTTGGCGGCGTCCACGTGGATCGCTACCGGGCTTTCGCGCAGCATTGCGATGCGCTGGCTGAAGCGCTGTGCTTGCGCGTCCGCGCCACCCGCCGCTTCCTCAACCAGGCGCTGCGCGCACATGCGGCGGATGCCGTGGCGCACCGCCGCATCGGGCAGCAGCCTGCGTTCCGCCAGGCCCAGCAAGCCTGTGGCTGCCTGGTCCGCGGCCAATTCCAGCGTTGCGATACTTGCATTCATGAGTGTTGCCTCGGAGGAGATTTCGGGAACCATGGAAACAGCATGGGCGTGGTGCGTTGGTAGTCCAGGTAATCCTCGCCACGCGTGCGCACGGCCTGGGCCTCGGTGTACGGGATGCCGCTGATCCAACGCAGGAACACGAACATGGTCAGTGGGCCAGCCCATGCCAGCCACCACACCGGCGAACCGACGGCGAGGCACACGTACGCAAGCCAGTGCAGCCACTCGAAGAAATAATTTGGATGCCGCGAGTAACGCCACAGCCCGCTGCGGCAGGTCTTGCCGCGGTTGGCGTGATCAGTGCGGAAGCGTGCCAGCTGCGCATCGGCAATGCCTTCGCCGGCAACGCAGCCGAGCCAGATCACGATGCCGGCCAGCAGCCACGGCGTGAAGCCATCGACGGGATTGCGGGCGACCGCGACAAACGGGATCGCGAACAGCGTGATCAACAGCGCCTGGAACTGGAAGAACGCGAACCATTTGCGCTGGTCGTTGCCCCAGAGGGTCCGAAGGTAGGCGTAACGTCCGTCTTCCGGCTCGCTGCGCACGCGATGCCAAAGGTGCAGCCCCAGCCGCAAGCCCCAGGCGCCGCCGAGCACGCCAAGGAGCACTCGCGGCCACGTCGCGCCTGTACCGATTACCGCGAGCAGTACCGCGGCGCCGCCCACGCCAAACGACCACACCACGTCGACGATTCCGGCGTTGCTGCGTCGTCGTTGCCACAGCCAGCCACCGGTCTGCGCGACGGCAGCCAACACCCACACCAGTGCCAGCGACTGGAGCGTGCTCATCGCGCAACACCCAGGCTGGCCGTCGGTCTGGCCACGACAAGCCAGCGTTGCGCGAGCACGGCCAGCACCGGCATCGCCATGCCCCAGCCAAGTGCCAGCGCAAGCATCGCGGGCCAGGCGGGCGCATCGAACGCCACCGCGTCAAATCCGCGCGCGGCGCCTGCATACGCCAGCGGCCCGCCGATGGCCCCGAACACCGACGCCAACGCGGGTCGCCCGCGCAGGAACGTCATCGAATGATTGATGGTCATGGAAAACGCTGCCCACAGGGCGATGATCCACGCCGGCGCGATCAGGGCCGGCAATGGCGACGCATAGCGCAGCAGGCCAGTGCTCGCCAGGCTGCCATCCAGCACCACGCCGAACACCACCGCGCACATCAGCAGGCGCATGTCGGACGTGCGCTTGTTCGACATCGCCCATTGGGCAAGTACAAACGTCGCGGCCATGGCAATGGACAGCCACGGCTGGCCACGCGCTGCAAAGATGACCACGCCGAACCACACCAATTGGTAACCAACCAGATTCGCCCAGAAGCCCATGTCAGGCCTCGATCCGCCCAAGCCCGGCGACATACTCGGCGTTGCGGCTTCCCGGCTTCGCCATCAGCAACTGGGCTACGCCAATCGAGCGTTCGCGAAAACCGCCCTCGCAGTAGGCAAGGTAGAACTCCCACATGCGCACGAAGCGCTCGTCGAAGCCTTGCGCGCGCACCTCGGGCAAGCGCGCCATGAAGCGCTGCCGCCACGCTTCCAGCGTCCGCGCATACGACGAGCCAAAGTCTTCCAAATGCACAAGCGCCAGGTCGGTGCTGCGCGCCTTGCTGGCCAGCATCGCGGCGATGGACGGGATGAAGGAGCCGGGGAAGACATGGCGCTTGATGAAGTCCACCGAGTTCAGCGCTTGCCCGTAGCGGTGGTCCTCGATGGTGATGGCTTGCACCAGTGCAAGACCTTCAGCCTTCAGCAAGCTGCCAAGCTTGCCGAAATACGTGTCCAGGAAGGGTGCGCCAATGGCTTCGACCATTTCGATGGACACCAGCTTGTCGTACTGACCGTCCAGGTCGCGGTAATCCTCCAGCAACAGTGTGACGCGATCCTGCAGACCGGCCGTGGCCACGCGTGCGCTGGCCAGCGCGTGCTGTTCGCGCGAGATGGTGGTGGTGGTGACATGGCAGCCGTAGTGGCGCGCGGCATGCAGCGCGAACCCGCCCCAACCGGTGCCTATCTCGATGACACGGTCGCCGGGTTGCAGGCGCAGCTTGTCGCAGATGCGGTCGAGCTTGCGGGCCGAGGCGCACTCCAGCGTGTCATCCGGTTGTACATACAACGCCGACGAATACATCAGGTCGTCCGACAGGAACAGGCTGAAGAACTCGTTGCCGAGGTCGTAGTGCGCGGCGATGTTGCGGCGTGATCCGTCGCGTGTGTTGCGCCGCATGGCGTGCAGGCCGCGCATCGCGGTGCCCCCAAGCCTGGCCCAGCCAGTCTCCATCCCATCAAGCAGCGCGCGGTTGCGCACCAGGAGTTGCACCAGCCCGACCAGGTCGTCGCAGGTCCAGTGCCCGTCCATATAGGCTTCGGCGGCGCCCACGCTGCCGTTGGCGGCGACTGCGCGATAAAAGCCTGCATCGAGCACATGGATCGTGAGCGTGGCTTCGGTCGTGGTTGCGCCTGCAAGGTCTGCGCTGCCAAGCGCATCGACGATGCGTAGCGGCCTGCCCTGCAGCATCGCCATCTGCGCATGCAGCCGCTGCCGCAGCATCCGGTCGAGCCCACCGTACGGGCGGTCTTCGAGCCGGTGGAGAAACTGTTCGGCGGACTGGCTCATGCTGGCTCTCGGTTCGGATTGGGGTGGGCGTGGACGGGCGTGCCCTTCATCCACAGGCGCAGCGCCTGCCAGTGAATGCCGGCCAGCACCTGCGCCGTCATCAGCGGGTAGCGCCACAGCACGCGGGCAAGTCCCGGGCCGTCAATGGCGCGGCGTTGCAGGGTGAGGGCGGCGTCGAACTCGCGTTCGCCATCGCGCAGCACATCCATGTGCACGTGCAGGTCGTGGCCGGGCGCGGTCAGGCTCCAGTGGTACTGGCGATCCATCGGCAGGAAGGGCGATACATGGAAGGACTTGGCGAAATCCCAATGCCAGCTGCGGCCGCGGGAGCGCGCGTCTGCCACGTCCAGCACGTAGGCGTGGCGCTCACCCCATGGGGTGTTGGTGATTTCAGCGACGACATGCTGCAACGTTCCGCCGTCTTCAGCGTGGCAGTAATAAAAGCTCACCGGGTTCATCACGTATCCGGCGTAGCGTGGATGCGTAAGCAAGCGGATGGGGCCCATCGGCCGAATCCCGGTGGCCTGCTGCACACGCTGCCGCACTGCATCCGCCAGGCCAATGCTGGCCGGGCCCAGGTAATCGCTTCTGCGGAATTCCGCCAGGTTGCGCCGCGTTGATGACCATAGCCAGCGTCTGGCGAAAACCTGGTCGACCTCGTCGAGATCCAGGTACAGCTGGGCCATGCGGTAATGAAATGCGTGCGCACGCGGCCCGTGCCGGCGATGCAGCACGCGGCCCTCGTAGATTGCACTGGCAAGAGGAGGCGAGCTGCTCATGCGGGTGCCAGCGCCGCCAACGGTGCGGCATTCGGCATCGTTGCAACGGCCGGCGCGGCGTCCCAGTGCACGCCCAGCCCGCGCGCCACGTCGACCGCGCTGCGGATGCCGTCTTCGTGGAAACCCCAACCCCAGTAAGCGCCGGCAAACCAGGTCTGGCGTTGTCCCTGGATTTCATGTCGACGCGCTTGCGCAGCAACCGATGCGTGGTTGTAGACAGGATGCGAATACGCCATGCGCCGCAGGATGCGCGATGGGTCAATCGCAGCGGTGCGGTTTAGCGTAACCACCAGCGGCTGTGGCGCGTCAATGCCCTGCAGCAGGTTCATGCAGTAGCTGACCGTGCACGCACCGGACGGGTCACGCGGGACATGCGCATTCCATGCCGCCCACGCCTTGCGGTTGCGCGGCAGGAGGGTGGCGTCCGT
>Ga0136611_10002612_pt1 | contig 12555 bp, 10 predicted proteins | sample AntDrymUQ2232306_2_FD_106645 | JGI IMG/M metagenome (GOLD analysis project Ga0136611, IMG submission 106645) | Polar desert sand microbial communities from Dry Valleys, Antarctica - metaG UQ223 (23.06) | ecosystem: Environmental > Terrestrial > Soil > Desert | place: Antarctica: Dry Valley... | reverse complement strand
TCCCCATCCCACCCGTTCCGCTCATCATCGAGTCGTGCATCCAGAACATGCCGGCAGCGGCGATCAGCGCGAGGGCGCCGATGACTGCCAGCACGATGACGATCGTCTTCCACACTTTCGACATTCCGGTTTTCTCCGGCTCAACCAGGCTTTGTTGCGCCTCGGGCTGGCGGTTGTTTTTCTGTTCATTCACGGGTTGCTCCTTCGTTGGCGATCTGCTTCCAGGCGCCGCCTTCACCCTTGCGCAGGTAGACACTGCGCTTGAAAGTCGCGATCGCGATCTCGTTGGGCCGCGCGGGATTCTGAGCGATGTAGGCCACCGCGTCCTCCTTCAACGGCGGCAGCTTGATCTCGACAGGCTGGGCGCCGGGCTTCAACGCCACTTTGCTCAAGCCCGGCGTTTTGCCATAGGTGCTGAACCAGAGATGCTCGCCATCGAGGTCGAAGGTTTCAGCCAGCACCTGGGGTCCCGCGACCCAGCGCTCGAAGCTGTCGCCGGAATCACGCGACAGGTAAAGCCCGTTGTCGGTGCCGGCGGCCACGGTCGCAGCATCGGTTGGATGCACGGCCAGGCTGGTGATCTTCGGGCCAAGGCCTTTCGCATCGGCGTGCTGCCATTTCAACCCGTCGTTGCGCGTGCGGTAGATGCCGGCCGAGTCCATGCGCGAGTTGCGCTGGTGGTTCAGGACGTAGACGGCATTGGTGCCGTAGCTGGTCGCCAGCGTATGGAAGTCCGACTCGCCTTCCAGGCCGAGCTTCTGCCAGGTCTTGCCGCCGTCGCGGCTCTTGATCAGGCCGAACGGGTTGGTCAGGCCCGAGTCCGGTGCCGGATGGCCGCTGCTGTACAAGGCATCGCGCGTCGCGGCAAAGCCCATGTAGTCGTGTTGCGGACCGGCGGCCTTGGACCACGTCCCGTCCTGATAGACCGCGATTCCGTGATGGCTCGGAATCATCAGCTTCTTGCCGTCTTCACTGAACGACAGACCGTGGACGTGGGTGAGCGTGGTTCCGCTGTCGGCACTCACGGGCGACAAAGAGAACGCGGCGAGCGCCAGCAGTAAGGCGGAAGCGGAGATACGGGAGGTTTTGGGGTTCATGGGTTTTGCTCAAGGATCGAAAACTTTAGGTCAGGCGTGGGGTGGAGCGCTGCTGTGACTGCCTGGCGTGCGTACGAATCCGGTCGGATCGCATCGCCCTACCCCGCGCTGTTTTCCTGGCGCAATGGCGAGGTGCCGCCTGGCTGCAAGGCTGGCTTTGCCGGTTCCATCGCGACAGCGGGCGCGCGCTCGCGCAACTTCGGGGGTTTGCCCGCTTCGCCTGCCGTGCCGCACGCCTCGGCACCTTTCGAATTCATCATCCGCATCATGACGAGCATCGAAATCGGACAGATCAGCACAATCAGAATCGGTAAGCTGGCCAGCACGAACGCTTGCGCAGTTGGCACTGTGAAGTAAACGACGCCCGCAACAACGGCCAATCCGGCCGCAGTTTTGAGCATGGTGTTGGTATCGCATTTCATGGCGTACCTCCTTGAAAGAAATGAAAGAAAAGCCCGGCGCTAAAGCTGACCGGGCGCCGCTCACCGAAACTATTTCGCAGCCTGGATGTGTGTGACCATAAGGACGCCTGCTAACCTCGCCGCGCGAAACCTGATCCTGTCGCCGGCCTGCAGGTTTCTGAGCAGATCTGGTGTCGTCGCCTTGAACACCATGGTCATGGCGGGCATCCCGAGGTTCTCGATAGCCTCGTGCTTGATGGTCAGCTCGCTCTGGTCGGCGTCGACCTTGCGGACGTCGCCTGATGTCAGCTTGAGCGAAGTGCCAGGCGTGCGCTGCACGGCATCTGGCGCCTCGGGCGCTGCCACGGCGAAGCCGAAAGCACCTGCAGACACCAGGGCGACGAATAGCAACGAGTTGACTTGATGGTTCATCGAATCTCCCTGAGTGCTGAACGTTGCGGGGATGGAGGCTACCGTGAGGATGAAGCATTGCCCCGTTCAGTTGATGTACTGCTCCTGATACCGTGCGCGCTCTGCCGGAGTCTTGACCAGGCTGGGCTTCGGCGAATTGTGCGCAATTTGATCCGTGTGGACCAGCTTGCCTCCCTGCACGGCGTACGTGTGCTGCGGGAAAACATAACCCACTTCTCCGCCGACTTGCATGCCACCGTTAGCCGTCACCGGGTTCCTGCGAAACGCCAGAAACTCCGCCTGCACCGCTGCACGGGTCGTTGAGCTGGGCACAGTGCGGGTTTCGAACCCTGCCTCGCCTCCGACCCAGGTACTTTGAGTGCCGGCAAACGCGGCGGGGATGGCAGCGCCGACAAGCGCCAGGGAGAGAAGAGCTTTGCGAACGGACATGATTTGTTTCCTTGGTTGCTTACTGGAGATGGTCACCGTTTTCAGGGGAGACGCTTGAGATGCAACTGCTGCATCACGGGATCAAATGTAGAAAGCCGCCCACGACCGCATGCTGACTAGAGAATTACGAATACGTCATCCACGGACCAACGGGACAGCGGCCTGCAGACGTGAGGAAGACCAGGCGAAGCGACATCCGCGACGGGGCGCTTGGGTGGTTCAAAACAAGACCGGCGCACGCCTGGGCGTGAAATCGCCGGCGAACTTGCAGCCACTATCGTCAACGAGGCGGCGACTCCGGCACGAGCCCTTCGTTCCGGGCGAAATCCTCCTTGAGCAGTCCCGAATTTATCGAGAATGCGGCCCCGGCCCCTTGGAAGCTGCCACAACCACGAACTGCACGGCACGAGACGCATCGCCCGCCACATACAGGCCTTCGACTGAAGTTACCTCGTACTTCCCAGTTGCAGTGGTGGTTGCGCCATGCTTCCAGGAGGTCTCGGACGGGACATTGCGAATCTTTGCTGGGGAAGGTCAGCGACGAAGGCGAGGACACAGCCACTGGACGATCTGCTGGTGGTGACGCGACGCGCGAGAGTTGATCAACAAACTTGCCTCGCGTTCCGGAAGCGACCGCTGCTTGCGTCGCCACGGCGTGGCCAATCTGCGCCAGAATGAAGCCGACAAACGTGGCGACGACGCTCCCCCCTGTCGCCAAGACGTTCAAATCGTACGAGCCGGGCTACGTTCACGTCGACACCTACGGTCGCGTCGCCGACGTGATTAAGCAAGACCGGTTCAAGTCCGCCGCACGAACTCGAGACGACGCTCTATCACTATGCGGCCACCTACAACAATTACATTCCCCAGCGCGCCTTGAGCCATCTCACGCCCGTCCTGGCACTGCAAAAATGGCAACGAGAACGTCCCGAGCTGTTTGTCAAACGCGTCAATAACAGCCGGGACTTGACATCTATTCTTCTCGCCCAAACTCCCCCACGCGCCCGGTCTGACGCTCGCGCGCAATCGCGTCGTCCGGGCCGTACGGGTGAGCACCGAAGCCGTGGCGCATCATAGCGACGGCCCGCGCCCAATTTTTCCTCTCGTCGCGCGAAGCCAGAAGCTGCATGACGGCAAGCGAAATGACCGGAACGGGGACTTCCATCCGCATCGCATCGGTCACGAGCCAGTTGACTTCGCCGGTATCCTCGACGTACGGCGCAATCTTCTCGAGTCCGCTCTCGTTCCGATAAGCCTCTTCCATCAGGTCAATCAGCCAGGAACGGATGACGGAGCCGTGGCGCCAGCTGCGCAGCACCTCAGCGACGTCGAGCTTTTCATGATAGTGCTCAAGCAGATCGACGCCTTCGGCGATGGCCTGCAGCATGCCGAACTCGATCCCGTTGTGTACGAGCTTGACGAAATGGCCCGCGCCCGGTGGGCCGGCGTGGACGTACCCGTTCTCCACGGCGAGCGCACGAAGCAGGGGCTCGAGCTGTTCGATCGGCTCCCTTTCTCCGCCCGCCATGAAACATGCACCTCGACGCGCGCCCGTGACACCTCCGCTCGTGCCCAGGTCGACGAAATGTATGTTCTTCTCGCGCAATCCCTGCTGGCGACGAATGGAGTCCCCCCAATATGAATTGCCGCCGTCCACCACGATGTCGCCGGGGTCGAGGTGCGAAGCCAGGTCGTCCAGCACCTGATCGACCGCTGCGCCTGCAGGAATGTAGAGAAAGATCACGCGGGGCTGGGTAAGCTTTCCGCAGACGTCCTCAAGCGATCGACTGTCAATGACGCCGGCCTCCAGGAGCTGCTCAGGCGCACCGCGACGCGCATAGCCGACGACCCTCCATCCCTTTTCCAACGCCTGCAAAGCAAGACCGCCGCCGATCCGGCCAAGGCCTATCACACCCAATTCGCGCTTGCTTCCTCGCATGCAGCCTCCAGTGTTTTCCCCGATCTTTCTCAACGTCACGCGCGATCCATTTGTTCTGTGCCTGTCCGGCAAAGCGCACCTTGGAGGCTTCAAGCGCCGGCAAGAGCGAAGAATCGTACACCCGCACGACGGTAAAGGGGTGAGGCCCTTGGCGAGCTTGCTGAGCCGCTCCGCCGTTTGCCGGGATAGTCCCCCGCGCCATCGTTGTTCACGGTTCCGGTCTCCAATGCCCACATTTTGATATCTCAGCCGAAGTGCCGCTCAACTCTCCCCGTCGGTCCGGTACAGGTAGTCGTCGAGCTCGCGGTCGTCACCCGCTGACCCGGCATGTGCATCGGCGAGCTCGTAGGACATGACGATGCACACACGGTCAGGGCCTGGCCCCACCATCCGGACGCTATGGAGGCAGCGATCCCCCCGCATCACGACAAGGGTGCCCGGAGCCGGGACCACGCTTCGCTGTCGGCCGAAACGGCTCCGGACGGGGCATGCCTGCAACAGCCGGTCGACCGAGCCCTGCAGGACGCCACGACGCAGCGGACCAGGTAGAGCGAGGCGGTACTGTGGACAGATGTCTGTTTCGCCTCCCGCCACGGCATTCAGGTAAAGCACCCCGGTAACTGCGTTGCGGTCGTAGTGCCAGCGGTACGACCCACCCGGGGGTGTAATGTTGACGTTGCGGGCGACGGCACGACTGATGGAGGGGACCAACGGCCGCCCGGCGAGCTGCGACAACGTCCCACCGACCCGGCTGTAGAGATCGTGCAGCCCGGGCAATGCCTCATGCATGCGCAGCCCGTCGATGACCTGATACCGCAGCGGGCGGTCGCCATGCGCACGTTCGATGCGAGGTGGCGCGTGCTCTGCGCAGTAGAAAGCCAACCGGGCGAGCAGACGGGTACATTCCTCCTGCGGGACGAAGTCCTGGAGCACTGCCAGGCCGGAACGCCAGAAGGGCTCGTCAAGGTGGTCGTGGGCCACTCATGCCTGCCTTTCTCGAGTGACGGGAACAGAACCGGGCAGTAGCGATCGGATTCCGGCATGCACGCGTTCTTCGAAAAGGTCCCAGCTCTGGAAACGGGTCGCCGCCGAGATCAGGAGGGCCGCGCGATGGGCATACTCCTCCTCAGACCACGACAGCACCCGCTCGATGGCCTCGCGTTGCCCCGCGATGTCTAGGGGCTCCACAACGACGCAGTGCTCGAGTACGCCGTCGGCGACACCGCTTGCCCGAGTAGTGATCGGCACGCAGCCTGCGTAGATGGCCTCCAAGACGGTACCCATCTGCCCCTCGGAGTAGGTCGGGATGTAGGCGAACCGGCAGGACTGCAGCAGCCGCACGTATCGGTCCGAGTCCGAGGGAACGAAGCCGTGGACGACGATGCTGCCGTTGTCGTGGGCCGCGAGCATGCCGTCAAATGGGGCTGCGAGGCTGCCCACCACGTGCAGTTGAGCGCGCCGAGGATCGACGCCGGCCCAGGTGCGCACCACGTCGGGGAAACCTTTACGCAACGAACACTGCGTCGCTACGTAGACGAAGTCGTTGCGACGACGCTCCACACCCAGATCTGCGACATAGCGCCTCACATCAACCGAGTAGTTGAGCAGGCATATCTTGTCGTGCCACCGAGCGGGGAAGGTGGAGAGCGTGAAACTGTTCCCGACGAGGAAAACCAGGTCACTCAGTTCCATGGTTGCCTCGTGGTCGAACCCAGAGGGTGGCAGGTCCCACTCCGGCACAGGAACGCCGAACGATGCGGCCAGCGGCAGGAGGAGCCTCCGCGTCCAGTCGGGGTCGGCAACCACGTAGAAGGCGACCCGCGCAGCGAAGTCGTTGGCCGTGGCCATCCTCTGGAAGGCCCAGAAGTGCCCGAGGTACAGGTTTGCGGACAGTCCGCGGGGGTGGTCACCATCATCGAGGTACGTGACAGGGCCCCAGGAACTCATCACCTGGTAGAGATGAGCGGCGATCTGGCCGGTCGAGTGGCTAGCCTTGGGAGCCAGGCTGTCGGGGGAAAAGTAGTCGCGGAAGTACGACAGCACGCTTGGCATCACCGCTGCCCCTTGTCCAGCCCGCGCTTGCTTATCTGGCACCATCCCATCACGCGCTTGATGATCTCGAACACCGGCTCCACGGTCTGCTTGCGCAATCCATACAGTGCTCGACCTGTTTTCGTGCTCAGCCGATGCGCGATCTTGACCACCGGATCGTTGCTTTCCGGCACCGGCGCGTCTGCAGCAAAGCGCGCGAGCACGATCACAGCCAGCCATTCGAAAACCCGGCCCGGCGCAACCCCGTGACGACGTAGGGGCAACGGCGCATGAGCCGCCAGACCAAGCCCGAACGGTAGTTCTCGATCATCGAGACGTTGGGTCCCTGATTGAGGGCGTAATGCACGGGGCAGACCCAGCCCGACGCGTCTCCGGACGGTGAGGGGTAGGTGGGATTGAAGCTGCCGATGAAGCCGTCGGAAGTCCGAGTCTCCGGAAACGCCTCCTGGCAATGCCGAATGGCCGGGAGGGCGATCTCCGGCGCGAACGGCAACGAGGCGACGATGCCCCACGGGGCGAGCGTGCCATCGTCGGGCCCGTACGGCACGCCGCGCGCGCGGTAGCCGAAGAAGCTGCGTTCGACGCCGTTGATCCGGCGGGACTCTGGCCCGGGGCCGTCGCTGGCGGTAAGGCCCCAGGCCAATTTGCCATAACCCTCGAACCCGAGCGGGTTGCGCGCCGCGTACTCCTGCTGCACGTAGGTCGCTCGCCGGCTGTTCTCGAAATAGTCGATGCTCTTGCCGCGCATGAACTCGTCCTGAATGCCGCGGAAGTCGATCCACAGATGAGAGAATTGATGGATGAACAGCGGGCCGGCGTAGAGGAATTCGTGGCCATAGATCGTCGTCCACTCATACGTCGAAGCCCACGCCGCGTAGCTCTCTTCGGGCAGCGGGTGCGTGGGTGAACCGAGGCCCAGCATGTACAGGAGCAACGCCTCGTCGTAGCCTTCCCAGCGGTAAGGCAGAAAACCGCTCTCCGGCATCCATCCGTGAGTGACCGTCGTCCCGCCGTTCTGCGCCCACCTCCAATCGACTCGCCGGTACAGCGCGTCGGCGAGCGCTCGAATCTCCGCCTCGTCCTCGGTCTCCCTGTCGAAATAGAGCGCGGCGGTCAGCATGCCGGCGAGCAGGAACGTCGTATCGATGGTCGACAGTTCGGACTTCCCCGCCCGCCGTCCCGTCTGCATGTCGAGAAAGTGGTAGTAGAACCCTTGGTAACCGGTGGCGTCCGGCTCAGTTCCCTGCTCGCTGTTCCAGAAAAACCGCAGCGTCGTCAGCGTGCGATCGACCGCTTCCGCGCGCCGCCAGAACCCGCGTTCGACGCCTACCGGGTACGCCGCCAGCGCAAAGCCGACGACCGCGATACTGGCCGGTGCGCCATCTTCGGTCCTGTCGGATACCAACCCATTGGCGGGATTCGCCTGGTCCAGGACGTAGGCAAACGTATCCCGCTGAAGAGCCTCGAGCATGGCATCGCTGGAGGATGGCGAGGTCATGCGGCGGCGCCTGTCGTTGCCTGCTCCGGGGCGAACTCCACCGTGACGGCCGCGACGGCCTGCGGAGGCAGCGCGAGTTCCAGATGAATAACGCGGTCCCCGTATTTCCAGGGGTGCGGTTCCTGCACCAGGCGAGAGGCCTCCTGCAGGCGCTCTACCTCGCTTGAACGCAGGTAGTCCGGTTCGCCCATCTCGCGCCAGAGGCGCTTGGCGTTGGCGTGGTCCTCATCAATGCGCTCGATGTACACCAGCCGCGGGGCGCGCGCGTCGGTCAACCAGACCCGGACCTGCTGCGTCTCGATGGGATGACGCGGCAGCGCGTGATTGACGAGCAGCACGGTGACGGCCGCCGGCTTGCGAATCACCCAGGCATCCACGGTTTCATGCAATCCATCGACAAGCAAACGGTCGGTGCCGAGGCGGTGCAACAGCTCGAAGGCGCAGTACGCCGGTTTCGCGATCCCGTGCAGGTTGAGCAGGCCGAAGCCGCCGTGAAAGGGGACCGAGGGAAAGTAGTTCTCCGCGAAGATGTCCGAAAACGTCCAGAAGCTGTAACCCTCCACCAGGTCGCTCGCCTCCAGCACCGTCTTGACGATGAACGCGGCCGCGTAGGGCTCGTCATGCCGTGGGTCCCGAGGATTCGAGGAGGTGTTCCATTCGGTGTAATAGACCGGCCGCCCGCGGGCGCGGCGGTGCGTGGCTTGGACCTGCTCGCGCAGGATGCTTCGTCGGCTGTTAGATAGCTGCGTCTCCGTATCCTGATCCTCATTGCCCAGCGCGTCGGTCGGGTAATGGTGCGTGCTCACAAAATCGACGGGCAGTCGGTGCTGATCGCAGAAATCGAGAAATTCTTCAATCCACTCGTTCTTGGCTGTCGCAGGGCCGCCCACTTTCAGCTGGGCGTCGACCGCCCTGATCGCGCCCACGGTGTGGCGATACAGGTCGAAGTAGTCCTGCTGCGTGCCGGTCCAGAAGTCTTTGAGGTTCGGCTCGTTCCAGACCTCGAAAAACCAGGTCCGCACCTCTTCAACACCGTAGCGGCTCACCCAGTGACCGACTAACGTGCCGATGAGGGTCGCCCACTGCTGGCCGTCCCGGGGCGGCGTCACGTTGGCGCGGTAGCGAAACACCGTGGTGGAACCGAACGCCAGCGCCTGAGGCATGAAACTCAGCTCGACAAAAGGTTTCATCCCGATCGACAGCAGGAAATCGACGATCTGGTCGGCATTGAAGAAGGAATAGAGGAACTTGTCGTCGTGGACGATGAGCGTTCCCATGTCGTCGCACATCAGGCCGTGAAAGCGGACGTGCCGGAAGCCCAACTCCTCGTGGCATCGCTGCAGCTGCAACTGCCAATCCGCGCGCAACGCGACCGGCGCATGGTCGCTGCCGACCGTGTGCTCCCAGACATGCGCGAGCGGCCGGCCAGGTTCCGAAAGATTGCAGATGAAATCGGGCACTCTACGTGGCCTGCGGGTCAGAGGGAGCAGAGAGCGCACTGAATGAAGAGAAGCGGGTGCGCAGACGGAGTTGAAGGTCTGGCCCGCGCTCGGCGTCGCGGTAAGGGCCGTGCGCGCCAGGATCGCCGGGCATGGTCTCGAACAGAATGTCCTGCTGCTGGTCGTTCGGCTTGTCCACGAACTGTGGCTCCCACGCGGCCTTCGCCAGGTAGCGATCGAGAAAGCCGGGGATGAACTTCTGTGCCCAGACGCCCTTCAGTGTGGGCCCGCCGACCAGCATCTCGCGCGGGGCGTGCTCGGCCGCCCAAAGGATGGCCTCGGCGATAGTCTCGGGACTGAACAGCGGGGGCACGGGCTGCTGCTGCTTGGGCATCTTGTTGCGCTGGCGCTCGGCTTGCGGGGTGTTCACGGCTGGCAGGTGCACATGGGTCAGTCGCACGTGGCTTGCGTCGTGGAGCAGCTCGCTGCGCAGCGAGTCGGTGAACCCGCGGACGGCGGCCTTGGCGGCGCAGTAGGCGCTCTGCAGCGGAATGGAGCGGTACGCCAGCGCCGACCCGACCTGGACGATGGTGCCTTCGTCACGCGGCAACATGCGCCGCAGTGCAGCCAGCGTGCCGTGGACATAGCCCAGGTAGGTCACCTCGGTGACGCGCCGGTACTCTGCGGCCGTGGTGTCCCTCACTGGCGCCAGCACCGTCACCATGGCGACATTGATCCAAATGTCGATCCGGCCCCAATGTTCTTCGACGGCTGCGGCGGCGCGCTCGACGGCGTCCGCGTCGGCGACGTCGGTTGGCAACACCAGCGCGTCGCCGCCAGCCCGCCGGATTTCTTCCGCGGCGACGGTGAGGGCATCGATGTTCCGGGCCACCAGCGCCACTTTCGCATGCCGCGCCCCGAAGGCGCGGGCCACTGCACGGCCGACTCCACTCGATGCGCCAGTCACCACAATCACTTTTTCCGGCGTTAGAAGTGGCTCCGCTGGTTTGAACAGCATTCCCCTCCTCTTCGCGTGCATGCCATTGGGCATGGGCCAGACGACGAATCGGTCCCAGCCCGCATAGGAATCCCTGACTGGCCCGCGCGGCAGCGCCAATGCGATCAGCAGCGCTCCGCAGATGACACTGTTCCAGACGGCCAGCGGCGAGTCGACGCCGTCGAGCACCCATGGCGCCACGATCAGCCAGGCCCCAAAGGCAATATTGATGAAGCGCACGCTGCGCGCGACCTCGGCCAGGGCCATGATCGAAAACGTCACCACCAGCGCGCCAACCAGGTGATCGCTATCGGCCATGGTGCTGGAGCTGTCGAAAGCAAGTCGCGTGAAAGTGAGCCACACGCCAATGGCGATGCTGAGCAGCAGCGTCGCTGGATACGTCACGCCGCGTGTGGCTTCCGCGATCTTCTCCCGGGTCGTTCCAATGAGTCCTTTGGAGGTGTCGGCGCTGCCGCCTTCCATCGCATCGCCGGTCCAGAAGGTGCGCCAGAACGGCTTGCCTTTGCGGCGCGCGTCCACCATGAATTGGCCCATCGCCACGAATTCGTTCAGTGCGTAGGGAATCATCATGGCCATCGCGAACCCGGCGATCAGGCACAGCGTGCACCAGGTACCGATCACGATCGGCTGGATGATGATGAAGTAGATGCTCACCACGCCCAGCGGCAGGATCAGAACGGCCAGCGCAAGCACCATCCACGGCATGGTGCGCCAGCGGGTCTTCCCACCCATCCAGATCATCGCCAGCTCGGCCATGTAGACGATGCCGCCCAGGGCGCCATCGGCAATCGGCCAGGCCTTGGACACATCCGAGGTAATGATCGTCTCCGTGCCGTTCATGCCACCACTGCCGGCGAAGAAAGGTTCCCAGACGGTGTCGATATGGCCGAGCTGATAGGCCCCGAGAATGCGTGCGATGAGAAACCCGATCAGCGCAAGCACCCCCATCAGCATGCGCTGCAACCAGCTTGACGGTGTATAGGCCCAGCCGGGCGGGACATCCGGCCCGCCCATCATGCCCGCCATACTCATGCCCGGCATCATCGGGATCAGCACGGAAAACGCGATCACCAGCGCACCGATCAGCGTGCCATTCGCATAGGCTTCGGGCAACGGCGTCCAGAACACCAGCGGCGCGAACAGCAGCCAAACGCCGACGAAGGCGTTGGCCCACTGCGCCCAGGGATAGCGGCGCGATGCGTTGGCGGACAAGGCGCCGAAGACCATTACCAGGACGCCACTGATGACATCACTCCAGGTCATCGCCAGGTTGCGCAGCTCGAAGGATGGCAGCCCGCGCTCGGTCATGACGCGCAGCTGATTGGCGTCCGGCACGAAACCGCTCAGATAGCCGAGTGTGAACGGGCTGGTCAGCAGCCATGCGCCAAGCATCAGGTTGAGATAGTGCGGCCACAGCATCTTGCGATGGTCTTCGACCATCATGTCGGGATGTCCGGCCGCAGCTTCAATCGGGGCGCCGCGCGGCACCAGTGTCATGCCGCATTTCGGGCAACTGCCGGGTTCGCTCCGAACAACTTCTGGATGCATCGGGCAGGTGTACTCGGTCGCCTGCGTCGGCGCTGCCGCGGCGGGTTCCAGCGCCATGCCGCACCTCGGACAGTTTCCCGGCGAAGACTGGCAGACTCCATCGTGCATCGCACACGTGTAGGCGACGCCACCGCTGGCGACGCGCGCCGAAGGGCTCGCCATCGATGCGGCAGGGGTGCCAGGCGCTTGCACCGAATGACTGGCGTGGTCGGACTGCGCGGCCATGGTCGACACCGATGCGGCGGGCGTCTCCGGCAGCGACGAGGGCAGTTCCAGACCATGCTCACGGTACCAGCCCGGCGGGTCGGCTTTCAATGCCGCGACCATCTTCGGCAATGTTTGGCGCAGCGAACGAACGGGCTGCCAATCCAGCAACGTGCGGGCACGCGAGATGTCAAGGGCGTAATGGTCGTTGGCCCGATCGATCATCCACGGCTTGATGAATGAATCCTGGCCAGGCATCTTGTCCTGCAGCCACGCGCCAACTTTTGCGATCGGCCCGGGGACATCGTGCGTCTCCCAAGACTCGCCGTGGATCAGTCGCCCAAACGTGTGCTGCAGCTCGTCATAGCTCAAGGCTTCCGGCTCGCCGAGGAGGATCACCGACTCCCGTGGCAACTGGGCGCGACGATCAACGACGCGCTCGATGGCGTCGACCAGGTCATCCAGGTGCAGGAAAGACTGGCCGTGCGAGGTTGGGCC
>Ga0136611_10002611_pt1 | contig 12555 bp, 9 predicted proteins | sample AntDrymUQ2232306_2_FD_106645 | JGI IMG/M metagenome (GOLD analysis project Ga0136611, IMG submission 106645) | Polar desert sand microbial communities from Dry Valleys, Antarctica - metaG UQ223 (23.06) | ecosystem: Environmental > Terrestrial > Soil > Desert | place: Antarctica: Dry Valley... | reverse complement strand
GTGCGACCGTGGGCGGCTACGCAGGGTGGTCGCTCGGCGCGCTCGTGGGGCCATTCACCGCCTTCGCGGTCAGCATGGTGGGCACCGGCGCCGGCATGTACTACGGCCGGCGCGTGGGGCAGCACTATCAGGGGTGAGCATGGCGCCGAGTGGCGTGCGCGCGGTCGCAGCGAACGTTGCGACTATCGCGCGCAACACGCATCATCGGTGTGGTCCGCCGACAGAAGTTGAACGCCCGTGAGACGACTATCAGTCGAAGCAACCGGCCATGACCTCACGTCTTGCTCTGATTCAATGACAGCTGAAGCGCTGCTCGCTGACTTTCGTGCACGCCTCCTTGGTGGCACAGTACGCCGCCGTGGACTCGCGGGAAACTCTCTGCTCGTCTACGTGGACTGCACACCGGGAGACGGCACGGGCCTCACACTCTGGTTCGAGCCGACCTGGAATCTTCGCGACGCCTCGCGCGTGCTGACCGGCTCTCGTCAGGCAGACCATGACCCAGACGCTAACAATCCCGATGCGGGCTTTCATATCGCCGCCGATGCGATCGATGTGCTCGTCGGTCGTACTGTCCTCGCGCTCGATGTCCACACGATCACTGGCGACCTCACAGTGACGTTCGACGAGGGATTGACGCTCACGACGTTCGTCTCCGATCCGTCCACTGAAGAACTTTGGCACATCCGTGACAACGAGACACGGCAGCGACTGGAATGCACAGGGCATGGGCTGTGCCGTGTGCGCCTCGCGAGTTCAGTCGACGCCTCGTGACTCCCAACTTCGATCGATAATCTGCAAGCGCGCATCGCCATCACGACACTCGTCATTGTCGTGTTGCTCCCCATCCTCATCAACGGCGCGTGCAGGACGGCGCGCGATCCCTGATGATCAATACGCACCGCCCTTGAGGCGCAAGGAGACACGGCGCGCGTGACGGTGTTGCAGCGGTACACGGCGGGATGCCCTCCACCGGCATCTACTGAACAGGTGTACCGGACGGAGCTCGGAAGCACCGGAGTCACGGAGCTTTGTTTGACGTTCGTGAAGAGCGTTGCCGGCTGGCGCTAAGCGTACCGTTCCGCGTTGTCGATCCCGGACGGCGCCGCACTTTGCCGCTGACGGAATCTCCGAGGGGCTCCGCTAGCTCGCCAAGTTGCGCTCGGCGCTGCAACTTGCCTTCGCGGCGTGCGGCTTCCCCTTCCCCTGCCGCGCCCGTCCACGAATCACGCGAGGATGCCGTGAGCACTCATCGGAGTCGCAGGGACTTTGTCGGCTTGGGCGCCGCCGGGATGGCCGGCGCGCTGGCATCTTCGTGGCCGAGCCTCGCACACGGCGCGCAATCCACGGCAGCGACAAGCGCGCCCGAGGCGGACACCGTCGTGCTGAATGGCACCGTGCACACGGTAGATGCGGCGACACCGCGTGCCGAGGCGTTCGCCATTAAGTCGGGCCGTATCATCGCCGTCGGACGATCGAGCGACATTCGCGGGCTCGCAGGCAAGGCGACACGCGTCATGGATGCGAAGGGCATGACGATCGTGCCGGGATTCATCGACACACACAATCATCCGATCGGCACCACGCTGCTCTACGAAACGATTGTCGGCAATCCGTTCGAGGTGGAGTTCGTCACGATCGCCAGCATCGTCGACAAGCTGCGCGCAAAAGCGGCGACGCTGCCGCCGGGCACGTGGGTGGAAGGGTTCTTCCACGACGACACGAAGCTCAAGGACAAGCGTTTGCTCACGATGCGCGATCTCGACAGCGTGTCCACTGAACATCCGGTGATCGTTCGTCATCGCGGCGGGCATACGTACTTCTACAACAGCAAGGCATTCGAGCTGGCAGGCGTGACGAAGGATACGCCGAACCCGCCGGGCGGAACCTACGACCGCGACGGGAACGGTGAACTCAACGGACGCGTGACCGATCGCGCGAGCGCGGCCTTCAGTCGTGTCGGCCGTCGTCCGGAGTACACACAGGCGGAGCGGGAAAAGCGCGATCGCGATGGCATCGCGCACATCTCGAAGGAGTTCGCGCGTTACGGCCTCACGAGCGTGCATCATCAGGGCGGCAACCTCGCGGCCCTCCAGGATGTGCGTGCTCGCGGCGACCTGCGTCATCGCGTGAGCTACGAGTCGAGCGGCAGTGTGCTCGAGTCGATGATCACCAACGGCATCCGCACGGGATTCGGCGACGATTGGATCCGCTTCGGCGCGACATCGGAGCACACGGTCGACGGCTCTTTCTCCGAGCGCACGATGGCGCTCAGCATGCCGTACCCAAACGTGACACCCCCGTACACGGGCAACGTCACGGAAACGCAGGAGACGCTCGACGCGTGGGTGGAGCGAGTGCATCGCGCGGGCATCCAGGTGAACTGTCACGCCAACGGCGATGTCGCGATCGACATGTATCTCACCGCCTTCGAGCGGGCGCAGCGTGTGGCGCCGCGTGCCGACGCTCGGCCCAAGATCACCCACTGCACACTGATCAACGACGATCTCGTGCGCCGCATCAAGGCACTTGGCGCGGTGCCGTCGATGTTCACGTCGTACGCGTACTACAACCCGGATAAGTTCGTGTTCTACGGCGAGGAGCTGATGCGCCGGTGCATGGCGTATCGCACGCTCCTCGATGCCGGCATTCCGGCGGCAGCCGGCTCTGACTTTCAGCCTGGCCCCTTTGCGCCACTCATGGGCATTCAGGGCATGGTCACGCGCACCGGGTGGGACGGCAAGACATGGGGTGCGAACCAGCGCATCAGCGTTGCCGAGGCGATTCGCGTGAACACGCTGAACGGGGCGTACGCGTCGCGCGAGGAACTGACGAAGGGATCGATCACCGAGGGCAAGCTTGCCGACTTCGTGATGCTCTCGGACGACCCGCACACCGTGAGCGCCGATCGTATCAAGGATATCAGAATCGTGCGAACCGTCGTAGGCGGGAGTACGACGTACGAGGCATGAACCTGGTGGACGGGTGACACGGGCTGTGGCGTGCTTGCCACTCTGGCGCTTTCGAACTGATCTGCTCATGTTCGCCCGATCGGTACCTGTCGCCACGCCACTCCCCGTCGACCCATGCCTAGTCTCTCCATGTTCCCCCCTCGATTGTCGCACGCTGCCTGCTGCGCCCTGCTCGGCGTCGTGCTCGTTGCAATGCCCGCGAACGCGCAAACCGTGTTTCAGGCCGCCGGTGTCAATGCGGCCGGTATACAAACCGTGGTCGATGCGTTTCGCACTGCCGTGGGCCCGTTGAACTCGAACGTGGCAGGATCGTTCGGCTCGGGGCGCCGCGAGATCAACTGGGACGGCGTGCCCGATTCATTCGCAGCGCCGAACGCGCTCCCCGGCAATTTTTTCAATGTGAATTCTCCGCGCGGCGTGGTGTTATCCACGCCTGGCACCTCGCTCCAGGTCAGCGCGAACGGCTCAAGCTCAGCAGCCGTCGAGTTCGGGAACATCGATGCATCGTACTCGTCCGCATTTACGGCGTTCAGTGCCCTGCGCCTGTTCGCGAGCATCGGCAGCAACATCACTGACGTGAACTTTTTCATGCCGGGCTCGACGACCGCTGCCACGACAAACGGTTTCGGCGTCGTGTTCACGGATGTCGACCTGGCCGCAACGACGTCGCTGCAATTCTTCGACGCGTTCGGGAGTTCGCTCGGGATCTTCTTCGCTCCAAATCTCGCCGGTTCCGGCTCCCTGTCGTTTCTCGGGGTGCAGTTCGCCGCTGGAATCGGCGCGAGCCGTGTGCGGATCACAAGTGGCAATGCGGCGCTTGCGGCCGGCGTCATAGACGGAGGCGGTGTGGACGTCGTCGCGATGGATGACTTCATCTTCGCGGAGCCGATTGCTCCGCAGGTCGTTCCGGAACCTGCAACACTGGCGCTGCTCGCGGGTGGTCTTGGACTACTCGGCGTCGCCCGATCCTGCCGGCGCGCGTAACCCGCGAGCATGGTGATCTCGACGGTGTGATCCGGTCGCGCAGCGTGGGTCGGGTCAAACGCCCGGCGCCGCTGTGTGCCACACGAAGGGAGAGTGTTACACCGCCGTGACGGCTCCGAGATACGAGGACTCCATCATGGCGGTGTTTCCCGTACCCGTCTGCCGCTGTGCGGGCAGGCCTCTCGCCTTTCCGCTCGTCCGGAGACCTCATCAGTGAAGCGCATCCTCGCATTCTCGCTGTCCGCCGCCCTGCTCACCGCCTGCTCGGGCGATGTCTCTCCCACCGGGATGGACGCAAAGTTCGGACGTGATGGTGACCCGACGCTGTCAGTCGGCGGCGGCGCCATCGCTATCGTGACGCACGACGACGACAGCGGAAAGGGTTCGCTCCGTGCTGCCGTTGAGCAGGCGAATGCGGATCCCGCCATTCGTCGAATCGAGATCAAGCCGGCCGCTCGCACCATCCGTCTCCAGAGCAGCGTGGTGTACACCGGCGCGCAGGCGCGCACGATCATCGGCAAGAACACGGTCATCGACGCCAGCAATGCCAACGGCTCCGCGCTCGTCGCGATTGGTGGCAGCAGTCTCACCGTCGAATCCCTCACGCTACGTGGTGCCAATGGGCAGGGCCTCGAGGTGCAGGTGCCCGCGGCCGCGACGGGTGTGATCAGCATCGTGCTGCGCGACGTGACCGTGGAGGACAACACCGGTCACGGTCTGTTGATCAACGACCAGGTTGAGACCGAGACCACCGACGGTGTGCAGCCGAACGCGAACGGCTCCGATGCGTCGCTCGCGGTGACGATCGAGAACTCCCGCTTCCTCCGCAACGGCTATAGCGTGTCCGACCGCGACGGCGTGCGCATCAACGAGGGCGGTGTTGGTTCGCTCGACTTCACCGCGCGCAACGTGCGCTCCGAAGACAATGCAGCCGACGGCATCGAGCTCGACGAACGCGGCACTGGCGACGTGCGCATCGACGTAGCCGATACGTTCATCCTGCGCAACGGCAAGTTCGATCCGACCGACTTCGACGACGGATTCGACATCGACGAGTACGACGCCGGCGGCATTATCGGCACGATGGTGCGCACGACCGCGAGCGACAACTTCGAGGAAGGACTCGACTTCAACGAGAACAACGCCGGCGACCTGCTCGTCGACCTCACGGACGTGGTGGCCAACGGCAATGACGAGGAAGGCATCGACTACGAGGAGGACGACGACTTCGCGGGCGGCGGAAACCTCTTGACGACCATGGTGCGCGTGACGGCCAACCGGAACGGCGGCGATGGCGGACTCAAGATCCGCGAGAAGGGTGTGGGCGACCTGCTCGCGAATGTCACGACGGTGGAAGCGTCCGGCAACGTCGTGAGTGGCATCTTCATCCGGGAAGATGCCGCTGGCAACCTGTCGTCTACGATCGTCGGCGCCGGGACGCGTGCGAATGGCGCCCATGGCATCGACTTCGACGAGAACAGCACCGGCAATCTCACGGCCTCGGTGTCGCAGTCGGTTTCGACGACCAACACGCTCTATGGCCTCCGCGCCGATCAGCAGACGACCGGCACCGGCACGCTGCGGCTGACCAACGTGGCGCTGTCCGGCAACGTCACCGGCACCACGACGGGCAACGTTGCACCGACCATCGTGCCGTAGGGCTCCTGTCCCATAGGGATGCCCCGGCCGGAAGGAATGGGAAGTGGAGCGCATCGGTTCGCCGTGTGCTCCACTTTTCGCGTTACGGCACTGAAGCAGCGGGAGGCTTTCGGCGCAGCCTCGTCCGTAACGCGGTCTGGCACGCATAGCGCAGAGAAAGGTCGATTGGCTCGGGACGAGCGACGAATACGCATCCATCGCAGGCCTATTCAACGGAGACCGCGGAATGCAAGCACCGCATGACTCGGCCGTATCACGACGTGACTTCGTGGTCGTCGGAAGCACGGCAGCAATAGCGGTACAGTTCGTCGGGCGCAGCCCGGCGTCCGCAACCCCGACCCTCACAGATCCCGCGGGCGCGCACATGGTCTCGCTCAATGTGAACGGGAAGACGCAGGAACTCGCGCTCGATACGCGTACCACGCTGCTCGATGCGCTTCGAGAACACCTGCACCTCACCGGCACCAAGAAGGGGTGCGATCACGGTCAGTGCGGCGCATGCACCGTCCTCGTGGACGGCAAGCGCGTCAACTCGTGCCTGACGCTTGCCGTCATGCACGACGGAGACGAGATCACCACCATCGAAGGTCTGGGTACCGTCGACCGGATGCATCCGATGCAGAGGGCGTTCGTGAAGCACGATGGTTACCAGTGCGGATACTGCACGCCCGGCCAGATCTGTTCAGCGGTCGCGATGCTTGAGGAGATCAGGGCGGGTGTGCCGAGTCACGTGAGCGCCGACCTCATGGCGAAGCCGCGACTTACCCCCGCCGAGTTGCGAGAGCGCATGAGTGGGAATATCTGCCGTTGCGCCGCCTACTCGAACATCATCGATGCGATCACTGAAGTGGCCGGGAGGAGCGCATGAGGGCGTTTACCTACGAGCGTGCGACCACGCCCGCAGAGGCTGCCGCTGCGTCGTTGCGTATGCCGGGTGCGAAGTTCATCGCCGGCGGCACGAACCTGCTCGACCTCATGAAGCTCGAGATCGAGACGCCAACACACCTCATCGACGTGAACGGAGTCGGGCTGGATACGATCGAAACGACAGCGGAGGGCGGCATTCGCATCGGCGCACTCGTGCGCAACACGGATCTGGCGGCCAACGAGAATGTACGGCGCGACTACGCGCTGCTTTCGCGCGCGCTCCTGGCCGGTGCATCGGGCCAGCTGCGCAATCGGGCTACCACTGCGGGAAACCTGCTGCAGCGCACGCGCTGCCCGTACTTCTATGACACCAACCAGCCGTGCAACAAGCGCCAGCCGGGCAGCGGGTGCAGCGCAATCGGCGGATACAGCCGGCAGCTCGCGGTGATCGGAGTGAGCGAGGCGTGCATCGCGACGCACCCCAGCGACATGGCGGTGGCCATGCGCGCACTCGATGCGACCGTGGAGACGGTGCAGCCGGGTGGCGCGACACGCCGGATTTCGATCGCGGAACTGCACACGCTCCCGGGCGAGACCCCGCAAACGGAGACGACACTGCAGCCGGGCGAATTGATCACCGGCGTCACGCTGCCGAAGCCACCGGGTGGGGCGCACGTGTACCACAAGGTACGCGACCGATCATCGTACGCGTTTGCGCTGGTGTCCGTGGGCGTGATCGTGCAGCCCGACGGCACGGGCCGCGTGGCCGTCGGCGGGGTCGCCCACAAGCCGTGGCGCATCGAAGCAGCCGACAGCGAGATGCCACGCGGTGCGAAGGCGGTTGCCACCCGGTTGCTCGACGGCGCCAAACCGACGCCTGAAAACTCCTTCAAGCTGAAGCTTGTCGAACGCACGCTCGGCGCGGCCATTGCTTCCGCCAAGGGCGCGCGCTCATGAAGTTCGACACGCCGGCTACCACCAACCCGATCGATCAGCTGAAGAGTGTGGGCAAGCCGGTCGACCGCATCGATGGCCCGCTCAAGACCACGGGCGCGGCGCCTTACGCATACGAGCGATTCGACGCCGTGCAGAACGCTGCGTACGGGTACATCGTCGGCTCGAGCATCGCGAAGGGCACCATCGCCTCGATCGACCTCGTAGGCGCGAAGGCTGCACCGGGGGTACTCGGCGTGGTGACGGCGAGCGACGCCGGATCGCTTGGCAAGGCACAGCGGAACACGGCGAAGCTGCTCGCCGGCCCTGGGGTCGAGCACTATCACCAGGCGGTTGCGCTGGTCGTGGCTGAGACCTTCGAACAGGCGCGCGCGGCGGCCGGCCTGGTGCACGTGGAGTACATCAAGGCGCTCGGTGCCTTCGACCTGGCCGTCGAGAAAGGCTTGGCTACCAGGCCGAAGGATCTCGGCGGTGACCCGGCCGATACCGCCGTCGGCGATTTCGCGAGCGCCTTTGCCTCTGCGCCCGTGACGATCGATGCGACCTACACCACGCCGGACCAGGCCCACGCGATGATGGAGCCCCATGCGTCCATCGCGTCGTGGAATGGTGACAAGCTGACGCTCTGGACGTCCAACCAGATGATCGATTGGGCAGCGACGGACCTGGCGGAGACGCTGCGCATTCCGAAGGCGAACTTGCGCATCATCTCACCGTATGTCGGTGGTGGTTTCGGCGGCAAGCTGTTCCTCCGCGCCGACGCGCTGCTCGCCGCGCTGGGTGCGCGCGCCGTCGGGCGGCCCGTGAAGATCGCGTTGCAGCGCCCGCTCATGTTCAACAACACGGTGCATCGGCCGGCGACCATTCAGCGCGTTCGTATTGGGGCAACGCGCGGCGGAAAAATTACGGCCATCGCGCACGAGAATTGGTCGGGCGACCTGCCGGGTGGGGGCGCTGACAGCTCCGTGCTGCAAACCCGCTTCCTGTACGCCGGTGCGCACCGCATGACGGCCACGCGACTCGCGGTGCTCGACCTTCCTGAATCCAACGCGATGCGTGCACCCGGTGAGGCAACCGGACTGATGGCGTTGGAGGCGGCAGTCGATGAACTGGCCGAGAAACTCGCCATGGACCCGATCGAGTTGCGGATACGCAACGATACGCAGGTCGATCCGGAAAAGCCGGAACGTCCCTTCTCGCAGCGCTCCCTGATACAGTGCCTGCGCACCGGTGCCAGCCGATTCGGATGGAGCAAGCGCGACCCGCGGCCCGGCACCGTGCGCGAGGGAGCATGGCTCATCGGAATGGGTGTCGCCGCCGCGTATCGCGGCAACGTGGTGATGAAGTCGGCGGCGCGCGTTCGACTGGATCGCGACGGCATCGTGACGGTGGAAACCGACATGACGGACATCGGCACCGGCAGCTATACCGTGATTGCGCAGACCGCGGCCGAAACGATGGGCGTCCCCCTCGATCGGGTCGTGGTGAGGCTGGGTGACTCGGCGTATCCGGTGTCTGCCGGATCGGGCGGGCAATGGGGTGGCAACAGCTCAACGTCGGGTGTGTACGCGGCGTGCATGAAGCTGCGCGAAGCCGTGGTGCAGAAGCTTGGCGTGCGAGCCGACGCCGTGTTCGTGAATGGCGAAGTGCGCGCCGGAGGGCGTACCACGTTGCTCGCGAAGGCTGCCGGCAACGACGGACTGATGGCGGAGGACGTCATCGAGTTCGGGGACCTGGACAAGAAGTATCAGCAGTCGACCTTCGGCGCACACTTCGCCGAGGTGGCAGTGGATTCCGCCACGGCCGAGATCCGCGTGCGTCGCATGCTCGCGGTGTGCGCAGCGGGCCGCATCCTCAACCCCAAGACTGCGCGCAGTCAGGTGATCGGTGCGATGACGATGGGCGTGGGTGCGGCATTGATGGAGCATCTCGTCGTCGATAAGCGCCGCGGCTTCTTCGTGAACCACGACCTTGCGGGCTATGAAGTTCCGGTGCACGCAGACATTCCGCACCAGGACGTGATCTTTCTCGACGAAACCGATCCGATCTCGTCGCCCATGAAGGCGAAGGGCGTCGGCGAGCTGGGGATCTGCGGTGTCGCCGCGGCGATCGCGAACGCCGCGTACAATGCCACGGGCGTTCGGGTGCGCGATTACCCGATCACCTTGGAGAAGCTGCTGGAGCGAATGCCGGACCGCGTCAGGTAGCCGACCTTCAGCACAGGCGGCATGTTGTTGGCCACGCTCGGCTTGCCTCCGCGCGACGCCCGATAGATTCGGGCGACCGCGCCCTCGCTTTCCGCTCAAGGAGGCGAGCACGCCTTGCTGACCAACCGGGGATTCGAAAGTGCTCATCAGAACGACACTGCTGGTCGTCCTTGCCGTTTTCGCGCTCGTCTTCATCGTGCAGTGGTGGCGTAGCGCCAGGGCGCTTGCCGCAGGGCCGACAGGGCAAGGGCGGGGGGGGCCCTCGTGGATTCAACTGGCAATCGGCTTCGTCACGAACTTCTTCGATACACTGGGCATCGGGTCGTTCGCCACGACGACGGCGATCTACAAGCTGCTGCGCGTCGTGCCGGACGAGCGACTGGTGGGCACGCTGCTGGTGGGACATTCGCTGCCGGTGGTCGCGCAGGCGTTCATTTTCCTCACGGTCGTCGACGTCGACCCGGTGGTGCTGGCCTCGCTGATCGTCGTCTCGGTGCTTGGCAGCTTCCTGGGTGGTGGCGTCGCATCGCGCCTGCCGCGCCGTCCGATCCAGATCGGCATGGGCATCGGTCTCGTCGCCGCCGCCTTCTTCATGCTCATGAGTCAACTCGGATTGCTACCGGGTGGCGGCACCGCGCTGACGCTCACGCCGGTCAAGCTGCTGCTGGCACTCGTCGTCAATTTCATCCTCGGCGCGCTCCTCACGCTCGGCATCGGCAACTATGCGCCGACGCTCGTGTTCTTCAGCGTGCTGGGAATGGATCCACGCGCGGCGTTCCCGATCATGATGAGCAGCGGCGCGATGATGGCGATGGTGGGCGGCCTGCCGTTCATGAAGGCCGGACGTTTTGACACGAAGGCCGCGCTCGGACTCGCGCTCGGTGGCATTCCGGGTGTCCTGATTGCGGGCTTGCTCGTGCGCTCGCTTCCGCTCGATACGCTGCGCTGGCTGGTCGTCGTGGTCGTCCTGTACGCGGCGGTGACGATGCTGCGCTCGGCGTTCGCGCGCCCCGGCGTCGGCGCGCCCGAAGAACCGGTGCTGCAGCCGGACCCGGCAACTCGATGACGCACCTTCACGTTGCAACGGCCGTGAGCACGGTTGCTGCGCTACTCGCGGTGTCGGGCGTGATGGGTGCCCAGCGTCCCACCACGCTTGCCGGCCGCTCCATGGTGTACGCCCCGAAGGGCATGGTGGCCACGAGCCAGCCGCTCGCGTCGGCGGCGGGACTCGAAGTGCTGCGCACCGGTGGAAATGCCATCGATGCTGCGGTGGCCGCCGCAGCGGTGCTGAGCGTGGCCGAACCGCACATGACGGGGATCGGCGGCGACATGTTCGCGATCGTGTGGCTGACGCGCGAGGGGAAGCGGGTGGCGATCAATGCGGGCGGTCGCGCGGGGTCGCTCATGACGCGTGACGCGCTGGTGGCGCGGGGATTTCGCGCGGGTTCGCAGCAGGGCGTGATGTCGGTGACGGTGCCGGGCGCACTTGCCGGCTGGGACATGCTGGCACGCGCGCACGGCAAGCGGACGCTCGCGCAGTCGTTGCAACCTGCAATCGCGTATGCGCGCGACGGGTTTCCGGTCTCGCCGATCATCGCGTCGCAGTGGGCGAACGAGACCGAGTTTCTCATGCGCGACTCTGCCGCCGCTGCGACGTTCCTGCCCGGTGGTCGTGCGCCACGAGCCGGCGAGTGGTTTCAGAACCGTGACTATGCGCGCACGTTGCAGACCATCGCCGACAGTGGCATCGGCACGTTCTACGGTGGCGCAATCGGCAAGCGGATCGTCGCGCGCATCGCCGCGCTGAAGGGCTTCGTGACGCTGGACGACATGAAGAAGAAGAAGCCGAACTGGGTGACGCCGATCTCGGTGCCGTTCCGCGGCTATCGCGTGTGGGAGCTGCCGCCCAGCAACCAGGGCATCGCGGCGCTCGAGATGCTGCGCATTCTGGAACCGTACGACCTCAAAGCGATGGGGCACAACTCGCCCGCCTACCTGCATCACCTCATCGAGGCGAAGAAGCTCGCGTACGCAGACCTCGACCAGTTCGTCGGCGACGCCGACCATCTCGCGATGCCGGCCGAAGAGATGCTCACCGATGCGTTCATCACGGAGCGGCGGAGTCACATGAATCCGTCACGCGCGCAGGAGCGCGTGGATCCGGGACCGTTGCGTACCAAGAGCGAGACCGTGTACCTCGCGGTGGCTGACGCCGACGGCAACATGGTGTCGTTCATCAACTCGAACTACGACTACTTCGGCTCGGGCATCGTGGTGCCGGGCACCGGTTTCGCGCTGCATAATCGCGGCGCGAGCTTCACGCTCACGCAGGGTCTGCCGAACACCGTCGCGCCGGGCAAGCGCCCGTTCCACACGCTGATTCCGGGCTTCGTCACGCAGACCGTGGCCGGACGCGAACAGGCGTACATGAGCTTCGGGCTCATGGGCGGCGGGGTGCAGGCGCAGGGGCACGTGCAGTTCCTGCTCAATCACTTCGTGTTCGGCATGGACGTGCAGGCGTCCATCGACGCGCCTCGCTTCCGGCACTATGACGGGCTGCGCGTCGCACTCGAGACCCCGATCGTCGATGGCGTGCGGTCGGCGCTCGCCGCGATGGGGCATATGATCATCGACCAGCCGGCGATTGCGTTTGGTGGCGCGCAGGCGATCGTGCGATTGCCGCGTGGGTATGGGGCGGGCAGCGACCCGCGGGAGGACGGCATGGCAGTGGGTTACTGACGGTCCGCAGCAGACGCATCGCCACTGCCAATCGACCAGCATGCGGCTCACCGCTGAACCCGTTACGCACGAATTCGTCCGCCCCTTGCGGGAGTCCTATCGTCTGGAGATGAATTGCCAGATCATTCATGACTCGATTCACGGTCGCGCTGGCTGAACACGCGAGTACGCGC
>Ga0136611_10002610_pt1 | contig 12555 bp, 30 predicted proteins | sample AntDrymUQ2232306_2_FD_106645 | JGI IMG/M metagenome (GOLD analysis project Ga0136611, IMG submission 106645) | Polar desert sand microbial communities from Dry Valleys, Antarctica - metaG UQ223 (23.06) | ecosystem: Environmental > Terrestrial > Soil > Desert | place: Antarctica: Dry Valley... | reverse complement strand
GATGACTGACCGCAAGGTGACCGTGAACGAAGCCAAGTCGCCGATGTGTGAGACGTGCGGGTTCTGTGACTACGGCGTGATCTACGCCAACACCAACCGAGCGACTGAGTGTCTCTACTGCGAAGGGACGGGTGTTGTGCAAGACGAGCGAGCATCGGACAACCTGGAAGGCTCGACATGACTGATCGCAAGATGCCCAACGACACAGTGATGCTCGTCTTGGCGTTGATCGTCGGGCTTGGCTGCGGCACGGTCGCCTACCTTCTGGTCTGGGGCTTCATCCGGTTCGTGGAGGCGTACACATGACCGAGGATCGCAAGGTGACCGTCAACGAAGCCGACCTGCGGGCGGTGCTGCTTGGCGTGATCGGACGTGACAAGGTTAGGGGCCGTCTCAATGCCGCCCTGGACGCCCTCGGCCCCGAGCCGTGCGACCACCCGTCAGTGGAGGGCACGCTCAGCAAGGATTCTCCTACCCTCTTTGCTCCGCAGTTCCGCTGCATCGCTCCGAAGGGCCATCACGACCCTGCCTACAACGAGTTCGACCCGTGCTGTGACCGCTGCAACAAGGACGACGACGACCCCATCCACTGTGGTGACAAGCACGTACCACCCGCCGAAGTGTGGAGTACCGAGTGACTGAGAACGACCAGCCCGTGTGGCTGCATCTGGGGGTCGGTCTCTGCTTCGACGAGATGCCCACGTTCACCTGGCAGCAGACCCTTGACATGGCCGAGGCGTTCAGCAAGATCTTGGGCGCCACCCACATGGACAACCTCACGATCACAGCCAACTGAACGGAGACCTGATGGACCCCAACGAGATCGCCGAGCGCCTGCGTGTGCTCGCCATCTTCCTCTCGAACGCCGAGGACAAAACGCAGCCCGACTCCGTCATGCTCACGAACGAGATGGTGAACCTGTACAACCGCCTCGACGGTTGGCTGCGTGCTGGCGGCGCACTGCCGAAGGTGTGGCGGTGACGGGCAACACGAAGGCGACCAACCCGCCGAAGGACATGATCACCCCGCACCTCATCAAGGAGCACGAGCGCAGCGAGCGCTCGGTCGCTTCCATCCCGTGGGACGAGCGCCTCGCCTTCCACAAGTCCTTGCATCTGCACCCGGGCGATGCCCACGACCATGACCACAGGCACGACATCTTGTGAAGAAGCACGGGTATCACATCACCCCGTTCTCGTTCCAAGGCCACGAGGGCATCGACATCAAGGCCGGGCAGATGACGAAGACCATGGTCGTGCCGCCCGCTGGTGAGGATCACGCCTTCGAGCGAGAAGACCTGGACGCACCACATCTCGATCTCCGTTAGCCCGACCGGGCGCAAGGTCCGTGTCTGGTTCGACGGTGTGGAGGTGAAGGGTGGCGCTCGATGACTGCAACGAGTGCGTGCACGAGCGCCACGCTCAGTGCGACACGTGGGCCATGGCGTTCTGCGGGTGCCGAGGCCGCAAGCACGGAAGGCGCCGAGTGGTACGGGTGCGCCAAGATGGCTCCCGTGTCCTACGACGAACTCCTGACCGAAGTCCTCGCCCTGCTGGGGCTGGACCCTGACGTCACCACGCAGCGAGCCCTCACGTACCTGAAGGAGGGCGACTACCGCACGGCGCACAACCTCCTCGTGGACGTCTGCAACACGTTCCGCATGGAGGGCGCCGTCTACGAGCCGAGGGGCGCCGCCGTCCTGCCCGCCAACCACAAGCGGGCGCTCGCCCTCGTCTCGTTCTACCGGCTCGACACCGACGGCTCCATCGGCCGCCCGGTCGACGAGAGCCCACCGAAGATCAACCAACGTAACCACCTGGACTACCCGGAAGGATCCCCATGAGTGACGCCACCACGATGGACATTGAGAGGGCGGTGAGCGAGGTGCGGGCCGTGTACGGCCACTACTCGCTGCTGAACCTGAAGCAGAACCCGAGCAAGGTCGCCCTCGTCGTGGCGACCGTCCTCGACATCCACCCCGGCAAGGCAGTCGGCTGTCCTCGCCCGAAGGGCTTGTTCCTGGCACCCGCCGTCGCCGAGATCGTCGATTACCTCGCTCGGGCCGACGAGCCCGAGCCCGCATGGGTTCCGCTCGACGTCATCGAGGAGCCCGCCGTGTCGCAGGGCGCCGACCTGCACCACCGCCCGAGCACGACGGCCGCCGAGCGCTTGGCGGACGATGCGGCCGAGCGCCACGGGACCATGATCATCGACGAGTCCGCACCGTTCACCGAGGCCGACTTCGACAAGGTCGTCGGGCGAGGGGACGGGCTCGACGCCCTCGCCCTCACCGACCTGCGCAAGTTGAGCAAGGGCGGTGTGGTGACGGGCGGCTACTCCATGAAGAAGCCGGACCTCATCGCCGCCTTGCGCTCGGCGGGGGTTCGGGCGTGACGCCCATCGAGGGCAAGGCGCTGATCCGCTTTGACGTCGCCCAGGAGTGGGCCAAGAGCCGCAAGGCCGCCCAATGCTACGTCGACAACGCCCCCCGCTACTGGTGGTTCTGCGCGCAGGCGGGGTTGCGGCCCGAGGTGCTCTACGCCCACCACGGGAAGGAAACCAACCTGGGTCGTTTCGGCGGGGTGCTCGACGAGTCGTTCTGCAACTGTGCGGGGGTCAAGAAGGCAGGCGGTGGTGGCGACTACGACCCCGAAGCACACGAACGGTTTCCGGACTGGGACGACGGCGTCCGAGCCCACGTCAACCACATGCTCGCCTACGTGCACGGTAAGGCCGCCGTGTTCATCGGTGAGCCTCACGCTCGGGCCAAAGTGGTGCAGACCACGGTGTGGGCGGGCAGCATTCGCACAGTCGAAGACCTGAACGGCCGGTGGGCACCGGCGGTGACGTACGGCGCTGACCTTGTGCGCAACTTCCTCACCCCGCTGCTGGCCGCTCGGCCCACACCGAGCCCGGCAAAGGCCGCACTTCTACGTGCTCGTGACGCCATCGACGAAGCCCTCACCCACATGGAGAACACGTGATGCCGGTCGAAGCCAAGGTCATCGCCGACAGCGTCAGCCCCGACGGCGTGCGCCTCACACTGCGGAGAATCGGATGACCAGTAGCCCAAGCGCCAAGATCATTGCTGACTCGGTCAGTCCCACAGGTCATCGGCTCACCACCATGCAGGTGGTGCTGCACAGGTTTGTGTTGGCTGAGATGAACACTCACAGATGCTTTTCACGTAATAGCGCCAGTAGCCGGGCCATACCCGTGAAGAAGCAACTGGAGCGGGTGATGAATGACCCCGCCATCCCCCTCGTGTGGCCCGCCGAGCAGAGCGGGATGCAGGGCGGTGACGACCTCGACCACATCACGCAGGACACTGCCACCCAGATCTGGGAGGCAGCGTCCGAAGACGCCGTCCGGGCCGCCAAGACCTTGGCCTCCCTCGGCGTGCACAAGTCCGTGACGAACCGCCTCCTGGAGCCGTTCATGTGGCACACGATCTGCGTGACCGCCACCGAGTGGGACGGGTTCTGGGACCAGCGCATCTCGCCCCTCGCCCAGCCCGAGATCAAGGCGGCGGCTGAGGCCATGAAGGATGCGATGGACGCTTCTGAGCCCCGGACGGTCGTGATCGGCGGGTGGCACCTGCCCTACATCGAAGAGCAGGACTTCATCGACGCCTTCGACATCGCACCCGGGATCGAGTTGAGGGAGACCGGCACCAGCAGCGACGCCACCCGCAAGGCGGTCGAGGTGCTCAAGCGGGTCAGCACCGCTCGCTGCGCTCGTACCTCGTACCTCACGCAGGAGGGCTCCAGGGACCTCTCTGAGGACCTGCGGCTCTACGAGCGCCTGGTGAGCGCCCGACCCCTCCACGCCAGCCCCCTGGAGCACGTGGCGACCCCCAACAACGACTGGGGGCCGCACCACGGTAACTTCCGGGGATGGCGTCAGTTCCGCCACGACGTCGAGGCAGACGCTGCACGGCAGGCTCGTTCAGAAAGCAGTACACTGGTGACATGACCTCACCAGCACGTCGCCAGGCAGTGGAGATGTACGACTACACCGACGCACGAGAGATCCCGGGCAGTGGCTCGATGCCACCCGCCCCCCTCCCTCGGCGTCAGAACTGGATCGTCCGCCACCCCATCTTCACCATCCTGGGCGTCGCCGGGACGTGGCTCATCTGGGTCCCGAGCGACTCGCCCAACAGCGACCCGATCGACCCGACGAGCCTGTGGATCTTCACCGCCATCTTCTGGGTGCTGATCTTCTTCTTCGCCGCCTTCAACACTGCGATCAACAACGCCATGCGGGTGGACCGGCCGAAGGCCAGCCTCTTCCTCGGCGCCCAGGTCCTGCTGAACACCTGGCTCGGCAAGAACTAGCAAGTCCACCCGACCCACGAACACGGAGCACGGCATGATCATCGGACTGGGGGGCTTTGCCCGAGCGGGCAAGGACACCGTCGGCGACATCCTCGTCAACGAGCACGGCTTCAAGCGGCTGGCGTTCGCCGACGCCGTCCGTGAGTACGCACTGATCCTCAACCCGTACATCCTCATCGAGAACCTGCGGCTCGGCGCCCTCGTCGAGCGGATCGGGTGGGATCAGGCGAAGAAGGTGCCGGAGGTCCGGCGCACGCTGCAGGTGGTCGGGACCGAGTTGTTCCGGGCGAAGGTCGGGCCGGACTACTGGGTCGGTGTGATCGACCGGCAGATCCTCCTCAACGAGGAGCAGCCCCACTTCGTCTTGACCGACGTGCGCTACCACAACGAGTTGCGCCTGATCCAGAAGTACTACGGCATCTCGCTCTGGGTTGATCGGCCGGGCGTCGGCCCCGTCAACGCACACTCGTCCGACAACACGCTCAGCCCCGAGGATTTCGACGGGACGCTGGAGAACGATGGCACGATCGCAGAACTCAAGGCGTGCATTGACGTCTTCCTGCAGGCAGCAGGGGTGAAGCCGTGACGTGCGACGCCCGCATCCGACCGTTCCCCAACGACACCGAGGTCTGGTGCGATCTTGTCCGAGCGCACGACATGCACAAGGGGACGTTGCTCGACTACGCCTACGAGGGAAGTAAGACGATCCTCTCGTGGGCGGAGGGCGACCGCCGCACCTTCCATGGCGGCTGGCCCGGCCCGTGTAGTCCTGTTGGCCTGTGCAGCCTCCCGCTCGGCCACTCGCCGGGGTGCGTTCCGTGACCAACCCCGTGCCGGGTCGCTGATGTGCTGCCACCCCGTCGAGGGCCACCACCGAGCGAATGAGCCCGAGGGCTGCTGCCACAAGCACGAGCACATCACCCCAGTGCAGCAGGACGGCCTCGACCCGGCGCCGGGGTGGACAGCACAGGAGCCGATCCGAGAGGGGCTAGGAACGGCACACACGGGCTTCTCGTTTGAGACCCTGGCCGGTCTGCTCGGCTTCCCGGGTGACGTCACGATCATCGGTGTCACCGCCTACGCCGACGCAGTCGGTCTCACCATCGCTGGCCCCGGGCTGAGCGGTGACGTCCTTCCCGAGTTCGTCGAGGAAGACGGCAAGCACTACGCCATCCGCCGATTCATCAAGGAGACCTGACCATGCGTGGAGACAACGTCATCAAGGACAGCGCCATGAACGCCTCGTTCCAGCAGGGCCTAGCCGAGGGCCTGGCCGGACTGGAGATCGAGTGGATCGTCGTCGTCTCGTTCGAGGGGACTGACATCTACTCCTCCCGCTCGACGAGTGCAGCGCACGCCATCGAGGTCGCCAAGCAGTACGTCGAGACCGCTGGCTCGAAGGTCACGATCGAGGCCCGCTACGTGAAGACCACCCCCGATGCGCACGAGCCGAAGGCAGTGGACTCGGGCAGCGACGACGACGTGGTCGACGCCGAGATCGTCGGCTGACGTACGCTGCCCGCATGGCCAATCCCAAGAGCACCGCAGCAGAGACCACTCGTTCGGCGACTGCCGAGGAGACCGCATCGGAGGACGCCGCCCCCGACTCCGGCCAGACAGTGGCCCAGGAGGACGTGAGCCCTCCGGTGCGGGTCGAGTTCTTCCAGTCCGGCGAGAGCGCCTTCGGCTACCGCATCTGCGATCGCCTTGGCAACGCCCTCACGACTGTCGACGACGTAGGCACCACGGAGAAGGAGGCCTTCCAGGCCGCACGCCGTGACGAGCGGGCCGAGGGCCTCGTGCTCCACGACGGTCTGAGCGAACCCGTCACCCTCAACGCCTGGTAGTCGCCACTCCGGGAAAGAGTGCTGGCGCCTACTCTGTTAGGCGTTGCGCAACAACACCCAACTCCAGGAGAAGGACACGCACATGCCCGAGACCGACGAGAACGCCGAAGCCGCCGACTCCACCTACAACCCCGAGGTCGAGTCCAAGGGGTGGACGGCACAGAAGGGCGGCCTCCCGCCCGAGACCGAGACCGGCAGCCGGGTGAATCAGGTGTTCGTGCCCGAGCAGTTGCCGAACCCCGAGGTGGCCAAGGCCGCCGGGATCACGCCGCAGAACATCCCGTCGAACGTCATCGTCTCCACCGAGGATGGCACCACCGACCCGCTCGGCCCTGAGCCCGGCGAGATCGAGCGTGCCGTCCGGCGTGCGAACAACGACGTCGTCGTGAACGTCGACGGTGACGAGGCCGACTTCGGCGGCGGCGTGAAGGAGATCGGCATCAAGGGCGACCCCGAGATCGACGGCGCCTCCAGCACGCAGGCGGTCCCGACCGTCGAGCCCGCTGCGGCCGGTGAGTCCGTCACCTCTTCGTCCGACCTCGGTGAGGACGGCAGCCGTGATGGCGCCGACGACGAGGACGAGGACGACGTCGACCAGTACTCGACCGGCGGCGGCTGGTACGAGATCGATGGCGAGAAGTACCACGGCAAGGACGCCGCCCGTGCGGCGCTGAAGTAGGCAGTGGCCAACGGCAGGGTGCCGGGTCGGGGGATGCCCCCGGCTCGGCGTCAGCCGACGACCCGCAAGGCGGGCGCTGGCCAACAGTCGATGTTCACGGACCTCGTCCCGGACAAGCCGCTGGCGAGGGACACCACCCTCAAGCGCCAAGCCACTCTCGCCCAGTCGAGGGCAGTGGCCCGTGGCACGAGGAAGAACACGACCGAGGTCATCTTCTCGGACCCGAACCGCAAGCCCTTCCCTGACATCGACCCGACTCGCACGAGCAACCCGTCTCGGCCACGCACACTGCAGGCCGGGTACGACCGCCGCAAGGGCGAGGCCACGGGCGTGCTGCGAGTACGGTTCCGTGACGGCACACCCTGGGAATACCAGGAGGTCCCACCGGAGATCTGGCAACGCTTCCGGCGCTCAGCATCACCAGGACGGTTCATCAACCGGGTGCTCAACCAGTACCCCTACAACCGAGGGAACTTCTGACCATGAACATCATCGCTCTGATCCTCGCCCTGATCGCTCTCGTGATCTTCGTGGCCGACCACTTCGGTGCTCGGCGAAACAACGACGGCCGGGGCGCCTCGAACGTCACGGTCGCCCTCGGGCTCGCCTTCCTCACCGCAGCCTGGCTGGCCCAGTCGCTGCTGGAGATGGACGCCATCAAGATCGGTGGCTGACAACACCAAGGCCCTCGGCCCGTTTTACGCCACGACCCTGAGGTACGACCGTTCGCTGCCGTCACCCCTGGCCCTCGTCACCTTCAGCAACGAGATCGAGGCCCCGTTCCGCCGTGGACGGGGCTTTGGCCTTCGGTGGCGGCGTGGGGCCTATCTGGTGCTGGGGTACTGGAAAGCCCCCAGCGGGCCTGAGAATGAAGCACAGGGCCTCCTCGTGGCACTCCAGGGCTACGAGGTCGACGTGGACACTGCGACGATCCGAGAGTGGTAGCCGCACTACGATGTGTGTGGCGGTGGCTGTTCGGCCCCGATGACGAAACTCAGGTCTCGGACCCTCTGGCGTCCGGGTCGGTGCATGAGGGATGGCATGGAGGAGATCAGGGTGCGGCCACGACTGGGGAGTGAGTGAGTGCTCGTCATCCACGCCCTGTTGATCGCAGCGGAGGCCCCGTCAGTCGAGGGCTTCTCCGTTGGCCAGATCTTGTCGACCGGCATGGTCGGGGTCTTCCTGCTGATGATGATCTTCCGAATCAAGATCATGCAGACCTGGGTCTACGACGAGGCCAAGAAGGAATGGGAGCGTGAGCGGGGTGACCTCAAGAGCGACGTGGTCGCCCTCAAGGCCGATCTCGCCGAGGCCACCGCCGTCTACACAACGCAGGTCATCCCCACCCTCACCCGAGTGCTTGACTCTGAGCGGGAACTGGTCGGACTCCGCAAGGCAGAAGAGGACAGGCGCAACCGTGGCGGATGACTCGGAGGTCCCCGTGGATGACATCCCGACCGTGTCAGAGGTCAGCGCCCAACTGCGTGCCCTCGTGGCGCAAACGAGGTCTCTGGTGGGTGAGATCGACACCGTGGTTGACACGTTGCATGGCCACTCCGAATCAATGCAGGAACACTCCGAGTCGACCTTCGGGCGACCTAACGACGGACCGGAGCGGAACCGTGGCTGACGAAGACGAGGATTGGACTGGCCCGGTCACCGAGGCGTCCCCGCCGCTGGCTGACCGAGTAGAGACCCTGGAGGCGGGGCTCCCCCCCGAGGATGTCGTCCCCGCCGACGTACCGATTGAGGAGCGGGTCGCTCGCCTTGAGCGGATCGCTGAGTACCTGCACGACGCTCGCCAGGAAGCGGCCGGGCTCACGAGCAGTGTCGACCTGCTGGTCGAAGCCACCCTGTCGCTCACCAAGAGGCTCACCGCCATCGAACGACAGCAGCGGGCGCAGAACAAGTACGAGCGGAACCGAGACGAACGTGGCTGACCAGGACGAGGAGTGGACCGGCCCCGTCGAGGAAGCGTCCAAGCCGCTTGGCGAACGGCTGGAGACGATTGAGGCAGGTGGCGTCTCCGAGGCGGTCACCGAGGCGGTGCCACCGATTGAGGAGCGGGTCGCTCGCCTTGAGCGGATCGCTGAGTACCTGCACGAGGCACGAGAGGAAGCGACCGTTCTCGCCAGCAGCGTCGACACACTCGCCGAGGCGACCAGAGTGCTCACCGGGCTGCTCACCGCCATCGACGCCCAGCAGCAGCGCATCGAAGGGCTCGACACTCGTGTGGGCGAATCCGAGGTCAGCACCGAGGCGTTCCGCAAGCGGATCAGCCGGCGTGCGCTCCTCGTCGGCCTGGCCTTGGCCGTCTTCTTCACTGTCATTGGCGTCTTGTTCTGGCGTCAGGAGCGGACGACCGAGCGCATCGAGGCTGAGGCCACCGCCCGAGCGCTCGCCCAAGAGCAGACCGTTGAGCGGATCGGGGACGAGTCCAAGGCCCGAGGGCTCGCCAACTGCGTTGCGTCGAACGACTCTCGGGCCGCTATCCGAGACTTCATCATGGTCATCATCGAGTCCAACGAACGGCCCGACCGAGACTCCGTGCGGGACGCCCAGGTGCTCCAGTTCGCCGAGGAAGGGTTCCCGTCACGGGACTGCGAGGCGGAGTTGGCCGAGGCAGAGGCGACGGTGAACGAGTGACCCGACTGGACGATCCCGTTCGTCTAGCGGCGCTCAAGACGTCCGGGCTGTTGGAGAAGGACGTTGCCGAGCGGCTGAACCACCTGACGTTCTCGGCGGTGGCGCTCACCGGAGCCGACGCCAGCCAGATCAACATGCTCGGCGACGTGACGCAGTACACCATCGCCCAGCACCCCGCACCGCCCCGAGAAGCCATCCCCGTCGGGGTCTCAGCATGCGGCGAAGTGATCAGGCAGAACACCACCGTCGTGATCGTGGACGCCTACAACGACCCGGACGCCTGTGACTTGCCGTGGGCACAGGACTTCTGTGCTTTCCTCGGCACCCCCGTGCACCACCAAGGGGAACCAATCGGCTCCATGTGCGTCGTGAGCGTGAAACCGAGGGTGTGGCGGCTTCACGACCGCCTAGCGCTTGAAGGTCTTTCGCTACTCGTATCCCTGTCAATCGACATGGAGACCTGATCATGCAACGCACCCTCGACCGCATCCCACACACCGACCCCAGAAACTGGCCAGCACGCATGCTGACCGCCAGGCCCCCTCGCAACTGCTCATGGCGGGCGGGGATCGTGCTCGACCAGGGCGGGGAAGGTGCGTGCGTTGGCTTCGGCTGGACGGCTGAACTGGGTGCCACGCCGAAGATCATCCCGATCAGTGATGCCGAGGCGCTCTACAACTACCGCCTCGCTGTCGCCATCGACCGGGCGGAAGGCCGTTACTACCGGTCCGGTGCCACGGTGCTGGCTGGCGCCAAAGCCATGCGCAGCGCCGGGTACATCCGGGAGTTCCGGTGGGGCGATGGCCTCTACGACACGCTGTCTGCCCTGTCGTGGTCTGGGCCGGTGGTCCTGGGCATCGACTGGCACGAGTCCATGTACGAGGCCCCTGACGGCCTTGTGACGGTGTCTGGTGCCATCGCAGGCGGGCACTGCATCTTGGCCACTGGCGTCAGCGTGCGCCACAAGACCGTGACCCTGCGGAACTCCTGGGGTCCCGACTGGGGCAACGGCGGCAGCGCCAAGATCGCCTGGGCTGACTTGCAGATGTTGCTTGCCGCAGGCGGCGAGGCATGCGTGCCCGTTGGCCGCTCGACAGGACCGGTCAAGCAGACCTCCCTCTCCCGACTCGGGCTCGCAGCCTGATGTTCGGGCGCAAGAGCGCTCCCCCAGGCGCACCTGCGGCTTCGTCCACGGCAGTAGCCCGAGCCCGGCGCTTGCCGACGCCCGATCTGCTGTCGTGGGCGGAGTCCTCCCTGTACGCCACAGGGAGGGCACTGAGCGACTTCCAGCAGGGCAGGCACCCTGAGGGCCTCGCAGAGGCACAGGAGGCCCTACAGGCGGCTCTCGTGTGCGTTGATGAGGCCATGGCCCGTGAATCAACGAGCCCGGCGCCGAACCTTGCGTACTCCGAGGTTCGAGACTCGCTCCTCCGAGGCGGTCCGGGACGCTGACTGCTCAGCGCTGGCTTGTCGAAGTGCGACGACAGCCCGTGCCAGTGCGTCGGCGGTGGCCATCTTCCCGTGCATCGGGTACCGCCGTCTGGCGTCGGCCTCGATCGTCTCCCACACGACCCGGAAGGCGCCTGCATCGAGCGTGACCGTGAAGGTGGGCTTCGTGGCCGAGAGGTCGATGAGGGTGCCGGACGACGGCGGCCCCTCGTCTCGGGGAAAGTCTCGGTCGTACGGGTGGAGCGGGATTGGAGCGGTCTTCTTCATGCGTCCATCGCCCACGGCTCGGGCTGTGTGTAGAGGATCGTTACGAACCGATCACCCTCGTTGAGTGTGAGCGTGCGATCGTCGCTCTTGTAGACCTCCAGCGTCTGGAGTTCGTCGTCCTCGTGGAGGACCCGGGCCAAGACGACCCTGGGCTTGCTCATGCAGATCCCTTTCGTGGTGGGCGGATGTTGTAGTTCTTGTCGACCGTGCCGACGCCCTTGTTGCCAGCGACGTGGTGCGGGCGCCAGACGAGGACCTTGTGCTTCCCGAACAGGCCAGGCCCGTTGCGGTAGTCGGAGAAGTGGCCCCGGACGATGTGGTGCGAGCGTTCTACACCAGACGTGCCGGTCCTCGAACCGCCACCCGGGATCACCTGCTCGACCAGCAGCGTCTTGAACGTGTGCAGTGGCTGGCCGTGCTTCCTCTGCCACGCCTTCGACGTCTTCGTGCCCGGCTTGTTCGGCACGTGCTGGATCCCCTTCGTGTTCATGAAGCAGATCGCCTGCAGGAACGCTCGGATGGCGAAGGCGTAGCGGGCGTACGTGGGGTCCCGGACCGAGACGGTGGCGCTGAGCCCGGGGCAGCCCATGATCGGCTCCTGGATGATCTGGCCGTACTCGTCGAGCCACGCCGACCAGAAGAGGGTTGGACCCTGGACCCGCCCCTGCTCCATCACGGCCATGTACAGGAGCAGGACCCAGCGTGCACCCTCGGGACGCTGCAGTGCCTGGTCGACTCGTGCAGCGTTCGCCTGGTTGGTCGTGTCGTCGACCATCCCTCGGAAGTTGATGTTCAGATCCTTGCCGAGGTCGTACATGTTCTTCCACGAGCGAGCGTCGTGCGACTCGACGTAGACGCCCCAGCGGGAGATGTCCCACGAGTCAGTGGACCGCTGCTCGCCCGGCTTGCCGTCCGTGCCCGGGTAGTAGCACCACTTCGGCGTGGCGTACTCCATCCAGAACGAGGGGAACGGCGGAGCGAGGGCGGGGAAGGCGTCCTTGCTGTAGAGGCCGATGGCAAGGTCCGTCTCCTCCGACCAGTTCAGGTTGGCCACGTTGTTGACCACCATGATCGGGTGCTTGGCGATCGTCTCCTGCACCCGCTTGTTGAAGACCTGGGCGAACATCTTGTGGCCGTCGGGGTGCATCACCCATGCGGGCGACGTGACGGGGCGCCCGGCCGTGAGAAGGTCGGCGATGAGGGTCACTCAGATCTCCTCCTGGTCGTACAGCCAGAAGGCACGCAGCAGGCAGGCGGCGGCCCCGAGGAAGCCGAGGGCAGTGAGGGTGGCGACGAGCAGGAACATGGGGTGGGTCCTCCATGGGGG
>Ga0136611_10002609_pt1 | contig 12562 bp, 22 predicted proteins | sample AntDrymUQ2232306_2_FD_106645 | JGI IMG/M metagenome (GOLD analysis project Ga0136611, IMG submission 106645) | Polar desert sand microbial communities from Dry Valleys, Antarctica - metaG UQ223 (23.06) | ecosystem: Environmental > Terrestrial > Soil > Desert | place: Antarctica: Dry Valley... | reverse complement strand
GTCCCCAGATATGGTCGGGGCGATCGCTTGACATGGGATTCAGAAACAATGCGCTCATGCCGCTACCCTCGCAATGCGTCGATACCAGAGGTTCGCGGTCATCTGCATGGCGCGTTGGAACTCATGGTCCGGCTCCTGATATTCGAGCGGGTCACTCACGCCGGTGAACCCGTCAACGACGGTATTGGCCGCAACGAATCCAGTCCAGTCGGGGTGCACGGGATACAGAATCTGCTGGACAAGGTGCGCTATCTGGTTGGCGACGAAGTACGTGGTTGACCAACAGCGGATGAGGACGCGTCCCTGCGAGCGTACGCCCAGCGGCTCGACGCCGAGACCGCCGTCGCCACGAACAGTAATGGCGTTGAAGATGCGACCGTCCGGCTTGTCCCAAGCGGACAGCCAGCCGGTATCAATGCGCGTCGCCGGTGTCAGGGTGTGCAGTTGCACCACGAGCGCGTCAATGCCACTGTGCGCGACAGCGTTGCCGCGTAGTAGTTCGACGGTTGCCCTGACGTGTGACGGCGTAACAATCGACACTATATCCTGCTCCTGATTCGACCCGGCAAGCCCGGTGCTTCCGCGTCTATCGCTTGCCCGGTCATGTTGTTTGGCGATATCGTGCGGGTCCCGTACTCCTGATAGATGGTGTGTGGCACGTCGTTCTTGATGCCGCCTCGGACGCGCATCCCGTAGCGCTTCGCCAGCGTCACATCCCAGCCACGCGCCATCTCACCGGTATCAACGCGAGCGACTCGTTCGGCTACCAGGCCCATTGCCAGCGACGTTTCATCTATCGCCGGAATGACGGCCTGATTCGCCAGTCGGTCAACCATTGCGTCAATCTCGAAACCGACGATCTTGCCCACGCTAGGCCCCCGCCCCTTGGAGCAATATCTCCATGTGTGATGGCAACCTGATAATGCCCTGTATCCCGCGTGTGTTCGTGATGAGTGCCGCGCCGCGTTCGTCCGTGATGACGGTCACGCGGTCGCTTTCCGTGATGGCCGTATCGCGTGGCAGGAACAGGGTCGCCGTTGTGATGAGTCGGATTCTGCCAACGTCGGTAACTTCATTCGATACCCGTTCGGCGTAGTAGCACGCCTGATTACTCAGGTAGATGACATCACCCCCTTCGCTGTCCCACGAATGACTTACAGACGGTTGGACGATCGTGCAGCGGTGCGAGTACGTGATCTCGAAGTCGCGTTCCAAGAGCGCCAGTTCGCCAGCCGTCATGCTCATTCGGACGCCTCAATAGCACGGTACGGGTTTGACGTGTAGACAATCGGCGTGATGCTCAGCGTGCCTTCGTCCAGGAACGCCCAGGATGCCCGACGCGCCGCGATACGTTGCATATTGGCGTGGACGTACATTTGTGAACGTGAGCGCGACTGGCCGCCGATCGTGGCGTCGTAGCGGGCTGCCAGCGCCTTGCACGCCGCCTCCCATGCCTGCCACACGGCAACGGTTTCGAGCGCGTCCATGTCGGTGACGGCCGCGATGTTGTCACCCAGCAGACGGGCCGTCCGGTCAACGGCCCGTGCGATCTCTGGCGACGTGGCGTCCCAATCAAGTGCCGACCCCACATCGGACAACTCGGTGATCATGCCCGCCGCAAGAGTGGCCTCGGTGTGTGCGACCGAGAGCGGCATGGTTTAGGCGTCCTTCTTCTTACCGAAAGGTTCGCCATCGGAATTGACAAGCTGGTCGTTGACCTTGAACTTCCCGCCTTCGACGGTTTCGTTCGGTTCATTCTTGGCAACCTCTGCTGCCTCTTGCGCGGCCTGCTTGGTCGCCGCTTCCAGTTCCTGCGCGGTCATTAGCTTCTGTGCGGACATTAGATCACGATCCTCTCAGATGCGGTGTGAGGGGCCACGAGCGGCCCCCAGGTCATGCTAGAGTCCGGCAGGCTGTGCGTAGACACCACCGCCAGTGACGGTATCAAGCACGGCTGCACTGGAGCGGTTCCAGACAGCGACGCCGTAGCGGTGCTCCCACTCGGTTGCACGTAGCGGATAGTTTTCGTCCTGTGCCACGAGTCGAAGATCACGCGCGGTCTGTGGGACTGGCTGGCGAACCACGAGTGGCGCGTCGGCACCGAGTCCAACGCAGACGGCATAACCAACAGGCACCCACGGCTTGACGAACACCTCGGCACCGTTGAGGATGCCGATGGCGCGGTCGTAGAGGTTGCGAACGTCAAGCGCGCCGGTCGCGACAAGGCCCGTGGTCTGGTTCAGCAGCCGGGCGTCGATGTAGGCGGAGAATCCGGCGAACGCACGGAACGCCGCTTCGCTACCACGATTGATGTACACGGCTACGTTGCCGGTGTTGTAGTGCTCGACAACGTTTTCGATCAGGGCGTTGACTTCCGCAGCCGTTGGTGCGTTGGCTGCGGTTACGCCACTGTAGTGCGTATGCGTCGCACCGTTGAATGAGACCGCGCTCGGTCCAGTTGGCACAACTTCACCGTCGGCATTCAGCAACGCCTTGACCGTCAGGTCAATGTACGGTGTCTGCTGCCAGTCGGTGAAGACGGAATTGGTTGGCTTGAATAGGGCGGTACGAATGGCGCTGTAGAGCCGCTGCTCATCAGCGTCCGTTACGCCGTTGACTTGCTTGGCAAACTCCTCGGTGCTCATGTTTTCAAACGCAAAGCGGGTCCACTGGAGTGCGTAGCCGTAGCGTCGTAGTGGGAACCCGACGTTGTACCCGGTGGGCGCCATCTTCTGCGCGCTAGGCTGTCCGAACTCGCCCAGTTCTTGCGCCATCACGTCAGCAGTCCCACCGTAGCGGCGGAGTCGTTCAGTCGTGCGCTCGGCAACCAGCGATAGTGCCTGATTGAAAAGCAGGTTATGCGCAGCGATGTAGCCGTCGAGATTCTTCCAGATATCGGTTTCCCCGACCTCGCCAATCGTGGTCGTAGTCTGTGCCACGGAGTCGAGCGTAAAGAGTGTTCCGAAAGCCATGTGAATACCGGCCCTTTCTAGTTGCTGCCGTGGATGAAGATGCGGGTAGCATCCACAACAAAACCAATCGGGGCCGTTCCGCCGACTGTTGCCGCATCGCCAAGGGCGCCTGCGGTCGTGAAGGCAAAGAGGTCTGTACCGGGAACCATGCCGGCGCCGTAGCGCATCTCAATGTTGCGATAGACGTCAACCGCTTCACCGTTCGGCGCGGCCTTGACAGCGATTCCGCGAACCTTGGCGGCCACGCCGGCAGCAGTGCCGTTCGAGCGCATGACGCTACCATTAGCAGCGATGTACACGAGGTCGCCAGCTGCGATCGCTTCACCGGCCTTGAGTCCGGAACCAATAACGTGAGCCTGTTCGGGAACCACTGATGACATGGATGGCGTGCCAGTTTTGGCAATGAGCGCCATAGGGCGTCTCCATTTCTGGTGACAGGCGCTCGGCTCGTTAGGGCCGGGTCACGCCTGCTTGTCTGAGGTACTTGTCCTTGATATCGTCGCGGGTCATTTCCGTGTTCGCCGGTCGTGGCAACGGTCCGCCGCCGCGTACCGTTGGTTGTGCCCACTTGTCGCGGTTCTTGTTGAGGTACTGGAGCTGCGCTACGGCGTCACGGTCAGCGATCGCTTCTGCGACGTACTCCGGCGCGGTCTTGAGTTCCTCTTTCACCAGGTCGGCAACGACAGACAGTGCTGCGTCACGCTCCTGTGTCAGCGTTTCAATCGTGCCGGTCTCGGCTTCGAGTTCCGTGATGCGTGCGGCGCGATCTTCGGCGAGGCTCTTGTATTCGCCCTGCTCTTTCAGCGCGTCCTGTTTCGCCTTCGACTCGGACTGTTCGCGTTCGCGTGCCGCCTTCTCGTTCGCCTTGCGGCGCTCCTCGGCCAATAGTGCATTGACCTGGGATTGTGTGAGCGTCGGCTGTTCACGTTCTGGTTCCGGCGTTGGCGTTGGAGTTGGTTCGACTGGCATCACGGTGGTTTCGGTCACGGTTGCTGACATGTTGGCTCCTGTACCCGCGATGGATGCCGCGTCGCGGTACGCGTAAGTTGCGATGTTCCTGCGTTGAGTAACGGAAAAATCCCGACGCGACTGCCATTAGGACAGTCAGTGCCGGGATTCCCCAGACAGTACTCAATTGTTCTTACGCATCATCTTAGCGCATGGTGGCGCATCTCACAATGCGCGAGGTCGTGCTACGCCGTCTCCCTATCCACCCACACATCGTACGCCATGTCAGCGGCAACCTCCGCCGTCGCCGCTTCTATTCGCTGCGCCATCTCAAGCCATTGCATCTCAGCGAGTCCGCGCCCTTCTTCTGTCACTGAGTGGAGTGTTTCCTGCCAGAGTTCTTCGAGCCGCCGGTTCATCGCGTCAAGTTCGTTCATCGGGTTACGTCGTTCCTGCACTACCATGCGATGTTCCACGCATCCTTGTTACCGTAGCGCAGCTGCTCGCCTTCGCAGATAAACACATCGTTCCCCGGCAGCGCGCCGTGCACCACTTCGTCTTCATCTGTATCCTCAAACTCGCGGCGCTCGGTGACTCCGTAGATGGAATACTCGAATGGCCATGACGATTGTGTCATCAGGAAAACGCGCGCCTCTGGGTCCATCTGGCTCAATCGTTCGATCAGTTTTGCTACCGTCATTGTCGTTCTCCCTTAGTCGTGGCGGACGGCACAATCACCGCCCGCGTCCGTCGTGTCAGTTGCTAGGCGGCTGATCCCTGTCGTCCGCCTGTCAGTAGATACAGCCCCAAGTCGCGGCGCTTGGCATCGGCGGTGGACTTCGTGTCGAGCGATTCAACGATGAGCAGCGCGCGGGTCTGCTTGATGTGGAAGCAGTCCGACGCCTTCCAGTAGCCCCACTCGCACGAGCATGTCATCCGACCATCGACCAGCTTGACCACATGATCCATGTCCGGCGTTGTCTGCGATGGAACCGCCCAGGTGTTGAGTCCGATCTTCCGTGCTGTCATGGTGTTCCCTGCTCTCTGTGTGCTACCGCTTCTGTACTAACTCTATAGGTATATTATACCATATATACGGGGTTGTCAATAGGTCTAGACTAGATTACAATGAGATAGGATGAAAGGGGGACCGTTGAAGATACGGCTCCGCGCCGTGCGCGAACGGCGGCTGATGACCCAGGACGAACTCGCGGCGAAGTCCGGCATTACGCAGACGACGATCAGTGCGATCGAGATGGGCAAGCAGAGCCCACGGGTGACGACCGTGCGGCGGCTTGCCGCAGCACTAGGCGTAGAGCCAGAGGAATTGGTCATCAATGAAACTGAGTGACATTGAATCGAGGAAAGACTGGTTGCCACGGTTCTGGACATTTGTTGATCTGTCAGGTGAATGCTGGAACTGGCTAGGCCCAGTCTCATGGTGTGGGCATGGGCAGTTTGGGATCGGAACTCGCAAGTACTACGCTCATCGCTTGTCGTATCTCATATCTCACCACGAGATTCCAGAGAATGCACACATCTGCCATCACTGCGATAACGCTCGATGCGTCAACCCTGACCACCTCTATGCTGGTTCCGCGCTTACGAACGTTCGCGATGCCTATGCACGACATCGGATTATTCCCGTGTCAGGGGATCGGCATCACCGAACACGGATCGCTGACTCAGAACTTGCAACAATCCGCCAACGACTGCTAGACGGCGAAACCGCCCCGACCATCGCCAACGACTATGGTGTCAGTGCATCAACTATCAACCGCTATTGGGAAGGCGGAACACGAGGTTTGCAAGCCCTTCCGCGTAGAACAACTGGCAAGCGAGGATCAGATCACAGTCAGTCGAAACTGAGCGACACCGATGTTAGGGCAATCCGTCAAACGTATGCCTCTGGGAGTGCCAGCCAGCGGGCGATTGCTCAGCAGTACGGTATGTCTGTAACTGCAATCAATAAGATCATCCGTTATCAGACGTGGACTCACGTCCATGCGATTACGTTACCAGGGGAAAAGGAGCAGCCATGACGCCAGAACGATTAGCAGCAATCAAGGAATCCTCACACGAAATGCAACGAGCGGGATGGGGAGGCTTCGAAGGCAAGATGATTGACGAACTGATTGCCGAGATTGAACGCAAAGACGCGACGCTACACCGTATCGTGCGCATTGCGAACAACGGCGCGGCGGAATACGAGGAAAGGGTGACATCTCCATTCAGCGACACCGTTCCTCGCGTGTCGTGCGCCGCTAGCATTCGAGGATTCGCCTCCGTTGCATGGGAGGGGATCAACCCAACGAAGGAAAATCATGACACCAGAACGACGCACGATACCGGCAACTGGATTTTTGACACCATCAACGAGGTAGCATGGACGCTGTACGCGAATGCCGGTACACCATACGGTGACACGGAAGATGACCGGCGGCGGTGGTTGGCTGACCATCCTGATGAGTTGACGGAAGCGTTTCGCCGCGCGTAGCGGATGCGGTAACTATCGGAGCAGCCATGAACGAAGCAACGCGCCGCTAATCCATCAGCGGTACGAAATTGTGCATTTACACCCGGAATGACAAATCCTGTCGCCCGGCAGCGGGATGGCCGTCTCGATATCGACCCACTCCAGCGCCTCTAGCGCAAGGCATTCTTCGCAGCTGTCGGTAGCGTGCGTGACTGACCGATGCTCGGTGGTACCGCGTTGCCGCATCTCTGCACGCCGTTGCGCCTCGTGCGCTTTCCGGGCGGCCTCGACGTACATCACCGAACGGCGGAGTAGCACGCCGTCCAACGGTTGCGTTCCGTCCGCTATCTGGCCGGCCAGCCTTCTCAGGAATCCGTACTGATCGCGAATGGAACGCCCCGCCCGGCCATACGTTGCCGGCGTCATGTTCTCGAATCCACCGGCAGCCGTCGCGACTCCGGCCAACTGTGACGCCTTCACCTCGGCCATCATCAGCCGCTGCCAGTCCTGCAAGTCAATGGCGCCCTCGCGCAACTGCTGCGTGATCGCCCGCACGTTCTTTGCGCTCGCGTCTATCGCATCGTCCAGTGCGCTACGAATGGCCGTAGGAGGGACCACACGGCCCGTCACGGTGTCTGTGTAGATGTTCGTGACGGGATTGTAACGGTAGCGTGACGCTCCCGCAGCGGCCAGTGCAGCGGCTTCGGCGGCGCCGCTATCCTGTTCGGTCTGGACTGGGACGCTCATGCGTCATCGTCCGTTTGCGCGTCCAACAGTGCCGCGATAGGACGCCGCCGTTGGCCACGTTTCCACCATGCACGCGCATCGTCGACATCGTCAGGTCCGACATTCGCCAGTCGGTCGAGAGCTGCGTCGTCAAGTGACAAGGGCGGTCCCAGTCGCTTTCGTGGAGCGCGGCGTTCCGGCTTCGGTGCGCTCAATGTCGAATCCTCCACACAGCACGTAATTACATGGTCGCACAAAACGCCATAAACAATACATACGTTACAACCGCTTCGACGATCAAGGCAACAGTCCGTCAACGGAATCGCCGCGTAGCATCGCCTCGGCATCGTCCTCGCTGTAGCCAGCTATTCGCGCAGCAACGTCGATGGCAACGCCGGCGTCCGTCAGTTCCCGCAACGTCGTGGCACGTTTCGCGTCAAGGTCCAGCAGTTCGTTCTGGGTCAGCGGCACAATCGGTCGATCCTGAATCCAGAAGTCGAAGTCCCCGCGTTCGTAGCTCCCGATGCGTTCGGCGCTGTACTCCGGGATACCGAGGTTCTGCCCGACCGTCATCACCATCTGGGTGATACGGATCAGTTCAGACTCAGCACGACCGCGCGCTTTTTCCACCTTGTTAATGACCGGTGTCAACTTAACCTGCAACGCCGTGCCGGATTGATCGTTGCCAGACTGTCCGATGGTGTACCAGTTCAACTCTGGCAGGTCGGTTTCCGCGATGGCCTCATAGTGACTGTTGACGACGGCGAGATGGCTCATGTAGTCAAGCTGCGCGACGGTATCCGTTAGCGACCAACCGCCGGGCAAGGCCCACAACATTGATCCGTTGATTTCCAGTTTGTTGGCGTCACCCAGCTTCGGCGCTTTGACTGGCATGCCCGCTTCATCGACCAGATTCGACGATAGCACCTTGTCAGGGATATTGTGGTTCGTCAATCGTTCATGCAATGCCGTCGCCAGGGCATCCAGATACACAATCTTGTCCAACGCGTGAATCACTGAACTCATGCCGCGTGGGGATGCGCTCGACTCGCGGTGCTTGTAATGCACGAACGGCACAAAGTCGGTGCCGTACATCTGTTCGATATCCATGTCCTCAACCGGTGTGCCGAGCAGGTCCGTCCCGACGTTTGGATTGTGTTCGTGTCTCCAGACGCGGTACGCCCCGTCCTTGCGCCATTCTTCTGTATGCCACGAACGCCGGCGCTCGCCGTTGGCAAGCCGCTCCAGCTGCGGAATGTCAATGCGGATATACGTCAGGTAGCCGCGTCCGTCCGTGTCGAGGTCGGTTACGAAGTCCGGCTGTACGACCTCGAAGTATGCGCGCTGTCGATCCGGTTCACCCACGACGCGGTATATCTGCTCGCCCAGGAGCGCGCTATCGTAGGCAATCATCTCTTTGCGGTTGCTGAAGTTGGATTCGCGCCAGACCCGATGCGTGGCAGCGAACAGACCGTCTATCGTCGTGAGGTTGGCCGGCGCCGCGAGTGGTAACGCGGACGCGTCATTGTCCTCACGGATCGTGCCGGGCCAGAGCAGCGACTCATAGACGCTGGCAACGGCGTTGACCGGGTTACGCAGTCCGTGCAGGGACACGCTCTCCAGCCCATAGTCCGCCAGATACGGCTGCATGGTTCTGTACGCGTTAGTGTTGATAGACAACGCTCTGAGGAGACTGTACAGCGCGTGAGGGCTACCCCGTAGCGTGTCGGCGTCCAACGTCGGAGACATCGGCACGATGTTGGTCATCGTGCCGACTGACTGCATGGCCCCGGTAAGACCGTTCGTGATGCGAGACATGAATGTCATGCGACCTCCTGATATGGGGTGCTATCGTCCGGTGTTGAAAGCCGCGTCGAAAGCGAAAGAATAAGTTGCGCCGCCGCGTCGCTCATGTCGCGGTAACGCGAGTGTGGCAGGTCACCGAGTTCCTGTTCCAGCATGTACAGCCACGGTGCATGCGTCGGCAGCCAGACACGTCCCGAACGGCAGAAGCGGGCCGCGAACATGGCGCGTTGGTCTTTCGGAATCTTCGGCGTGAATCCTTGGAGAACGCTCGATAACCAGTCCGGCATCGTGCTACGTAGCGTGCGCACATTCGAACGCGCCGCTTGGACAATGCCCTTGCCGGATGATGCGTATTCCACGATCACGCCGTAATGCCAGTCCCGACGTTGCATGCCGAATCCCATCCGGCGCGCGTGATCCGTGATCGTGTCCTGAAGCGCGGGTATCTCTACCCGGCCACGCCACACGTCACGGATCAGTAGCACGTACCCGTTGCCGTGTTCGATAAGGTCGCCGGTCACACAGGCGGTATACGCCGCCGTCTCTGCCAACGACTCCGCCGTGTCCCAGGACATGAAGCGCGCAACGGTGCGGTTGGCGAGCGCCGGATCGTCGGGGTCGTAGCGGTTCTGTCCGGCCCACCATGCGAGGTCGTAGAGTTTCGCACCGCGCTTGCGGGGTTCGTGCTGCGCTTCAGCCAGAAAGGCATCAATGCCCCAGTCGTTGACCTGCTGCTGTGCCGTGTCGCGTGACTGCCCGGCCCACGTTGCCTTGCCACCGACGATGTAGACACGCCCGTCACGCTCTTCGTACTCCAGCCCTTCGATCGCTGGCACTGGCCCGGAGACTTTCCGGTCTGCGAGAAATGGCGCGGGTTCGTGCGCGTCGGGTGCGAGCCGAGAGAACAGGCCGTCCGGGATGATGAGGTTCTGAATCGCCAGTGTCGCGAGGTCAGTGCTGCCGGCGGGCAGGAGCGTCTTCGTGAAGACTTCGATCTTCTTGGCCGTCGCGTCCGGCGTGTCGCTCAATTCGTCAACGTCGTCGAGGATGATGAAGTCGGGCCGCTGGTCCTCGAACTTCACGCCGCGTGTGCCGGTGCGCAATCCAACCGCGTCAATGACAAACCCGGATGCGGTGGTCAGACGGTTGCGTCGCCAGCCACGTGATGACCCGTACTTGTTGACGGCGCGGCTCGCCATCTCTGGGTAGAACGCGGCGATCTCTGGCGATTCAAGCGATGCAGCAATCGCGTCAAGATGCTGCTCGGCCTGTTCCTGTGTGCCAGAGATATACAACCCGTAGCGGCGTCTGCCAGTTGCACCCAGCGCGACAGCGGCCATCTCTGCCGACGACGACTTCGCCCCACCACGCGCCCAGATACCAACGAATGGTGGCGGTCGGACACCGCGTTCAATCTCCCAGACCCACTCCCAGAAGTCGCAATGATGCGAGGCGAATGGTTCGTAATCATCATCATCTGGGAACAGGGACGGATAGACGCTGGAGAGCCACGATAACCAGTCAGATTCGAACGTGTGTCTACTGCGAATCGTCTGCCGGTTGGAGTGCAGCGAGAATCCTGACAGCCTTATCGACGAGGACCCCGTGCATAATGGCAAGGTCATTGGCGCTTTGTTGTCGTAGCCAGGACTCATCGCGGGCGAATCGAGCCTGAGCCGCAACGGTTTCGAGAACGTCTTGGAGATAGCCAGCAACGAGCTCACCTAGTTCTGCCTTTTTTTCGTGGGATTCGATGATATTCCCGCGTCGTAAGTCACCCTGCCATTTCCGGACGGTTGCCAGTGGCATCTCATATTCGGTCGCAACCGTGTGTGGAGACTCACCCGCTGCAAGTGCCGCAAGCGCCTGTGCTTTCCGTTCGGGCGAATAGGGTGTACCACTCGGCACCGATCATCCTCACTCAACAAAAAATCCGCGCCAGCCGACGGTTTCGGCCATGTGCGCGGGATTCCCCATCGCTATCTTCGTCTGTCCTGCATATCATACGCAATTGTGTCCGTGCAAGGACGCTACTAGGCCGTACTCCGTCGATTAGGGACACGGCTACTGGTTCCGCAGACCGGACAGGTGATACGCAACTTGCCGGAATCGGTTTCCTGAATCCAATCAGGAACGATGGCTTTGACGCCATTGGGCCAGCGACATGCGATCGCATGACCGCAGAGACTCGCGTCCTTCAGCGTGCCCCGGCAGCGCACCAACTCCGCACCATTGTCCACCGCCATCGCGACCGTCATGACCGCCGCACCTCTTTCCAATAGCAGGCAGCCGTCACGCCAAGCGCGACCGCTGCGGCTGCGATGATGCCGGTGATGGCGCCAAGCGTGAACGCCCACAAGCGCATCATCATGTGTCACCGTCCTCACAGCGTTGCTCGTACGCCGTGACGATCCTGACAAGCGCTGCAACGTCTCGTGCATACGCGCCGGACCATATTGCGGCCGCAAGATTACCGGTCGCCGCCGTTCCAACCGCATCCCGTTGTGCTGATTTAATGCGCTGTGTCCACGAGGCATCGTCCACGTCAATGCCGCGCTGGTCGTCATCGTTCATGCTGCCTCCTGTTTCAGCACCCACTCGGTGTCCCCACTGGTCCAGTCGGATGGACGCCACAAGTAGTAGTCGTGACGACCATATAATGACGTGCGCTCGAGCGCCTCGCGCCAGTCCTGCTGCTCTCTCCTGAGCTTGCCCGTCTGCCGTTTCAATTCGATGAATATAACTCGCCGCTTGCCAACAAGTACCAGGTCAGGAAACCCCGGCTCGGACCGCCGGGAATCGTAAGTGTGGAACGTCAGGTAGCCCAACCGTTTCGCCAGTTCGATCACATTATCCTGCAACTGTTTCTCAGTCATCAGCATGTTCATAACGCGTTGCGCATCGCTCGTCTCAGTCGCCATCACGCACCGCCATCGCTGACTCCATCCCGCGCATCACCTCGATGCAGTCGCCGTGTATCACATTCATGCGTTGGCCTTATCTGCCTGCCGTATCACCATCGCCGCAGCCGACGCGTGCAGCCGCTTGACCTGCTTGTCACTGAGTCGCGGCACTAGCACCTCCACGAGGTCACGGATCATCCGCTCGCGTTCGCCGTCAGTCATGGCGTTTTGTTCGCGCACGTGGCGAGTCTCATAGCCATACGTGCCGCATCACACGGCCACGGCAGAGGCGTGTAGGTGTCCGTTGCTGCGTGGAAGTCGTCTTTGCATGACGTGCAGTTGCCCCATCCGTCGTCCTGGTGTCGTGCGAGGACGCCTGCTACATCGTCATCCCGGTCTAAGGTGTCAGTCTCGCGGAACAATGCAGCTAACATCCCTTGATAGTCGCCGGATCGCTCATAGAGTGCCTTGGATTGTGCCGTCCAAATATCTGGTCCTATCGCATCAGACCACCGAGTCACGATGGCATTACTCGGTGGGAGTCTCCCACCGGATTCCATATCCGCAAAATACTGTGGGCTAATTTCGATCACCTGTGCGACATCCTTCGCTTTGAGTTCACGAGCCTTCCTCGTGGATGTCATGTACTCGCCAAACGATTCGTTATTGCTCACACTCACCTCACTTTCGCCATCCATCATCCGCTCGCGTTCGCCGTCAGTCATCGTTCG
>Ga0136611_10002608_pt1 | contig 12563 bp, 13 predicted proteins | sample AntDrymUQ2232306_2_FD_106645 | JGI IMG/M metagenome (GOLD analysis project Ga0136611, IMG submission 106645) | Polar desert sand microbial communities from Dry Valleys, Antarctica - metaG UQ223 (23.06) | ecosystem: Environmental > Terrestrial > Soil > Desert | place: Antarctica: Dry Valley... | reverse complement strand
GGGCGAGGATGGGCGGGGGACTTCCTGGCCCCGGCGTGGCGAACTGCCGCGCTACGCGCCTCGGATGGTGGCGCCGAAGCGGGCGGCGACCTCCGACACGATGGCCTGCACGGCGGCGTCCGCTTCTTGGTCGGTGAGGGTGCGGTCGGGGGCGCGGAAGCGGAGCGTGTAGGCGAGGCTCTTTTTGCCGGCGGCCACCTGCTGCCCTTCGTAGACGTCGAACAGGGTGAGCTCGCGGAGCAGGTCGCCGCCGGCTTGGCGCAGCGCCGCCGCCACGTCGGATTGGGACGTGTCGCGGTCGAGGACCAGGGCGAGGTCGCGGTCGAGGCCGGGGAAGCGGGCGAGCGGCTCCAGTTCGGGTTGCCCTTGCGCGTTCTCGACTAGCAGGTCGAAGGCCAGCTCGGCGGCAAGGACCGTGCGGCCTTCCAGGTCGAAGCGAGCGGCGACGGTCGGGTGGACCTGGCCGAAGGTGCCGAGCGGGACGCTCAGGCCGCTCGGCGCCTGGGCGCGCACCTCGGCCGAGCGGCCGGGGTGGAGCCACTCCTCGGTGGCCGGACCGACGTCGAGGGCGAGCGAGAATCGCCCCAACACTGCCTCGATCGCGCCCTTCAGGTCGAAGACGTCGGCCGGCCGGGCCGGCGCGTTCCAGGCGACCGGCGCGAACGGGCCGGTCAGGACGATGCCGAGGCGGAGGCGCTCGGTGGGCAGGGGGGCGAGCGGGCCGAGGTAGACGCGGGCCAACTCGAAGATGGCGACGCGGTCGCGGTGGCGGAGGCTGGCGCGGGCGGTTTCGAGCAGGCTCGGCAGGAGCGTGGTGCGCAGGACGCTCTGATCGGCCGACATGAAGTTGTGCAGCGGGATCGGCATCGCGTCGCCGCCACGGTTGCCAGCGCCGGTGCCGCCGTCGCCGGCGCTGCCGGCGCTGCCGGCGCTGCCGGCGCTGCCGGCGCTGCCGGCGCTGCCGGCGCTGCCGGTACCGCCGCTGTCCGCATCGCTGGAGCCGGAGGGGATGCCGGCGACGTGCAGGCGCGCTGCCGAATCTGGGGCGACGAGCGAGTAGGTCATGACCTCGCGGAGCCCGCACCCGACCAGCACGTCCTTGGCCACGTCGCCGGCGGCACGGAGCGGATCGACCTTCGGCTCGGGCGGGGCGCCGGTTGGCAACGTGACCGGGATGGCGTCGTAGCCGGTGATCCGCGCGACCTCTTCCGCGAGGTCCGGCATGCCCTCGACGTCCGGGCGGTGGCCGGGCACCGTGACGTGCAGGCGGTCGCCGCGCTCCTCGACGCCGAAGTCCAGGGACGTGAGGACGGAGGTGACCGTCTCTCGCGCGTAGGTGTGGCCGAGCAGGGCGCTGATCTCGCGCACACTGGCGTCGAGCCGGCGCGGCTCGGTGCGGCCGGGGTAGGCGTCGGCGATGCTGGCGGCGGGCGTGCCGCCGGTCAGATCGGCGATCAGCCGCACCGTCCGCTGGGCGGCGAACAGGGCCAGGTCGGGGTCGATGCCGCGCTCGTAGCGGCGCGACGCCTCGCTCTTCAGGTCCAGGCGCGCCGAGGTGCTCCGGATGGTGGCCGGCAGGAAGCTGGCCGTTTCGAGCAGCACGTTGCGCGTCTCGGCGCTGACCTCGGTGCGCGCGCCGCCCATGACGCCGGCGATGCCGCCGGGGTCGCTCGCGTCGGCGATGACGAGCATGTCGGGGTCGAGCGCGCGATCGACGTTGTCGAGCGTCAGGAGGCGCTCGCCGGGGCGCGCGCGCCGCGCCACGACGACCGGGCCAAGCCGGTCGGCGTCGAAGGCGTGCTGCGGGTGGCCGATCTCGAGCATCGTGTAGTTGGTGGCATCGACGACGTTGCTGATCGGGCGCACGCCGGCCAGGTGCAGCCTCTGCTGGAGCCAGAGCGGCGACGGCTTGATGGTGACGTCGGCCACGTAGCCCGCGGTGAAGCGGCGGCACAGGTCCGGATCGCGGATCTCGATGCGGATCAGGTCGCCGATCGCGCGCCCGCCCTCGGGCATGCTGGCGGTCGGCTGGCGGAGCGGGGCACCGGTGAGCGCGTGGATCTCGCGGGCGATACCCAGCACGGACATGCAGTCCGGGCGATTCGGGGTGATGTAGAGGTCGAGGACGGTATCGGCGAGTAGGTCTCGAAGGGACTGCCCGGGCTCCGTCTTCAGCCCGCCGTTGCCGTCCGTGAGGTGAGAGCTGCCGGGGTGGCCATTGGCGGCGGCACCGGGGCCAGGGCTGCCGTTGCCGCTGGTGCCGAGGATGTAGATGCCCGAGCGATCCGGCGAGATGCCGAGCTCGTCGCCGGAGCAGAGCATCCCCTCCGACCTGATCCCGCGCAGGGTGGCCGCCTCGATGCTGCGCCCGCCGGGTAGGTGGCCGCCCGGCTCGATCAGCGGCACGCGGGCCCCGATCCTTAGGTTTGTGGCGCCGGTGACGATGGTGGCGAGCCCGCGCGACCCAACGTCCAGACGCGCGACGAACAGGCTGTCGGCGTTCGGGTGGCGGTCGAGCTGCACCACCTCGGCGACGTAGATCCCGTCCCAGTCCGCGCCGACCCGGATCACGTCCTCGACCTCGGTGCCGGACATGTTCAGGCGGTGGAGTAACTCGTCGAGCGGGAGGGTGACGTCGATCAGCTCGCGGAGCCAGCTCAGGGGTACTTTCATGGTTGAACCCTCAAGATTGCATCCTCGCGATTGGCGCTCATGACACGAATTGCTCCAGGAAGCGCGGGTCGTTCCCGTAGAACTGGCGGATGTCGGTGATGGCGTACTTGAGCATCGCGATGCGCTCCGGCCCCATGCCGAACGCGAAGCCGGAGTACTTCTCCGGGTCGTAGCCGGCCATGCGGAGGACGCGCGGGTGGACCATGCCGGCGCCGAGGATCTCGAGCCAGTCGCCGCCCTTGATGTACGGCACGGAGACGCCCATGTCCACGCCCGGCTCGACGAAAGGGAAATAGTCACAGCGGAAGCGGACCTTCACCTGATGCCCGAAGATGTGACGGGCGAACGCGAACAGGGTGCCCTTGAGGTCGGCCATCGTGATGCCCTCGTCCACGGCCAGCCCTTCGACTTGATAGAACATCCACTCGTGGGTGGCGTCCTGGGCCTCCTTGCGGTAGCAGCGGCCGGGCACCACCACGCGCACAGGCGGCTCGGTGGCCTCCATGACGCGGGCCTGCATCGGCGAGGTGTGGGTGCGGAGCAGGACGTCCGGCGGGCTGACGTACAGGGTGTCCCACATGTCCCGCGCCGGGTGGTCGGCCGGGATGTTGAGCATGTCGAAGTTGTACCGGTCGAGCTCGACCTCGGGGCCTTCGACGACCTGATAGCCGAGCGACTGGAAGAACTCGGTGATCTCGCGCAGGATGATCGTCGTCGGGTGGAGGCCGCCGCGCGCGGGCGGGCGGCCGGGCAGGCTCAGGTCGAGGCGCTCGCGTTCGAGGGCATCGGCGAGGGCATTGGAGCTGGTAGCGGCCTCGCGCGCCTCGAACCGCGCCTCGATGAAGCGCTTCGCCTCGTTGGCGGCCAGACCGGCGGCCGGCCGCTGCTCGGACGGCAGCTTCGAGAGCCCGCGCAGCACGTCGGTCAGCGCGCCCTTGCGGCCGAGGTACTGCACGCGCCAGCGCTCGAGCGCGTCGGCGTCGTCGGCCGCCGCCAGCTCGGCGAGTGCCCGGTCGCGCAGCCGGTCGATGGTGCCTCGCCAATCGTCCATGTGGTGTCCCTCGCATGAAAAAGCGCCTCCGTCGTGGTGACGAAGGCGCTTGCGTGTTCAACGCACGGGTCGTGGCTCGACCCGCGGCTCGGGATGTGGGCTAGGCGGTCGCGGCTACTGCCTCGTTCGCCTGGCTGTCCCGAGCCAGCGCCACGAGGTTGGTAAATGACGCCGCGTCGCGGACGGCCATGTCCGCGAGCATCTTGCGGTTGATCTCGACGCCCGCCGCCTTGAGCCCGGCCATCAGCCGGCTGTAGCTCATGCCGTTCTGGCGCGCCGCCGCGTTGATGCGCTGGATCCAGAGGCGGTGGAAGTCCCGCTTCTTGGTGCGCCGGTCGCGGTATGCGTACGAGAGGGCGTGCATGACCGCTTCGTTCGCGCTCTTGAAGAGGGCGTGACGGCCGGAATGGTAGCCCTTGGCGAGCTTGAGGATCTTCTTGTGGCGGGCATGCGCGGTAACGCCCCGCTTGACTCGAGCCATAGTTGTCTGCTCTCCAGAAGGTCAGCCCCAGGTCGGGCGGGCGTTACTTGGCGTACGGGATGAGGCGCTTGATCCGCGCCACGTCGGCCTTGGACACGACGAACATCTCGTCGTAGTCCCGCACGGCGCGCTTGGATCGGTTGCGCCGCAGGTGGCTCTTGCCCTGCCGCGTGCGCATCAGCTTGCCGGTGCCGCTGTACTGCATCCGGCGGGCGGTCCCCTTGTGGGTCTTCAGCTTGGGCATAGCATCACGTCCTTCTAGATGCAGGGCCACGCTGGCGGCACACGGCGGGGCTCCTGAATGACGAAAAGTGCCGGAGGGAGGGCGCGCGAAAACGTGGCCTGGCGCGCCGACTCGAAGGATTCTAGCAAACCTCGGCCGGCGCGGCAACGCTCACACCTCGAAGAGGCGCCCCAGCTCATCGACGAATCGGTCAGGATCCTTCACGTCGAGGCCGTACGCCGCGTCGCTCGGGATCGGCGCGGGGGGGATCTTTGCCACGATCCAGCCCTCTTCGAGGCCTCGGCAGATGAGCGGGTTGACGCGCTTCACGAACGCCGAGTACGACACTTTCCTGGGGCTGACGATCTCGTACCACTCGCGCGCGCGGTCGTCGGCGGTCCAGAGCAGCTCGACGAGCTGCATGTGGCGGCGGTGCATGTCGGAGGCGTGCATGTCCGGCGGCGCGAACCAACGATCGACGAGCGCCTCGAACGGCCCCATGCGGCGCAGGACGCCGCCGCAGTCGGGGCAGGGGACGTGACGGTCGGCGGCGCCCCAGAGGCGATGGCCGCACTCGTCGCAGATCAAGCGCTCGACGGCGGGGGGCGCATCCGGTCGGGTGTTCTGTTCGTCTGTGTGAGTGGACACCGGTTCTGCCCGCCCGTTGTGGTGAGGAAGTGTATCAGCGCGCCTTACAATGATGGCCCGTGCAAAGTCGATACCGCGCCTGAGGAGATCCTACGATGGTGGATGCCGAGCTTGTCGAGATACTGGCGTGCCCCGAGACGCACCAGCCGGTCACGGTTGCCGATGAGGCGCTAGTGCAGCGCGTGAATCAAGTGGTGGGCGCCGGCTCGCTCAAGAATCGCGACGGGCAGGCGGTCACGGAGCCGATCCAGACCGGGCTGGTCCGCGAGGACGGCGCGTACCTGTACCCAGTCCGCGACGACATCCCGGTCATGCTGATCGGCGAGGCCATCGCGCTCGGGTCGCTGTAGCCTTATTCACCGATAGGCCGGCGCGGGGATGTCCGTAGATCCCTCGCAAGCTCGGGATGCCAGGCGTCTCGGGATGACAGGTGTGTTGATGGCGTTCCCGTCAACAGGTTTTTGGAGGGTGGCCCGATGCGCCGCACGATGCTCTACGCGCTGCTCGGCGTCATGTTGTCGCTGGCGCTGCTTGCCGGCCCGGATACCCGCGCCGGCGCCGTGGCGCTCGCCGAGGACGGGGCGGCGCTCGTGCGAGGCGGGGTGGCGCTCGCCCAGGTCGGGACTGCCGAGGCGCCCGCGTCTCAGTATCAGGTCGTCGCGACGTACCCGCACGATCCGGACGCCTTCCTCCAGGGCCTGGTCTGGCACGACAACGGGTTCTACGAGAGCACGGGCCTCTACGGCCAATCGACGCTGCGCCGCGTTGAGTTCCCATCCGGTTCGGTGACTCGGCAGGTGTCGCTGACTCGCCAGTATTTCGGCGAGGGGCTCGCGATGGTGGGCGATCGGCTGGTTCAGCTGACGTGGACGACGAGGCGCGGGTTCGTCTACGACCGCTCCACGTTCGGCGTGCTCGGGGAATTCTCGTACGACACCGAGGGCTGGGGACTGACCTTCGACGGAACCTCGCTGATCCTCAGCGACGGCAGCGACGTGCTGACCTTCCTGGATCCCGACAGCTATTTGCCGACGCGGACGCTGAACGTCACCCACGACGGGCGCCCGGTGCGCGAGCTGAACGAGCTGGAGTGGATACGCGGGGAAGTCTGGGCGAACGTCTGGCAGACGGACCAGATTGTGCGGATCGACCCGACCACCGGCCAGGTGACGGATATCCTGCACCTGGCCGGCCTGCTCCCCGCGAGCGCGCGGACCGGCCGCGAGGACGTGCTGAACGGCATCGCCTTCGATGCGGAGACGGGCCGAATCTTCGTTGGCGGCAAGCTGTGGCCGCTGCTGTTCGAGATCAGCGTGCCGTAGTGCGACACTGCGCATGCAAGAACTGGAACGCCGAGAACCAGATCCTTCGACAGGCTCCGCCTGCCTCAGGATGACACTCCAGTCGATGGCGCTCCTGTCGGCCACGTGATCCGGCGCGTCCAAACGCTACCTTATGCGGAGAGGGCCGCCGCCGCGACGGTGCGGGCGTGGGCGGCGCTGGCCTGCACGATCTCGTCGTCTACGCGGTAGCGGACCGGGCGCTCGCGGTAATCCAGGTGGTAGCTCAGGCAGTCGGGCAGGATCGTACACTCGCGGCCGAGCGCCGGGAATAGCTCGGAGAGGAATGCCTTCTCCCAGAGCCGGTCGCTGGACCCCCGCGCGTCGAGGACGTCGGTGGTGGTGCCGTAGTACTCCTGCAAGACCGCGCGGACGATCCGATCCTGGTAGATCAGGCCGCCCGGCGAGTAGTGTGGCTTTCCTGGGGCGGGACTGTCGGCGTCGCCCCAGTTCTTCGTGACCGGACTGACGAACCCGAAGGCGCCCGCCTCCTGCGCCCAGGCATACAGATCGTGCGTCGCGCTCGGTGCCAGGACGATGTCGTCGTCCATGAACGAGATGAGCGGGCCTTTCAGCTCGTCGAGGAGGCGCAGTCGCCCGACGCTGAAGCGGCGGTTGCGCTCCTTGATGCGCTCGTACCCGCAGTGGACGCCCCGGTCGAAGGCGAGCCGCATCGCGAAGACGACGTCGTCGCGCTTGATGACGGCGCTCTCGGCCGTATCGACGATCGAGATCTCGAGCGGGACGCTCTCTTGCATCACGAGGCCGACGATGACCATCGCGAGGGTCGCCTTGCCCTCGGTGAGGATGCCGACCTGGACGGTTTCGTCGGACGAGATGACCGGCTGCTTCGAAACGGTGGTGCTCACAACGGCGGTCGGAGCGTCGGCGGCTAGGTCGGCGCCCACGCCGCCGTTCGTCGGCTGGCTGCGATCCATCTCGTGCATGTGCCCCTCTTCGCGGTGCGCCCCGGTGTGCGCCGGTCCGTCCGAGGGGGGCTCAGCGTACGGTGTGGGGACTCGCTGAGGGGGCTCGACGTACGGAGGCGATATCCTCATCATACTGGAGCGAGACTGGTCCGTTCCGTGCGATGGGGCCGCCGGAGCCTTGGGGAGAGTGTAGATGGTCAGCACGAACCGCAGCGGGTTGTCGGCGGCGGCCGCCATGGCGGCGCTCGCGGGCGCGGGCTACGGACTTTCGCGCGCCGCGCGCCGACGCGCCCGCCTGCGCCGGAAGCCGCGTCCGCTCTCGGACGGACGCGGGACGCGCGTCGTCATCGTCGGGGCCGGCTTCGGCGGGCTGACGGCGGCAATCGAGCTGGGCAAGCTCGTCGAGGACGATCCATCCTTCGAGCTGACCTTGCTCGATCGCGTGAATTTCCACCTGTTCACCCCGATGCTCTATCAGGTGGCGACCGGGCTGATCGAGCCGGGCCACATCGCCTACCCGATTCGGAACATCGCGCGGAAGCACGGCTTCGCGTTCCATGAAGTCCACGTCTCCGCCATCGACATGGATCGTCGCGTGGTCGTCGCGGACGATGGCGAGTTCCCCTACGATGTCCTCGTGTTGACCGTGGGCAGCACCACCAACTACTTCGGGAACGCGAGCATCCAGGAGCACGCATCGTCGCTGAAGACGCTACGCGACGCCGTCAGCATCCGCAACAAGGTCATCGACGCTTTCGAGCGGGCGGACGTGGAAACGGACCCCGAGCGGCGGCGGGCGGACCTAACCTTCATCGTCGTGGGCGGCGGCGCGACGGGCGTGGAGTTGATGGGGTCGCTGCGCACGCTGATCTGGAACGGCCTGCTCCAGAACTATCCTGAGGTCGATCCGGCCGAGGTACGCTTGATCCTCGCAGAGGGCAGCCCTCGCGTCCTGAACGGCTTCGACCCGTGGATGAGCGAGACGGCCGCTCGGCACCTGACCGAGAAGGGCGTGGACGTGCGGGTTGCCACGCGGGTGACCGAGGTGTCGCCGGAGGGCATCCGGCTCAAGGACGGCGACTTCATACCGGCGAAGACGGTCATCTGGGCAGCGGGGGTCAGTCCATCGCCGCTCACGACCAGCCTGGACGTGGAGAAGGGCAAGGACGGGCGGATCGTCGTGGACGAGCATCTCCGGGCGAAGGGGCTTACCGACCTCTACGCAATCGGCGATTGCGCCTGGTTCCCGATCGCGGAGGAGGACGGGAAGCCGGCGCCACCGAACGCCCAGACCGCCGTGCGCGAGGCGCCGATCGCCGCGCACAACATTGTCGCGACGGTGCGCGGCCAACCGTTGCGCGCGTACCACTACTCGAACGAGGGTAACTTGGTCGCGCTCGGCCAGAACGACGGTGTCGTGGTCGCGCGGGGGCTACAGCTCGAAGGGGTCGCGGCCTGGCTGGTGTGGCGCGGTTTCTATCTCGTGGAGCTGATGGGCTTCAAGAACCGCGTGCAGGTGCTGACCGACTGGTTCTCGGCGTACTTCGTCAGTCGCAACACGGCGAAGCTCGACGTGGGCGCGGGACCGAGCATCGCGGAGGTGCCCTCGGCGCTCCACGCCGGGCTTGCAGGCAGCGGCATGCCTCGGCCCGACGAGCCGTCGACGCCGGGGCGCGTGTCGGGAGGACGCGCCATCGTGACGGAGATCGAGCCACGCGCGGGAAACTGACAGGACATGCAGAGAGGCCGCGAGGTTCACCCTCGCGGCCTCTCTTGACGACCATGGCGGCCGCAGGTGCTTAGGTGTTGGACTTCGGGTCTTCGTTGTCGGAGCCGCGGCCACCGCGCACGCCGAACGACCCCTCACCGATCAGCTTGTCGCCGTCGAAGATGAGCAGCGTGTAGTCGCCGCCGGGGATGTCGCGGCCCGGATCGTCGCGCCGGTAGAGCGGGAATGCGAGCCGACCCTGCGTCAGATCCGCGCAGCACGCGAAGTCACCGAACTTGTAGTCCCAGCCGTTGAGGCGGAGGACGTACTCCAGCTTGGTACCGGGGGCGAAATCGTTGAAATCAACGACCGCCCAGATGATGTTGGTGTCGCGGCTGAAATAGTCCGACTCGGCCTTGGTGACGATTTCCGCACCGGGGGTGACGGTGGAGGCGAACTGGACGTTGGTGATCCCTTGCGCCGGGCTGGCGCTCGCGACCTGCTGTGGCTGGACGGCCGGTGCGAGGCCGGCGACGGCCGTGACGATTGCGGCTCCCACGAGGAGACGACGGAGCATGAGTTCCTCCCGTTAACTGTGTTCTCGAACGCCTGTCATGCTCTGTGCAGCATGGCGGGTTGGTGCGGAACCGCGCCCGTGCGTGCTGGTAACAGATACCGATAACGGCGGCGCCATTGTTGCATGATTCCGGCTCTGGCGCAACACCCGAATCATGCGGAGATAGGTGCTGCGCATCGACCGTGGCCTGCCGGCGCCAGGAATGCTATCGCAGAATGCTTGCCGCGATCGGCGCGGATGCTGAGCGGGCCGAGCGACCTCGGGGAGAGGCTACTCCTCGTCCTCGTCATCGACTTCCTCGATCAGGCCCATGTCGAGCAGATCCTCGTAGATCTTGCGATTGTTGGCCTCGATGGCGGCGGACACGAGGATCACGAGCTTCGAATCGTCGAGGCCGGAATTCTCGGTGCGCAGCTCGATCATCGCTTGACCGAGCATGAAGGCCAGCTCTTTGGAGGAGAGCCCGATTGGCGGTGCGTCGTCTTCTCCCTCGTCGTCGTCGGTAGACCCGTTCGCCGGGATGTCGTCGTTCACCGGTGCCTCCTCATCCTCGCGGGGGCTCGGGCTCGCCGCCGCCGTCGCGCAGCGCGTCGATCTCTCGGTCGAGGGCCGCGAGCGCATCATACTCCTCGGCAGCGAGCCTGAAGCAGCGCTGGAGCAAGACTTCGGCAAGCCGTCCGGCGTGCTGCTCCGGGTCGCGCGCGGCGGCCACGAGCTCGGCGACCCGGTACCGCTCGCCAAGCTGCCGCCCGACGCGCTCCATCTCTCCCACGGTCTCGTCCAGGAGGTCGGCGTCGCCGCCCTCGACGGCGTAGCGGACGGTGCCGGTCATGCGAGCCAGCTTCTCGACCTTCTCCCGGTCGCTCATCAGGCTCATCAAGAGCTCGTCAACATCGACGGGCGGGAGGGACCGTGGCTCGCCCTCGCGGTCGCGGTCAGCGTCGGGCACGGGCGCGCTCACCGAACGCTTCTCGTAGAGGCTGGCGTATTCACTCGCGATCTCGGTCATCAGAGTGAGCAGGCGCTGGATGTCGCTCGCGTCCACCGAGCCGCCATCGATCAGGTCATCACCGCGCGCGTTGGCCGCCTCCCGGACCCATTCCAGGCTTTCGACGCGCTCGGGGAAGGGCGGGAGCGGGAACGCCGCGGGGCCGCTCGGGATGATGCCCCCGAACTGGGCGGCGAACATGGGCGGGATGTAGCGGGCAAAATCCATCGTAATCGGCGGAACGACGACGTAGCTTGCGAGCACGTGGCTCGGATCGTTGGTGGCGCGGAAGTAGACGAGGACATGACCGCGCGGCCGTGACGGGTCGCCTCGCTCGAAGGAGAGCATCATGGACGTAGTATAGCGAGGGGCGAGGGGCGAGGGGCGAGGGCGAGATCCTCGCGCTTGTCCGCTGGTCTAGAATCGGGCGGTGGAGGTGTGGCGATGGCGGACGGTGTGATCACGAGCACGATGGCTCCGGGCAGCGGGCGGGCGGCGCCGCTGAAGTTCGGCTGGCGCGTCCCGATGTGGGATCCGGATCGCGCCCCGGCCCCGGCGTGGCTGCCGGACGTCCGCGCGAACCTCGACGCACTGCGGGGCTCGTACGACTCGATCTGGCTCTCCGACCATCTCGTCCCAGGCGCGGGCTGGATGCCGCCGGAGCCGGACACGCTGGAGTGCTGGACGGCGGTGGCGCACTTCGCGACCGCGTATCCGGAGTACGAAGTAGGGCAGATCGTGCTCGGCAACTCATATCGGCACCCGTCGCTGCTGGCCAAGATGGCCTCGACGCTCCAGCTCCTGACCGGCGGGCGGCTGATCCTCGGCATCGGGGCCGGTTGGATGGAGTCGGAGTACCGGATGTACGGCTATCCGTTCTCTTCGGCCCCGGAGCGCCTGGAGCAGCTCGACGAGGCGGTCCAGATCATCCGCCGCATGTGGACGACGAGCCCGGCGTCGTTCGCGGGCAAGCACTTCAGCATCGACGAGGCGTTCGCGAACCCGCTGCCGAGCCCGGCGCCGCCCCTGCTGATCGGCTCGCATGGCGAGAAGATCGGCCTGGGCATCGTGGCCCGGCACGCGGACTGGTGGGACTACAGCGGCGCGGCACCGGAGGAATTCGCACGGAAGGCAGGGGTGCTCGCGCGGCACTGCGAGGCGGTCGGGCGCGACCCGGACTCGATCCTCTACACCTGGCAGTGCCAGACCGTCTCGATCGCCGACTCGGAGGCCGAGGCGCGCGCCGTGGCCGAGACGAGCGCCCTCTACAAGAACGGCAAGCCGGAGAGCTCGCTGGTGGGCACGCCGGAGCAGATTGTGGAGCGGCTGGCGCTCTACGTCGATGCGGGCGTGCGGCACGCGATCGTGCGCTTCGCGGACTTCCCGAGCACCGAAGGAGCGCAGCGGTTCGCCCGCGAGGTGGCCCCGAAGGTGCGCGCACTGGCAGGCGGGCTATCGGCGTAGTTGCGTGCAGGGTGGGGTGCGGCAAACTCGCCGTCCGGCGGAGCTCGCCATCCCAGCACAAACCGTGTGTCATCCTGAGCGTAGCGAAGGATCTACGGACTGACCCGTACTGGTGCGTTAGATCCTTCGCTGCGCTCAGGATGACAAGTTTGTTGACCGCGCCTCTATCGCCATGCTCGTAGCGACGACCTACCCTGTTCCGGGCAGTATGGCGGCGGCGCGTCAGAGGCCGAGGGCGAGGCCGCCGGCGCGGGGGTCGGCGGCGCCGCGCAGGACGCCGCTCGATTGGTCTACCTCGATGAGGTGGAACGAGCCGCCGCCGCTCCACGGCCAGAGCGTCTCGACGGTGTGCCCGCGTGCCGCGAGCTCGCGGCGGGTAGCCTCCGGGATGCGAGACTCGGCGCGGACGGCCTGGGCGCGATCGAGGGTGGCCGGGTCGGTGCCGGGGAAGCTGTACCAGCGCGGCGCCTCGACGGCGGCC
>Ga0136611_10002607_pt1 | contig 12563 bp, 10 predicted proteins | sample AntDrymUQ2232306_2_FD_106645 | JGI IMG/M metagenome (GOLD analysis project Ga0136611, IMG submission 106645) | Polar desert sand microbial communities from Dry Valleys, Antarctica - metaG UQ223 (23.06) | ecosystem: Environmental > Terrestrial > Soil > Desert | place: Antarctica: Dry Valley... | reverse complement strand
TTTCTCGCTGTCTTTTTGCGCGGCTAACAATTTTTCCGCCGCTAAATCAACAAATAAATTCTTATTGTCGTCCCATTTCAAACTATACGGATCGTCCGTAATCGTCCAGCCGTCTTTTTCGAGTGCGCGTCGAACTTTATCGTGAAAAATATCTTTTGCAGGCATAATTTTACAGATTATAAATCACCTTTCCAAAACATCGAAAGCCTGCAAGCGATTTCCGTCCGCCGAGTAAAGCAAAACGGCGGTTTCATCAATCGTAAAACGCGCGTCGGGTTCGGAAACGAGAACGAATCGCGCATTTTGTCCGGTGTGAACATTCACGCCGACCAAACCTTTTTTATCGAACGGACGCGGCAAATCGGTGTAAAAATACATATAGTTTCCGCGAATTTCCGCCAAGCGTTGGCGGCGCAAAAAGTAGCCGGAAAGTTTTTCGATTTGGCGCACCGGGTCAATTCGGTCAAACAGACTTTCCTGAACATCGGCGCGTGAAGGCGTAGCCCGACTAATTGCGCCGCTGATGATTTTTCCGCGAACACCCGAAGCCGTCGGAATATTCACCTGCAAGCCGTTTAGACGATTCAAAAGATTCGGTGTTCGCGCCGAAATTCCAAAAACGCTGATTCTGTTTGAAACGTAATTCTTTGCCGAATTACTTGCTAAAGTAGTTAAATCAAACGAAGAAAAGCGTGATTTCAATCCTGACCAGCGAAGTGATAAAACCGTCCGCGCCAAATTCGCGCCGCGCGCGAGATTTAAAGCCGAAGTCGCCAATCCGCCGTAACGAAAATAAAGCGCGGTCGCCCGCAGCGCGATTCCGGCAATCGTGCGAAGAACGCCGCGACCGGGAGCTTTGTGTTTGACGCGCCAAAGCTCATTTCGATTTTGGATTTTAGATTTTGGATTTTGGATTTCTAGAAACGAACTTTGAATCTTGAATCTTGAATCTTGAATCTTGAATCTTGAATCTTGAATCTTAAATCTTGAATCTTGAATTTTGAATCTTGAATCTTGAACTTTGAATGCCGCAATTTCATCTCGCCCGCCGACGACTGCTGCGCCGCTTTCGTTGATTAAAACAAACTGCGCCTTCTCAACTTCGTGTTCGCGCTTTTCGATTCGCTTGCCGCTGCTTGCGTCAAGCGTAATTAAATCGTCTTTGTCGGCAATCAAAATCGTGTTTGCATCCGCAAAAACAAAATTCGTCAAACCTTTGTCCGCGCCTTTGTAACGCCAGAGAGTTTTGCCGTTTTTCGTATCAATTGCCGAAACTCCAAATGAACCTTTTTCTTCGATTTCGCCGTCTTTGAGGCGCGTAAATTGTCCGCCCGTTCTGACATATAAAACATTTCCGACAATTGCCATTTCCGGCGTTACGCCCAAATCTTTGGCTTCCCATTCGACTTTTCCATTACTGCGATTGACGGCGCGAACTTTTCCGCGTCCGGTTGTAAAAAGGTATTTTTCATCAAAAACCGGGTCGGCTTCGGTCAGCGCAAGCCCGCCTTCATTGATTTTGAATTTTTCGCGTTCGCCTTCTTCTCCGGTTCGCGCGTCAAAAGAAGTCGTGCCTTCATAAAACAAATAAAGTCTGCCGTCTAAAATCAGCGGCGGACGATAATTATCGAGCGTAAAAGCGACTTCGCCCGCGTTCTCGCCAAACCGCGAAGGCATCATTTCAACATCGGATTCAAGCTGTTTTTTCCAAAGTTCTTCGCCGTCGGAAAGCCGCAGAACGTGAGCGACCGGCTCGCGTTTTAATTCTTCGCCGATGTTGCCTTTCGCTTTTTTGACCGTAATAACGGCGAGCAAATCCTGTTCCGGTTCAACCGCCAACTGCATCACATCGCCTTTGATTTTATCGCTGCGCCACAGCGTCGCGCCCGAAAGCAAATCAACCGCTTCCACGCGTGACCGATTACCTTCATCCAAAGAAAGCAAAATCAAATCAGTCGCCGGAATCGGCGTAATCGAGGTTTCGTCCAAACCTCTATGATTACGCCGCCAAAGTTTTTCACCCGTTTGCCCGTCAATCGCGTAAAGCGAATTGCCGGTTCCCGTGAGAATAATGCCGAAATCGGTAGTTTGATAAAACTGAATTTTGCCGTCGAGATTTGCCTGCCAGACAGATTGAGCGTTTGCAGAAACAGCCGCGAAAAGACACAAAAAACACAAAAGTAAAGCATAAACTTTCATATCGTTATTTTAGCCCAGATAAAATATATTTAAAAGAAAATTGTTTAATTGTAAAACTTTCCGGCAGATTCCTTGTTTTTGATTTTTGTAATTTTTTCAAAAAAAGCGTTCATTTTTGAAGGGAAGTTTTTGAAAAGAGAATCGGTTGATTTCGGGTCGGCGAGCGTAGAACAATGATCCTTGATGATGATTTGTCGTTTTACATTGTTAATGTCGAAGTTAATTTCCGTATTAATAAAAGCATCAATACAAGTTTTTTGCGGTGTAATAAATTTTTCGATTTTTGAAAATTCATTACTTTTCAAAACACTAACAATTTCTTCAAACTCTGCATCATTTATCTTTATCCGCTTCGTGTTTTTTACTGTTTTAGCTTGAATGGCGTTATATTGTGTTTTATTTAATGGGTATTCGTCGTATTCAGCACTTTTATCATCATAAAGGCGGAATACCATAACTTTACCATTCATCCAATATAAACCGGTAAAATCGTCGGTAATTTCCAAAATTTGTTTCGGAGAACTTTTCTTGAAATCGTCAGTTGAATTATTAAGTTTTGAACAAAATAAAAAAGTCAGGCTAAAAATTAAAACTGATATTAAAGCGACAATTTTCATAAACACTTTATTGAATCCGAAACGCTTTGCTTTTCCAAACGGCAACCACCGTTCCGCTCAAATTTTCAGCAATCGAGCGCAAACCGGAATCGAGTTTTCTGTATTCATTCGAGCCGCGCGAGACATTCGTCGTGATTTGTCCGTTGTAAGCCGAATCATACCAAACGCCGTCTTTGCGCGTGAAATTTCTACCGCTGACCGAGCGCGAATCGCCCGCGTTTGAATTCGATTTTTTCGCCCGCGTTGATTTTAATTCGCTCATATTTCTGCCGTTAAGAGGAAGAGTTTCCGGCGCGGCAGTTGATGGCACGGCTTGCGCGACTTTCGGTTTATTGTCGTTTCGCGGCAGTTCGGAGATTTGTTTGCTGCTCAGGCTTTGATTGTCAGCGACGCTTCCCGCCGTCGAATCGGTTACTGTCGGCACGGCGGGTTTAGTTTGCGCTAAATCCTTTTCGCGTTCGGCTTCGTTCAGCGGCGATTCTTTCTTAAGCAAACTCGTATTTGTCGCCGATAAATTAGCGTTCGTTCTTTGCGCGGTAGTGTTACTTACAACGCTTGAAGATGTCGAAGCGTTTGGCGAATTAACCGATGCGGAATTTGACATCATCGCGTTTGAAGCCGAATTCATCGAAGAAACACTCATATTTGACATCGTATTTGCGGTGGAAAAATCCGTCTCGCTTTCAGCACTCGGACCGCTCGACTTTGATTGGCGTTCGGAAACCACCGAAACTTCACTCATCTGCGAATTGTTCACGTTTTGCAAAACCATAAACGCGAGAAAACCGCCGAATAAAACGACGAGCGCACCCATCGCGTAAGCCGCGTTCGGAAACGCGAAAAGCCGCCGATACCACGGAATATTTGTCACGGTGACAATTTCCGGCGATGCGGCGGCAGAAGAAGCGGGAACAGTTTCCGCTTCCGAGTTCAACAAAATCGTATTTGAAAGAATCTTTCGGCAACGGTCGCAATCAGCGAAATGCGCCGTATATTTTACCCGCGCTTTTTCGGGCAAAGCGCTTTCGGCAAAAGCGGCAATCTCGTCAGCGTCAAGGTGAACCGATTTGGGATTTGGGATTTGGGATTTGGGATTTGCCGCCGCAAACGCGGTTTCGCCTTTCGCCGTTTGACGAAGCAGAGCATCAATTTCTTTGTCGAATCCTTCAATCATTTATCATTCACCATTTATCATTTAGCATTTTGTTAAATGTTAAATGTTCAATATCAGAACGCCCGTTTCAAAAAAATCTTGCACGAGCGCGACAACCAACAAAATCGCAAACATTTTTTCCAAATTTATACCAATCTTTGATGCCGCATCGGAAAGATAGCGTTTGATTTCTAATTCGTTCCAGCCGTGCTGATTTTTTAATATTTTCTCGACCGATTTGCGAATCTCCGTCTGCACACGCGCGAGTTTGCGGCTCGCCGTCGCTTCGTGAAACCCCAAAGCCGCGCCGATGTCTTTTAATTTTAACTCATCAAAATAATAAAGTTTTAAGATTAATCTGTCTTCGGCTTCGAGTTCGGCAACCGCTTTTTTCAACGCTTCCGAAACGTCTTTCGCCGTTTGTTTTTCCGAAAAAATCTGTTCGGGATTGTCCGGGTGCGAAACGACCGAATTATTTTCGGTTTTCTCCGAAGATTCATTTGCCAGATTTTCAAACTCGCGGTTTTCCTCGATTTGCACAAACTTCGATTGCTTGCGAAACTCGTCAATCGCCAATTGCGAAACGACGGCGCGAAGCCAGCCGCCCAAACTTCCGCGACCGGAATAATAAGAAAGCTTCGTCCGCAATTTCCCGTCTTTATCGTGTTTTAAGCCGTAAAGCTCCGCCCAAATCGAACCCGCCAAATCTTCCGCGTCCTCATTGTTGCCGGAAATCTTCCGCGCCGCCGATTTCACCGTTGAATCAAAATTCTTTACTAAATCGTCCCAAGCCGTTTCATCGCCGCGTTCGCAAGCGATTATCAAACACAAATCGTCCGCCCGAAGTTCTTCAACAAACGCTTTTATTTCCGCGCCCGAAACATTTTCATCATCGCGCAAAACGTATTTACCGATTGATTTCGTCACGCGCTCCTGTAAATCCGCCGCTTTTAATCCACGCGAATTTTCGGCGCGGGAAATCAATCGCGCAATCGCTTCGTCAATCGTATTTTGATGTTTTTCGGCGGAACTCATCGGCGCAAAGATGCGAGAAGTTTAACATTAAATTGCAGAAATCGGGAACAAGTGAAATTGTTGGTAGTGGGTCAGTTTGAAATAAATTAAAGATATGGAAATTAAAAAACTAGCAGAGAGCAAAATTACGGTCTATAATTCTTTTGGGTTTAACTATCTCTCTGCTAGTTCAAATCAACTTTTTACTTTGGTTTCTTATTCAGATTGCTTGGCGGGTTTGGGCGACTTTTTAAGCCGTGACATTTCTTTCTCTTTTTTCCGCTACCGCACCAACAAGACGCATTTACTCCGGTCTTAGCATCCTTCTTTGGTTCGCTTACGTTTTTTGTTTTTGATTCGAGTATCGCCTTAATGATTTTTTCCGTGTCAATTTGGTTGTTGCCGGAAGATGTAAATAAAGGGACAACAACTTGCAAAGTTGCGAGAATCAACGTCAATAAAGCATATAATCCAGCGTTATCAATAATGAGTTTGTTTAAACCACTAGCTTTTGGAACTTCCCGCGCAATTATTTCTCTTATTTGTCCGGCGGGAGTGTTACGGGCAATCCCTTCTTGAAGTATGCGAGTTAATGCTTTGAGTTCTTCATTGCTGAGGTCGTAGGACTTAACTATTTCAATCGTATCGCCTACCGCATTATAGACACCATCAACAATAGGCGCATTGCCGCCGCATTTTCCGCAAATCACATTTAGACCCGAAAATTCTACGTTTGTAGCGTTTTCTGAAAATCCAAACGGTGTTGAAAACCACCTGTCACAATTACGGCAATAGGCGGGTAAGATTGGCATCTGATTATTGTATGTGATAGTCCAGTTTTATGCCAAACCGCATCAAGCAAGAAAAGACCGCGTGATATAAATCAATTAGCAAAGTTTATCGTTGACCTTTCAACGGGCGAAATAAATGAGCCACAGCCTGAAAAGTCTGAAAAGAATCCGGCGGCGGAGATGTTATTTCTGCAAGATCAGATTTAGGACATTCATTGTTACGAATTTCTGCCGTTGAAGCCGCTCGCAAAACAAAATTTTCACCGGCGATTATTAACGGTCCGCCAGTTTTGGTTATCGCTTTTTTAGAATATAAATTTTATTCAAACGGAAAGGTTTCAACGTAAATGCTTTCGTAAATAACTCACAATTTTCCAGCCGTCCAAATAAACCCAAGGCTTTTCGCCCAAAGTGTAATGTCCGCAAGGTATTTTTACCACGTCGTGTTTGATGCCGTGTTCGCGTAAAGACTTCATCATATCGCGCGATAAATCCACCGGAAAAGTTAAATCGTAAAGCGTGTAAATGTAACGCTGCGGGCGCGGCGGCATTTTCGACAGTTTTTCCATATAAACCATCGGCGAAATCGGCAGCCAGAATTCGCGCAGTTCATCGAGACTGACATCATTTTGCAAACCTTCCTTGACGTGATACGTCGAAAGACCTTGCCAGACGACATCGGCGACGTAGCCGGAAACGTGATTGAAAACGCCAGCGTCAATCGTCAAATCGTGCGCGAAGGCGAAAAATCCGACGCAGCTTCCGATGCTCGTGCCGACCACGCCGACTTTTTCGTAACCTTGTTCTTTCAGCCAGCGAACCGCGCCGCGTGTATCAACGACTGATTGCCGAAGCGACTGCAAAGTGCGCCCGACGTTCGGCGCGACCAGATAATCGGCTCTTTTCAGTTCCGGCGGCATTCGTTCTTCGTGATACGGCAAAGTTAATCGCAGCGCGGAAACGCCGACGCGGTTAAAAACCTTGCATAAATCGAAATACGTTCCGGCTTTCGCGTTCCAATGCGGCAGAACGACAACCGCCGATTTTTTATTTTCATTGTGCGGAAAAAATCGGGCGCGAGCGGTATTGTTTTCCGGCGAAGTGGTTTCAATCGCGCTCGTCCACGTTAATTCGTAATCCGTAATTCGTAATTCGTAATCGTTTATTTCCGGCGAAAAGAAAAATTCGTCGCTGTCAGCCAGAACATTTTTGGTATATTCGCGGAAAAATTCGCGCGGGTTCGCGCCGTTCGCGTTTTTATCAATAAATTCCACGCCCCAGCCGAACGGATGCACGACGCGGTTATCATTGAGATAGGCGAAATGGCGTTCGCGGCGGTGCATATAGCGTTTGAGCATAAGGGTTTATGGTAGAAAAACGGCGGGAAATTAGCAACTGAAGGCGGAAGCCCGCGCGTAAGCAAGGGCGTTTCAATGTGTGATTTGAGACTGATTTGTTTGATTTACGACCAATCCGAAATCCGAAATCCGCATTCCGAAATCCCAAATCATTTGCGCCCTTGCTTACGCGCGGGCTTCCGCCTTTGAGTTCAAAACTTTCTCGTAAAACGCTATGTATTGCGGAATGATTTTCTCCGAACTGTAACGCAAAATCGCCAGTTCGCGCCCGCGTTTGCCGAAAGCGCGGCGCATTTCTTCATCATTCAGCAACTTTAAAACGTCATCGCTCATTTTTTCCGTGTCGCCGACATCGCTCATAAATCCGGTTTCGCCGTCGTTAATCACTTCGGGAATTCCGCCGACGCGCGAGGCGACGACCGGAACTTCGCAAGCCTGCGCTTCGAGCGCGGCAAGCCCGAAAGATTCGAGTTCCGACGGCAATAATGAAACATCCGAAACGCCGAGATAATCGGCGATTTTTGCCTGTTTGCCGACGAATTCGGTTTTGTCCAGCACATTCAATTGTCGTGCGCGATGATGAATCGCCGAATATTCCGGTCCGTCGCCGACCATCAAGAGTTTCGCATTTCCGCCTTTCTGCAAAACTTTCGCTAAAATTTCGACGCAATCGACGGGACGTTTGACGGCGCGAAAATTGGAAACGTGAACGAGAATTCTCTCACCGTTCGGCGCGAGTTCCGCTCTCAAAGGCGAATCGGGCAGCCGCACGTAATGTTTTTCGCAAATGAAATTCGGAATCACTTCGATGTCGTCGTAATCGAATGTCTCAATCGTCGCTTGTTTAAGAAATTTAGAAACCGCCGTCACGCCGTCCGATTGCTGGATACCGTAACGGGTAATCGGCAAATACGAACGGTCAGCGCCGACGAGCGTTATATCAGTTCCGTGCAAAGTCGTGATAACGGGCAAATCGCGTTTCGGCTTGAGCGATTCGCGCGCCAGAATCGCGCTGATCGAATGCGGAATCGCGTAGTGAACGTGCAGCAAATCCAAATTTTCCGAACGCGCGACGGTCGCCATTTTCGTCGCCAAAGCGAGCGTATAAGGCTGATGCTCGAAAAGCGGATACGACATCATTTCAACTTCGTGAAACTGGATTTTATCGCTCAATTCGATAAGGCGAGTCGGTAAACTCGACGAAATAAAATGAACCGTGTGACCGCGTTCGGCGAGTTCGCGCCCCAATTCCGAACCGACAATGCCGCTGCCGCCATACGATGGATAAACCGTGATTCCGATGTTCATTATTTCAAATGGTAAATAGCGAAACGAAAATAGTAAAGGCGAAGCGAAATTATTTGAAATAAACCAGCATTGTCAATTCAAAGTTAAAAACACGAATTCAAAGCAGTTATTATTTTGCTTTAGACTCGTGTTTTTCAAGCTGAAAACTTACCTTTAAGAAGGCGGCTAAGGAAACAAAGATCGGGTTATCGTCACTTTATATTACATTCGTGAATCGGTTCGAGCCAATTTAAAGGCAGCCGTTAAGAAATACCGATGTTGACAGCGGTCGCTTTAACTTCCGCGCCGTTTACCCGAACGTGCAGTCCGCCGCCGAGTCTGGCGATTACCTCCAGATTTTTCGTTTCCTTCCCGTGAATGTAAGCCTTTGTCTGACCGTGATGATAGAAAAGTTTGACGTGATTGTGCTGACCGGCGAGCGCGATGTCCGCCGTCACATATTTGAAAAACGGAACCGCTTTACCGTTAACCGAAACCTGAAGTGCTGCCGGATTCGGCAAAGTGAAACGGCTCGTGCCGAAACTTATCGGCGATCCGTGTCCGAATTGAATTTTTATTTCCTGCGGTCTGGTTTGCAAGCCGCTCATTCTGGCGTGAATCTGACCGTCGGTTAAGGTAATTCCGGTTCCTTTAGACAAAATTCCCGCCGTCAGACATCGGGGGCGGCGAACTTCAACCAACTTTCCGGGAAAGGCATACTTATGATTCTGAACGCGGCATTCTCCGCCGCTCGAATCCGCCATCATCCCGCCGGGTCCGATACAGATTCCGACGTGCGTAATTGAGCCGACGGGAAATTCTTTGCTGAAACAAGTGTCTTTAAAGAATAAAAGATCGCCGGACATCATTTGAGCCGGATCAATTTTAACTCCGATCTCATCGCCGGCTAATCCGTCAGCGAAATTTTCATTCGTCGTAAGCTGCCTAATTCCGGTGTTTTTATAATACGGGCGATTGTGCGCGACCGGCATTTTTCCTGCGTCGTGCAGTGCTTCTTTGAATACGTGCCGGACAAAAAAGGCGCAGGTTTCTCCCGGACAACCCTCTACGCCGCGAATATTTCTGCCGTTCCAACTTTTCGCTGCGTTTTCGATCTTTTTAACATTCTCGTTCATATATTTTTCTCCTTATTTCCTTATTTATTGATATTGTCTTTTTTCATTTCACCTTTATTTCGCGGTGAAAATTATCTTCTGTCTAATAAGGCGTAAATAAGAAACAAAACAGCCCAAAAAAAATATGAAATATGAAATTTTTTTTGTATAATCCGAAAAACCGAAAATTAAATAAATGAACGAGCCGCAAAAAGATGTAACGATTTTGCTCAATGCCGTCAGCGCAGGTGAAGAAAGTGCGCCCGGAAAACTGCTCGAAGCGGTTTACGGCGATTTGCGGCGGCTGGCGGCAAAATATATGTTTAATGAGCGCGGCGACCACACTTTGCAGGCGACCGCGCTCGTCCACGAAGCGTTTATCCGGCTGGTTGATTGGGAAAACGTCAGTTGGCAGAATCGCGCACATTTCTTTGCGGTTGCCGCGCAGGTAATGAGGAAAATTCTGGTTGATCACGCGCGTTCAAAAAACGCCGGAAAACGCGGCGGTCAGAAAATCGCCCTGGACGAAGCCGTGAGCTTTGCGGAAGAAAAGGATTTGAATTTACTGGCTTTGGAAGAAGCCCTGCAGAATTTGGAAAAACTCGACGCGCGGCAGGCGCGGATTGTCGAACTGCGGTTTTTCGGCGGTCTTTCAATCGAAGAAACCGCTTATGTTCTGGATGTTTCCGAAACGACAGTCAAACGCGAATGAACTTTTGCCAAAGCGTGGTTTCAGCGCGAATTGACGCGAAATTGAAAAATATGTGCGGATCTTTTTAGAAAGAAAATTTTTAACGCAAAGGCGCGAAGACGCAAAGGAAGAAATATTTTTTAATTGTTTAATCCGAATATAAGAAGGCAAGCCTCTTAAATTATATTTAAAACTTAGCGTCTTTGCGCCTTTGCGCCTTTGCGTTAAAATTCCTCATCTTAAAAGTTGTAATGTATAAATTTTAGCAATAAACAAAATGGATTCGGCAAATTTTCAGAAAATCAAGGAAGTTTTCGCGGAGGCTTTGGAAAAACCCTCCAAAGAGCGCGAAGATTTTCTTCGGGAAAAATGCGCCGGTGACGCGGAACTGCTTGACGAAGTGAAATCTCTGCTTGAAGCGAACGATAAAACCGAAAAGTTTATTGATCAAAACGCGCTCGAAAACAGTTCGGAATTTGCCGCCTCAGGAAAACATTACGACGGAACACAATTCGGAAATTATAAAATTATCCGCGAAATCGGACGCGGCGGAATGGGCGCGGTTTTTCTGGCGGAACGTTCCGATGGAGAATTCGAGCAAAAGGTCGCGCTGAAAATCATTCGACAAAGTTTTGGCGGCAGCGAACTCGAAAAACATTTTCGCCGTGAACGTCAGATTTTAGCTTCGCTTAATCATCCGAACATCGCCAAACTTCTCGACGGCGGCGTTTCCGCCAACGGCGAGCTTTTTCTGGCGATGGAATACATCGAAGGCGAACTGTTTTTAAACTACGCCGAAGATCATAATTTGGAAATCAATGAACGCCTGAATTTATTTTTAAAAATATGTCGCGCCGTTTCCTATGCTCACCAAAATCTGGTCGTTCACCGCGACATCAAACCGGCAAATATTCTCGTCGGAAAAGACGGCGAACCGAAACTGCTCGATTTCGGTCTGGCAAGAGTTTTGAGTGAAAATTTCGCTTCCGACGCGGCGCAGACGGAAACCGTCTTCCGGGCATTTACGCCCTCCTATGCTTCGCCGGAACAGATTCGCGGAAAAAATGTTTCGACCGTTTCCGATGTTTATTCGCTCGGAGTCGTTTTTTACGAACTTCTGACCGGCGATAAACCTTTTCATTTTGAAGGAAAAAACATCGAGGAAATAATCAAAACCGCGACGGAAAACGCGCCGTCATTTCCGAGCCGGGCGGTCAATTCCGAAATTCCGCAATCGGCGGCGCGTATTTCGCAGTTAAAAGGCGATCACGACAATATTACTTTAACCGCGCTCAGAAAAGAACCCGAACGGCGTTACAAATCGGTCGAAGCATTTGCCGGCGACATCGAACGGCATTTGCAAGGTTTGCCGATTTCGGCGCGTCCGAACACAGTTTCATATCGCGCCTCGAAGTTTTTACGGCGCAACAAAATCGCCGTCGCCGCGACCGCATTTATCATCACGGCGTTGATTTCTGGCTTGGCAATCGCGCTCTGGCAAGCGAGCGTCGCGCGGTCGCAGCGCGACCGCGCCGAAAAGCGTTTCAGCGATGTGCGCCAATTATCTAATGCTCTTTTAAACGACATCGCGCCGAAAATCGAACGGCTCGAAGGCTCGACCGGAGCGCAGCAGGCTGTCGTTACGCAATCGCTTGCCGAAACGTCGGTTGGGTTCACGACGAATTTATCAAAATCACCGCCGGGCAAACCCGTCAAACTCATTTGCAGGCGGCGAAGGAAAATTATCGGCGGGCGTTGGACGCGATGCTGACAGCTCAGGCTCAAAAAGCTCTCCCCGAAGTTGACCGCAAATTTTTGGAAGAAGTGCGAGCCGCCATCGAAAAACTCGAAAAAAACGGTGAGATGAATTAATCGCAAGTTTCTCGAAGAAGTGAAAATTAACTTTCAAAAATAGAAAAAACCACAAATAATTTCATTTCCTGATTTTTCTCACGTAATAAATCACGCCGCTGTGGTCGTCAGTAAAAAGAAAAGAGTTTCCGTCTAACCGCATAATGTCGCACGGGCGACCGACAACTTTTTTTCCTTGCAGAAAACCGCTGATAAAATCCCGTAAAGGTTTGCCTTTTCGCATAATCACGATTTTGTAGCCTTTCGCCAAATCTTTGTCGGTCGAGCCGTGCAGCGAAACAAGAAACGAATTTTTGATATTTTCGTCGCCGTTTGTTTCGTCAAAAAAATCGAAACCGAGTGCGGAACTATGTGCGGGAAAAGCGGCGTAAGATTTCGGAATATTGGCGCAGGATTTCAAACGCTTGTATTTCGCATCGCGGGTAATTCTGCCGTTCGCCTCGTAACACGAAGCCCAACCGTAATC
>Ga0136611_10002606_pt1 | contig 12565 bp, 11 predicted proteins | sample AntDrymUQ2232306_2_FD_106645 | JGI IMG/M metagenome (GOLD analysis project Ga0136611, IMG submission 106645) | Polar desert sand microbial communities from Dry Valleys, Antarctica - metaG UQ223 (23.06) | ecosystem: Environmental > Terrestrial > Soil > Desert | place: Antarctica: Dry Valley... | reverse complement strand
CCGTATGCCTGCATCAGGACCTTCATCGTGAGCGGCACCGAGGCCAGCGTGAGAGCGACGCAACGGAGTCCGGCCGCCGCAGCGTAGGCAGCGGTTGCCGCGCCGTGGTTGCCGGTCGTCGCCACCACGACCGTGTCGGCGCCTTGGGCCAGCGCCCTCGTCACCGCCACGGCAGCGAGTCGGTCCTTGTACGACCACGTCGGGTTCCGCGTCTCGTCCTTGAGGTGCAGCGCGGACAGACCGCATCGGCCGCCGGTTCGCGCAAGGTGCAGGAGCGGCGTCCGGCCCTCTCCCAGACTGACAACCGGTCCGTTCTGCGACACGGGCAACATGCCGCGACGCTCGAAGATCCCCGGCTCCGACGACCGCCGGCTCCATGCTTCCTGCGTGAACGCGTACACGGGGTGCACGTTGACCGTCACACGATCGGCCGCGCACGCGGCGCAGCCGTACATGAACGCCGACTCGTCGACCACGTGCCGACAACGCGGACACTCCAGATGCCCCAGGTACGCGCTCACCCGTCGATCACTCGCAGTGAGCGATCGGAGGCCGACAGCACCTCGCAGCCGGTGTCGGTGACGACGAGCGCGTCCTCGACCATCATTCCGCCCCAGCCGATCTCGTAGTACGGGGTCTCCACGCAGAACACCATTCCCGGCTCGAGGACGGTCGTCGCGCCCTGCGCCACGATCGGTCGCTCGTAGATCTCGATCCCGATCGCATGTCCGCAGTGGTGGCGTCGGTATGGCGTCAGACCGGCCTCCTCGACGCGCGCGACCGCCACGTCGAACAGCTCGCCCGCCGTGATCCCAGGCCGCACGAACCTGAGCTGCTCCTCCTCGCCGGCGAGGATGGCCGCGTAGCGAGACGCCTGGAGGTCGTCCGGCTCACCGACCACGGCGGTGCGGCCGATGTCGGACCAGTAACCGTCGACCGTGCAGCCGACGTCGAAGCGCAAGAGGTCGCCGCGGGCGAGTTGGCGCGTGGTGGGTCGGGCGTCGGACAGAGCGCTCCGAGGCCCCGACGTGACCACCATGAAGCCCGGTACCCCACCGCCCTGCGCCATCGTCGACGCGACGACGGTCGCCAGCTCGATCTCGGTCACGCCGACTCCTGCCGCCGCGATGGCGGCGTCGATTCCTGCGTGGGCGAGCGCCACTGCCTCGCGGAGACGGGCGACCTCGGCGGGGAGCTTCACGGCTCGCAGGTCCTGCATCCACTCGGTGGCGTCGACGGTCTCGACGCCGACGCGACGCAGCAACCCGGCGACGTCTGCCGCGCCGGCATCGACGCCGACGCGACCGCTCAGATCCACCCGTGCGACAGCATCGGCCACGGCCTCCTCGAAGGAGGCGTTCTGCCCGGACAGCTCCGATTCCGGCGCCCCACGTCCGCCCGGTTCCACGTTGCCGGCCTCGAAGTAGAAGGTCCCGAACGGGACGTACTCGTCGACGACCGCAGACTCCAGAACTGCGGCGCCGTCAGAGGCTCCCCCGATCAACACGGTGCGCTCGGCCGAGACGAGCGCCAGCATGCGATGCGACCTGAACAGATCTCCCGCGACACTGCGGTAACCCGTGGCGTAGACGACCTGCGCAGCGGACCCGAGCGCGAGCCAGTCGTACGGGGAGTCCTCCAACGCGGCGCGGAGCTTGGTCACGGTCTCGATCATTGCTCTCCCCTTGCGAACGGGCCGATGATGTCGTGCGAGAACTGCGCCATGTCGTCGAGCGTCTGCTCGACGGTGTCGGCCGCGAAGAGCAGGCCGGCAAAGGTCTGGACGCCGGCATCGGTGTAGGCGACGATCCTCTCGCGAACCTCCTCCACCGTGCCGACCAGGTTGCGCGCCTCCAGGGAGTCCTCGAGCCGCCCGCTCATCGTCGAGTCCGCGAGAGAGTTCAGGTGGCGGTACACCTGTGACGACCGGAAGCGTGTGACTGCCGCCTCGTGAGAGTCGCCGATGGCGACGACCATCTGCATCGTCGCCTCGAACGGCGTTTCTCGTGTCCCCCCGGACTCGGCGCGCAGTTCGCCGATTCGCGCGAGGCCGGCGGCGTACTCCCCCGTCGTCAGACACGCGGGCAGCCAGCCGTTGGCCAGCGTCGCAGCACGCCGCAACGATCCGGCCGAGTTGCCCCCCGCCAGGATCGGGAGAGGGTCCTGAACCGGCTTCGGCCAGCTCTCGACGTCCGCGAAGCGGATGTACTCGCCCGAGTAGCTCGCCCGCCGGTGCGTGAAGAGCAGGTGCAGCCCCTCGAGGAACTCGTCAACCTGGCGGCCGCGCTTCATCCGCTGACCCGGGAACATCGCCTCGAACTCCTCCCGGTAGGCGCCCACGCCCACACCCAGCACCACGCGCCCACCCGAGAGGCGATCGAGCGTGGCGATCTGCTTGGCCGTGACCACGGGATGGCGGAACGGCAGCACGAGGATGCCAGTGGCCAACCGCAGGGTCGTGGTCGACGCGGCAACGTAGGCGAGGTAGGTCAGCGGATCGAAGAAGTTCGGTGGCGAGGCGAACTCGGACCGGACGTAGCTCTGGGTCGAGACGTGGTCGTTGCCCCACACCGAGTCGAAGCCCAGCCGCTCTGCGGTCACTGCCATCTTCACCGCCTGGTCGACGGTGGCGTACGGAACCGGGTACATCATGCCCTCGGTCGCGGTCGGCACCCCGAGCCCGAAGCGCGGTCGGCTGTCCATCATCGTCTCCTACAGCCGGGGCAGGACGGCGTCTGCGGTGAGCCGCAGGATCTCGTCGACACGGTCGGTCGCCACGGGGAACAGCGCGACGGAGTCGGCGCCGGCGCCGTAGAACGACCGGATCTTTTCCGCGCACTCCTCGGGTGTTCCGGCGATGGTCAGGTCGTCGACCCACTCGTCGCGCATCCCGGCCAGCACTGCGTCGTAGCCGCCTTGCGCGACGAGCGAGTTCAGCTCGTCGGAGATGCCGTAGACGTCGGTCAGCGCGTTGGATCCGTACTGCTTGTAGAACGCCAACGAGGCGCGAGCCGCCGCGCGTGCGGCGTCGCCGTCACGGTCGACGGCGTAGATGGCGAAGACCGTCACCGGGTGGTGACCGCTGCGTGATCCGCGCTCGCGACCCTCGTCGATGCGCGCTCTCGCCCAGCGCACGTACTCGTGGCTGGCGGCGACCGAGAGCACCGATCCGTCGGCGACCTCGCCCGACAGGCGCAGCATCTGTGGCCCGGACACACCCATCCGGATCGGTGTCGGCGGCGATGTCTCGGGATAGACGAGCGACACGGCGTTGAACGTGTAGACACCGGAGGCGCTCAGCGTGTCACCGCGCATCAGTGCCTTGACGCTGGTCACGCATTCGCGCATCGCGGCCAGGGGTGCGGTTGGATGCAGGCCCATCTGTCGCAGCCAGGTCGGGACGCCGAGCCCGATCCCTGCGATCAGGCGTTCGGGGTGGACGCGCGACATCGTTGCCAGCTCCATCGCGAGCAGAGCGGGGTGCCGGGCCATTGCCGAGACGACACCGAGTCCGACCTTCACCCGGGAAGTCGCGTCGAGCGCGAGCGAGGCGGCCGAGATGCCGCCGGTGAAGAAGTAGTCCTCGGCGAGCCAGACCTCGTCGAAGCCGGACTGCTCGGCGGTAATGGCCGCGCTCCGGACACGTTCGGGGGCGATCGCGCTGCCGAGGACGACGCCGACGGGGTATTCAGCAGACATGGGAGCCATCCTCGTTCAGTGTGTTCGATCGGGTGCAGCGCAGTACGTTTCGAGCGATGACCGCGAAAGAGCACCACTCGTGACCACGAACGACGCCGCCCGTCAGCTGGTCGATCGTCTCGTGTCGGCCTACAACTCTCGCACCACGGAGGCGCTGACCGACCTGTACCACCCGGACGTCACGTACTGGAGTGCGATGGAGGGGACGAGCGTGGGTCGGCAGGCCGTCATCGACCACATCGAACACCTCCACACGGTGTTGCCCGACGAGCGGATGCGGGCGAAGACGGTGACCGCCGATGACGAGGTGATCGTCGTCGAGTTCGAGAGCACCGGCACCTCGGCGGGTGGGCGCGCCTACCGGATCGAGTTCACGGAGGTGTTCGAGGTCGTCGACGGGAAGGTGACCTCCATCAAGGTGTACCTCGATCCGGAGCAGGTCACCGCGATCTCGGGTTGAGCTCATCGCACGACCGCCGGGATCGCGTGGATCGGCGCAGTCGGCACGGCGAAGCACTCGACGAGGTGGCCGGGGGCGGCGAGCTCGAGCTGGGGCGGTTCCACACGGCAGCGGTCGTGGACCAAGGGACAGCGATCCTGGAACGCGCAGCCCTCGGGGAGCTCGGCCGGATTCGGGGTCTCACCCGGCAGGACGACCCGTTGCACCCGCTTCGCCGGATCGAGCGATGGCGCTGCGGCAAGCAGGGCCTTGGTGTACGGATGTTGCGGCGACTCGAACAGCGTCGCGGTGTCGGCGAACTCGACCACCCGACCGAGGTACATCACGGCCACGCTGTCGGCGATCCGCCGGACCGTGATGAGATCGTGGCTGATCAGGAGGTACGTGACCCCGCTGCTCTCCTGGATCTCACGGAGAAGTGAGATGACCCTGCCGCGCACCGACTGGTCGAGCGACGCGGTCGGCTCGTCGAGCACGACCAACTCGGGCTCGCTCATCAGCGCACGCGCGATCGCGATGCGCTGCTGTTGGCCGCCCGACAGCTCACGGGGCCGCCGGTTTTTGTAGGCCGGGCCGAGACCCACCACCTTCAGGATCTCGTCAACTTTGGAGTCGATCTCGCGTGACGCCCCGCCCTTGAGCAACCGCCGCGGCTCGCGCACCGTGGCGCCGGCGCGGAACCGGGGATTCAACGACGTGTCGGGGTGTTGGAAGACCATCTGGACCCGGCCCCGAGCAGAGCGCGATCGGCTCAGGATCCCGATCGGTTCCCCGTCGAGCAGCACGTCCCCCGACGTCGGCGGCTGCAGGCCGACGACGACCCGGCCGAGGGTCGTCTTGCCGCACCCCGACTCACCGACGATCGCTACCGTGGTGCCCCGCTCCACGCTGAGGTCGACGCCGCGCAAGGCGGGTACGGCCTTCGTCGCGTGGCCGTAGACCTTGTGCAGGCCCCGGACCTCAAGCAGCGCCACGTGAGCCCTCCCTGTGTAGCACGCACGCCGACGCGTGGTCCTCGCCGATGCGGTAGAGCGGAGGGAACTCGTTGCACGCGTCGTGCGCATGGGCGCACCGGTGCGAGAACCGGCAACCGGTGAGCGCGAAGTTGACGCCCACGTCGACGACCCGGTGGTCCACCTCCCGATCGACTGCCTCGAGGAGATACCGCGTGTACGGATGCTCGGCAGCGCCCTGGAGGACGTTCACGCCCGCCGTCTCCATCACCTGGCCGCCGTACATGACCACGACGCGATCGGCCATCTCGGCGATCGCCGCCAGATCGTGGGTGATGAACAGGACGCCGCATCCCGTGTCGGCGACGAGCGCGCGGATCAGGTCGAAGATCTGCGCCTGGATCGTGACGTCGAGGGAGGTGGTCGGCTCGTCGGCAATCAACACCCGCGGGCGGCAGGCCATTGCCATGGCGATCAGGACGCGTTGGCACATCCCACCCGACAGCTGGTGAGGGTACGCACGGGCGACGCGCTCGGGGCCCGCGATCCCCACTTTCTCCAGCATCGTGATGGCTTCACGCGACGCGTTCGAACGGCTCAGGCCCTGGTTGAGCTCCAGCGCCCGCGCGACCTGCCGCCCGGCGCGCATCGTCGGGTTGAGCGCGCTGCGCGGCTGCTGGAAGATCATCGAGATGCTCGCCGAGGGTCGATCGCCCTTCCTCGCGGCATCGACGAGCTCGCGTCCCTCGAGCGCGATGCTGCCGCCGCGCAGCTCGAGGCTGTTCGGCAGGAGGCCCATCACTGCGAGCGACGCCATCGTCTTGCCGGACCCCGACTCCCCGACGATCCCCACGATCTCGCCGGCGCCCACATCGAACGACACGTCTCGGAGGAGAAGATGCGGTGAGCCGACCACGCCAACGTCGAGACCCTTCACGTTCAACATGGTCAGAGAGTCTTGTCCCCGCCGAACTCGTCGCCGATGAAGTGAAACGCCATGATGGCGACCACGATCATGCCGCCCGGGAACAACGAGGTCCACCACTCACCCGTGATGATGTCCTTCGCGCCCTCGCCGACCATAACACCCCATTCGGCCGTGGGCGGCCGGATCCCGACGCTCAGGAACGCGAGTCCGGCGACGGTCAGGATGGCGTAGCCCGTCACCAACGTCGCGCCGACGATCGAGGGCCCGAGCGCGTTGGGGAGGACGTGGCGGAAGGCGACACGCCACGAGTTGTTCCCTGCGAGTCGTGCGCCGTCGACGTATTCGAGCTCGCGCTCGATCAGGACCTGGCCGCGTGTCAGACGGATGAAGTACGGGACGAACGACACCGAAACGGCGATGACGACGTTCTTGGTCGAGTCCTCCAGTGCAGCCACGATCACGAGCGCGAGGACGAAGCCCGGGAAGGCCAGCAGGACGTCGGTCAAGCGCATCACGAGCCCGTCGATGCGGCCACCGAAGTACCCCGAGACGACACCGATCGCGGACCCGATGAGCAGCGCGATGGCCGAGATGAGTACGCCGATCGTGAGGTCGAGACGCGCTGCGTGCACTGATCGCGCGAACACGTCGCGGCCGTAGTTGTCAGTGCCGAACCAATGGTCGGCCGACGGGCCGAGGAAGGCTGCTGTCACGTCCGTCTTCAGGGGATCGGCGACGAAGAAGGGACCCACGATCGCGAGGCCGGCGAAGATCGCCAGCAGTGTGAACCCCATCACGAGGAGCGGCTTGCGGCGGAGGAGTCGAGCGGCTCGGCCGCCGGCCGACAGCGCCGCTGCCGACGGGTACTCGGTCGCGACGAAGTCCGGCGCGCGCGTGGGCGGATCCACGGTCATCTCGATGCCGTCCCGCCCAGCCGGATCCGGGGATCGATGATCGCGTATGCGATGTCGATCACGATGTTCAGCACGATGTACAAGATGCCGACGACGATCACGAACCCTTGGAGCGACTCGAGATCTCGTGTCGAGATCGCCTCGAACGCGTAGCGCCCGATGCCTGGCCACGAGAACAGGTACTCGACGATGATATTGCCGCCGAGCATGAAGCCGAACACGATGCCGATCATCGTCGTGATCGGGATCAGCGCGTTCCGGAAGGCATCGACGAACAGGATCTTGCGCCGGGACACGCCGATCGCCCGCGCGGTGCGAACGAAGTCACTGTCGAGCGACTCGATCATCGACACTCGCACCATCTTGAGGATCGGTGCAGCAAGGACGAGCCCCAGCGTCAGCACTGGGAGCGCCAGGTACCGGAACGCCTCCCACATGACAGAGAACTGCCCGGCCAAGGCGGCGTCGATCGTGTGGAAGCCGGTCACCCTCGACGGAGGCTCGGTGCCGACAGCGAGCCGGTCGACCGGGCCCGGGAACCAGCCCAGTCGAAACGCGAAGAAGAAGATGAACATCAGGCCGAGCCAGAAGAGCGCCATCGAGGACCCGACGACTGCGAAGACCCTGGCGAGGTTGTCGATCCATGTTCCCCGTCGCGCCGCCGCGATCACACCGAGGGGGATGCCGATGAGCATCGCGAGGAGCACCGAGTACACGGCAAGTTCGAGCGAAGCGGGCAAACGGTCCATCAACTCGCCGAGCACCGGCTGATCCGTCCGGATCGAGTCCCCGAGGTTTCCCCGTGCGACGTTCGCGACGTAGTCCGTGAACTGCTCTCCGATCGGATCGCTCAGCCCGTACTTGGCCGCAATCTGGTCGATCCGTTCCTGTGTGGCGTACGGTCCGGCCCGGAGCGACGCGGCGTCTCCGGGCACGACCCGAACGATGAAGAAGACGACCACCACGATTCCGATGACCGTGGCAAGGCTGCTGAGGAGCCGCTTTGCCAGGTATCGCTTCACCGTGAATGCCGAGTCTCAACGAGTGAGGTTCTCGAACCTCTCGACCTCGGTGAAGTCCTTGGTCACGCCGGTGATGTCGGCGCGCGTCGCCAAGTTCCAGTCAGGCGACCAGAGGTAGATCCGATCGGCGTCTTCGACCATCAACTTTTGCGCCTCGAGGCCGATCTCGGCGCGCCGTGCGGGGTCGGTCTCGAACGTGCCTTCGGCAATCAGCTTGTCGAGGTCCTCGTTGCAGCCATCTGCGAAGTTCGTGAACGCCTTGCACTTTGCCAAGAAGGTCAGCTGGTAGAACGGGTCGTCGCCCCAGGACTTCCACTCGTGGAAGGACATCGCCAGCTCTCGACCGTTCTGCTTGTCTGCGTACTCGCTGTCGGGCAGGACGTTGATGTTGACCGTGATCTCCAGCTCGCGCAGCGCGTCCTGGATGAACACGGCGGCCTGCTGATCGGCGGGGTGCGAGTTCTGTACTGCGAGTTCCACCTCGAACGGACCGACGCCGGACTTCTCCATCAGCTCCTTCGCCTTGTCGATGTCCGTCGAGTACACCCCGGCGCCCTCGGCGTCGTAGGTCTCCATGTTCGATGTGATGAGCGTGCCCGCCGGAGAGGCGAACCCGTACATGACGTTCTCAATGAGCGCCTGGTAGGGGATCGCGTATGAGATCGCCTGACGAACCGACTTGTCGGCCAGCTTGGGCTCAACACCGGCGTTGAGAGCGATGTAGTTGATTCGTGTCGACGGCGCGGTGAAGATCTTTACGTTCGGATCACTGCCGAGCTCGTCGAGCAGTCGTGGCGGCAGCCCCGCTGCGACGTCGATGTCACCGTTCTTGAGCAACAGCGCTCGCTGTGCGGCGTCGGGGACGTTGCGGACAATGATTCCTGCGTTGGCCACTTCACCTGGCCATCCCGGGTTCGGGTCGAGCACGAGCTCACCGGCAGCCTGGTCCCAGCTCGTGAGCGTGTACGGGCCGGATGCGTTGACGTTGTTGCTGAAGTAACTGAACGCGAACGGGTCCTCAGTGGTTGCCTCCGCCTCGGCGAGCGACTTTTGGAGCGGACCGAACACCTGGAACGTCATGAACCGTTCGAACAATGGCGTCGGCACGTTCGGGGTGATGGTGAACGTGCGATCGTCGACCACGGCGAACGCGTCGGACGAATCGATCGCGATGAAGGGCAGCAGCAGAGGGATGTAGCTCTCAGGCGCTTCGATGCTGCGCTTGAGCATGTACACCGCATCGTCTGCTGTGATCGCGTCGCCGTTCGCGAACTTCGCGTCCTCGGCGAGCACGAACGTGGCAGTTCCGTCGTCGGCGACCTCGTACGATTCCAAGATCTCGCTGGGCACGGTCTTCTCGCTGCCGATGTTGGCCCCGCCTTCTTCCGCGTACTCCTGGTCGAGGAGCGGCTGGTACAGCGCCCTCGTCACCGCGTAGGAGCCAGTGGTACGGAACAGGTGCTGTTCGAGCAGGTTGACGTCGGTCGAGAGCGACACCACGATCTTGTCGCCCTGAGCTCCCGCGTCGTCGCCGGGGGCCGCCGTCGTGTCAGCGCCGGCCTCACCAGCGGAACTCGCCGGGGCGGTGTCCGCTGCAGCACCCGTGTCGGCCGGGGCGGCCGTGGAGTCCGTGACTGCGTCAGTTCCGCTGCCGGAGGTCGACGTGTCGTCGTCGCTCCCACATGCTGCGACCGTCAATGCCAGAGCCGCCATGAATGCGACCGCCGTCCGCGGTCCGATGTGCCGAACCTTCGTCATCTTCGCCTCCCAGAAGTCGACCAACAGCTGCGCGTCCCCGAGCCGCAGCTGTTCGCAGTGTTTCACATTGTAGATAGGACTTTCAACTATTGGAGTTTCGACGGGGTCCGGTCGGGCTCAGAAGGTCGGGAGACGACCGCCGCCATCGACCGGGATCGTCACGCCGGTGACGGCACCGAACCGCGGCCCGCACAGCTCCACCACGATGCCGGCGACCTCGCTCCGAGTGACCAGCCGGCCGAGAGGGGTCGCTCTGATCGCGCGCTCGACGAACGACGGGTCGAACTCCGCCATGTCGTCCGCGGACTCCGCAATCTGTCCGGGGGCCACGCAGTTCACGGTCACCGTCGGGCCGACCTCGACGGCCAGCGCCTCGGTGAAGGTGACCATCGCATCCTTTGCGAGCGTGTAGATCGAGTGGGTGCGAAGGTACGCCGACCCTGCCGACACGTTCACCACGCGCCCCCATCCGCCCATCGCCGGGATCAGCATCTTCGACGTGAGATACGCAGCCTTCACGTTCGCAGTCCAGATCCGATCCCATTCGGACGGCTCCAGCTCCACGAACGGGACCATCGAAAATGGTCCAGAGTTGTTCACGACGATGTCGATCGTGCCCGACGCCGCCTCGACCGCCGCCTCGACCATTCCTACGATGCCGTCGGTGTGCGACAGGTCGCCGGGCACGCACGCGTGGCGGCCGGGCGGGAGCCCGGCGATGAGCGCCTCCGCCTGATCTCGCGACCGCTGATACGTCACCACCACGTCGGCTCCCTGCGCGGCCAACGCCGACACGATGCTCGCCCCGAGGTTCCGGGACGACGCAGTCACGAGTGCGGTGTGGCCTGCGAGGAACCCTGCGTCGCCGATCACTTCTCTCCCGAGCTCACTGCTGGAGGTCGCCGATCGCCTTGACCCTGATCCGCACAGCGCGACCGGGTAGGTATGCGAGAGGAACTTCCTCGACGTCCACGATCTCGACGCTCGCGGGCTCGGCGCCGGCATCGATTGCGCGCTGACACGCCTCGCGCTTCGCCTCGTCGACCGCCGCCTCGCGGGTGAGGCCGACCAGCGCGTAGATCCTGTCGATCTCGCCGCCCACCTGAGCGATCGCTGCGCCGATGGCGTTGGCGACGTCGAAGTGATCGGGACGCACCATCGCCGACGCGCCATCGAGATGATCCTCGAGGAGGACCCCGCCCCCACCGACCACGACAATCCGAATCGAGCCGGCTGACGTCTTCATCCGCTCCACCGCCTCGGCAACGGATCGCTGGATGTGCTCACGTGCGGCTCGCACGATCTCACGATCGAGATGGGCGACGCGCCCGGGGTCGCCGATGTCGGCCATCCCTGCGGCGACGGTGATGTCAGTGGCGGTCAGAACATCGCCGCCGAACACCAGACCCTTCTCGCGGAGCTCGTAGCCGAGACTGTCGGGACCGACGGTCACGCCGTCGGACGTCACTCGGACGATGCTGCCGCCACCGATACCGAGGGAGATCACATCGGGCATCCGGAAGTTGGTCCTGACGCCGCCGACATCCACTGCGGAAGAGGCCTCCCGTGGAAAGCCGTTCACCAGCAGTCCGATGTCGGCCGTCGTGCCTCCCACATCGATCACCGCGCCGTCGCGGACGTCACTCAGGAACGCCGCCCCGCGCATCGAGTTCGTCGGCCCGGAGGCGAAGGTCGCGACCGGATATTGGCGCGTGTACTCGGCGCTCATCAACGTGCCGTCGTTCTGACTGATGTAGAGCGAGGCGTCGATGGCCAACTCGTTGATGGCCGCCTTGAACGCGTCGACCGTTCGCTCCGCCAACGGTCGCAGGCACGCGTTCATGACCGCTGCGTTCTCTCGCTCTAGCAGACCGACGCGGCCGAGCTCCTGAGAGAGGGTGATCACGAGCTCGGGCACCTCGGCGCGCATCACCTCACTCGCCTCCCGCTCGAACTCGCCATTGACAGGAGAGAACACCGACGTGATGGCGATCGCGCGGACCCCCTTGCCCGCCGCGTCCGCTGCGACTCGACGCAACTCGTCCCTGTCGAGAGGGCTGATCACCCTCCCGTCGAACTCGTGACCGCCGTGGCACAAGTACACGTGGTTGCCGATCGCATCTCGCAGTCGCTCCGGCCAATCGACGAGTGGCGGCAACGACAAGGTCGCCGGCAGGCCGAGTCGCACCGCCGCGGTGGGGACGAGGTGCTTCGCCTCGACGACGGCGTTCGTGAAGTGGGTCGTACCGATCATCACGCTGGTCACCTCGCCGGGCACGAGCGCTCCTGCGTCGATGAGCGCGCGCAGTGACGTGACGATCCCTGTGGTCACGTCGGCGGTCGTCGGTGACTTGACCGAGCCCAACACAACTCGCCCCGACATGGTCACCGCATCGGTGTTCGTACCCCCGACGTCGACTCCGACTCGCACGCTGCGCTCCCGGGTGTCAGCGCTCGAGCGCGTCGAGCACGACGTGCGCTGCGATCGGTAATTCGTCGATTGAGGCGCCGATCGCGTCCGCAACGGCATTGGCGATCGCTGCGCCCACCGGCACCACGGGCGGCTCTGCGACACCCTTCGCGCCGTACGGTCCGGCTTCGGCGGCGTGCGCCATCAGCACCACCTCGACGTCCGGCACGTCGACTGCGAGCGGGAGCCCGTACGTCTCCCAGGTCCGTTGGCGGTAACGCCCGCCGTCGATCTCGAGCCGCTCCCACAGCGCGTACCCGAGTCCTTGGGTGACGCCACCCTGGATCTGGCCGATGATCGAGTTGGGGTTGATCACACCACCCACCTCCTGAGCGACGAGATAGCGCAGCACCGTCACCTT
>Ga0136611_10002605_pt1 | contig 12567 bp, 14 predicted proteins | sample AntDrymUQ2232306_2_FD_106645 | JGI IMG/M metagenome (GOLD analysis project Ga0136611, IMG submission 106645) | Polar desert sand microbial communities from Dry Valleys, Antarctica - metaG UQ223 (23.06) | ecosystem: Environmental > Terrestrial > Soil > Desert | place: Antarctica: Dry Valley... | reverse complement strand
CGCTGCGATCGAACTTTACCGGGGTGATTTCCTCGAAGGGTTCTCGGTCCGCGATGCGCCGGCATTCGATGAGTGGGTGACAATCCAGCGTGAGCGCCTGCGGCAGTTGGCGATCGACGCACTGAGCGAACTGGCAGACAGAAAACTGCTGCACGGCGACGATGATGCCGCGCTCCACTATCTCAGGCGCCTCCTCGTTCTCAACCCGTGGCGCGAGGACGCGCACCGGCAATTGATGCTTCTGTTCGCCCGCCAGGGACAGCGCGCCGCCGCCCTCGCGCAGTACGAGCACTGTCGTCGAACGCTGGACGGCGAACTCGGCGTCGAGCCGGAAGCCGAGACGGTCGAATTGGCAGAACAGATCCGGACCGGTGCGCTGTCAACCACCGTCTCGAAGCCGGTGCGGTGGTCGATCCTGCCCGTGCCACCGACTCCCCTGCTTGGACGACAAGATGAGATGGAGCGCCTCACCGAAGTCCTGACCGCCCGGGAGTACCGGCTCGTCACCCTCGTTGGACCCGGTGGCGTCGGCAAGACCCGGCTTGCGTTAGCAGCGGCAGCCCGGGTCCGCGAGCAATTCCGCGATGGTGCCTGCTTCGTTGACCTCGCGCCCGCGACAAACCCTGGCCTGGTTGCCACGACGATCTCACGGGCTATGGGCCCGCAAGAATCGGTCGGGCGAACGCCGGACGAGCGGCTCATCGACGCCCTGCGCGAGCGCGACCTCCTCCTGCTGCTGGACAACCTCGAACAGGTGATCGCCGCCGCGCCACTGGTAGCCGCTGTCCTGGCCGCCTCTCCACACCTCACGATCCTGGCGACGAGCCGCTCAGCCCTTCGCCTGCGCGGCGAGCTGCGCTCTCCAGTCCAGCCGCTGGCCCTGCCCGCTGTCGCGGCGCTCTCCGATCCTGTCAGCATGAGCTCGAATCCCGCCGTCGCGCTCTTCGCACAGCGAGCAGCCGCGACACAATTCAACTTCGCCGTCACCGCCGCGAATGCCGCAGTGGTCGTCGCCATCTGCATCCGGTTAGAGGGGCTACCGCTAGCGCTGGAGCTGGCGGCGGCCCGCGTCAACACATTGCCTCCCGAGGCGCTGCTCGAGCGGCTCGATAACCGCCTCGCCCTCCTGACCACCGGCGCACCCGACCTACCCCAGCGCCAGCAGACGCTCCGCGACACGATCGCCTGGAGCTACAACCTCCTCGATCCAACCGAACAGCGGCTGCTCCGCTGCCTCAGCGCGTTCATCGGCGGCGCGACCTTCGAGGCCATCGAGGTCGTGAATGCTGACGAGGCTGGGACCAGCGACATCGCGATCGTCGATAGCGTCTCCTCACTCATTGACAAGAGCCTGGTCCAGCGCGTCACATCATCGAGCCTGCTCGACGGTTCCTCGACACCACGCTTCGCGATGTTGGAAACCATCCGCGACTACGCGCTTGAACAGTTAGCGGCGCATGGCGAGCAGGACGCTGGTGGGTCCCGGCATGCGGCGTATTTCCTTGCTCGCGTTGAAACGGCGGCGTCGCAATTGAGTGGTCCAGAGCAGGCGCGCTGGATCGGGCAGTTGGACGCCGATCACGGCAATCTGCGCGCGGCGCTCAACTGGAGTCTGGTCGAGGCAAACAGCATCGAACTTGGTCTGCGTCTCGTGGGGACGCTCTGGCCCTTCTGGGAATTCCGGGGATATCTGAACGAGGGGCGCCGCTGGCTCGCCCAGGCGGTTCAGGCCACCGAGACATCGGCCTCCATAGCGGAGGATCGAGCCGGGTTGGCAAACGCCCTGCGCGGATCGGGAGTCCTGGCGCAACGCCAGGGCGACTACCCGGCGGCTCTCAATTTTCTCGACCGCAGCCTGACGCTCTACCGGAACCTGCGCGACGAGCGTGGCCTGGCCATGACGCTGAATGATCTCGGTCGGGTCGCCTAGGATCAGGGCGACTACACCCGGGCGCGCACGCTCCACGAAGAATCGCACGCGAGATCGCGTGCGATCCCGGACGAGCACTGTCAGTCGGATGCGCTTGCGGGCCTGGGAACGATCGCCTACTGGCTGGCTGAATACGATCGGGCGCGCCCGCTCTTGAGCGAGAGCCTGGCAATCAGAAGGTCCACGGGTAACAAGCGCGGGGTCGCCGCCGTCCTCCAGCGGCTCAGCTATGTCCTGCGCCACCAGGGAGATCTGGTCGAAGCCCGTACGACGGCTGCAGAAAGCCTGGCGCTACACGGCGAACTCGGGGATCAGTCAGGTGTCGCCTATTCACTCAACACCCTCGGCAACGTCGCCCGCGATCAGGGCGACTACGCCAGCGCCGCTCAACTGTTGCACGAATGCCTTGACCTGCAACGACACGTCGGGGACAGGCAGGGTGCCGCCTACTCGCTCCACCAGCTCGGCATCGTCGCGCGGGCGAATGGTGATCTGACAACCGCCAGCCGCCTCGCCGGCGAAAGTCTCGCCATCTTCCGGACGCTCAGGCACAAGCGCGGAATCGCCTATGCGCTGGCGGGATCGGGGTCCATCTCACGGCAACAGGGCGACACCACGACCGCGCGTAGGCTCCTCGCGGAAAGTCTGACGATCCAACAGCAGCTAGGCGACCGCCGGGGAGCGCGTAATGTGCTGGAAGAGCTTGCATCGCTCGCGATGGTGCGCGGCGCTCCAGACGAGGCGGCACGGCTATTCGGGGCATTCGCTGCCCTGCTTGACGAGAGCAGCCAGGCGTCCGATCCAGCCGCCAGTCCCCAACATGACAGGCTCGTGGACGCCGTCCGCACCCAGTTCAGCGAGGAGCGTTTCGCGCTGCTCCGAGCCGGTGGCCAGGCAATGACCGTCGACCAGGTTGCCGCGCTCGCGGGATGCGAGTCGGAAACGGGACCGTGAAATCAATCGCGCCCCGCTACGTCCCGCAATGCCCATTCTCATGATGCTTCGGAGCCGGCACATCAAGCGTCGGATTGCGGTCAAAGAAACCAGCCGGCTGGAGCATGAAGCTCGCGCCGGTGACCGGCATGACCGGCCAGTCTTCGAGGCGCGGCGGGTGATGCGCGCCAAGCGTGTACCAGAGCACAAGATCGGTATTCTCGATGTCCCGATCGGCTGCCGTCCACTCCGGCAGGCCGGCCCCGCCAGCGTGCTGGTTCGGGTAATCACCAGCCGGGAAGTTCTCGGAGCGGTTCCATGGTGTCGCCCAGAGGTGCTTCGAGATGAAGCCCGCCCGCTTCGAGACGCTCGCCTCCGGCGCCGCGAAGGCAGCCACGTTGTTGTGCGGCACCAGCCGGTAGGCCGTCGCCTCGCCAACCGCATTGGTCCGGCTTCCGGAAGCAATCTTCCAGACGCGGCCCACCAGCGGGTCAACGTTCTGCTGCGCCTCGGATTCGCTCTTCAGGAGCGTCGTCTTCGAGTAGAACGCATTGTTAAACGGATTGTCGCTGCCAGTCGGCACCTGCTCGGCATGCACTTCGTAAAGCGAGTTGTCAGTTCCGTCAACATCCATGTCGAGCCGGACACCGTAGAAGTGCTGGTGGATCGGCGCATAGAGCCCATCGCTGTTGAGCAGTTGGCCGTACTTCAGCGGCGCGCTGCCGTCGGTCACTGCCGTCGTCAGGATTCCGGTCTGCTTGATCTCAAAGAGGATCGAGCCGTCCTGGAAGAAGTTCCAGTAGAAGCCGTAATCGTAGTTGCCAACCGTCGAGATGAACGACACGACCAGCTTACGCGAGCGTCGCACTTCCGACGTACCGGTCCGGAAATCCGAGTGCTTCCAGAGCAGGCTGGCGTCTTCCTCATGCATGCAGATCGCGTTGGCGATCGTCATCGGCTCGCCACGGTTATCACAAACGACGGCGTCGAAGTACCGGATCTCGCCGAGGCAGTCGCAGCCCAGCTCAAGTGAGTTGGCCAGCAACCCGATGTTGTACTCGCCAACATCGAAAGCGTTCTTGCGCGCCTGCGTGATGTTCGTGTCCCCGTACGGCACGACCATCTCCGCCAGCGACGCCCGGTAGAGGATCGGCCGCAACGTCTCGCTATCCTGCCAGCCAACGGTGTGGAGCACCAACCCCTCACGCGGGGTGAACCCGACCCGGAAACGCCAGTTCTGCCAGGCAACCTCGTGGCCGTCGACCGTAAACGACACCCCCTCCGGCTGGCTGATCTCGATCGGCTTCAGGTCACTGCGTGGTTCGCCGGTGTACTTCGGTGTGTAGTTTCCGTCCGCCCACGGGATCGGAATCACGCCGTGGTCCTCGACACGGTGAACCGTCATCTCGTGCAGGTCCACCAGCGCGATCACGTTCTCAACCGGATGCGCGTAGCCATTATCGTCCGGATCAGCCCGCACCCAGACCAGCGCCCGCGACAACCGCCTGCCCTCGTCGTCATCGTAGTGACCCGCCGACCAGGGATCGACCATGACGAGGTCCATGTCGGTCACGCCGCGCTTCGCCAGCGCCTCACGGAAGGCGGGATCGGCCTTGCAGGCCTCCTCACACTCCATGAACTCTTCCATCGCGATCGGCGATTGGACCCCAACAATCCGCTCCCAGCTCACGACCAACCCAGCCGAGATCGAGACGACACCCTCCCAAGTCGAGCGCGTGTCGTGGTCGAGCAGGACGATCGCCGCCTCACGATCCGGCGCATACCCATTCGCGCCTGCCAGTGTCGCCAACGCATGCGCCTTGTCCGGCTCACGCAGCGCAACCTGAATGAAGCGATGCTTCGCCGGCAGCGGCTGCTCCGCCTTCAGAATCCGAACCGCTGCCCGAACCTCATCTGCTGACAGCGGTTCAAGGACATTGCGAACCTGGACCTGGACCATGACGCCTGCCTTTCGAGATATCCGATTGTCAGAATGTGTAGCAGACAGGAATCGCTCACGGGATTGCTGCACCGCTGGGTGATGCCGATGCTACAAGAGCACACAGGGCGATGCAAGCATGACTATTGACCACGATCGTGGCACCCGCTTAGTCCGCGACGGACTGTTCCCAATACGGATAGCGCGTCGGCAATACCCAGATCGGCAATCCGTCATCGATCTGTAACTGGAGCAGGCGCTCGATCACGACGTTGAGAACCTCATCAAAATCGTCAATGTCAACCGCCGGTTGAATGTGGAGGCCAGTTGGATCGTCGCCCCAGTACACGTGAAACTTGGCGGCGGGGTATCGCGCGAGAATGAGGGCTGTGATTTCAGCTACAGCAGCATCAAGTTCATCGGCATCGGGTAACACTGGCAGGGAAATCACATTGACGCTCCTTCGCGTTCCGCTACGGCGGCGACGAAATTCCGAGCACGTCGCAACGCCCGTCGCACCTGAGGATCAGAAACACCGGGTCCATCATAATCCGCGAAGTGGCGCAATCCCATGTTCTCATTCAGGATATTCGCGAGCGCTGGCGGATACGTCTTTCGCCGGTACACGAGTTGGCCGTTGAACTGACTCTGGACAAAGTCATGCGGCCACCGTCCGTCAGATGCCCGAATCCCCGCTGCTGCGAGCGCCGCGACCGCCGCCTGGAAACTCGCATAGTAACAACGGTTCGCGCAGTTATTATACCGCCCGGCGGCGAACTCGCTCTCCGCCCCAGCCAGGCTCTCCAGAGCCTTCGACAAGAACGCCCCAGCCGTATCGTTTATCATCGGCCGATTCTATCCCGATGCAACGCCCAACGGTTCCCGCGTCGATCACCGGAACTCCGTCAACGGGTCATTCGGCAAGAGGCTGGTCGACACTACCGTTCTGATGCCTGTTGCATGCGAATGAGGTGCCGAACGAAGATCGTGCGCACGACCTCAGGCGATCCCGTTTGTGCTGCATCCTTCTGGAACGCATCAGAACTCGTGACCGGTCGACAGCGCACCTCGGCTCCACGGAGAGCCTCCTCGATCATCGCGACGATGGTGCCGAGCGCTTCGTTCCTGGACGAGTTGTAGATGCGAGCGACCTCAGGTGGCTCAGTAAGCAGGTGTGCGAGCGGTCCTGTCGCTCGTGGCGTAGCGATTTGCTGTGGTTCTTGAGGCGCGAGTTCTCCAGAATGCTCAAGCACCGATGTTGACGCGGCAACGATGCCTCTCGGAGCAGCCTGCGGCGCGGCGATGGGAGTTGGAGTGAACGATGGAATCGGGACAGCCATCGCGACCTGCGGCGACGCGGAAATTCGTTGCTCGCGCAGAACCGCGCGAATATCGGTGAGTGACTCGTTCATGCGAAAGAACACGATCGCGTTTTCGCAGATAACTCTCCAGAACAGCGGAACGATGAGGATAAGCAGCAGCCCTAATCCACCATTCCGTCCGAACAGCAGCATGCCCGCAACGATTGAGAATAGAGCACCAGCGATAAACCGGAACTGAATAATCAATGGAGTGATCATGCGCCGAAAGCTGAAGAAATCCCCCATCACAAGTCTCGCTTTCTTTCAGGTTCAGGTTAATGGTGTCAGGCGGTCGGAGCCAACGCTACCCCGGTCGTCTGTTATCAACGGCCACAGAGTCATTGAGTATCGCTGGCTCCACGAATACATGGATGACTCGGAGTCGTTCATCCCCTATCAGGATGTTGGCCGATCTCCCACGCGCGTGTTGCGCTCGATGGCCTCAAGTCGCTCGAGTTGCCGGAGTTGGCGACGATTGACCCGCTCGATGTTGTGCAATGCCATGATTGATTCGAGCATGAGCCGTCCCTGAGTCAGGACTAGGAAGAAGACAAGCACTCCCACGATGAGCCGGACAAGAACCGGACCAGCGTCAATGAACAGGATCCCCACCGACACCAGCCCAGTGACGATCATGAGCATGACATAGCTCCCGCGGATCACCTGTGGCGTGACCGAATACTCAAACGACGTATCGAACAACGCTGCCAGGAAGCCGATCTCCTCGTCGCCGTAGTCCGGCGCTGGCGCGTAGACGGTCGGGGCGATTGGAGCAGCCATCGCCGTCGCAGGTTTGGCAGTTGGTGCCTCCCCCGCAGGCATATTGAATGGCACAAACTGCTCGACTCCTGGACCTCCTGATCGATTACCTGACATCCTTCAACTCCATTCCTTGCCCTCAACCGTTCAGACGCCGTGCTTCATGTGCATCACCGGACGTGTCACCGGAGCGACCGGCGGCTTTGCTCGATGACCTCAAACGGATCGAGCCACTTGACATCAGGATCGTCCGCGACCGGGTTCGACACCCCTCCCCTTGATACGAGCCAGTAGCCTGGACCAACGACACACCCACATTCGAATGGCTGGTTATTCTTGCTGAACGCGGTCGCGTCCTGGAAGGTGCGGATCTCGAAGTGCAGATGAGCGTTATCTGTCCATGGCCAGATCGCGCCCAGCAGCGTCGTGGTCGTGACGAACTTGCCCGCATCCAAAGGTATCGACGGTGTCGATGTGCGCGTACATCGAGTACAGCAGTCCATCATTTGTCTCGTGGCGCAGCAGCACTGCGTGTCCTGGATAGTCGCCTCTATGCACTTCAGCAATGACACCATCCGCGATCGGAAAGACCGGCTGCCCAGCAGTAACATCGCCACCCCGGTCATGTTCGACATACACGTCAACACCGGCATGCCTGCAGTCCAGCGTGCCGTCTGGACTTCCGCCGGGGATTCGCAGTTCTGCGCATATCCGATAGTCACTCTCGACATCGAACGCCTATTGCTCGACCCAGCCGTCGTCGCCTCGATCCATCGCGTCAACGGTAGCGCCCTGTTCCTCAGCCTGTCGCTTCCCAGCCGGATCATTCAGGACCGGATACTCGAAGCGAACCCCCCACGGTCCCCGGAGCTGCTCGCTAAGGATCGCCTCAGCAGTCGAGGCAGCGGTTCGCCGGGTGTCCTGACCGCGGTCGAGCGTCTCACGATCCGCTTCACATGCGGAAGCGGCCAGTATGAAGATCGCAAATACAGCAAGCGTGCGGGTCAGACACCAACACCGAAGATCCATCAGCAAGGACCCATTCAAGACACCGCGCCGACTCGAGTTGGCACGCCGAACCGCGCAGTATGGTTCGCGAGCGCGTCACAAAGCATTGCCAATGCCTGCAAGCACTGCGATCTGCCATGCGTATTGATTGGAGAGAACTAATAACAGACTATCATGAGGCTGGCCCCATAGTCAATGACTTGAGCAATTCACAAACTCCACGTACATGCGTCCGACGAATTGTTGACGCGAGCTCCTGTGACGCATACTCCCCGAGATTGGATTCGCTGGAGCCGCGCAAGATGAGGGGACATCGACGAGATGCAACCGTGGGAATACAAAGTGGTTCACCGGGTCAGACAGGTCGGCGCTGGGGGTGTCGGCGGTTGGGACGAGCCAATCGTCGCCCAGTTGCCATCATTCGGTGAAGAGGGCTGGGAGCTGGTCACCGTCATCACGCGCGCCAGCGAGCCAGGCAACGTCTCGGCTGGCGTGACGACTGACGAGATGTGGGTCTTCAAGCGTCCGAAGTCGATTCTCAGCGCCGATACGACCGTCGTCGTTGCCCGAGCCGAAGCAGAACCCGAACCGGCGCTGGCCGAGGCGGACGCGATCGCTCACGCCGCCGCTGAGCGCAACGACTAACGGAAAGTCAGCGCATGACCATCTGACGACGTCGCGGCGGGAACGGGCTGACGACGAGCTCGACCGCGTCGAGGCACGACTGCGGGTGGAAGACATTCGGCGCTGTATGCCACCACGATTGCTCGGGAGGACACTCGGCCCGTCAACGCTCCTAATTGATGAGATGAGCGTGAGGGAACAGCGGCTAGCTGAGAACAGGTGGACAGATCTGGTCGAACGCCTCGGCGGTTTGCTCAGGTACGACCTTTCGCCGCTCGCGCCAAAGCAGGTCGAACGGCAAGCTGCTGTTGTACTCGTCGATCTTCTGGTTCAACTCGTCCGAGCGGCGCAGGTACTCGCGCCGCGCGCGGTCTCGCTCGTAGCGCAGATCAGCTAGCGTGAAGTGATCCACTGGCCGCTTCTGCTCGACACGGCTGCCCGACCAGAAGCGGCGCAAGCGTTCCGGCAAGGTCGCAGACGCCTTGGAAGGGTTGGAAAGCGCCACTTCGGCTGCGGGGAGGTGGTCGGCGATGAACCGGGCAGTACGCCCGGCGAGTTCAGCCAACGCTACCTGCTCCGCACGGATTTCCTTGTCGGCCTCGATCCAGGCTGGTGCCAGTCCGTTGTTCTTGAGAACCCGGAAGCCACTTTCACGGTCTCCGGCGTGCGGATCGACCGTCAGGTCTTGTGGCTTACCCTTGCCCTCAAGATTATCGAACTCGCCGCGCTTCGCGAATCGACTGCTCCAGCCAGTTCTCATAGTCGCCAATCCTGCGGACCCGGTCACCATCGCGCTGCATCGCCATCGTGTCCTCCTCCACGCTTGTGAATAATTATACAATCATAGACCAACTCCTCAACCGATCGAGATCAGGTTTCGGTACGTCGCTACGGATCGCTGCCTGCAACCGCGTGCGCTCGACAGCGCCGTCAGTTAGCATTGGTCATACACCGTCGCCACAGATCGACGCGCAATGCTGCTAATGAAGGGCAGGGACACAGCGATGGGGCTGATGGACGGCAGGAAATGCCTGATCATGGGGGTCGCGAACCAGCGCTCGATCGCCTGGGGCATCGCCCAGGCGCTCCACCGCGAGGGCGCCGAACTCGCCTTCACCTACGCGATGGAACGGCTCAAGGACAACGTCGTCAAGCTGATGAGCACGCTCGACGGCCACGAGTCGATGCCGTTGCTCGAATGCGACGTCCAGGACTCGTCTCAGGTCGAAGGACTCTTCACGTCGCTCGGCGACCAGTGGGGCAGCCTGGACACCTTCGTCCACTCGGTTGCGTTTGCACGTCAGGAAGACCTTTCCGGCAACTTCCTCGACCTGACCTGGGAGGGCTACGCGCTGGCGCACCACGTCTCCGCCTACTCGCTGATCGAGTCGAGCAAACATGCTCGGCCACTGCTCGAAGCCGCCGGTGGCGGCAGCATCATGACCCTCTCCTACCTGGCCGCCGACCGCGTCGTCCCCAAGTACAACGTGATGGCGACCGCCAAGGCCGCGCTCGAATGCAACGTCCGCTACCTCGCCTCCGAACTCGGACCCAGCAACATCCGCGTCAACGCCATCTCCGCCGGACCGCTCAAAACCCTCGCTGCCAGCGCCGTCAAAGGCATCGGCACCGCCCGTGACATCATGGAAGAAAAAGCCCCGCTACGCCGCAACGTCACTCAAGAGGAAGTCGGCAACGTCGGACTCTTCCTCGCCTCGCCGCTCTCGACCTGCGTCACCGGCGAGACGATCTACGCCGACTGCGGCTTCAACATCATGGCGATCGGATAGTTTCTGGCTCCGGCCAACGATAACCAATGAACGCACGAACGTTCGATCCAGGGAGGGTGCATGCGACACTGCCACAGGCGGCTCAGCGGGATAATCGTCCTCGTGCTGATAGTGGCTGGCTTCCCAGCACTGAGCGCCTCAGCACTCGCGCCGCAGACGACGACGTTCCAGCGCACCTGGGAACGAACCGACCTGAATCCGGCGGTGCGTCCACACAACACCTGGATCTGGGGGCCAGGCGCCTTCAGCTCAACGATGCTGGAGGAATACGCAGAAGCACCGGGCGGCTGGCGCGTCGTCCAGTACTTCGACAAGAGCCGCATGGAAGACAACAGCTACCGCGCCCCCGACGCGCCCTGGGATGTCTCCAACGGCCTGCTCGTCAACGAACTCGTCAGCGGTGAGATGCAGGTTGGAGACTACGCTTTCGAAACCCGCGAACCGGCCCGCACTGGAATCGCCGGCGATCTGGACGACACGAGCGGCGTGACCTACTGGTTCATGGGGTTGCTCCTGGATCTACCCGCCGCGCCAGAAGGCGGCATCATCAACCGCATCCTGACACCCGACGCCGCCAGCAACCTATACGAATCCAGCGACACGCTGGCTGCCTTCAGTATTACGGACGCACACTACGTCCCAGAGACACAGCACACTGTCGCCCAGCCATTCTGGGACTTCATGACCGCCAGCGGCCAGGTTTATGGAACGGCGCCTACGCCAACGCCGCACTGTTCGAGAGCCCGTACTACGCAACCGGCCTCCCGATCACCGACGCCTACTGGGCCAACGTCAAGGTCGGCGAAACGCTCCAGAACATCCTCGTTCAGTGCTTCGAGCGCCGCTGCCTGACCTACACACCGAACAACGCCCCCGAGTGGCGCGTCGAGATGGGCAATGTCGGCCAGCACTACTACAGGTGGCGGCACGGAACCGACGTCCCGGACGAGCCGCCAGCGATAGACATCGGCAACTTCAGTCCCTTGGACCCCACTCCCCTGATTCAGTGGCCCGTAGCACAGGGCGGAGACGCGCTGGTCGTCCTCCAGAATGACTCACCGTATCTGCTGCAAGTGACCTTCGACGGCCCAACCAGCCATACGCTGACGATCCCGGCCAATCCGGACGGCATCCTCTACCCAACTCCGGCAGCCTACCCCGGTTGTGACGACGACGGCCCGGCTGACGACGTCCTCCTGCCACCCGGAAACTACCGCGTCAAGCTCGACTTCATCGACGGCAACGTCGCCCCCGGTCGCGGCTACTGGACGCTGATCCCCGATGCCAGCTACGGCTCGTGCTTCTACGCCGTCAGCCAGGACGGCCCCGATCCGGAGCCCGAACCGACAACGCCAACCACCGGAACCGTCACCATCACCGACATCCTCTGGGACAGCCCGGTTCCGGACGAAGTATCCGGCGAGTACGTCACCCTTCAGAACGTCGACGAGCATCCCATTCAGATGCAGAACTGGCAGATCATCGACATCCAGGACAACAACTACACGTTCCCAAGCTTCGTCCTGCAACCCGGCGCAACAGTGACCATCCACAACTGCACCGGCCAAAACAACGCCAGCAACCTCTACACCGGCACATGCGAAGCAACCTGGAACAACGGCGGCGACACCGCCACCCTCCTCAACACAATCGCCGAGGTGGTTGACACCTACTCGTACTGACCGTCTGCTGCTCACCGGCACAGAGCAAACGAGGAGCCGAGACATCGGCTCCTCGTTTGCTCGCCGGTTACGATTCGCCCGCTAGTCGAATGCCGCGATCACACCAGCCACCGTCGCAGCAAAGAGTCCAGCGCCGACGAGAACCGACCCGATTGCCTGCATCCGCAAGATCTGACGATCGTTGTTGTCGGTCTTGACTGTGAGCGTTTCGATTCGGGACTCGACACGAGCGAAGTCGCGGTGCATGTCGGCTCTCAGAGCGGCGTTGCCCTCAGCGATCGCAGTTAGGATCTCGGCTCGGTCCTGGCGAGACGCCTCGCGCTGCTCACGTTCACCACGCTCGAACTGCTCGCGCATCTCACGAGAGGACCGCTCAAGCTGTTCCCGCGTCTCACGCTGGAACGCCATGAAGTCGGCATAGAATCTATCTCACAACGGCACGAGACGTGCGACCTCCTGACTGAGAGGAGGCCGACATGGGACGACCGAAGAAGATTCGACCACCATTGCCGACGATCTGGGAAGCGTCGGATGACCTGTG
>Ga0136611_10002604_pt1 | contig 12567 bp, 21 predicted proteins | sample AntDrymUQ2232306_2_FD_106645 | JGI IMG/M metagenome (GOLD analysis project Ga0136611, IMG submission 106645) | Polar desert sand microbial communities from Dry Valleys, Antarctica - metaG UQ223 (23.06) | ecosystem: Environmental > Terrestrial > Soil > Desert | place: Antarctica: Dry Valley... | reverse complement strand
GTCGAAACTCCTTGTTTTGAACGCCCAAGCCGTGCAGGTACACAGTCTTGGGCGTAGGGCCGTGCTTGACCAAGAGCTCAAGAAAGTGCTGGACGCGGGGGTTCATCACGCACCACGCTCAGCACTTGCGCACAGCGCCATAAACTCAGCGCGTGAGCTTGCATCCTCCTTCATGCAGCCCCGCAGAGCGCTAGTAGTCGTCACGGCGCCGTGAATCTTGACGCCCCGCGAGCTCATGCAGCCATGCGTCGCTCTGATGATCACTCCCACCCCTCGAGGGCTGAGATTCTCCTCCACTGCGTCTGCAATCTGCACCGTGAGGCGTTCTTGCACTTGCAGTCTTCGTGACAGCGCATCGACAACCCGCGCCAGCTTCGAGAGCCCGACGACCTTGCCACGTGGAATATAGCCCACGTGGGCGAAGCCTTCGATCGGAGCCAAATGATGCTCACAATGCGAGTAAACGGGGATGTTGGAGACGATGACCATTTCGTCATAGCCCTCTGCTCCATCCTCGAACTGCTTGAACAGCGAGTTCACATCGATGTTGTAGCCCTCGCACCAATAGCGCCATGCCTTAGCAGCGCGTGCTGGCGTCTCAGCAGTTCCGGGTCGCCCATGCTGCGGGTCTAGCCGTTTAAGCATGGCACCAAAGAGTTCTTCAAGACTCGCTTCTTGCAAGACCGAAGCAGTCGTAGGAACCTCCGGCTTGAACCAAGTCATGCTGGGATCCAGCTTGCTGAGTTGGATCCGTGCTCAGCCACTGTGCAGCGGGTGAGAGTAACCCGTTGAGGCTGAGCAGCAGCTCGCAAGACCATCTGCACATTCTCACCGATCATTCGTGCAAAGGCCTCACAGCCAGTCCCCTGCACTAGCCTCATTTGAATGATTCCTTTCTTGTTTAGATTATCAAAGTGCGCGATATCGGGGTCATCGTGCGCCACCATCGTCTTGTGGTCAAAAGCCTCGACCAAGAACTGTTTCACATCCTTGAGCCCACCGAAGTCCTGCACCCAGCCGTTCTTGTCTAGCTCGGTAGCAGCGAAATCAAGTGTCACAGCCAGTGCGTATCCGTGAAGAAACCGGCAATGGCTGCTAGCCCTCCACTGCCTGAAGCAACATGACAGGCCTACCTCGTGGTTGAAATGCTTGGTGCTCGTGTACGTCATGGCGACACCGAACAGGTTGTGGCGCGAGCGCCAAGGGCTTTCATGCAACGGCGATACATCGAGGGGTCCTGTGCGCTGCCCTGCCACATCCCCTTGCGTGCAGCGCGCGCACTGCGCTCCAGGTGCACGTAGGCGCGGCTGTAGCGCACCATTGCCACGGCGTGCCCCTCGCGCACCAGCCAAGCGTTCACGCTGGCCCCGTCCTGCGTGCACACAGCGATGGTGCGACCGTAGACATCGCGTTGTCGCGGTCGACAGCGCGTGGGAGCGCTTCCCAACTTGTCGGCTAGCGCAAGGGCTGCGGCCTGCCCGCAGCGGTACGCGACCCCCGCGGCGTTGGCGCATAGCTGCGAGGACTCCGGTGCGTCGACGCCGTGCAAACGAATCCGCGTGCTGGCTACGTCGATGGTGTCCCCATCGATGACCGTGGCGCGCCCTACAAGGTCCGCCGCGTGCACGGGAGCACTACACAGCAGCAGTGCGACAAGGATGTGCTTCATTTTGGGCTCCTGAAGGTGCGGTGCAGGTCGTAGTTGGCGCTGATGGGCATCTCCATGAGCCCCTCTGACACTGCTCTCATGACAAGTGGGTCCGGCACGCCAGCTTTCACAAAGCCATCGGCACGCAACGTGCTCGCGTGGTCCTTGCCCGTTGGCGGGTACTTACCGTCATACGCGGTGTGGCTGTACGCTAGCGCGTGATAGGTGTGCGGCGTTTGTAGCGCCATGTCGATGCTCTGTGCTTTGGTCAGGTTGATGAGCGGCGTATCGACGTAGAACTCAGGGTCGAGGCTAGTATCAAGCCCCAACGCAGTGTTGATGGTGAATGCTGCGTTTTCGATGAACACTTCGCGGCAATCGGGATAGTTGGCATTGTCCTGCTGGCACACGCCCGTGACAAGTACACCTGCGCCCATGACCACGGCTCTGTTGGCAGCAATCATCAGGAACACAGCATTGCGCATCGGCACAAAGGTGAGCTCAACGCGGGCACCAATAACCTCGTTCATCTGCTCAGCGCTGTCGTAGGTCTCAAGATCTTGCTCGGGGTCGGTCAGTGGGCTCATACCGGCGAACGTGTCAGGAGCTAGCTTGACTACCAAGTGCGCTATCGTGCGCCCCGTGCGCTCCTCGAAAAAGGCGCGCACCTTGTTGGCGGCGTCGATCTCGATGCTGTGGCGCTGCCCGTAGTCAAAGGTGACGCAGCTCACCTTATCGTAGTTTTCGAGGGCGTACCCCAGGCATGTCGTGCTGTCCTGTCCTCCCGAGAGGACAACTAGCGCGTGGGCAGGATCCAGTTCCATTCTGCTCTCCAAGTGACTGTCCCTTGGGGTCCAAGGGCTAGGTGAAGGCTATCGGCTGCTGTGTACGCACCAACCTGAACACAGCAGCCGGTTCTAGCTCGCCCCTTCCCCAAGGTTAACCCAAAGAGCGAGCTAGAAGTCGTGTTACGCCGCCTGGGCTTCAGCAGCCTTCGGGGCCTTGACCTTGCGCACAGTGTGCGGCTTGGGCGTGGTCATCCCCTCGGGCAGCACCAGGCGATACACAGGGCGCGTCACCTCCGGGTCGTAGCTGTCCGTGGTGCCCTTGTTGCTAACACCAAGCTCAGCCGCATCCACGTACATCTCTAGGTCATAGAGCTGCTGCCCGTTCATGGGCTCCACGCGCACGCCGTAGCCCTTCACCTTGCACAGCGTGAACACCATGATCGCGTGGATCACTTCCTTGCTGAGGTTCTTGCTCAGCGTAGCGTTCACGTGCCGCACTGCTGCGCCCAGCGTGGTGCCCTTGAACATCACGTCGATCAGCAGCGACTGGTTGGTGTTGGCGCGGCAGCTCAAGATCTCGTCGGCCGCCTTGGGCACGTGGCCCACACGTGCACGGCGTGGCTTGCGCGGGGCCTCGCCAGCGTCCTGCGTCTGCTCGGTGCCCTGCTCCGGCTCATCATCGAGCTCCTCGATGAGCTCCTCCGCGTCCTGCTCCTCAACGGTGTCTGCTTCTTGTGCCACGGTGTCGTACTCCTGGGTTACATCATCGACATCGGTCTCAACGGCCACAGGCAAGATGCGCATCACTCCCTCTGGGATGTACATGTTGTGCTCTTCCAGCAGCGTTGCGATACGCTTTTCGGCCTGCGCGCGATCCTTGAACTTCACCAGCTTGCCCGCGGGCAGCGAGTGCTCGTCGATGGCGTTATTGTACAGGTTGGCGAGCGCAACGAGGCTGAGGTTTGCGAGGGTGGTCATGACGCAGTCCTTTCTGTGTTCGGCTTGTTCCGACCGCTATCTTGTACGGCCCTTGAACGAAGCTGTAAACCACTAAAACACCTATCGTGGTGCCAAAATGGCTTGCAATGGGCTAGGGCGTTGTGATTGAACGAGAAATAAATTCTCCTTTGCTCGGGACAGCGCTACGTACCAAACACGCAGCTCAGCATCCATGTCGGCCCAGAAGCTGTTCTCAACACGACGTCCCATGTCACCAAGTACGAGAACGTTATCACACTCACCGCCCTTAGCTTGGTGGATAGTGCTGATGCGAACACGACCTGGCTGCGTGAGGCTTTCCTTGTTCTTTAGACAGCTACGAATGTATTCCCGCTGCTCTGCGCCCAGGTCAACAAGTGCGTCCATCCAATACGGCTTGCCGTCGAACGGCCAGATGAAGTCTTCCCATGAGTAGTGCGGCTGCGGTGCTGCAATGTGAGCTTTGCCGTACCTTGCTACGAGCTTGGCCATGGCGGGGATGACTGTCTCACCACGCCTGAGCTTCTCGTAGGCGATGACAGCGAGCACCGTGGGGTCTTGATTGCTCCACATGCCCCCGTGCTCGTATACCACTCCTGCACGTCGCGCCGTGGTAACCAAGCGTCCTGTCAGCCAATTGGTGCGCGCTAGCAGCATCCATTCGCCTGTGAGCAGGCTTACTTCGCTTTCGTTGTTTAGTATCCTGACAGTGCCCTCGCCATCGCGCGGGCTGAAGTGTTTGGGCAAGCGGCGCTGTATGTGTGACGCTACGCCTTGCAGGTAGTTGAAGACTGCGCGTGGCAAACGGTGGCTGACGGGGAGTACTAGGTTTTCGCCGTTGAGCCGCAGCAGCAGCTCTACATCGGCGCCGGCCCATGGGTACAGCGCTTGGTCGTCGTCCGCTGCTACAAGTACCTTCTTAGCTGTGCGCCCCAGCTGACGTGCGAAACGCCACTGTTGCGGCGTTAAGTCCTGGGCCTCGTCAAGAATAAAGAGGTCCACATCGAGAACAGATGTGCACTTGTCGAGAAAGTCAGTAAAATCGAGAAGATCATGTTGTCGCTTATACTCTTCAAGTCCTCGACTGAAGTATTCGACAACATGGAATGGGAGCGGGCCCGTTCTCGGCGGACCGTATCTAGTTGGATGATCTTGGACAAGGCGCCAGGCCTCCTCAAGTGATACCATCATTGCTCGGTGTAGCTGATGAATGTGTAAGCAAACGTCACCGAGCTCACCGTCAGGATGTCCGCGCTCACTGTTCTCGTCGTACGAGCCCTGGAACGCATAAGGTCCCAGGCGTTCGCCCAAGTCCTGAAAATGCTTCTTTGTCATCACGCGGTCCGGCGTCAGCTCTAGTAGCCTGAACGCCAAGCTGTGCAGCGTGCCGAAGTGCGGAAAGTCTTCTCGCGTAAAGCTGAACTGAGTTATTGCCCGCTCAACTGCTTCGTGCGCAGCCTTACGCGTGAAGGCTGTGTACGCAATACGGGCTGGAGAGGTTCCGCTCTTAAGGTGAGTGTGTACCTCCCGCAGCCCGTATGTAGTTTTGCCAGTGCCCGGAGGCCCAAGCAGCTTCGATGTTCTGCTCGTCACTTCGTCTTGGGCTTCTTCATGGGCGGCATCTTGACGGGCTTGGGCAGCTTCACAGCGCCAGTCGTTGGCTTTTTCATGTCGATAACTCCGTGGGAAGGACAGCACGGTACAGCCCCCGTGCCGGCTAATACAAGTCGTTAGAACTCGTCACCGTCACTGCCTAAATCGGGCAGCTTTTTGTCTAGTTCCTCACGTTGCTTGAAGGCTGGGATGCCCCATACATGAACTCGACCTTCGCGCAGGTCCCACTCAGCCTTGAGTGCTCCCTGTTCCTTGAGCATCTTGGTGATCTCGCGGTTGTTCTTGTACCTGAAGCCAACGCGCGCAAGATACTCAAGCAACGCGGCTAGCCTGAACCACGTGACTCCTGTTTCAGTAAACGGATAGTTTGATGTCACCGAGTCTCTGTCAGCACCGCCAGCACGCAGCGTGCAGAAGCGCTCAAGCAATACCCAGAAGTGGCCCTCGACTGTTTCCTCGTCCGGCATAGCGGGCACGACGTTTGCCTTCTTAAGCTCTTCATGCAGGTATTCAAGCCAGCGAGCATTGGGCACGGGCTTAGGACATACTGTCAGCACCTCCATGCATCTGCGCCCAAACGCTGTTTGGTTCTGCAGATCCTCAGTGTTGAGCTCAAGGCGCTTGCCGTCGACTTCCATCACCCACAGTACCGGGGTTCCTTCATATTTCGTGATGCTGCCCAGCCGCGCGCCTCCACCTGATGCTTGCCCGACCCCGTTGGGGCGCCGCAGACACAAGGGGCGATTGCAGTGTGGTGCGATGGGCTGCTCTGTGCAGCGGTACGAGTAGTCCTTGCGATTGAGTGACTTCTCAACGGTCTTGTGCAGCTCCGTGATGTCCATCGGCGGATCGCACATGTCGCGGAAATCGAGCAGCTTGTCCCGCCAGTTGTCGGGGTACGCCTTCTTGACGTAGACGCCAACGTTGAACATTCCCTCGTTGCGCACGCCCGCGCCAAAGCCCCCGACCTCCGCTAAGTGCTGCAAGCACGGAGGACCATCGCTGAAGCGCTCCCCGGTTGGCTCCGCTAGCCCAGCACGTGGGCCGCCGGACCGCTGCTGTCGACCGTCTCTCTGCGTTGGGGGCGCCTCGGGTAGGCCCTGCCCCTCCTCCACCTGCATGAAGTCAGCGGCGCTGAGCGCCTTGTGCTCGATCAGAGTTAAGCATTGCTCTAGGTCAAGTGACTCTCTGTTTTGGATAGCATAGCGCTGCGTCATGGCGGCGTTCGCGTAGGGCATATTGATCCAGTTGCCCTTGTCAGCGGGGCTACTGCGCTTGGTCTGCTTGGGAAATATCTCACATCCCGAGTAACCCAGCCTCGCGACCATGGCGTTGAGGTAATCAAGCATGTCCTGCACAGGGATTGGCTCACGCGCGAAGCATACAAGGTGCGCGCCACCGCTCTTGCTACGGAACAATACCAGATTGGTGTCCTTGACACGTGCGCTCAACTCCATCAGGTCAACAGCATAGTTGTCAACGTCTGCTGCACCAAAGCGAACAGTGTCGTCCTCTAGCAATGGTATCAGGCCGATGCCTGGACCCTTGGCGGACAGGTGACCGTCCCACAGGGCGCGCGTAGCAGGCCCCTCACGCGTGACTGCTACGCCCTCGGTCTTGCCCTTGGGCCCTCTTCCTTCCGGCGTGAACTCCCCGTGAGCGTGTTCGTAGCCGACAAACCATTCATCCAGATGTGCCATGGTCCCTCCCAGTTGAAAACGCCCGGGTTGTGACCCCCGGGCGTGGTGTCACAACTAGTTAGAAGGGAGCGTCGTCATCCGTGGCAGGTGTGGCTGCGTCAGACTCCTGAACACTGACTTCGCCACCTTCCACCTGGCGTCTGAACTCACTTGCCAGCTCGTAGATCATGCGCCCGCCGGGCCACAAGTTGGCATCAAGCTTGGAGTCACGTGTCTTAACCAAGGCGGGGCCGGGCTCAAACTTGAAGCCCATCCAGTTTCCCTTGTCGTTCTGCTCTGGGATGCTGGTCATGTGGTACGCACGCGAAAAGATGATGGGGTTATACAAGGTTCCGTTTTTGCGCGGCAGTCTCCAAGTGCCCGCCACCGTGTTAAGGTTTTTGTACTTACGCAGCTGAGTGCCTGTGAGGCTGATCAGTCCCTGCGTCGGCAAGCTTCCCGGCTCTTCCATGAGCAGGCTGTAGTAGGTGCCTGCTTCGGTGATCAAGGTGTCCTCTGGCGTGCGCCAGGGAAAGCGCTTGGTGTCTAAAACACGCTTGAGCGCTGCTTCGCGGTCGTGTCCAAAGTTGTGCACCAGACCCTTACCGACCTTGCTGTCACGCGGATACCACTCCGAATACCGCCGGCTGTGAAACACGTTAACAACGTACAAGCCCTTCTCACCGTCCCACACCTGGCCTGTGGCCGAGTCGTAGAACATCCCGGGTTCAGCGCCTTCGACATGCTTGCCGTCGCGCTTGTTCACCTGCGGGCTGAGCGCCTGCAAGATGGTGATGTACGGAATGCTGATGTCTAAAAGGTCGTATACGTCCCTTCCGGCATCGGCCTCAAGCAGATCACTGTCATCCTGCACCACCAACGCAGTCTCTTCGACCACGGCGACTTCCTGTGTCTTGGCCATAGCTTACTTCTTTCCTTTCGGGTCGGTGATTACCCCCACCCACGCCACATACCCATTGAACAATTCAACAGGCACTTCCAGTCCCTTGTCTAGGCGCTCACGAAACGCAGCATTGAGCGTTTGGTGGTGCACGGACTCCTTGAACTCGGCCTTCTTCTTTTTGTTGTTGCTACGCGCAACGTTGTAGAACTCAAGTGCTGCCTCACGATCTCCTTTGTCGAACTCGACGGACACTGTGCACTTGAGCAAGCCTTCAAGCTTGTGCTGTACAAGCCAGTCGACTGCCTTGCCGATGCCCACATCGTCCTTGGGCCACGACCCGCTGACGATCTGCTTACGCGAGATGACGCGTTGACCCTCCGTAGTAACGCTGGGCAACCTGGCGCGCTCAAGAGCCTCAGGCAGGTCCAGGCACAATATGCCCTGCAGCTCGGCCTTCTGCTGCGTGAGCAACACCTCCGTTCCGGCGATGTCGTCCTTGAGCTTGTCTACGCGATTGACCAGCTTGCTTAGCGCACTGAGCGCAGCTTCGCTGGTCTCCATTGAGTCTGCTTCGAGGTCAATCACTTGTGTTCCTTTCTCTAGGCGATGATGCTTGGTACGTAGAACCCACCCCCTGTCCGGCGCCCATCCGTCGCCCGCTCGCGCTCCCAGCGCAGCCACTGCGCAGGAGCTCGCAACAAGTTGTCCTCCCCCATCACCTTGGCTAGCAGAAAGATCCCTGCGGGGTCAGCCAAAGTGTAGCAGATGTAGTCATGAGGCAGATACTCTTGCATTGCCTTGCGTATCTTAAAGGAGCATGGTCCTGGAGCACAACTTGGACTGTCCTGCGAGCTCAAGATAGTACGAAGTGTTCCGTAACGCTGCGCACTACTTAGATCAGCATTGTTGTTCCATGACTCCTGGATGATCCAGACTGTCGGGTCACGCATGACGTTGGTTCCTTTCTTCTGCAGCAGTAACGCCGTGCGTGGCCGATGTAAAGTCCTAAACAGTGGCGCCCAATGATAGCTCTGCTGCCTGCTTAGCTGCTTCAAGACTATCGAGCCGGTTTCCTTCTCCACCAATGGTTTTCCAGACCCACAGTCTTTCGGTGCCATGCCACTGCACTACCGCGAGGCGCATACGGCCCCGCGATAGGATCCACTGTCCGTGCACAAGCTCCCATTTCACTTCACAATCTCCTGCGGCATCTCATCACACGCGATGCTTACGCAGCGCGGGGCGCCGATCTCAGCCACAAGCTTTGGCGTCATGAAGAACTTCATTCCGCAGTCACACCCGAAGGTCAAGTGGCTGGGAGGCCGCGGCTTGTTCTTGGTCTTGTCAGCGTCCAAGTGGTTGAAGATTGCACCCGGGTAGGGGCCCAGTACCTCAAGACGTGGCGTCCAGATCTTGCTGAACTCCTCACCGACGACTGTTGCTGTGGGCTTGCCTTCAAGCTTCATGGCGCGCGCCAGCGTCACGAACGGCTTCTTGTGCCCGACCTCGTGCGGCAACGCTGCGTGGCACAGCTCGTGCACTAGCACGCCGATGAGATCAAGCGGCTCATCCGTGTAGGGCTTGATCCAGATCTCGCGGTGCGCGTCAGCGCTGACAGCAGCGCTCCAGCACTCACCCAGGACGGTTTTCTTGCTGGTGCGCCCTACTGCAACGCGCACCTCAGCGGGGATTGGTGCCCCCACTGCTTGGAAGTCGGCCGCAGCGAGGTCGCGCGCTGCCAGCAGCCAGGACTCGCGGCTCACGACTGCACCCGCGCATCAGAAGCTTCGATGATCGTCTCAATCAGCTTGAGCATGAACGGGGCCTGCCGGTGGCTGGTCAGCCCGCCCCACGTGCGCGGGTACGCTTTGGCGTAGTCCTCGACGGCCTGAGCCAGCGCATTGCGCTTGGCCTCGGGGGCCGTCGAAATCGCGAACTCAAGCGCTTCGAAAACAGCTTGGGCAGAATGTGCCATTGTGTGTCCTTTCTGGGGCCAGTGCGTCTGCACCAGCCCATATCATGTACGACAATTGAGCCTGCGTGTAGACCCCTTACGGCATCGGCCGGACCTCGATGACGTCACGCCCCGCGATCCTCAACACCCACTTCTTGGCGTCCCCGTAGGTCATGCCGCAGGGCGCGAAGTGCGTGCTGGTGACAGTCCTGACCGTGCGCGAGTCCTGCTCCCGGATGTCAACCTCAAAAGCCCAGCCGCCGAATCCGCGGGGCTTGCGCGCGTGCGAAGCTTCGTAGCGCTTGGTGTTGAAGCAGGTCATGGTGTGTTCCTTTGTCTCCAGCGCCTCTGCGCCGGTTCACTCTTATCGCACGTCGCAGACGCAGTGTAAACCCCTATTTTGGCGGATTGGCCTTAAAGTGAGCAATCGCGGCTGCGTCCGTTGTGGCGTAGACGCCCAGGTACATGAGCTCGCGCGCTAAGTACGCCTGAGCGGGGGCTAGCACTGCCACGGGAAGCCAGCGCCCGTCCGCGCTGGGCAGCGCGTCAGCAGCGACGTTCAGCGCTCCAATAGCCTTCTTGGCCCGTGCAAGCGCCTTGGCGCGCGTGGGCGCGAGCGCCCGTTCGCGATTGAAAACAGGGATCTGAGTCATGGCCCCTCACAGCCCCAGCGCGGCTTCCAGCGCCGCCAGCTCGGCCTCAGTAACGAGGCGGCGCTCCAGCTTGGCAACAGCGTCCTTGACCACGGTCAAGCGCTCAGCGCGTGCGGCCTCAAGCTTGCGCTCAACGATCTCCTGCTCGTGCGCAGCGGTCCAGACTTCGCAATAGTGCCCGCGCAAGGAGTAGCGATAGTTGCTCTTCCCACCCAAGGGTCCAGCAGTGGCCAAGCCCTTGCCTGACGGGCTCCACTTGTACTTCCCCTCAACTTCTCCAGCATGATCGACCAGCGCGAACTTGTCGGACTTGGACCAGACCTGGCCAACGACGCGCTTGGTCACCCGGCGCGCGCCAAAGCCTAAGACGGTGATCAGGGCAACTTCGGTGCCAACGTTGAACTGGGACATCGTGTTTTCCTTTGGCTGGTTGGTGCGTCTGCGCCAACACCTATCTTGTAGCCCATGCTTCTGAGCGTGTAAACCCCTAATCGCGCTTGGCCTTGCATAAAGCGCGCAGGTCAGCATCGGCGATCTGGTTACAGTACACCTTGGCGCGCGGACCCTGCTGGGCGCGGCAGAGAGCAGCGGCAGCGGGGTCTCGTAGGGTTGCGCAGCTGGCGTTGCTGGAAACCGGGGACGCTAGGACAAGGGGTGCGACAAGCGCGGCAAGGTAGAGCATGGGGTTACCTCAGCGAGTGAGTAAGTTCAGCAGCATAACAGCGATGAGATACAGGCCGTACCACATCACTAATGAAATGGTCAGAACCATGAGCATAAGGTGCCAGACTCTCATTGCACCCACCATACGAACAGGAGAAAGGCAGCAATCCACCAGAGGCTAGCGGGGCGCCGAAGCCCCGAAGGGCTCCAGCTATAGCTTCCGCGCACGTTGCCCAGCAACGGAAAGGAAATGCCGAGACGCGGGTTCTTCATGGCACCACCGGATCGTTGCACAGCGACTCGACATGCGCTGCAAAAACTGCGTCGTGCGTGTTTTCCAGCCAAGCATAATTAATCGCTCGGCGCACGTGCCGTGGCAGCGCGCGGTGACACCTCAGCACGGGCTGCCAGTTGTCGGTCAGGCCGCACTGGTCAAGCTTGTCAGCTTGGACGATCAGCCACTTCTTGATGCGAGCACGGGACGCTTCACGGGACAGGTAGTGCGAGGGCATGGCGTAGCCTTTGTCTGGGGTTAGACGGGGCGGACTTCGTAGCGACGGCGCGAGGCCATAACGCAAGCTGCACGTTGCTGCGCAACCCACGTGAACGCCGCGGTCGGGGAAGCGAAGCTGGAGCAGAAGCGCCACTGGGGGCGCGCTGCCTCGAAAGGGTTGTTGGGGGAGTGAAGGCCCAAACCTGGTAACGCATCGTGTGTTCCTTTGTCTGGGTTAGCGCGTCTGCGCCAACCCGTCTCTTATCGCACGCTTATGAGCCTGTGTAAACCCCTATTCCTTCAGATACGCGCCGCGGCGCGCGAGCTCCTGGCGCAGCTCGGTGTCGCTGTAGTCGCGCAGTGGCTTGAGGCCCTCTACCTCAAGAGCCAGGTCAAGCAGCCTCTCGGAAAAAGATGAGGGCCGGGAAGATGCCTCAATGATATCACGCTCCCAAGTCATCGTCGTCTCTGGCGGCGGGGGCAACAAATCATGAGACGAGTCGGGCGCGACGGTCTTAGGAACAAAGCGAGCGTTGAAACGTATATCGGGCAAAGGGCCATTCCAGCGGTGCACGAGCACGGACCTTCTGACGCTGTTGAGCTGTACTTTGCCGACGGGTGTGACTGCGCCTTTAAGCATCAGGTGATTAAGGGCTGACGAGATGTGGTTGGTGGCTTCCTTAAGCTTATCAGAAAGTTGGACTGAGTTGACCAGGTCACCTACACGAAGCGTGCAAAGGTGCTCGTAAACTATTTGAGGAACTGATCGCATGACATTTCCTTTCTATGTCCAGGTTGACAGCGCAACGTAACGCTGGGTCTAGGTTGTGTAAAGCGTTAATGGAAGTGGTCCTGCTGCGTTACAGTCATCTCGTAATCGACACATCGCTCAATGTCGGCGTGCCATGAAGCATCGCCGGCCAGGCCTAGCAGCAGCGTGCCGTGTTTCTTAACCCAGCCATACGTCTCGTCCTCGACCGACCCCAGACTATGCATCCAGTCCGTGATTTGAAGACGATCACCAGGGGTGTAGCGCACGGGCTTCACCCTAGACCCTCCATGATCATGTGCACAAGCATCAGCTTGGGCAGTTTTCCAAGCCCGGTTGCGAGGGTATCGATCTGATCAGACACTACGGCCAGATCCGCTCTTGCACTGCGCTCACTTTCCTCAAGCACGCGAACACGCGCTCT
>Ga0136611_10002603_pt1 | contig 12567 bp, 13 predicted proteins | sample AntDrymUQ2232306_2_FD_106645 | JGI IMG/M metagenome (GOLD analysis project Ga0136611, IMG submission 106645) | Polar desert sand microbial communities from Dry Valleys, Antarctica - metaG UQ223 (23.06) | ecosystem: Environmental > Terrestrial > Soil > Desert | place: Antarctica: Dry Valley... | reverse complement strand
GCACCGACGGGCTTGCGTCTTAGCCCTGAGGGCTGAAGGCGTCAGCTAGTCGTACGGACGAACTAACTCTTTCCCCCTCAGATGCAACTCCTTCAGTCGCTCACCCAACAGCTTCAAGATTTCTGCATCGGTTAGTGGCATGTATTCCGCTGGCGGAATCGATTTACCAAAGACGACAGCGATGGGGCTTCGCGTTGGTATCCTCGTTCCCTTTGGCAAGCAATCGTAAGCTCCTACGACCGCAATCGGCATAAGTGGTACGAGCGATCGACGAGCGACGGGGATAAAGCCTGGTTTCAGGACTGCGAGCTCTCCGTCGGATGTGCGAGTCCCTTCAGGAAACAAAAGCACCAACTCTCCCTTTTGAAGTCGCTTTAGCATCTCTCGCAATCCAGCCAGACCACCTCGCTCTCGATCGATTTCGATGGCGTCCAGCAAACTAATGATGAATCCGAGCAGTGCGTTCTTGAAAAGCGTTTTGCGAGCGAGGTAATTCAATCTTCGATTCGGAATCATGCCCACGAGAACAGGATCGAACAGTGACTGGTGCGTTGAGAGCAACATCCCTCCTCCCTCCACATCCAAATGGTGTTGGCCTTCTGTGCGCAAGCCAAACATCACCACCGAAACGATTCGCGCAGTGAGTCTTACCGAACGATAAAAAAGTTGTCTGCCGATGTATTGCAAAGTCAATTCGGACTTCTTTGATGGTGTCGTGTTCATCGTGCCTTGGTCGCAATTCCATTGGTCATGGCCAAGCGTTTGGACTGGACGATTTCGACTAAATTTTGCAGAACTTTTTCTTCCGACAATCCATCTGTCCAAACGGAGATCGAGTCGGAGGCGGCTTTCAAACCACCCGACTCCCTATTCGTATCTTGGCTGTCTCGCTGGTTTTGCTGTTCTAAGATTTCTAGGTAGTCCGCGTCCATTCCCAGCTCGAGAAGTTGCCCAACGCGGCGGCGTGCTCGTTCCTCTGGAGTGGCGGTTAGGAAAATTTTGCACTCCGCATTTGGGAACGCAACCGTCCCTTGGTCTCTGCCCTCCGTCACCACATCTCGCCCTTCGGTCCAACGTCGCTGCAAGTCGACCATGACTTGTCGAACCGACGAGTTATCCGCAATATGGCGGATTGATTGGGTGATGGATGGCTTTCGTATTTCCTCGGAGACATTTTGACCGTTCAAGAAAACACGTCCGGCTGCTAGTTCGATGCGGATGGCCCTCGCTACTGCCGCGACTTCGTCGACCTGCGTCAAAAATAACTGCCGCCGAATACACGCCAACGTGACGCAACGGTACATGGCACCTGTATCCAGGAATTCAAAGTCAATCTCGCTGGCCAAACGCTTTGCTACCGAGCTTTTGCCCGCGCCAGCTGGCCCATCAATCGTTACTATCACGCCCGCCCCCAACAATTCCGTGAAAACACCTTGAACCCCCGAGTTGATTTTACTCGAAACGAGAAAAAATGCTTGACCGTTTCGAGTCGTAAAATGGCTCATTCTCAAGCTAGATTTAAAAAGTCTCTCCCAACTGGGGCAGCCTGCGGAAGTTCCGCCCATTTCATCTCGCTTAAATCAGCGGCATCAAACGGGGATTTTTGCACAACGCGGATTTCCCTCAGAACCAACTCGAGCATTGCTGCGATCTGCCTGGCAGAACGGGTCGCCGTGAAGAATTTTCAGAAATGAAATGAACCTTTGTGGACCTAAGCCTTCCGTTAGGGCTCGTCCCGACGGAGGCAACGATAGGCAGCTACCGAGGCACACGAACCGATTCCACTGAGACCGCCCAATACATGTCGGACTGCAGGCAGAGATAATGAGTTCCCCAGCATATGCCACTGTCTCTCGATGGAAAGCGATTCAGGCAGTCGGAACGTATCGCTGAACCCGAGTAGCCTTGCGACCTCGCGTGGCGAAAAACGCCGGTATCCCCATTCGGTTTCTAGGTACGAACCCGATCGAACCACTGCTTTGCCGTACGACGATGCAAAACAAGCGGTTATCGGTGGTTGGTCTGAATTGCCGATGGCTGTGTCGTTCGTAATCGCGACTCGATCCATCGCGTCGAAGTAGCGTTCAACCGTCCTTGAATCGAGCCAAAGCGTTGGATGAGTTTCGGGCGAAATATTTGCGTCAATAAACTGTGAAAGTGGGATAGCCGCTACCGCAGGTTGGGATGGCGACCTTAGTAAATCCTCCTGAGAGGCAATACAGTAAACTCGCGGTCGGCGATTGGGCCATCCGAGATTGGAGGGACAGAACGTGCAAGTTTGAATGTGGTAGCCGGATCTGGTCCATTTATCTCGCAGCATCTCATATGCCTGTGATGATTCGAAGCCAACCACATTTTCGAGATAGATGAGTGACGGTCGAAGCACCGCGGCCACTTGAATCAAGTGCTTGATGGCGGCAGAGCGAGTGTCCTCCAAGTCCCGTTGCACGCCGCGTTGGGTGAAGGGAGTGCAGGGCGGACTCATCCACCAGACGTCGCAGTTCAGACGTGAAAACCAATCCAAGGGGAGGCTGGCGATTTCCTTGGTGGAATAGGGATGGTTGAAGTTAGCTGAGTAGACATCGCGAGCCATCTGGTCGATGTCCACCGCCTCAACGATTTCCAAGTGGGGAACGGCGGCTGCGAATCCGCCGATGCCTGCAAAGAGTTCTAGAATGCGCATTGGTTCCGGGTCATTCTATCTCGGTATGGAAATTGGAAGAAACGCGAGAAGTTACCGTTCCGCCATAACGCTTCGTCCGCGTTCTTTGGCCACGATGATATGGTCTAGGACACGAATTCCAAGGAGTTCTCCCACTTGGACCAGTCGATCCGTGACCGCTTTGTCTTCTCGACTAGGTGTCGGGTCGCCGGAAGGGTGGTTGTGAACGAGCAGAATCGCAGACGCGGAATCGCGGATGGCCGCTCGAAAAACTTCACGTGGATGGACGAGGCTTGCGTCCAGTGTTCCGACGGTGATCAGGTGGGAGTTGATGGGGCCATGTTGAGTGTCCAGGGTCACAATATGAAACTCCTCTTGTTTTCCGTCGATTGCGAGCCGACTGAAAGCCCGCATGCAATACCGGATCGCGTCGTCTGAACCTCGAATTCGCTCGGGTGGCTGCGGTTGCCGGTCTTGGATCAACGCGATTCTTCGACCGAGTTCGATGCCTGCCATGATTTGAGCATAGCTATCTTTTCGAATGGTTTTGCTAATGCTTCGAAGCTCGGGTAGGCTAGCGTCGGCCAAAGCAGCCACGCGTTCTTCGGGAAATCGATTGGAGAGTCTTCGCCCCGCCTGGACTGCTGATTCGCCAACGATTCCCACACGAATCAGTATGGCGATCAATTGCGCATCATTTAGTTTTGCGGCTCCGTCTCGCAAGAGTTGCTCTCGAGGACGATCCTGTTCCGGTGACTGCTTGATCTGTTCTCCATAGACTTGGCTATCGATCCAATCTTCCGGAGAACATGTGGGAGTACGGACCCAGCGAAAAACTTCTTTTTTGTCGCGTTCTATTCTGCTGAGCAGCCCATCCCGCATGAGTAGGTTTAGGATTTTGGTGACGTAGGCTGCGTTCGAGTCGCGGCAAACTTGTTTCGCTCCATCCGACGAAAAATCGTCCAGTTCCCGGATGGCATATAGTATGGACGATAGTTTTTGTTTCCGTTCGTCGTTCATGTTAAAACAGAAAAGTGTTGGTAAGTCGATCGAAAACTCGGAAATTGCCTAGAGAAAGCGTGAGCACTGGACACCGCCGTAGAATTTCTCAGATTCGAAGGCAGATTGCCACAGGGGTGAGGGGTTCACGGACGACATTTCCAGTACTTTTAGATCCGTGTTGCCTTACGGGATCACATTTCCTACCATTGACTTGTGATAAAGTAAGGTAATTGGGCAGGTATTTCTGAACCCGTTTTCCGCTTGCCTCAAAAAGCATTTTTAATCCACATTTAAATCCTAGCAAGAAATGTATTATGCGCACGCAGATTCAAAGCAAACGAAAAAGGTCTACTCGCAAAGCGTTTTTCGCGATCCTTTTTGCGACGATGTTGGTCACCACGCCGTCGATTCCATCTCCGCTTTTTGCGCAAGAGGTCAAGGTCCAGCGTGTAAAAGATGTAGATGCACCGCCAGCGAACACCAAAGATGTGGTGCGCACCGTTCGCGGGCTGATCGAACAAGCCCACGTCTTGCACCCTAAGTTCAATGACGAAGTCTCATCTCGCGGGTTTGAAATCTTTCTGAAGAACATCGACCCGATGAAGTCCTATTTTTTGGCTTCAGACATCGACGAGTTTAAAGGCTTCGAGACCAAGTTGGATGACCTGCTCAAACGAAACGACATCAAATTCGCCTATGTTGCCTACAATCGATACCTCGAGCGTCTCGAGCAAGTGATCCCAGTTATCAACCAAATGATCGATACGCAGCATGATTTCACGATCGCGGAAAGCATAGCGTCCGATGCGAAAGAGATTGGGTACGCAAAGGATTTTGCAGAGGTCACGGACCGATGGCGCAAGACCATCAAGTTGAATTTCTTATCCAAACGAGCAGATGGAAAAACAGACCAGGAGATTCGTGATTCACTTCATAAGCAATATCGTATGCTCTACAACTCGAAGTCCCAGATGGATGTCGAAGAGTTGCTTGAGTTGTATCTGACATCGATCACCAATGCTCTTGACCCACACACGACGTACATGGCTCCTCAAGAACAAGAGGAGTTTGGTGTCCATCTTAAGCTTGAGCTCAAAGGCATTGGCGCGACTCTTCGCCCAGACGACGGAACAACTGTCGTGGAAACCTTGGTGCCAGGTGGCGCAGCGGAGCTGGACGGTCGCATCAAGATCGGCGATCAAATCGTAGCGGTTGCCCAAGACGATGGTTCCTCGCCGGTGGAAACTCAGGATATGAAGCTCAAAGATGTCGTGAAGATGATTCGCGGCACACCTGGCACTCGAGTCAAGCTGCACGTCAAAACGAAAGCGGGTGGAAGCATCCAAGTTTACGAAATCACTCGAGCGCTGATCAAACTGGAGGAATCCGCTGCTCGGGATGAAATTATTCAGGACGGTACGAAACCAGACGGCACGCCGTACAAGATTGGTTACATCAACTTGCCAAGCTTTTATCTCGACATGGACGGTGCAAGAACAGGAAAGAAAAACTACCGAAGCACCACCGAGGATTTGAAAAAGATCTTGAAAAAGTTTAACGAAGAGAAAGTCGACGCTGTCGTTCTTGATCTTAGTCGCAACGGTGGTGGATCGCTTCCCGAATCCGTTTCCACAACTGGACTTTTTATTGATCAGGGATCTGTGGTCCAGGTAAAGTCACCCGATGGAAAAGTGGAGTCCCTGGATGACGACGAACGCGGCGAAACTTGGAAAGGACCGCTTGTTGTAAAGATCAGCCAAATGAGCGCTAGCGCCAGTGAAATATTTGCGGGTGCAATACAGGATTACGGACGAGGAATCATTGTTGGCGACCCAAAAACACATGGAAAGGGTACTGTGCAGACGCTGCTAGATTTGGATAGATACATTCCAAACGCAGCACCCAATACACAGTATGGAGCGCTGAAACTAACTATCCAGCAATTCTATCTGCCAGACGGACGTTCTACCCAACTTGAGGGTGTTTCCGCGGACGTGATTTTGCCATCGATCACAGCCAATTTGGATATTTCGGAGAGCGACCTGGACTACGCACTGCCGGTCGACAAAGTTCCAGCTCGCCCTCACAAAAGCTACCGAATGGTCGATAGCGCCATGAAGATTATGCTTCAGCAAGCGGCCAACCAGCGGATCACCAAGAACCCAGAGTTCGAAAAGCTACTAACGAAAATCGACGCGTATATTAAGCAAAAGGATGACAAGACGATCTCGCTGAAAGAATCGGACTTCCTCGCTCGACGAAAAGAATTGAATACCGAAAAAGAAGAGGACGAACAACTCGAAGCCAAAGCGGAGCGAAATAAAGTTTACAATCCAGGCTTCTACAATCAAGAGATCATCAACATCACGCGTGATTACATTGATGCGCTGAAGCTCAGCAATAAACTGACGGCAAAATAGATGAGTGAATTGACTAGGCCAGCGCGAGACGGGCGAACGAAGAAAATACCTATCTCGCTTTGGGTCACCCTCATCATTTTCTCCTTGGTGCCTGTTGTCAGGAGCATTCACTACGAGACTGACCATCAGATGGCAAACGTGTTTGGAACGGGGATTGCCCTTCTTGGATGCCTTTCCGCCTACGTCGGTATGTGGATTCACTTCGGTAATTCTGCACTGAGAAAAGGTTTAATGGTCTTCGTGCCGTTAGCTTTCCTTTCGGTCGGGCTTTGCTTGTTCGAGTTTGTAGGGTTCACCGGCGAAATTATTCCGGTTTATCGCCTGCGATCTTGGACCTCCAATTCGAAGGCCCAAGTCGAGACGGTCGTCGGCGAACCGATCTCGGCTCGCGATCCGTCACTCGATGCTTTCGAGTCCACCCAGTTTTTGGGGTCGGATCGAAATGGAGTCGTAACGAACCAAGAGTTCGCAGTCGAGTGGGGCAAGCAACTGCCAACGCTCCTTTGGAAAATTCCGATTGGGGCAGGCTGGTCCAGTTTCGTTGTCAGCCATGGTTTGGCTATCACTCTTGAACAAATCGATGACCAGGAAAGTATTACTGCACTAGAGCTGACGACTGGCAAGATAGTTTGGCGACTAACGACGCCAGGGCGGCATACGCAGGTTATGGGTGGACTAGGTCCGCGATCGACTCCAACGATTCACAAAGATAAAGTGATTGCGCAGTCGGCAATGGGGATCGTATCGTGTGTCGAGTTGCAAACTGGGAAGCTTGTTTGGCAACAGGATCTCCTAAAGCTTGCAGGAATTGATAAGGAAACTTCAGAAAAGGCGATACTCTGGGGACGCAGCGGTTCGCCACTAGTTGTTGACAATCAGGTTATCGTACCCTTTGGCGGGAGGACCGGCGATCGAGCGCTTAAGTCTTTAGTTGCATTTGATTTGGATTCAGGCAGTGAGCTTTGGGCGGGCGGCGATCAACAGATCGCATATGCGTCGCCGGTGTTGCTAACTCTTTGTGGCGTTCAACAGATTGTGAACGTTAACGAGGGATCGGCATCCGGCTACGATGCAACGAACGGAAAAGTACTATGGACGACTCCGTGGCCTAGCAACTCCAACGGCGACGCTTGTTCGTCGCAGGTGGTCGCGGTCGATGACAATCGGGTCCTGTTAAGTAAAGGATATGCTTTAGGATCCAAATTGATTGAGCTAAGCTATAGCGGTACGACTGCCGAAAATCAGTCCGACGCGGCCTATTGGAAAGAGGAGACAGTTTGGGCCAACACAAAGATCCTCAAAACAAAGTTCACTAGCGCCATCGCCTTTGACGAACTATTGTACGGTTTGAGCGATGGCGTTCTCGAGTGCATCGATCCGAAGGATGGCTCACGGGTTTGGCGAGGGAAACGTTATGGACAGGGGCAAGCGATTATCGTTAACGGCAACATTCTGATTGCAACCGAAGATGGTCGGGTCGTGTTAGTGCCGGCCAATGCTGGGAGTAAGGGTGTTGCGATTGGCGAGATGCAGGTGCTTGAGGGCATCACATGGAATGTACCAGCGATTGCAGGTCCATATCTTTTGGTCCGCAATGCGGAGTTCGCAGCGTGCTTGATTTCCAGGAAGGATTCGGGACAAGATGCCAAATCCGTCTCGCAGTAAAAGCCGTGTGATCCTGGGATTGGACCCTGGCTTGGCGATAACCGGATATGGAATCATTCGCAGCGGTCCAACGATACAACTCATTGAAGCAGGTGTCATACGCATTCGCCGTGATCAGCCGCTCGCCGCCCGATTGAAAGAACTCTACAACGGCATAATGGAAGTTTTCGAAAGCCTACCGATTGAGGAGGTGGCGATCGAGCAACTTTACTCCCACTACGAGCGTCCGCGGACGGCTATCTTGATGGGCCATGCTCGAGGTGTGTTGTGTTTGGCCGCTGCCAATTCCGGCAAAACGGTTCATTCGTATGCTCCGACAAAGGTCAAGAGTTTGCTAACGGGCAACGGTCGTGCACCAAAATCGCAAATGCAGTTTGCAATCCAGCAGCAGTTAATGCTCAAGGAAGTGCCCGATCCGCCCGACGTCGCCGACGCGCTAGCCATTGCATTGTGTCATCATTTCGCAACCGGCCCCATCGCTGAACTACTCAAAAAATCCAGGAAGACACTTTGATCACTAAGGTTACAGGGCAATTGATTACGCTTGCCGACGATTGCGCAACTTTGAATATCCCACCGTTCGAATACGAGATCGCGATTCCGGAATACACCCGCAGGCATTTACAAGCAGAAATAGGAAAGAGTATCTCATTGCACACGATTCATTATATCGATGGCAATGCGGCTCAGGGTGGTCGGCTGATGCCGAAACTAGTGGGCTTCCTAACGACGATTGAACGGGATTTCTTCGAGTTGTTTTGCTCCGTGGACGGAGTGGGTGTCAAGAAGGCATTAAGGGCGATGGTCCGTCCCGTTCAAGACACGGCAATTATGATTGAACAGCAGGACGCGAAAGGGCTCTCCACATTACCAGGCGTTGGTCCAGCGACGGCTGAAAAGATCATTGCAACGTTGCGTCGCAAGATGCCTCGGTTTGCGTTGTTAGTTCGCCGCGAGTTGCCCGGGGCAGAGGTCCAAAAGCCAGGTGTTGTGGACGAGACATTTCAGGCGTTGTTGGTATTGGGTCACGTCGAAGCGGACGCGCGCAGGTTGATCGAGCAAGCGCTTACAGGTACCAAGAAGTTTAAGGATACCGAATCGATGATTCAAGCCATTTACCAACGGCAAGCAACCGGTGGATAAGTGAATGACAATAATCCCATTCACAGTACTGCCCTAAAGCCAACGTCGACGTCTAAAATAGACCAGCAGTCCAAAGGCAACCAACCCCATCATCGCCAACGAAAATGGATACCCGTAATACCACTTTAGCTCCGGCATGTTCCATGGTGACGTACTTTCGAAATTCATTCCATACACGCCAGCAATAAATGACAGGGGCATGAAGATGGTAGAAATAATCGTCAGCACCTTCATCACTTCGTTCATGCTATTGCTAACACTGGAAAGATAGAAGTCTCGCATATCCGAGGTCAGTTCGCGGTAAGTGTCGACTGCGTCGACGACCTGCACAACGTGGTCGTAGCAGTCTCGCAAATGAACGCGGGTGTCTGGGCTTATATGCGGTAGTGAGTCTCGAACGAGTTCATTGATCATTTCGCGATGAGGGCGAATCGCTCGTCTCAAGGCCAATAGTTGCCCTCGCAGATGATGGATTTTTCGCATCTGCGAAGGGTGCAATCCTTCGATAATCTCTTCCTCTATGACGTCGACCAACTCAGCCAAACGTTCCATGACCGGAAAGTAGCTGTCGATGACGGCATCCAGCAATGCGTAAAGAAGATGATCCACGCCCGAATCGCAAACCTTGCCACGACGAGTTCGAATGCGCTGCCGAAGTGGCTCCCAGCAGTCGCCGGGTCGCTCTTGGAACGATAATACTATTTGTTTTGTGATGAAAAAGGAAAGTTGTTCCGTTGCTAGCGCATCCTCGCCATCCACCATTCTCGCAACGACGAAAAGAGAGCCGTCGAACTCATCTACCTTGGCACGTTGGTGCACATTAACGACGTCTTCCATGGCTAGCGGGTGCAGATGCAGAAGCTGCGCCAGGGCCGCCAATTTCTCTTGACTACCAAGCCCAATGACATCGATCCACAAACTGCGATGAGCGACCATAATCGCGCGGATTTCAGCAATGTCCTTGACTTCTTTTTCGAGGAACTCTGAACCGCCGAACGCCATGACTCGAATGATCGTCGGATTTGCGTTTGGGTCCACGATCATGGAACCAGGTGCGGTGCCAGGCTGTGTTCGCCGACGGGCGTTCTGGGAACGGATCCTCGCGTGTTTCTTCGCCATTTTGATTTTGCTATTCCCCCGCGTTCCCTGTTTGCCTTCGATTATCGGTGGCTAAATTTCGCGACTACGAGCTTTGCTTTCAAGACCGCAACACAAGTCGGCGCATGTGTTATCTCGCTCGCAATAACCATTCTCAATACCTCTTCGAATGGCATTTCAACCCTTTCAATGCACTCGGTGCTATCAGGATTGGCTTGAGTAAATTTTAAGTCGGTGGCCAAAAACATCTTCGTCGGGGAAAGCATAGCTGCCGTCAGCGGATCGACAACACCCAGCGGCAGCAGTCTACCTGCTACGATGCCAACCTCCTCTGCCAGTTCGCGGGCCGCAGCGATTTCGGGCGTTTCGCCCTCCTCAATCCCGCCGCTTATTCCCTCGATCGTATCGCGCCCAACTGCATAGTGAAATTCTTTTGTTAAATAGCAAGTTCCGTCGTCTGCGACCGGAATCACGCAAACCCCAGGTTTAATCCGAACGGTAGAATAAGTGCCCGGTGAACCGTCCGGACGCAGAACATTGTCCATACAAACGGACATCCACGCGTCTCGGTATACTTCGTTGCTTCGAACAATCGTCCATGGTCCATGTTTTCCCGGATTTCGATTGCTCTGAGGCGTTTGAGGCATGGCGGAACTGTCAAAGGAAGGATTTTTTGCTTTTGGAATTTTCGCAAGCGACGTTTTACCAGAAAATGAACGTCTTCCCCAGATGTCCTGACTTGGCATTCTTGGCACCTTTACGAGAACTCGACCAGATGATCGAATTTTTATTCTTGCACACGTATTTTTCGCACAAGCCAGAATGAGCAACCGTTCGTTTCAAGAACCCGAGCCGGAGCCCGAGATTATCGACGCACAAGTCATCGATAGCGCCTCGCTGCAAGATCCGAATCGGTTGCTTGCTAGCACTCTGATGCCCTGCTCTGCATGCGGTACGCCCCGTCAGATCGGTTCTCGATTTTGCGTTTCCTGCGGCGTTCCTTTTGAGACACCGAATCAGAGTCATTCAGCCGAAGGTTACAATCCGAAATCGAACTTCATTGTGTCACCCTCGATTTCAGCTAACAGCGGAATCGTTTCGATTGAAACGCAATCTATCGATTCCTCCCGTGCGACGCGAACGTTTCGTTGTGAAAGCTGCGGCAGCGAAGTGGACGCTCCACAGGATCAACGAAGTCTACGATGCCCATTCTGCGACTCGGCTTACGTTGCTGAGTTGCCATGGGAACAGCGGACTTCGCAAAGACCAGAATTTATTATTGGATTTGAAGTTTCACGCGAAAAAGCCCAGGAACTTTTCTTTCAATGGATTGGTAAAAACAGTTTCTTTCGGCCCGGTGATCTCGTCCAAAAAGCTTCGACTGAGAAACAACAAGGAGTGTATATTCCGTTCTGGCATTTTTCGATGATGGCCATCAGCCATTGGTCTGCGCAAATCGGTGAGTACTGGTATCGAACAGAAACATACACAGTCAAGAACGCCGAGGGCAAAAGCGAAACCCGGACGCGCACCATCCAAGAAACGGAATGGTGGCCTCTGTCGGGAATTTATCGCAAGTACTACTCAGGCTACATGGTATCGGCATCGAAGGGATTGCCCCAGCAAGAGGCGTTAGCGATCCAGCCTTATCGACTGAATACGATGATGCGATATCGACCGATGTATCTGGCCGGCTGGATGTCCGAGGAGTACTCCGTCAGCCGCGAAACGGCCTTGGCTGTGACCCAACAGGAGTTTCGAAATCGCGAACGCAATGGCATCAGCAGCTTTTTGCCCGGTGACGTCCAGTCAGGACTGTCGGTTCAAACGGACTTGGAGGTTGGTGGCTCGGACTTGATCCTATTGCCGGTCCATGTCCTAAGTTACCGTTACAATAACAAAGTGTATCGCTTCGTGGTCAACGGACAAACCGGCAAGATGGTTGGCGAAAAGCCTTGGTCCGGCTCGCGAATCGCCGCTGTGGCGATTGCTGCAGCGATCCTGCTGGCGATCCTCATCGCTTTGATCCTCTTGATGAATCAGTCGGGGGTTGGCGGATGAACATCGAATCACGCTGTAGCGTATGTCGCAGTTACCTAGACGCAGAGGACTTGTTCTGCAGCAATTGCGGAACCGAAAACACGCAGGGAATCGATGTGGAAGGAGTGGGTGTCAACCAAGTCGCATCCACGACTCAGCAAGCTAGCGTGATGAGTTTTCGGTGTGATCAATGTGGTGCATCAATGAGTTATGATGCATCGGCCAAAACGCTCCGCTGCCCGTTTTGCGGTAGCGAGAAGATGTCTTCGCGAGCGGACGCAAGGACCCTGAAACCCGACGGAATCGTCCCGTTCCGAGTGGAGCAATCGCGAGCCGATGCGTTTCTACGAGAGTGGCTCAGCCGTGGCTTCTGGAAGCCGGGTGACGCTTCGCAAAGGTCGATCGTGAGCAAAGTTACACAAGTCTACGTTCCTTTTTGGGTTTTTTCGGCGACGACCGAAACCGCTTGGACAGCCGATAGCTCTGCCGTGACAGCCGGAGCTCGAGGTAACTGGCGACCGTTGTCCGGGACTCGGG
>Ga0136611_10002602_pt1 | contig 12568 bp, 10 predicted proteins | sample AntDrymUQ2232306_2_FD_106645 | JGI IMG/M metagenome (GOLD analysis project Ga0136611, IMG submission 106645) | Polar desert sand microbial communities from Dry Valleys, Antarctica - metaG UQ223 (23.06) | ecosystem: Environmental > Terrestrial > Soil > Desert | place: Antarctica: Dry Valley... | reverse complement strand
GTCCCGCCATTGCTGGAACCAGCGCTTGCCGCCGCCCGCTCCGCCAATATTCGTGAAGTCTTCGCAATCGGCGGAGGCGAAGGTGCGACGCCGTTTCACGAACTGAGTATTCCCGGCGGTGTCGCTCCCGACATCGCCATTGATTCGGCCAACGACCTCGCGGTCCTGCCGTACTCGAGCGGCACGACCGGCCTTCCCAAAGGCGTCATGCTTACCCATCGCAACCTGATCGCGAATGATTGCCAGATCGATGGCATCGCCCCGCTCAGTTCGGACGACACGCTTATCGCCGTGCTGCCGTTCTTCCATATCTACGGGATGACTGTTCTGATGAACGGCGGTTTGCGGCGCGGTGCGACGATCGTCACGATCCCGCGCTTCGACTTGGAGATGTTCCTGCAACTCATCCAGGATCATCGCGTCACGCAGGCTTTCCTCGTCCCGCCGATCGTTTTGGCCCTCGCCAAGCACCCGCTCATTGATTCGTATGACCTGTCGAGCCTACAAACCATCTTCTCCGGAGCGGCCCCCCTTTCAGCCGAGCTGGAACAGGCCTGCGCCGAGCGGATCGGCTGTCAGGTGCGCCAGGGCTATGGCCTCTCTGAAGCCAGCCCAGTCACCCATCTGATGCCGCCCGAACGACCCAAAGGAGGCTCAATCGGCGTCCCTGCCCGCACGACTGAGTCAAAAGTCGTCCATCTCGAAACCGGCGACACTCTTCCGCCTGGCGGTCAAGGCGAGATCTGGGTGCGCGGTCCGCAGGTGATGGTCGGCTATCTCAACAATGCCGCCGCCACCGACATCACAATCACCGAGGACGGCTGGCTGCGCACCGGCGATATCGGCTTCACCGACGACGATGGCTACTTCTACGTCATCGACCGCCTCAAGGAACTCATCAAGTACAAGGGCTATCAGGTTGCGCCAGCCGAGCTGGAGGCGCTGCTGCTCGCCCATCCGGCAGTCGCGGATGCCGCCGTCATCGGCAGCCCGGATGAGGAAGCTGGAGAGATACCGAAGGCGTTCGTGGTCACGCGCGGTGAGCTGGATCCCGACGACCTGATGGACTGGGTTGCCGGACAGGTCGCTCCGTACAAAAAGATTCGCCAGGTCGCGTTCGTCGACCAGATTCCGAAGTCCGCGTCGGGCAAGATTCTGCGTCGTGTGCTCGTCGAACAGGAACGTTCTGATGTCGCTGCGTCAGCAACGAAGGTCGAACACGTCGCTACCACAAGCAACTAGTTGCGTCAGGTTCAGAGGCGATCCGTCGGATCGCCTCTGAACCTTCATCCGCCGGTGGTCGCGCGTTTATCGATCAAACTGCTCTTTGGGCTGATGTCAGTTCGGCACCCAGAAGATGCACGGTTACCGCAGCCAGGAGCGTGTCCAGGTCAAACGGCTTTCCGACTACCCCGTCGGCGGGCAACCGCTCGGCGTGGACGCGTAAATTGGTACCTGCGGAAACCGCGATGACCGGGATATTCCGCGTACGGGGATCGCTCTTGAGTGCGCGCGTCGCCGACATGCCATCCATTATTGGCAGCATCAGGTCCATCAGAATCAGATCCGGCAGCATCTGCCGCGCGAGGTCTACCCCAGCCTGACCGTCCGACGCGGCCAGCAATTCGAACCCTTCGTCTCCAAGGAATTCGACGATCAGACTCTGAATGACTGGATCGTCTTCCACTACAAGTATCAGTTTCCCCACGACATCGACTCCGATATTTGCATGTAAGATCACAGAAACTTAATGCAAGAATCATGCCAATTCGACATCCAGTCACAGGCATACAAGCTGGGATCATTCAGTGCTGAATGGCGCCAACGTCGAGTCCATGTCCAGCAACGTCGCGTGACGACCATCCGTGAGGAAAACCGCGTCGTCACGCCGTTCGGCATCCGAAACGACACCCATCACTGACCCAACCAGCAGCGCCGCGATCGGTCGTTCCCGCGTACGACCTGTTTCCGCCGGTGCCCCAATGACAACCAGCATCGCTTCACTCCCTGCCATTGGCGTGGACATACGCAGTGACCAGAGATCGATCACCGGAAGTGGTGCGCGTTCCCAGGACACCAATCCCGCGATCGCCGGATGGGAGCGGAGGAGAGGGACCGGCGTACGGAACTTACTGATCTGTCGTACCCAGATCAGCGGCAACGCGCACAGTTCCCCACCCATCCCCACGACCAGGACACGCTCGCCGTGCCCATCGAACGTGCCGACGGTCGAGCGTGCCGTCATCGGAGTGACGTCCAGGTCTTCGTTCGATTGATCTGAAAGCCAGCGGTGGAGCATCGTCGGATCGATGCGCAAGAGCATCTCGTCGCCGTTCCACACGGCGGCGTTCTGCAGCAGACGTGTCCGCGATCCGCAATGCATCGGGAGCGGAAACACATCCGACGCAGCACCTGGTATTGAACCAGCAAGATCAGAAACAGCCAGTCCGTAGAGCGGTTGCCCCTGCAGCACCAGGATTTTGCCGATCGGGGTGTCAGTGGGTAGTCCGAAGACCTGCCGCCCGTCCGCAACCGGGATCGTCCCGCCGCGAGACGCGAGCGTGCCTATCCACGGCGCAACGTCGTGCCCGGATTTTCGAGTCATCTCCGCTGGATCGAGAACCGCGACGATTGCTTTGATTGGCAGCAGGAGCCGCCGGCCATCGAGTTCAAGGACGGCGAGTTCGCCCGTCGATTGGTCGGAGGCGACTGTCCGGGTCTCACGAACACTGGGAACGATCATCGCGATCATGCTGAAACCAACGCGCCGCGCCGTGCAACAGCTTCCAGCGTTGAAATGAGCTCCTGTTCCTGGAACGGCTTGACGAGATAGGCGTTCGCCCCGAGATCGAGCGCCCTGCCCCGGTGCTTATCGCTCGACCGCGAGGTTAGCACCACGATTGGGATCGCCTGATGATCGCGGTGGCGACGCGTGGCAGTGGTGAGTTCGAAGCCATCCATCCGAGGCATCTCGATGTCAGTGACGATCACATCAACCGCATTGCAGTCGAGCAACTCGGACGCCTCGACGCCATCGCGCGCATCCAGGACCGTCCATCCATGCCGCGCCAGCGTGCGCCCCAGCACCTTGCGGACACTCAACGAGTCATCAACGATCAGCGCAACCCTGGCTCGCGCAAACTCGATATCCGCAACAATTGGTTCGTCGATGGTGAAAGCAACACGGGTGATATGCGACGCAGGACGAGCGTTGGCAATGCCTGGAACATCCACGATGAGCGCCACGTCTCCGTCGCCGAGAATCGTCGCGCCCGCCAGGCCGCGGGTCTGCTTCAGGAATCGCCCGAGCGGCTTGACGACGATCTCCTGTTGGCCCTCCAGACCGTCGACCCGCACCGCCCAGCGCTCGTCACCCGCGCGCACAATCAGCAGCCAGCCGTCCTCACGATCGAGCACGTCCAAACTGCCGCCGGACAGCCGCTCGCCGAGGTCGAACCCTGGCAACGTCGCACCATTGATGTCGATCACCGCCGCGTCACCAAAGCGCCGGACGCGTGTGCCACGTCGGTAGGCGACGAACTCAACGTTGCCGACCGGAATAGCGAAGCGCTGTCCACCCGCTGTCACCACGAACGCCTGCGATACCGCCAGCATGACCGGTAGACGCAGTTGAAACGTTGTACCAACCCCCAGCCGCGAATCGACAGACATCCGGCCCTTCAGCCGTTCGACTGCCCCTGAACGACGTCGAGTCCGACGCCACGACCGGAGACCTCGTCGACCGCATCCCGTGTTGAAAAGCCCGGCAGCAGAATAAGTTCCAGTGCCTCGGCCCGCGTCGTGTCGACGCCGACAGCGTAGCCCTGAGCCACCGCCCTCGCGACGACCAGTTCGTGGTCGATGCCGCGTCCGTCGTCGCTGACTTCGATGACCGACTCATTGCCGTCGCGGTAGGCGCGCACTCGTACTCGACCTCGCGCTGGCCTGCCAACCCGCGCCCGTTCGTCTGCTGATTCGATACCATGATCGACCGCGTTACGCAGCAGATGGGCCAGCGAATCGTTGAGTGCTCCAAGGAGCGATGTATCAAACAGCGTCACACCACCGTCAAGCACGAAATCAACGTCTTTGCCGCGTTCCAGCGCAACGCCATGGACGATGCGGTACAGTCGAGGCGCGAGCGAGCGCGCCGGGAGCATGCGGACGCGCATGAGATCGTCCTGCATCGCCGTTGTCAGGCGTTGCTGACGCACCGATACCGTATCGAAGTCTGACCGCAGATACTGTAGCTCGCCCGTCGCCGCGCCAATGTCTGATGCCACCTCCGCCAGCTCCCGTGCCAGGCGATCGAGTTCCGTGTAGCGATCCAGCTCGAGCGGATCGAACTCCAGTTCACGGGAATGTTCGAGCGCTTCACTCTCTGCGAGCGGACGTGCTCCGAGCAGTGGCAACGTGCGGGCATCGAACCCGTCCTGCTCCAGCAGTTGGCTCGAGCGGCGCAGTCGCTCAACGTTCAACGACAGCTCACCGATCGCTGACCCGAAACGCTGAAGCTGTTGTTCGAACGTCGAGCGGTTCACGACCAGTTCGCCAACCAGGTCAAGTAGGCCGTCGAGCTGCCCAACCTCGATGCGGACATCAGTCACCGACGCGGCGATCGCCACGGATTCTTCACCAACGCTGTCGTCAGAGCCGACATCAAGTGTGTCGACCAGTTCCTGCTCGATGTCTCGAACCAGTGCGAGTATTCCGGCGGCACGCGGCGCGGCGATATCGTCGTCGGTCGCGTGGCCCGCAAGGCGGTCCTCAAGCACATGGCAGCGCTGGCTGATACCATCGAAACCCGCTACACTCGCCGCGCCTTTGAGCGTATGCAGTGTCCGGTACGCTTCCCGCGCCGCCTCGCGCGATTCGGGATCGTGTTCCATCGCCATCGCCGCCCGTGTCAGCGCGTCGATGAGATCGGCTGCCTCGTCTCGGAATGTCTCGCGGATCTCGCGTTCCAGTGCGTGGCCGTCGAGCGGCGTATCGGCACCTTCAGTGGGAGTAGCACGTTGCGGCGCGAAGGTGAACGCTGATGCGCCGCCGCCAAGGGCCAGATCGAGCAGTGCCGACCCAAGTTCGCTGTGACCAGTTCCGAACAAACTCACCGCGGCTGGCCCTGGAGGGGAGAGTTCGACATTGACGACGCCTGCGAGTTCCGATGCAGGCGTTACCGCACTGGGCGACACCACATCCGACGCGTGGTCCAGCTCCGCGAACGTCGCCTCCGCGATCAACTCCTCAGTACCAGGTGGTTCGATCTCGGCCGTCAGCGCGTTGATGTGATCGGTCAGCGAGTCCAGATCGTCCGGCATGATCGCTGCGTTGTGCGGACGCAGGCTCGACTGCACTCGTGCCATGCTCGCTATCTCAGTCGCGAGTTCGTAGAGGTTGACACTTGGTGCCTCATTGTATGCATCGAAGGCTTCGGAGCCATCGACATCACCAGACACGACCTCGCTGTCTCCCGCCTCGTGCTCGGAGCTTAATCGTGCATCGAGCTCCGCACGACCGGCATCCTGGGATTGCTCGTCGCCGGTCGCGGTTACCGCTCCGCCGCCGAGCATGCCTGGTTCCATCGGCGCAAGTTCATTCCGGAGCTGGCCGCAGCGGATTTCGATAGCCGTGACAGGCCGCTCAAACTCCACCAGGTCATCAAGGCTAGCGAGCATGGCGGCCAGGAAGCGGCGTGCCACCAGGACCACTTCAAGCGCGCTGCGGTCTGGCGGCAACTGCTGGTCCGCGAACCCATCCAGTAGACCTTCGAGCGCGCCGCCAACGCGCCCCACCAGCGGAAAGCCGGTCATGTTCGCTGCGCCTTTGAGCGTGTGGACACTGCGGCGCAGGTCGTTCAATGCTTCAACGTCGTCTGCTTGCTGGGTAAGTGTCGACGCGCTGGCCGTGAATGCGTCGAACAGCTCACGGGCCTCTTGATAGAATATCTCACGCACATCGGTGTCGATCGGTGCTGCATGCTCCACCATGCCAATATTCTCTTCAACAGCAGAGATCGTAGCCGTATCCCCCAGATCGCTGGACACCTCGTCCAACGACTCTGCGGGATACTCATCCAGCGATTCGTCCTCGCCCGTCTCCGCGCCGTCATCGGGATGCGTCGAGACGAAATGAACCAGCTCAACCGGCACCATCGCTCGCTCAGTATCGACGCGCTCGGCTGCCTGGCGTAGCGCGACAGCCAGGTGCAGCAGGTGTTCGCACGATTCGACGCGGCGCGCGGACGGATACTCCTGCACGTTGCTTACCGCATCGCGCAGCGCCGCTGCCACCGCCTCGATGTCGTCCAACGCCAGCACGTAGCTCGACCCGCGTACAAGAGAGATCGACTGAACCGCCTGGCTTACCGCCAGCGCGTCCGGCGTGATGCGCCACAGTTCACGCAGACCGGCATCAATATGATTCAGATGTGGCCGCAGCTCAACCAGATAACTGCGAACGATGTCATGCCCGACCTGCGCGCCCATCGGATTCTCCCGTCAGCTGATCGCTGCCAGCTGTCAGCACATGGCCCGAACTGAAAACCCCTGGAACCTGGAACCTACGATCTACTACTGCACCCGTGCGTCAGCCCCCATCACCGGCGGGTGCGGAGCCGAAGCCCCACGGCTGCGTGGCGTGCGGTGTGTGATCGTCCCGGTCGCGGTGCAGCTTGAAGGTCGAGACCGATTGGCGCAGCCGTTCCGCAAGCCCCGTCAGATGGCTGACCGATTCGGCCGCCTGCGTCGTTCCAGTCGTCGTCGTCTGCGTGACTTCGGAGATGTCCTGCATTGAACGGGCGATCTCCGTCGATGCGCGCGCCTGCTGGTCCGCCGACGTGGAGATAGCGTCGATCAGTTCCGACAGGCGACCGACCACACCGTCGATCTTCGTCAGCGCCGACCCTGCTTCGTCTGCCAGTCGTGATCCGGAAACGACCTCGCGGGTCGAGTCGTCCATCGAGATGACCGCATCCGCGGTTTCCGCCTGAATACTCGCAACAAGGGTGCTGACCTGCTTCGTCGCACCCGCCGCGCGTTCCGCCAGCCGCCGGACTTCCTCCGCCACAACCGCGAACCCACGCCCATGCTCACCCGCCATGGCCGCCTGAATGGCGGCGTTCAGCGCCAGTAGGTTCGTCTGATTGGCGATCTCTTCGATGATCTGAATGATCTGTCCGATCTCTTGCGAGCTCTCGCCCAGCCGCTTGATCGTCCGCGACGTCTCCTGCACCTCGACCCGGATGCGCTGCATTCCCTCAATGGTCGCGGTCACGGCACGTGAACCGGCCTGCGCGTTCATCTGCGCCTCACGAGCGACCTCGGACGACAGGTTCGCGTTCTGCGACACGAGCCGAATCGAGGTCGCCATTTCCTCGATCGCGGATGACGTTTCGGTGATCTGCGCCGCCTGCTCGATGCTCGAACGCGCCAGTGCCGACGAGGTAGTCAGAATTTGCGACGACGACGCGGAGACGGCGATCGTCGTCTCGTTGACGTTTGAGATGATCTTCCGCAGCTGTTCGATCATGTAGTTGAACGAGTCGGCGACCGACCCAAGTGCGTCGGCGGTCACCTCAGCTTCGACGGTCAGGTCGCCCTCGGCCACCTCAGCTTCGACGGTCAGGTCGCCCTCGGCCACCTCGGACACTTCCATCAGCAACTTCGTGATCTGCGTTTGCAGTGCGTCGCGCTCGTCCTTTGTCTGAATGAGTGATGAGAGGTCGTCGAGCATCTGGTTGATGGCACCCGCCGTCTGCCCGACTTCGTCCTGGTTTGCTATCGCAGCTCGAGCCGTGACATCTCCGGCACCCACGCGCCGCGCGACCGCCGCAAGCTCGACGATCGGACGCGCCAGGCGATTCCCGAACAGGTATCCAGCACCGATCACGAGCGCGGCGGCGATGAACAGCACGATCACGGCGAAGATGCGCGTGTCCTTGACTGGGGATAGTGCATCCGCCTGGTTCTGACGGACGACCACACCCCAGCCCAGCCCGGCCAGGCGCTAGGTTTCTCGAATCGGAGCGTGCCCGGTGATGGCCCGGCTTGTCACGTTCTCACCATCGACGGTCGTAGACATCGGTTCAACCAGTGATCCCAGGCTGCCCGCGACAGCGGCAGCGGCAGAGCGCGAGCCGGAGTAATCGCGCCCGACATCCGCCGGGTTCGTGCTGGCGACGACCGATTGCTGCGCGTTGACGAGCGCGACCGTCACGGCAGTGTCGGCGCTCGCGAGGTCCGACATGATGCGCTGGAGGCTCTCCGCGGTCCAGAGTACACGCACAATACCGAGCGGCAATCCGGCCGGATTGTAGGCCGGCGCAGCCACCTGTACGGCGACCTTTCCGGTGGCGGCGTCGGTCGCGATGTCGGAGAAGTAGACCTGCCCGGCTGGCAGATCCCTGACACGCGCGAAGTACGACTCCTGTGCCTGGTCGGTGTACCTCTCGCCCGTCCCGGCCAGCAGCTTGCCCTCGTTTGTGAAGACGGCGATGTCGCCGTAGCCCCAGATGTTGTCGTGCTGCGTCAGAAAGTCGCGCTTCGTTCCTGGCCCAACGGATTGGGAGTAGAGAAAGTCAGACGTGGTCAGCAGCAGGGTATCCTGCGCCGCCTTGTCGATCGCGTTGTTGAGCACCTCGGTCGAGGTCAACGCCTGTGATTGCAGCGAACCCTCGATAGACGTGTTGAGCGTGTCCGACGATTCTCGCGTGAACAGGTAGGTCAGCAACACGAGCGGCACAAGTGAAAGCAGCAGCGTCATGGCGATTAGCTTGCGGCTGATGCTCCAGTCTGCGAGACCCCGCGTTCGACCCAACATGCCGGAGATCGTGAAGCTAGAACGTGAGCGCACGGGCGTCCCCTTTCTCGGAATAGCCGTTCGATGGCGCGCTGGCCAGGAGCGTCGTCATGCCAGTTGGCCGCGTAGCGGATGTCGGAGCCGTGCGACTCCGTTCGTTCATGCCCGCGTCCGCGTCGTCAAGCAGTCGCTGGAGGTCGAGGATGCCGAGCAGCTCATCGTCGTTGCGGTACATCGCGGAGATATAGCGCGCGACCTGACCCGGCAACGCTCCCTCGATGTGCGAGCGTTCCTGCTCCGGCAGTCGGCGCATCCCGCGCAGCCCATCCACCGCGACCGCGACACGTTCATAGCCGCGCAGCACCAGCATCTTGGCCTCTACCCCGCGTCGCCAGGTTCCAAGGCCCAGCAACATCGGCAGATCCACAAACGTCAGCACCGAGCCGCGCAGATTCACGACACCAGCGATCCACTCCGGAGCAAATGGCACCGGCACAATCGGCGGCGGATTCTCCACCTCCTGCACGGCCAGCAGAGGAATGGCATACGCCGTCCCGGCCAGCATCACCACAATATGTTGCTCCCCGACCCACAACGGCTCGATCTGCTGCGCCGAAGCCAGTTCAATACTCGGTCGCGCGCTCATACAATTCCTGCCTGCCGGTTGTTGCCTGTTGCCTGTCGCCTGTCGCCTATTGCCTCGTTACGCAAACCGCCGCACGGTTTCCAGCAGATTCGAGGGGTCAAATGGCTTGGTGATGTAGTCGCTCGCGCCCTGCTTCATTCCCCAGAAGCGGTCCGACTCCTGATCCTTCGATGTCACCATCACGATCGGCAGCGACGCCCAGCGTGCGTCCGAGCGAATCTGGCGGCAGACCTGGAAGCCGTTCTTCCCTGGCATGATGACATCGAGCACGACCACATCTGGTCGGTCGCTCTCAAGTCGGAGGAGCGCCTCTTCACCGTTCGTCGCGGTGACGACATCGAAGCCCCCGGCCTTCAGGGAGTTGGTCATGATCGCCATTTCCGTTGCGCTGTCGTCGACAATGATGATCTTTCGCGCCATTGGTTCCACCTCTGGACTCTTTCTTTTGTAACGTCTGCAAACGTCAGGTGTGATGCAGCGCGTGTTGTCCGTGGTTTAGTATCAATCCGATCCGCTTTCCGAATGTTGCTCGGTGATGGTTCACCCCCTCAACCGGACGGCAGAGCCGGTAAGCGCACGCGCCAGCCGCACCAGTTCGTCGGCGGCACCATGCAGCACGCGGGCGGACGCGGCATCGGCATTCGCCAGCCAGTCCACGTAGTCCGCCATGCGTTCCTCAAAGCGGATTGTCAGTCCATCGACGGACAGTGGCGCGAGGCCGACTTGCGATAGATTCGTCGCATCTGGTGGGAATGGGATGGCGTCAAGATCAGTCAGAATGTCGCGGAACGCATCCACGACCAGCATCAGCCGGTTGTCCGACTCACTGGCGCGCGTCAGCAGATGCTCCAGCCTGCCCAGCGCCCCGATGAGCGCCGTCTCAACATCGCGCAACATCGCGTCGAGGAGCGGATCCGCGTTTCCGGCGACGGCAAGAGCCTCAGCGAACGCCTCGCTCAGGTCATCGGTTTGCGGTGAGAGTCGTGTCACCCAGACATCATCACGGAGCAGGAGGATGCTCGCGTCATCGATGCCTGCCTTGAAGCTGCGGTCGTCCGAGCCGTAGCCCGCGACCATGACACCGTCTGCCAACAACAGGACCGACCAGGCATCATCACCGGCATCGACCAGCAGTGCTCCAGACGCCCGTTCCCCGTTCGCTGCCGCAAGCCAGACCGCCAGTGCGCGCGGATCAGCATCGAGCCGCGAACGCGGTCCATCAGCGCCGAACAACGACGAGAGCGCGAGCGCGATCGGGGGCTCGCAGCAATACGTCAGTGCGAACATATTAAATGGTCCGCGCTCGACCAGCGCCTGAATTGCCGCACTGCCGTGCAAAGCAGCGGTAGTATCCGACAGCGACGCACCCATAGGTATGCCAGCAGCGTACAGCAGGACGAACGTCGTCCCCCTGCCGGCCAGCACCGTAAATCCGCTCTGGTCGCTTGCGACGACCGCGTTCAGCCAACTCGCGAGGTCCAGCCCCTCGAGCGCCTCAGCACGGTTCGGAATCGGCTCCGGCAGGAACGCGTGTAGCCGCTCGGCAATATCGAGCGGCTGCACGGGCATCGCGCGTGTCGGTCGAGCGGTCATCATCAGGCGACCACCAGCTCGCCCACATGCTGGCTCAATTGCTGGCGAGCCACGCGCATCAGTTGCTCTGGCTGGAACGGCTTGGTGAGATAGTCATTCACCCCAGCCGCATAGCCCTGCTCGCGGTCGTTGACACCTTCGCGTCCGCTCAGTACCACAATCGGAATGTCGCTGAACTCCGGATGTGCCCGCAGTGCGCGGGTTATCTGAAAGCCATCCAGCGCGTCCATCATGACATCGAGGAGGATCAGGTGGGGTCGCTGATCCGCCACCGCCGCCAGCGCCGCGATCCCGGACGACACACTGAAGACCACGTAGCCATCGCGGCGTAACGTCAGATCGACGAGCTTGCGGATACTCGCGCTGTCGTCCACGATCAGCACAGTTGGTTTGCTCTGTAGCAGGTGCGTTCGAGCGCTCAGCATGGCCTCGTTCCCCCAGACTGGCTGCGATGCCCCTGATCGCGGAAGTGTGGTTGTCGCCGCCACCGCTTCCGCATCTCAAAGTGCGCGACACAACGTTCGGGTTGTAAACGGGAAGACGATCCTTCGACCTGCGTATCATCGTAAGACGCCTGCCACACACCGTCTCTATGAGATAGGTCCCAACCTCACCGGGCCAACCGGGGGATACTTCATCACCGTCTAAGGTGTCGGTGCACCAACACCCTCACCGCTTCACGGCTCCCGCACAAGCGCGCATGCCCCGCGCCCCTTGTCATCCTGAGCGAAGCGGAGCGAAGCCGAAGGACCTAAGCGGTATGCAACCTACTAATATGGCAGACATCTAACCGCTTGGATCCTTCGACTCCACTTCGTTTCGCTCAGGATGACAAGGGGCGCGGGGCATGCGCGCTTGTGCGGGAGCGTGGTACGACACCACTAGCTGCAATCGGCGTTGCATAGACGGGACGCACGCGCTCCAGCGATACGCGATACTCACCCCTGGAGGAACCTATGATCACTGGTCCTGAAACTCCAGGCGCTCCACTCCAGCTCGGCGTCAGCCTGCCCACCTGGCAGGATCACACCGGCCACGCCCCCTCCTGGAACGAGTTCGCCTCGCTGGCACGCCACGCCGAAGCCATCGGCATCGACACCATCTGGGTTCCCGACCACCTCCAGACCCGCCCGACAACCGGCTTCTGGGAATGTTGGACCGTGCTCACCGCGCTCGCCGGAGTCACCGAACGCGTCACGCTCGGCCCGCATGTCCTCTGCACCGCCTATCGCAACCCCGGTCTGACTGCCCGCATGGCCGCCACCCTCGACGATATCTCCGGTGGACGCCTCATCCTCGGCCTCGGCGCTGGCGATCCCGACTTCGACCGGTCCTGGCAGATCTACGGCTTCCCATCCGACCATCAGGTGGGTCGTTTCGCCGAATCCCTGGAGATCATCGCCCGCCTGTTCCACGAGCCGACGGTAAACGTGCAGGGCGATTACTCCCAGATCAACGGCGGCTCGCTCCAGCCACGCGGTCCCCGCCCAGGCGGCCCGCCCATCTGGGTTGCCGCCAAAGGCCCGCGCATGC
>Ga0136611_10002601_pt1 | contig 12570 bp, 11 predicted proteins | sample AntDrymUQ2232306_2_FD_106645 | JGI IMG/M metagenome (GOLD analysis project Ga0136611, IMG submission 106645) | Polar desert sand microbial communities from Dry Valleys, Antarctica - metaG UQ223 (23.06) | ecosystem: Environmental > Terrestrial > Soil > Desert | place: Antarctica: Dry Valley... | reverse complement strand
GGCATCGATACCGTGCTCGTGAACGGCACGGTCGTGCTCGACGAGGGCAAGCACACCAACGCGCGGCCGGGGAAGGTTCTTAAACGTGGTCCCCTAGGCACCAACGGCACCCAGGCACCCTAGGCACCTTCGCTTATCTCCACGGCACCAGGTTTTCAATCCACGCGATGCGCATCAGGTCGTTGTAGATCACCGTCACCATCAGCGTCATCAGCAGCACGAAGCCGACGAACAGCATCTTCTCCTTCACCTGGAGGCTGAAGTCGCGGCGCGAAATCGTCTCGATCGCCATGATGAAGATGTGGCCGCCGTCGAGGACCGGGATCGGCATCAGGTTCAACAGTCCGAGGTTCAGGCTGATCCCCGCCATCAGGCTGAGCAGCGCAATCCAGCCGGCTTGCGCGGACTCGCCGGACAGCTGCGCGATGCCGACCGGTCCCATCAACTGTTTCGGTGAGGCTTCGCCGGTCACGAGATCCTTCAAGGTGGTGAGGATCAGGCCGGCCATCTCGACGTTCCGTTGGACGCTCATGCCAATCGCTTCGAAGAACGACGGCTTGTAGGACTGCGTCTCCTCCCGAGGGCCGAGGCCGACCATGGTCCGCTCGCCTTCCTTGTATGGCGTGACCGCAATCGTCTGTTCGGCGCCGTCGCGGCGGATCCGGAATTCAATCGGCTTGTCGCCTGGCTTCTTCGAGATCGTCTGCGCGATTTGCGACGCGAACACCATGCGCTCGCCGTCGATCGCGAGGATCACATCATCGACCTTGATTCCAGCCGATTCAGCGGGCTTGCCGGCCGAGAGCGACGCGACAATTGGATTCGCGTCCGGCATCACGCCAATTGCGCCAACTTCGAACCGCGCGCCGTTGCGGGTGGTCAGCTCGGTGAGATCTGGGCGTATCTTGAAGCGCTGTTCGCCGCCGTTGCGGAGCACCGTGACTTCGACGTCGCGCTCAGGCCGCGAGGCCACCGCCATCTCGAGATGCTCCCAGGTGCGGACCTCCGCAGTGCCGAACTTGGTGATGAGGTCGCCCCGCACGAGACCGGCCTTCTCGGCAGGCGAACCGGATTGCACGGCGCCAATCACCGCCGGGCGGTCGAGAAAGGCAAGCACGTCCGCGCCCTGCAGCAGCACGAACGCGAGCAGGACCACGGCGAGCACGAGATTCATCACCGGGCCGGCGATCAGGATTTGGAAGCGCTGCCACTTTGACTTCGCCATGAACTCGTCGTCCGCACCGGTGTGCGGATCGTCCGGGTTCTCGCCGGCCATCTTGACGTAGCCGCCGAGTGGAATCGCGCTGATGCAATACTCGGTGTCGCCGCGCTGCACCTTGAGCAGTTTCGGCCCGAAGCCGAGCGAGAAGGTGATTACCCGCACGCCATTCCAGCGACAGAGCAGAAAGTGTCCAAGCTCGTGGATGAACACGAGCACACCGAGCACGAACAGGAACGCCAGTAACGTAGTCATTGCCTCTCTAATTCTAGCTCTCGCGCCAGCTCGGCGGCATGCCGGCGGGCCCACGCATCGACCCGGCGGACATCGTCGAGCGACGCCGCCGCTTCAGGAGCGTGCGCGTCCATTGCGTGGGCGATCACCTGGGGAATGTGCGTGAAACCGAGCCTGCCCTCTAAGAAAGACGACACGGCGACCTCGTTGGCCGCGTTCAACACGATCGGCAGGCTGCGTTCCGCCTCGAGCGCGCGATACGCGAGCCGCAGGCACGGGAAATCGTCCCAGGCCGGCTCGTGGAATTCGAGCGGTTTTTGCCGCGTCAGATCCAGGAACGGCACCGGCGCGTCCCAGCGATCGGGGTACGCGAACGCATACTGAATCGGCAGTCGCATGTCGGTAATGCCCATCTGCGCGATGATCGAGCCGTCCTTCAGCTCGACCATCGAGTGCACGATCGACTGGGGATGCACCACGACTTCGATCTGCGATGACGGCACGCCGAACAGCCAGTGCGCCTCGATCACTTCAAGGCCCTTGTTCATCAGCGTCGCGGAATCGATCGTGATCTTCGGGCCCATCTGCCACGTCGGATGCTTCAACGCCTCGGCGGCGGTGACCTCCGCGAGTGCGGTGAGCGAGCGGCCGCGGAAGGGTCCGCCCGACGCCGTCAGGATCAGGCGGCGCACTTCGTTGCCGCTGCGGCCGTGCAGGCACTGATGGATGGCGTTGTGCTCGCTGTCGACGGGCAGCACCGCAACGCCTCTTTTCCGCGCCGCATCCATCACGATGCCGCCGGCCATGACCAGCACTTCCTTGTTCGCGAGCGCGATCGTCTTCCCCGCTTCGATCGCGCACAACACCGCGTCGAGCGCCGCGGTTCCCGACGACGCGCACAGCACGATGTCGACGTCGGGATGCGAGGCGATCTCGCACAGCCCTTCGTTGCCGACGCCCGAGATCTCGGCGGGCGATCCGCCGAGCGCGGCGCGCAGTTTGTCCATCGCCTCGCCGGTCGCCATCGCCACCGCGCGCGGCCGGAACTCGAGGATCTGCTTCACCATCGCGGCGACGTTCGTCGCCGCCGCGATCGCGACGACCTCGATACGATCGGGATGCGTGCGCGCAACTTCGAGCGCGCTCGCGCCTATGGAGCCAGTCGATCCCAGAATAGCGATGCGTCTCACAGCGGTTCCAAGGGTTCCACAAGTTCCAGGGGTACCAAGGGCATCGTTGTATCGGGGTTCCAAGACGTCCCCGGTTCGAACGCGGAACCGCGGCAGAACGTTGCCGTTGGAACCCTTTGGGACATTTGGAACCTCTGGAACCGTTCCATCAGACGCTGCGAAGGAAAAAGTAGAACACCGGCGCTGCGAAGAGAAGTGCGTCGATTCGATCCAGCACTCCACCATGGCCTGGTATCAGCGTGCCGCTGTCCTTCATGTTAGCGGCGCGCTTCAGCATCGACTCGAACAAGTCGCCGGTGATGCCGGTCGCGACGATTCCCAGGCCGACGCTGGCGTGCCAGTACCAAGGAAACGCCGGCAGCCAATATGATCCGGCGACCGCGAGGAAGATCGGCGCCACGACGGCGCCGCCGATCGCGCCTTCGCGGGTCTTCTTCGGACTGCGTAACGGCGCAAGCGGCGTGCGGCCCAGCGTCCGGCCGGTGTAGTACTGCGCCGTATCGCTGACGGCGACCGTCGCGATCAACAGCAACACTGCTTCGCGCCCCGCAATCGCGTGCACACCGACCAGGCAACCAAGCGGCAGGCCGATGTAAACCGGCGCGAGGATGGCGGCGGCGGTGTCGGCGAGCAGCGGCGGCCCGACGCGCTCCGATCCGAGGACGTTCAGCGCGATCAGCAGCAGCGACGCCGCCAGAATCGACTCGATATCGACCCACTGGAACGGCACCATCGCGCACGCCATCAGCGTGGCCAGCAGTGCCGTCCAGTACGGCACCTTCGCGCCGATCGCATCGACGATGCGTTCGTACTCGTGGAACGCGATCGCCGCGACGATCAACGCGACCATCAACAGCGCGATCGGGCTGAGGAACCAGATCAGGGCGAGCGCGGCGACGCCAAGTGCGACGCCACTGAGGAATCGAGTCATGAGCGGTGTCTAATTGGTGTCAAACAGCGGCCTTAGCGGACACCGGCGGGAACGGGCGGCGTGATGCCGCCGAATCGGCGGTCGCGTTTCTGGTACGCGAGGACGCCTTCGAGCAGGTGCTTGCAGCGGAAGTCGGGCCACAGCGTGTCGGTGACCCAGATCTCCGCGTAGGCGATCTGCCACAACAGGAAATTGCTGACGCGCATCTCGCCGCTCGTCCTGATCAACAGATCCGGATCGGGCTGGCCGCGCGTATAGAGCAGGCTCGAGAACCGATCTTCGTCGAGATCCGCGGGGTTGATGCCTTCTTCAATCGCGCGGCGGGCCGCGTCGACGATCTCGGTGCGGCCGCCATAGTTCAACGCGATGTTGAACAGCATCCCGGTGTTCTTCGCCGTCTTGCGTTCGGCGTCGAGCAGCTCGGTACGGACATCGGGTGAGAGCGCCTCGGAGCGTCCGATCACATTGAAGCGAATGTTATTGCGCAGGAGCGTGTCGAGCTCGAGGCCAAGGTAGCGCTTCAACAGCATCATCAGCGTGCTGACTTCAGCGGCCGGGCGCTTCCAGTTCTCGACCGAGAACGCGTACAGGGTCAGGACTTCGAGGCCGAGGCGCGCCGACGTTTCGACGACATCGCGCACCGAATCCACGCCGGCGCGATGCCCTTCCACGCGCGGCAGGTGGCGTTCGCCCGCCCAGCGGCCGTTGCCGTCCATGATGATGGCGACGTGCCGCGGCAGCCGGTCGAATTCGACGTGGCGCGCCAATTCTTCCTCGGGCCCGGCTTTTGGAATCCACTCCAGTAATTGATCGAGGCTCATGGAGTCGTTTGATGTTACTCCCGGACGGACACAAAGAAAAAGGCCGGCCCCAGGTATCCCCAAGACCGGCCCGATGTTTCGCGAAGTTTAAACTTTAAACTTTAAACTTCAGTTCCTAGTTGCCCGAGCCGGGCCACGCCGGAACTTTGCTGCTCTTCGGAACCGCGCCGAGGCCCTTGTAGACGAACTTCTGCAGGCGCTTGCCGGTGTAGGTTTCCGTCGTGTAGAGGTTGCCCTTCGAGTCCACGGCAATGCTATGTACGCCGAGGAACATGCCGGGCTGGCGGCCGCCATAACCGAAGTTGTAGAGCTCGGTCATCGTCTTGCGATCGAAGATGCGGACGTGTTCGTTCGCGCCGTCGGCCATGTAGAGGAAGCGCTGTTCCGCGTCCTTCGAGAACGCGATGTCCCAGACCGAGCCGTCCGCGCGCGTCTGCGGTTCGATGCGATGCTCCGAGATGAACTTGCCCTGGCTCGTAAACACCTGGACGCGATCGTTGGGGCGGTCGCAGGTGTAAACCATGCCGTCGTTCGACATCTCCGCGCAGTGCAACGGGTTGCGGAACTGGCGCGGCAGCGGCGCGGCCGGATCGTACGGGCCGAGGTTGGCGTCGGTTGGCGGCTCGCCGTAGGCGCCCCAGATGCGCTTGATCTTGCCGCTGTCGAGATCGATTACCGCGACGCGCTTGTTGAGGTAGCCGTCAGAGACGTAACCCTCGTTCGCCTTCGGCTCGATGAAGATCTTCGCGACGCGGCCGAAGTTCTCCATGTCGAGGCTGTTCGACTGGTAGACCGGCTTGTCAGTCGGCGAGTCCTGCGTCTTGCGGGCGCCCGGCTTGCCGTACTGCGCCACGAACTTGCCGTCGCGCGTGAACTTCAGGATGTGGGAGTCGGGCGCGCCGTTGCCGCCGATCCAGACGAAGCCTTTGTGATCGACCACGATGCCGTGGTTGCTCTCAGGCCATTGATACGGCGCGCCCGCGACCGGGCCGCCCCATCCGCCGACGTTGTTGCCGGCGGCGTCAAACTCCATCACCGGCGGCGCCGGGTTGCAGCACTCGCTGACCGGAGGCGCGCCTTCCTTGGTCACCGAGATCTCGGTGCGATCAAGGTTTCCCGGGTCGTTGCCGCGGTGGATAATCCAGACGTGATCGTCCGACGAGATTCCGAGTCCGATGGTCTGTCCGAAGACATAGTTCTTCGGCATCGGTTTCGGCCAGAACGGATCGACTTCGAAGCGCGGAACCTGCTTCGCCTGCGCCTCGGCCTTGTCCAACATGCCCTGAACGACGCCGAGCGCCGCTAGAATCGCGACCAGTGCCGCGCCTGTAAATAACTTGCGATTAGTCGTCACGCGCTTCATCTTGGGTCCCCCTCGCACGGCCGGAGGCTGTGCAAAACAAAACTGCCGCTCGCGAGGCAAGGCCTCGAGCCGTTTTGCGTCGGCCAGTATACTTGGGACCACTAGCCGTGTCGAGTTTCGTAATCTCCAGCACGTTATTGAGCCGATTGATCGTGGTGGCGGTCCTGCTCGTGGCCCTGGCCCCCCGGACCAGCGCGCATGAGGTCCCCAACGAGGTCACCGTCTTCGGATTCGTCCATCCGGAAGGCCAGACCCTTCGTCTGCTGATCCGCGCGCCACTCAAGTCGATGCGCGACGTCGACGTGCCGACGGTCGACGGGGAATTCCTCGATTTTTCGAAGATGGAAGCCGCCGAGCGGCATGCGGCGCAGGTCTGGATTCGCGATTTCGTCGAGGTCTACGAAAATGGCCAGCAGTTGACGGTGCCGGCAATTGCCGCCACGCGCACGTCGCTGCCGTCGGATCGATCGTTCGAAAGCTACGAGGCCGCGCTCGCCAACCTCACGACCGGCGCCCGCCTCGATCAGAGTACCGAGATTGTCTGGGACCAGGGAATGCTCGACGTGATGTTCGAGTACCCGATCACGTCCGATCAGTCCGACTTCGCGATTCGTCCAGGGCTCACGCGGCTCGGCCTGCAGGTGAATATCGTGTTGCGCTTCCTGCAACCGGGACAACCGGAGCGCGCCTTCGACCTGCACGCCGACACCGGGATCGTCCACCTCGATCCGAGTTGGTACCAGGCGTTCTACCTGTTCGCGCGCGAAGGCTTTTTCCATATCCTCGACGGCACGGATCACCTGCTGTTCCTGCTGTGCCTGGTGATTCCGTTCCGCAAGCTGCGCCCCCTGGTCGTCGTGATCACGTCGTTTACGGTGGCGCATTCGGTGACGCTGATTGCGTCCGCCTACGGTATGGCGCCGAACAGCTTGTGGTTCCCGCCGCTGATCGAGACGCTGATCGCCATTTCCATCGTCTACATGGCGTTCGAGAACATCGTCGGCGCGCGGCTGCAGCGCCGCTGGATCGTGACGTTCGCCTTCGGATTGATTCACGGCTTCGGGTTTTCGTTCCTGCTGCGCGAGCGCCTGCAGTTTGCGGGCGAGCACCTGGTGACGTCGCTGCTCGCGTTCAACGTCGGCGTGGAGATCGGCCAGCTCGCGGTGCTGCTGGTGGCGATTCCCGCCCTGGTCCTGTTGTTCCGCTACGTCGTCGCCGAGCGGATCGGAACCATCCTGCTGTCCGCGCTGGTCGCGCACACCGCGTGGCACTGGGCGCTCGATCGCGGCACCGCATTCTGGGCGCATCCGTTCCCGCAGCTCTCGCTGCAGGACCTCGCCGCCGCGATTCGCCTGCTGATGGTGATCGTCGCAGCCGCGGGCCTGGTTTGGCTGGTGTCTCTCTGGATGGGTTCAGCACAACAGTTCAGGACGAAGGTTCATGGCGACGGTTCAGAACGGCCGTGATGAACCTTAGTACTGAACCTTCCACAACATCAGTCCGTGCGGCGGCGCGGTATGACCGGCCCGGCGCCGATCGCGCGACGCAATGATCGCCGCCATGTCTTCAACCTCGAGCTGGCCGCGGCCGATGTCGGCAAGCGTGCCGACGATGGTCCGCACCATGTGACGCAGGAAACCGGTCCCGGTTATCTCGAAGCGAAACAACCGACCGCCGCCATCCGGCGCGCCGGCGAGCGGCGACAGCTCGATCGGCTGATCAGTGTGGAGATTCATCTCCCTCATTTCGGCGGCCAGCATTCGCCTCACCGTTGTCTTGACGTCGCTGCCGCGGCCCTGGAACGCGATGAAGTCGTGCTCGCCCGGTAACGCCGTCGTCGCACGGACCATGCGATCGAGATCGAGCGGCTGCGCCACGTGCCAGACCACGTGACGGAAGAACGGGCTTGGAATAGCGCCGTTCCAGATCGCGTAGCGATAGGTTTTTGATTTCGCGAAGATGCGCGCGTCCCAGCGGTCGGGCATCTCCTCGATCGCGCGGATGCGAATGGCGCCGCCCTTCAACCGGGCGTTGAGCGCGCGCTGCATCTCATCGCACGGGATCGGATGATCGAAGGTGATGCTCGCGACCTGCGCCGCGGCGTGGACACCGGAATCGGTCCGCCCGGCGGCATTGAGCGGATGGTGCGCACCGACGATGGTCGCGATTTCCTCTTCGAGGACCTGCTGGATACCGAGCCCGTTGGTCTGGCGCTGCCACCCCGCGTAGTTAGTCCCGTCGTACGCGATGGTGAGCTTTAAAGTCCGAGGCATTGCCGATCGTCAATCGATCGATTGACGACTGTTGAGCGATTGACGAATTTGACAATCGCCATTCACAAGACAGTCACCAGATCGCCGATCGGCCATGCCGTCATTTCACGCGCGAGCCGGGCTTCGTAACCGGAATTGCCTGCTTGCAGAGCGGACATTCATCTTCCTTGTAGGCCTTCACATCCATCGGCAACAGCGCGTGGAATGGAACGTCCAGCCCCTGCTTGCCGCCGCTGCGATCGACGATCGCACAGGCCCCCGCCACCACCGCGCCCGCGGCCCGCGCCACGTCCATCGTCTCTCGCGTCGAGCCGCCGGTCGTGACGACGTCTTCGACGACGAGAACGCGTTCACCGGGGTCGAGCGCGAACCCGCGCCGCAGCGTCAGCGTGCCGTCCTGGCGCTCCGCGAAGATCGCGCGGACGCCGAGTGCGCGGCCGACTTCCTGGCCGATCACGATCCCGCCGAGCGCCGGCGACAGCACCGTCTGGGCGCCAAGCGAACGGACCATCGCGCCAAGCGCGGCGCCCAGCGTCTCGGCCTCGCGCGGATGCTGGAGCACGAGCGCGCACTGCAAATAGCCGGGGCTGTGCAGTCCCGACGACAAACGGAAGTGCCCTTCGAGAAGAGCGCCAGAATGTCTAAAAATTGTCAAAACTTCAGCTTCAGTCATCGAATCGCTAGTATATCGGGCCGATCAACGCCTGCGGAGCCCGACCAGCGCGTTGAGGGCCGCCGGTTGAGAACGCGGTGCGGCGAACCGCGACGGGCCGCATCGCGTCTATCATGGAGGGCTGATGTCTCGGCTCGCGGCACCGCTTTTGCTGTTGCCCCGATCACAGACTCGAAAATTCCTTCGATTGGAGTGGCAGTGTGATGCGTTTTGATAAGCGTTTTTGCGCCCGGACCGCGGTCCGAGCCGGCATGTTGGCGGCGTCTGTGTCCGTTTTCGGACTATCCCCTGTTCACGCGCAGACAACGCCCGGCATAACTCCGGCCGCGCAGCCTGGCGCCGTCGTCCGCCCAATGAGCATCGATGAAGCCGTGGCCACCTCACTCGAGCAGAACCTGGATCTGCAGGTCCAGCGCATCAATCCGGAGTTGCAGGACCTCACCACGGCGCAGTTCAAGGCGTCGTATACACCCAATTTCGTCTCGACGCTGAGCTCCGCCGATGCGACGCAACCGTCGACCAGCTTCCTGTCTGGCAGCGCGACCGGCATCACGAGCGGGCGAAGCGTCTTTAACTTCGGCGTTGCGTCGCAGGCACCGTGGCGCGGCGGCAGCTACGACGTCCGCTGGAACAACGCGCGCAACACCACCAACAACGCATTCTCCACGTTCAACCCGCAGCTCAATTCGTCACTGAGCGCCACCTTCACACAGCCGCTATTGCGGAACTTCAAGATCGACGGCACGCGCCAGCAGCTGCTGGTCAGCCAGAAGAACCGGGAGATCTCGGACGTTCAGCTGCAACAGTCAATCTCGCTGACCACGCGCAGCGTGCGCAATGCCTATTACGACCTGATGTACGCAATCGGCAACCTCAACGTCCAGCGCCAGTCGCTCGGCCTTGCCCAGCAGTCGCTCAAGGACAACCGCGCGCGCGTCGAGATTGGCACGATGGCGCCGCTCGATATCGTGCAGGCGGAAGCGGAGGTCGCCACGCGTGAAGAAGCGTTGATCGTTGCCGAAGCCGCGATCGAGCGCCAGCAGGACACGCTGCGCGCGCTGGTCTACAACCCATCGTCGCCGGACTTCTGGTCGGCGCGCATCGAGCCGACCGAACCGGTAACGTTTGCGCCGGCGCAGGTCGATACCGACGCGGCGATCAAGGCGGCGCTGACGCAGCGCAGCGACATCGTCAATGCGCGCAAGAACCTGGAGATTAACGACGTCAACATTCGCTACTTCCGCAACCAGTCGTTGCCGGATGTCACCGCCAACGTCAATTACAACGCGCAGTCGATCGCCGGCACGCAGGTGACGCGCGCGCGGGATCCCCAGACCGGCCTGCCAACCGGCGCAATCGTGTCGTCGAGCAGCGTCGGCTTATTCAGCGGTCTCGGATCGACGTTCACCGGCGACTTCCCGGGATGGAGCGTCCAGCTCGACCTGTCGTACCCGATTGGCACTTCGCCACAGGAGGCGCAACTTGCGCGAGCGCGGCTGCAGCAGACGCAGGCGGAGCGTCAGCTCGCCAGCCTCGAGCTGGCGGTCACAACCCAGGTGCGTGACGCGGCGCGCAACGTGTTGACCAACGCCAAGCGCGTCGATGCCACGCGGTCGTCGCGCGTGCTCGCCGAGCGCCGTCTCGAGGCCGAGGAAAAGAAGTACCAGGCGGGCATGACGCAGAACTTCTTCGTGCTGCAGGCGCAGCGCGATTTGAACGTCGCCCGCAACAACGAGCTGCTCGCGCTGGTCGAGTATGCGAAGTCGGTGGTGAACTACTCCGCCGTCCAGCAGGCGCCGCTGTTCGGGCAATAGGAATCTTAGGCACCCTCAGGCACCGTACGCACCAAAGGCACGCTAGACTGGTGGCCGTGCCGGTTACGGCCACCATCATCACCTTCAACGAGGCGGCCAATATCCAGGCCGCTCTCGAATCGCTCTCCTGGGCCGACGAGATCATCGTCGTCGACAGCGAGAGCACCGACGATACGGTTGCGATTGCGCGCAACTACACCGATCACGTGATCGTCCGGCCGTGGCCCGGCTATATCGCACAAAAGAACTTTGCCGCCGCGCAGGCGCGCCACGAGTGGATATTTTCGCTTGATGCGGACGAGCGCGTCACGCCGGAGCTGGCACGCGAAATCAAGTCCGTGCTTGCACATGCCCGGGACACCGCCGGCTACCGGGTGCCACGCATCACGTTTCACCTTGGCCGCTGGATGCGGTCGACCGACTGGTATCCCGACTACCAGTTGCGTCTCTACGATCGGCGTCGGGCCCGCTGGGCGGGGCGCTATGTGCATGAATCCGTGAAGGCCGACGGCCCGGTGCAGGGCCTGCGCGGGGAGCTTCAGCATTTCGCGTATCGCGACCTCGCGCACCACTTCCAGACGATCGATCGATACACGACGCTGGCGGCGCGCCAGATGTTCGAGGACGGCCGGCGCGCGGGATTTTTTGATCTGATGGTGCATCCGCCGGCGGCGTTCTTCCGCAACTACGTGCTGCGCGGCGGCTTCAAGGACGGCGTGCCCGGTTTGATCGTCTCGGCGATGAATGCTCGATATGTCGGGCTGAAATTTGCGAAACTCTGGGAGCTGTGTTCGCCCTCCACATCGACACCGCGCGCACCTGGCGCGGGGGACAGCAACAGGTCCTCTTAACGGTTCTCGGCATGCGGGCCCGCGGGCACCGCGCAGCACTGGTCGCCCATCGCGAGGGCGAGCTGCTGCGGCGCGCCTCGGAGGGGCCCGACCTGGTGCCGCTGGCGCCGGTCAATGAGGTCGATCTCGCGGCGGCGTGGAAGCTGTCGAAGATCATCCGCGAGTGGGCGCCGGCAATCGTACACGCGCACGATCCCCACGCCGTATCCATGGCGGCGCTCGCGCTGTCGTTCGGCGCGCCGTCACCGCGCCCGAAGCTAATCGCCTCGCGCCGCGTCGACTTCCACCTGCAATCGCACACCTTTTCGCAGTGGAAGTACCGGCAAATGGACGGCTTCATCGCGGCCTCCGCTGCGATCAAGGCGATCCTCGTGCAGGACGGCATTCCGGCGGGCCGCATCGACGTGGTGCATGACGGCATCGACGTTGAAAAGATCGCGAATCGCCCCGCCACGGATGTGCACGCCGAATATTGGCTGCCGCACGGCGTGCCGGTGATGGTGAATGTGGGCGCGCTGGTCGCGCACAAGGGGCAAAAGCACCTGATCGACGCCATGCCGCTGGTGCTGCGCGAAGTCCCGGACGCGCACCTAATCATCTTCGGCGAAGGCGACTTGCGCCTGCCGCTGGAGAAGCAGATCAAACAGCTGAATCTCACCAAGCGGGTGTTGCTGCCCGGCTTCCGAGAGGACGTGCTGTCGCTGGTGAAGACCGCAGATCTGTTCGTGATGAGCTCGATCACCGAGGGACTCGGCTCGGCGGTCCTCGACGCGATGGCGATGGGCCAGGCCGTGGTCGGCACCACCGCGGGGGGTATTCCGGAGGCGGTGATTCCGTATGAAACGGGGTTACTGGTCGCGCCGGCGGATTCAAAGGACCTCGCCGGCGCCATCGTGACGCTGATGAAGGATCCGGCGTTGCGCAAGTCATACGGCGAAGCCGGACGTACGCGCGTCGCCGAAAATTTTGGCGTCGATCGACTGGTCGACGGCACTCTCGCCGTCTACGAGCGCCTCAGCAGCAAGTAGGGTGCCTGTCCCCCATTTTCTCCCTGCCACAGGGATGATTGGGGACAGAGTAGTGTGCAAGAACTTCAACATCTGAAGGCGGGACCGCCGGCTATAACTGCGCTCAGACGCTCGGCGACAAGGTTGGATCAGCCATTTTGTGAGATACCAACTTCGGTCCGCGGTTTGTATTG
>Ga0136611_10002600_pt1 | contig 12574 bp, 13 predicted proteins | sample AntDrymUQ2232306_2_FD_106645 | JGI IMG/M metagenome (GOLD analysis project Ga0136611, IMG submission 106645) | Polar desert sand microbial communities from Dry Valleys, Antarctica - metaG UQ223 (23.06) | ecosystem: Environmental > Terrestrial > Soil > Desert | place: Antarctica: Dry Valley... | reverse complement strand
TCGGCGCGCGCCGATGCCGAGCGGGCCACGATCGCGAAAGGCCAGTTCCTGGCCACGATGAGCCACGAGATTCGCACGCCACTGAATGGCGTGATCGGCCTGAGCGAGCTACTGTTGACGCAGGAGCTGCCCGCAAAATCGCGAGAGTACGCCGAGATGATCGGCCGATCGGGCGAAGCGTTGCTGGGCATCATCAACGATATCCTCGATCTCTCGAAGTTCGAAGCCGGCAAGCTTGAGCTGGAAGCGAGGTCGTTCGACGCGCGCACGGTCGTCGGGGATGCGGCCGGTCTGCTTGCAATCCAGGCGAGGCGCAAGGGCCTGTACCTCGAGCACGAGATCGCGCCGGACGTACCAGACAGCCTCATCGGCGATCCGAGCCGCCTGCGACAGATCCTCTTCAATCTCGTCGGCAACGCCGTCAAATTCACCGAGGCGGGTGGAGTCGCCGTCCGAGTCGCGCGCGAGGCCGACGACGCGAGGGGCGCCGTCCTCCGCTTCGACGTCATCGACACCGGTATCGGGATCGACGCCGCGGTCCAGCCCCGCCTTTTCGAGCCCTTCGTCCAGGCGGACGGATCCACCGCGAGGACCCACGGCGGGACGGGGCTCGGGCTGGCGATCTGCAAGCGCCTGGTGGAGCACATGGGCGGTCGCCTCGGCGTCCGGAGCGAGCCCGGACGGGGCAGTACCTTCTCGTTCACCGCGAGCTTCGGCCTGGCCGTGGAGCACGCGACACCGCTCGACCATGCCAAGGATGAGGCCCTCGTGTCCGCCGCGCGTCCGCCGGTCGGCGCCGCGCCCATCCTTGTCGCGGACGACTCCGGCATGAACCGTATCGTGGTGCTGGCCCAGCTCGAAACTCTCGGCTACCGGGCCGACGTGGTTGCCAGCGGCCGTGAGGCCATCGAGGCATTGGCGGTGAAGTCCTATGCGGCCGTGCTGATGGATTGCCACATGCCGGGGATGGACGGCTTCGTGGCCACGGCGCACGTCCGCCGCGGCGAGCCGGACGGGCAGCGAGTGCCAATCATCGCGATGACGGCCGACGTCCTGCCCGAGACGCGAACCGCGTGCGCCACGGCGGGCATGGACGACTTCCTGGCCAAACCATTGCGGATCGAAGAGCTCGGCGCGATGCTGCGTCGATGGCTGCCTCTCGAAGATCCGACCCTCGCCCTCGCGCGCTCCTAAAGCTGAGCCGAGCGAAGTTCGCCGCTGGCCGGCCGGCCAGCGAGCTCTAGTCAATTCCGCCAACTCCCCGTCCCGCTCGAAGGGACGAATGCTGCCCGCGCGGACGGGACATGCCACGTGCGACGTCGCGGAGCGGCCGCCCGACTGGACGGGTGACGCGGCGACGGGCATCATGGGGGAGGTGGTCGTCCGGTCGTTCGACAGGCTCATCGTCCTTTGACGAGCGCGCGACGTTTCGTTGGATCGATGTGCGTCGCGGCAGCAGCGGCCCAACGGAGGAACGGAGCCATGGAGTTCGGCGTCTTCCACGAGTTCCCGCGCCGGCCGGAGCAGAGCGACGCGGACGCCTTCGCTGAGGGCCTCGAGCTCGTGGACGCGGCTGAGCACCTGGGCCTCGACGTGCTGTGGCTGGCCGAGCTCCACCTTTCGCCGCGCTCCGTCCTGGCCGCGCCGCTCACCATCGCCGCCGCCATCGCCGCCCGCACGACGCGGCTCAAGATCGGCACGGCCGTCCAGGTGCTGCCACTTGTCAACCCGTTGCGCCTCGCTGAGGAAGCGGCCACGGTCGATCAGATCAGTCGGGGTCGGCTGATCTTCGGGGTGGGGCGCAGCGGGTTCGCGCGGACGTACCAGGCCTACGGCATCCCCTACGCCGAGAGCCGCGACCGCTTCGCCGAGGCGCTGACGATTATCGTCAAGGCCTGGACCGAGTCGTCGTTCTCGTATCGGGGCACGTACCACAGCGTCGCGGACGTCAGCATCACCCCGCGGCCATACCAGCAGCCGCACCCACCGATTCGCGTCGCGGCCACCACGCCGCCCACGTTCCCCCAGCTCGGGGCGCAAGGCCACCCGGTCTTCGGTGCGGTCCGGCAGGGCACGTTCTCCGAGCTGGCGCCCGACCTGGACGCCTACCGTGCCGCGTACAGCGCGGCGGGGCACGCCGGCCGGGGGGAGATCTACCTGCGCGTGCCGATCTACGTCGCGGACACGGCCGAGCGGGCGTTGTCGGAGCCCGAGCCGAGCATGACGCAGTTCTACCGCGCGATGGCGGCCCAGCTGGTCGAGTCAGCGAAGGAGCCGGGCGCGCGGCCGGAAGACCGCCGCCGCGAGCGCGGCGAGGCGCTCGCGCGGCTCACGTTCGACCAGATGGGCCGCGAGAAGGTCGTGGTCGGGACGCCCGAGATGGTCGCCGACCGCCTGGCGGAGTTGCGCGATGAGCTGGGCTTGAGCGGCATCCTGGCCGAGCTGAACTGCGGCGGCCAGATCCCCCACGCGCGGGTCATGCGCTCGCTGGAGCTGCTCTGCACCGAGGTCATGCCCCGCTTCAAGAATACTACGGAGCTTGCCAGAGAATCGGACCCCCTGCGTGACCACCACGAACGGCCGGGTCGTTCCTGACGGCTCTCGTATCGTCTCGAATCAAGATTCCGACCTCATTTACGCCGGTCGGACCTGGCAAGGCAGAGTACAGCAACTCAATTCTTCGCGATTCAGGTGGCGGGCCGCCGATCCAGATCCCCGACGTGCCATTCATGACATCGCTGCCAATCTGAATCACTGGTTTGTCTGTGAGATCGACGACTTCGATGCCTCGGACACGAATGTGGTCGAACTGCTGGCGGCTCTGGTTCGCACTCACTTGCGAAGATTGAAAGACCAAGAGCGTTGCCAATGTCGTGAGCGCCGAGGCTACCGACGACAAGACTACGGTCTTCAGCATGTAAGTGCCTCCTCGAATTGCTGCTCGGACTCGTGAAGCGAGATCATGGTAAGCCTAATGCATCGTGAGGCCGCCGTCCACGAAGAAGTGTCCGCCGGTCGCGAACCGCGACTCGTCCGACGCGAGGAATACGGCGATCCCGACCAGATCGTCCGGGCGGCCGAGGCGCCCGATCGGCGTGGCATCCACCAGCGCACCGCGCACGGCAGCGTCCCGAAAGAGCGACTCGGTCAGCGGTGTCTCGGTCGCGCCCGGCACGATCGCGTTGCAGCGGATGCCGTCGCGCGCGTAGTCGGCCGCGATGACCCGCGTGAGCGTGACTAGGCCGCCCTTGCTGCTGGCGTAGGCCGTGTACCCCGCCCCGAGCTGCCCGAACGCGGTCGGCGAGGCGACGTTGACGATGACGCCGCCGTTGCCTGCGCGGAGCATCTCGGCCAGCGCGTACTTGGCGCAGAGGAACGGCGCGCGATAGTTAGCCGCGATCGTCTCATCCCAGACGTCCTCGGGCACCTCGTGGCAGCGGCCATCGCGGCCGTGGAGCTGGACGGCGGCATTATTGACGAGGATGTCGAGCCGGCCGAAGTGCTCGACGGCGGCCCCGACCATCGCCCGCACGTCGTCGCTCGCGGTCACGTCAGCAACCTGCGCCCGAATGCTCGCGGGCGCCTCGGCCGCCACCGCTTCGCCGGCCGGCCGGTCCCGATCGGCGACGAGCACGCGCGCGCCCTCGCGGGCATACCCGAGCGCGATGGCCCGCCCGATCCCCGAGCCGCCGCCCGTGACGATGGCCACTTTGCCGTCGAGTCGCCCCATGCTGCCCTCCCGTGCCCGCCGCGCGCCGGCGCTACTCCACCGAGATGCGTCCCCCGAGCCGCGTGATCTTGTCCGGGATAGCCGAGTAGCCGCGCTCGACGTACTGGGCGCCCGAGATCGTCGAGGTGCCGCTCGCGACGAGGGCCGCGATGACGTAGGAGAAGCCCGCGCGCAGATCGGGGATGTCCATCGCCGTGCCGCGCAGCGGCGTCGGCCCCTGCACGAGGCACGAATGCGGGTGATCCCCATAGCGGAAGCGGCACGGCTTCCCGCCCAGGCAGGCGTTGTAGATCTCGATCGTCGCGCCCATGTCGCGCAGCACGTTGGTGTAGCCGAAGCGGCGCTCGTAGACCGTCTCGTGGACCACCGAGAGGCCGTTCGCGCGGGTGAGCAGCACCACGAACGGCTGCTGCCAGTCGGTCGCGAAGCCCGGGTGTACGTCCGTCTCGAGTGAGATGGACCGAAGCTCGCCGCCCCGCCCTCCGCCCCGGAAGAAGCGGATGCCGTCTGGGCGCACCTCGAACTCGCCGCCGACGCGTCGCAGCGCGTTCAGGAACGCCACGATCGTGCTTTGCTCGGCGCCCTCGATGAAGATGTCGCCGTCGGTGGCGACGGCCGCCGCCGCGAACGACGCCACCTCGATCCGGTCGGCCAGCATGCGGTGGTCGGCCCCGTGCAGCCGCGACACGCCCTCGACCACGATGGTGCGGTCTACCTCGACGGCGATCAAGGCGCCCATCTTCTGGAGCAGCAGGATCGTATCGACGATCTCCGGCTCGACGGCCGCGTTCTGAATGACGGTCGTGCCCTCGGCGAGCACCGACGACATCAACACGCTCTCGGTGGCCCCGACGCTCGGGTACGGCAGCTCGATCAGCATGCCCTTGAGCCGCGTGCCCACGGCGCTGAGCTGCCCGTTCGAGTCGATCTCGACGGTGGCGCCCAGGCGGCGCAGGGCCTCCATGTGGAAATCGATCGGGCGGGCGCCGATCTCGTCGCCGCCGAGCAGCGGCACCGAGGCACGGCCGTGCCGATGCAGGAGCGGCCCGAGCAGGAGCACCGGGATGCGGTTCAGGCCGGAGAACGCCACCGGCACGTCGTCGCGCTCGATGGTAGCCGCCAGGATGTGGAGCGTGCCGGGCTCGCCCCATTCGATCCGCGCGCCGAGGGCGCGGCAGATGTCGATGGTGATCGCGACGTCACCGATGCTCGGGACGTTGCGGAGGATGACATCCTCGTCGGTGAGCAGGCTGGCGACGATCTGCTTCGTCGCGGCGTTCTTCGCGCCGCTGGCGCGAATGTCGCCGCGCAGCGGGGTGCCGCCCTCGATTCGGTAGCTCGGCATAGCCCTCGGCATGGCTCCCACGCGCGCCGCCGCTGGTACGGCGGCGAGGTGGTGCGGTGTGATGTTCGCGACAAGTCCCGCCAGATGGTAGCACTCGATCCCAGGGAAAGACGCCGTTTGGTCCGCTACTCGTCCCGCGAAGCGCACATTGGCGCGCCTTCGGTAGTGCCCACGACGCATGCAGTCGGTGCTGGCACACATTCTGCGATTCCGTCCAATTGCTACGACGCGGGAGGCGGCGCAATGATCGAGCAGGTTGTCCGAGCACTCAAGACCATCGCGCCGTGGCAACACGCGGACACGTCGCACTACGGCACCCGAGCTTCCGAGCACCTTCACACCGACGCCACGGCTCGCGCGGACCGAGTCCGGCTGCATCTGGGCCGTGGCCGCCGCGCGCGCGACGCGGGGCTGTACCGCGACGGCACGTCCGAGGCCCGACGCGCTCTGCACGAAGATCCGACGAGCGCCTGGGCCCATGCACTCCTCGGCCAATGCCTGGCGCGGGCGGAATACCCCGATCTCGTCGGCGCCCGCCGAGCACTGGATTGGGCGTGCGCGCTGGATCGCACCAATGGGTACTTTGTGCGCTCGCTGCTTGAAGTACTGGACGCACAGGGCGACACAGAGGAGCGCAAGCGGGTTCTCGCGACGGCGTGGTGGGCAGGTGCTCCGGTCGAACGCTGGATGAATCCCGACGCGCGGCGCCACGTAGGCGGGGCTCGGGGTCATGGGGCGACTCGGCAGCACGAACCCGCCAGTGCCTCCTCAAGTCGCGGGAGCGGCCGTGTTGAAGTGATGATGGCCTGAGCGTGGCTCTGAAGACGTGCCTCATCATCAACCCGGCCGCCGGCAAGAAGGCCGGCCTGACTACGAATGCGCTCGGCGTCGATGATGTGAAGGCTCTACTGGAGCGGCATGGGATCGAGGCCGACGTGCTGGAAACCGAGCGCGCCGACCATGGCACCGAATTGGCCCGCCAGGCCGTGCGCGACGGCTACGAGCGCGTCATCGCGGCCGGCGGCGACGGCACGGTGACGGAGGTGGCCGAGGGGCTCGTCGGGAGCGACGCCATCCTGGGAATCCTCCCGCTCGGCAGCGTGATGAACGTGGCGCGCATGCTCGGCATCCCCCGCGACCTGGAGGGCGCGGCGGCCGTGATCGAGCGTGGCGAGGTCGTCAAGATGGACGCCGGCCGGGCCGATGGCGGCGCCAGCTCGCGGTTCTTCCTCGAAGCTGCCGGGATCGGGATCGATGCCGGCGTGTTCGCGTTCACGAATGAGGTCGATCGCGGCAACTGGCGGATGATCGTCCCGCTCCTGCGGTACTTCGTGCGCTACCGTCCTCGCCGCATAGATGTACGGCTCGACGGTAAGATATCTCGGTTCCGCGCGATGATGGTGTCGGTGGCCAACGGACCGTTCATCGGCGCGGCGCTCACGATGGCGCCGGATGCGCAGCTCGACGACGGCTACTTCGACGTCCGGATCTTCACGCGGTTCAGCAAGGTCGAGCTCATTCGCCACTTCATCTCGATCGTCGGCGGGCGGCGCGCCTACAATCCGAAGGTGCTCCTGCGCCGCGCCAAGGTGGTCGAGATATCCTCGAGGCGTCCGCTCATGGCGCACGCCGACTCCCACCCGATCGGCTCCACCCCGGCGCGCTTCGAGCTGATACCGGGGGCTATTCGGGTGACGGTCGGTGGAGACGCCGCCCTCAAGTCCGCTCCCATCGCGTCGGCACCGGCGTCCGAGCCGCCCTCGTCCGAGCCGTTGCCAAACGAAGGCGCGCGTTTCCGGCCGCCCCTCACCACCGCGACCCACTGACCGCGTCGTCCTGGCGTTGCGGCCGTCACGCCGAGCGGGTACCGTGTGGACCACCACACCCGCGACGCACGAGGTCACTTGAGAGATGAACGCGACCGAGTTGGGCTTCATGCCCGCCCTGGACATCGCCGCGCGCATTCGAGCCCGCGAGTTGTCCGTGACCGAGGTCGTCGAAGCGTTCCTCGGCCGAATCGAAGCGCTCGAGCCGAGACTGCATGCGTTCTCCCAGGTGCTGGCGGATGGGGCCAGGGCCGACGCTCTGGCCGCCGCCCGCGCGCTGGCGAGCGGCGCCGACACGGGGCCGTTGCACGGCGTGCCAGTCGGCATCAAGGACCAGATGAATGTGACTGGCGCGAACGTGACGTTCGGCACGCCGCTGCTCGCGGACTACGTCGCGACCGAAGATGCGCCGATCGTCGCCCGACTTCGCGCGGCCGGCGCCATCGTCATCGGCATGACCACGATGCCCGAATTCGGCTGGAACGGCATTTCGTGGAGCCCGGTGTATGGTGCTACGCACAACCCCTGGGATCTCGATCGCACGGCCGGTGGATCGAGCGCCGGCAGCGGCGCGGCGGTCGCGGCCGGCCTGCTGCCGTTTGCGACCGGCTCGGATGGGGCGGGCTCGGTCCGGATGCCCGCGAGCTTCTGCGGGATCGTGGGCCTGAAGCCGACGTATGGCCGCGTCGCGATGTACCCGGTCTCGGTCAGCGAGCTGGTGACCCACTACGGCCCGATGAGCCGAACCGTCCGCGACAGTGCCGCGATGCTGAACGCCATATCCGGGCCTGATCCGCGCGACCCGCACTGCCTGCCGGCGAGCGGCGAGGATTATGTCGCGGCGTGCGATGGCGGAATCGCCGGCCTGCGCATCGCGTACAGCCCCGATCTCGGCTACGCGAAGGTGACTCCGGAAGTCGCGCGGATCGTCGCCGACGCGGTGGCGAGGTTTGCGGAGTTGGGCGCCACGGTCGAGGAGGCCACACCCGGCTTCGAGGATCCGATCTGGGCCGCCGACCAGTACCTCTGGGCCGGGGCCGCCAACCGCGCGTATCCCCGGCTGGCCGAGATGCGCGACAGGATGGACCCGAACTTTGTCGCGGCGGTCGAGATGATGGCCGAGCGGTCGCTGTTCGACTCGGCGAAGGCACGCGGCGTGCGGCTCGCGCTGGCCGACACGATGGGCCGCTTCTTCCAGCGCTACGACCTGCTCGTGACGCCGACGATGGCCGCCACGGCGTTCGGTCAGGTTCGGTCAGCACCGGAGTACGGCCCGACGCTGGCCTGGAGCCCGTTCACCTACCCGTTCAACCTGACCGGTGAGCCGGCGATCACGGTGCCGGCCGGCTGGGCCGGCGACGGGCTGCCGGTCGGCCTACAGATCGTCGGGCCGCGCTTCGCGGAAGGGCGGGTGCTGCGGGCGGCCGCCGCCTTCGAGGAAGCACAGCCCTGGTCAGCACGCCGCCCGGCCATCTCCTGAACGGGCGAGCGGTCCACACATGACGCGTGGCTTCGACGCGCTCCAACCGTTCGTTCGGAATCGCCTGCCGACGCCGCTCTCGCCGCTCTCCCGGCTGTGCGGGCTCATCGGCGATCATCCGTCTAGCTACTCGCGCAGCCCCGGCATCTGGAACGCGGCGTTCCGCGAGCTCGCCCTTGACGCGCTGTACGTCCCGTTCGACGTGGCCGGCGACGACCTGGCCGGCTTCGTCCGTGCCATGCGCGCCGAACCGTGCTGCCTGGGCATGAACGTGACGGTGCCGCACAAGCAGGCCATCGTCCCGTTCCTCGATGAGCTGCACCCGAGCGCCGAGCGCCTGGGTGCCGTCAACACGATGGTGCGGCACGAGGATGGCGCGCTGGTCGGGGCCAACACCGACGGGGACGGCGCGATCGCCAGCCTGACACGCGCGTGGCCCGGCCAGCCCGAGCCGTTCATCCCGACGCTGGAGCGCGCGAGCGTGCTGATGATCGGCGCCGGCGGGGCCGGCGCGGCGGTGGCGTTCGCCCTGGCCGAGGCGATCGGCTCGCGCGGGCGGCTGTTCGTCGCCAATCGGACCGCCGAATCGGCGCTCGCGCTCGGCGAGGCGGTCGCCGCGCGCTTCGGCAACGCCCGGGGCCTCGACGAGGCCGACGCGGAGCTGCTGGCGCCGGGCATCGACCTCGTGGTGAATGCCTCGACGCGCGGCCAGTCCGGGCCGCACCCGGCCGGGCCAGCCCGGGTCACGTATCTGGAACCGTACTCCGCGCTCGCGCCGGCCGCGCCGCCGAGCGTGCCGCTCGACCCGGACGAGTCGGAGGAGGGGCGCCGTCGCGCGTGGCTGGCGACGGCGCTGCCGGGCATCCTCGAGAACCACGCCGCGTCGCTGCGGTTCGCCACGCGCGTCGGCCCAGAGACGGCGTTCTTCGATCTGGTCTACTCGCCGCCGGAGACGATGACCCTGCGGCACGCCCGCTGGTCGGCCCGCCCGATCCTCAACGGCCAGGGGATGATCGTCTTCCAGGCCGCCGCCGCGTTCCTCGACCACGTCGTCCGCCCGCTCCTCGACGGACGCGCCGACGATCCCGATCTGCGCCAGCTCGTCATCGACACGATGGCAAACAACTGGTGAAGACGACGCGCTATTTCGAGGAGCAAGTCCTGCGAAAGCGCCCGTATCTCCGACGCGAATGGTGCGAGCGCGTGCTGGCTCGGCCGATCGCCCGTCATGTGCAGCCAGATGGCCGCATCCGCTTCTGGGGCGCAATCCCTGAGCTGGGTGGCCGAGTGCTCCGCGTCGTGACGCTTGCGGATGGCGAAACGGTCCATAATGCTTTTCCAGATCGCGGCTTCGCGCCGCCGACATCGGGGACCACATGAAGCTGCACTACTACCCTGAGACAGATTCGCTGTACATCGAGCTGAATGCGACGCCGGGCGCCGACTCGCAGGAGATCGCGGACGGCGTGGTGCTGGATACCGATGTCGATGGCCGACCCGTGGGCATCGATATCGACGTGGCCTCGGAGCGCATCGACCTTCGCACGCTCGAGTTGATCGCCCTGCCGACGACATCGACTAGACTGGCGGGATGACAATGGCCGATCAGCCACAGTTTGTCGATCTCTCGGCGCAGATGGCGACGCCATCGACCTTGCTGGCGCCCGACGAGCCCGACGCGGTCGCCGCCCTGGATGCCGCGTTGCGCACTGGCGACGACGCGAGCGAGGCGCGCTTTGTGGCCCTCCGCGAGGTTGCGCGGCGTTGGCCCGCATCGGTCGCCGCCTGGGCCGGCCTCGCGGACGTTGCCCTCGCACGAGACAGCGACGTCGAGGCGTACGCTTTCGCGCGGACGGCGTACCATCGCGGGCTGGACCGCCTCCGCGCCGGCGGCTGGCGCGGCACGGGGTTCGTGCCGTGGTCGCACGAGCCGAATCGCGGCGTCCTTCGGGCGCTCCACGCCATGCTGCGGGCCTCGGAGCGCCTTGGCGACAAGCCGGAGGTAGCGCGGCTGCGGACGTTTCTCCTCGACTCGGAGCCGAGCGACCCGTTCGGCGTGCGTGGCGTGGGCGGCGCGTAGCCCCTCGGACCGCCTGCTACGGTTGGTCGATAGGGTCCCCTTCGAGTTGGCCGTACCGCCCGCACACCCTACCGAGCGTGCGTGACGGCGTCCGACCGATGCTCGACGGGCACGGCGGCCGTCCCTACACCCTCCGGTAGGAGGCGCTCGGCGCGTAGGAATCCGGCGATCGATTCGGCGGCCAGGGCGTGGCCGGCAGCCGTCCAGTGCTGGTCGCGGGCGAAATAAAACTGGGGAGCGCCGCGCGCCGCCGCCGCCTTCTTGAACCCGGGCAGCAAATCGAGCATCGGCATGGATGCACGTTCGGCGATGCCGCGCAGCATCGCATTCGGGTGCTCCGCGTCCAGCACCCGCTCCCCGTTGTCGATCCGCCCCGCGTGGTCGCGCCATGCCTGCCGGACGACCTGCTCGCGCGTCGGGACGACGATCATCGCCGCCCGACTCCCCTGGTCGCGCGCCGCGCGCCCGACGTATCCGACCAGTGTCTCGGTGATCGTCCAGGCTTCGCGCCAGCGGTCGTCGAGCTTCGGGCGGTACAAGTCAATGTCATGGGTGCGCGTCTCTACCAGCGCATCCAGGTCGCGCAATGCCGCCCAGTGGTCGTCGAGCGAAAGCTTCTGGAGCACGCCAGTCTCGATGACGTTGTAGACGGCGGAGCGGGCGCGGAAGTACGCCGCGATGCGCTCCGTCACCGTGGGCGGCGGCGGCTGGGGCTCCAACAGTTCGATGGTCCCGCCCGCCGTACGCCGATAGTACGGCTTAAGAGCCAGGTCGAGGCGCCCGTCGAGCTCCAGGTCCAGGCTGTTGTTCGCCACGTCATTGCCGACGAAGAAGGCCAGCAGCACGAGATCCGGACGGTACCTCGGCCCCTCGTCGAGCAGGTACAGGTATTCCTGCGCCGTGCCCCACCCGCCGCAGCCGCCGTCGATCAGCTCCACGCGGATCGCTGCGCCCGGCGGGTTCAGCGACTGCTCCAGACGCGCCAGGAATCGCTCGTGCTCCGCGACCTGAACCGCCTCGACGAACGAGTCGCCGACCACGAGTATGCGAAACGTGTTCGGTGCGCGCTCGAACGGGACGGCGGGTCCGCGCTGTCCCTCACCGTTCGTCCGGACCTGAACCGTGAACTCGTCCCGGCGGATCCAGCCATCGTACGATGCCGGATGGTAGTGGCCGTAGCGCGGGTGACGCGACAGGTACGACCCGGTGTCGTAGTTGCCGGGGAAAATTGGCCCGGCCACGCGGAGGGCGGCCTCCAGCACGAGAAGTGGGAGGAGGATGTTCGCCCCGACAAGGGCAGCTCGCGCGGTCGCCAACCTGCTCATGAACGGGCGAGAGTATCGATGGAAGCTCGCCCACGCGGCAAGCTACTGCATCCGCGCATCAGTCAAGTCCAGGCCGGCGGCGATCCACATGCAACGGCCTCCGTCGCCGCCGCGCGCGCTCGTGGCCGCCACGTGGCGAGGGCCGCCCCGACGTCGGGGCGGCCCTCGCGAGCTTGCGTGTGACGCGATCCATTGCGCCTAGCGATCATGCAACCCGCGACTCGCAAGCGGCGATCGGGATGGCTTACTGCATGTGGCCCGGGAAGCAACTCGGGCGGTATATGTTGTACATGCGCTTGCGGGTCTGGTCCGGAGCGGGGGTGTAGCAGGCAGGGATGCCCGCACCCTCCGCGCCGCCGCGTCCGAAGTCATACGCAGGGTCACTCTGGGCGCCGCTGGTGGTGGCGTACGCAGCCGGCGTGGACATGGCGGATGGCAGCAACATCGTAAGGGCAGTTGCGCCAACCGCGATGCCCAAGACAAGCTTCCGCGAGAAACCATGGATACCGAGCGGATTGTTCATGGAACGGTCCTCCCACATGGACTCACTATGGTTGTCGTTGGGTTTCACATTGGCTTGCGAGCCGCCCAACCCATAGTAGCGGTGCGAATGTGACGTTGCAAGTCGGCTGTTAGCATGAGGTTCGCCGCCTGCCGTCGCCTAGTCGTCGTCCTTCTTGATCCGCCGGCCCTTGTTGTCCAGCTCATGGTCCTTGGCGATGGCCTCGTCGTCGTCGGGGACGTTGTCCACGCGCGCCTCGATCGAGTCGTCGCGCGTCGTGTACTCC
>Ga0136611_10002599_pt1 | contig 12576 bp, 11 predicted proteins | sample AntDrymUQ2232306_2_FD_106645 | JGI IMG/M metagenome (GOLD analysis project Ga0136611, IMG submission 106645) | Polar desert sand microbial communities from Dry Valleys, Antarctica - metaG UQ223 (23.06) | ecosystem: Environmental > Terrestrial > Soil > Desert | place: Antarctica: Dry Valley... | reverse complement strand
CCCGTCGCTTCCGCCAGCTAGAGTTGAACCTTGACGAGGGGCAGCCCCACCCGGCTGCCCCTCGTTGTTACCCCCGGCTTCTCGATCGATCTCAGCCAGGTTAAAGAACGGCGCGAAATCGGGCTGCGGCACCACCGCCGCCACGCGGTCGTCCTTGATTTCCACGCTCTGGAACACGAGCTTAGCGAGGGCGTTGCGCTGGTCCGGTGTTGCCGCGCCCCACGCGGCCGGAAGGTCCCGCAGGAGAGCAGCGGTCTCGGCGAGGAGGTGGGCGCGGTCGGTGGTGCCCCGCAGAGTTACTTGCTCGGCCTCCAGTGCCTCCCGGTCGGCGCGGTACGCCTCCCGCGTCAGGTCACCCCACCGGTACAGCTCGGTGATCCGCTCCAGCCTCCCGGCGATCTCCCGTCGGCGGCGCTCGCCGTCGTCGTGGTCGGCGTTCGCCCGGTGGTAGAGGTCCACCACCCGCGCCACCGTCTCCTCCGGCAGTCGGAAGGTCGCAAGGAAGGCGGCGATCTGGTCCTCGATCCCGGCGAGGAACGCCGACCGCTGATCGCACCGCGACGCCTGACTCCCCTGGTAGCAGTAGACGCGCGCCCGTCCGCCCCGGTCAGTATGGAAGTGGAGCCGCCCGTCGCAGGTGGCGCAGACCGCCAGTCCGGAGAGGGCGTAACGGCGGTGACGGCGGTTGACGCGCCCGGCGTTTGTCCGGAGGTTGGCCTGCCGTGCCCGCTGGGCCGCCTCGAACAACCCGTCGTCGAGGACGGGCTCGTGCGCGCCGGCCAGCCAGGCACCCGCGCCGTCCGGCAGTTCCCCCAGGTAGAAGCGATTGACCAGCAGGCGGCGTACCGTATCCTTGGAGAACGGGTTGCGGCCGCGGTTGCCAGTGGTGCGGTGGCCGGCGGCGTTGAGCGCGTCGGCCACCTCGCGGTTGCTCTTGCCCTCGGCGGCGAGGCGGAAGGCCAGCAGCAAACCGGGGTAGGCGTCGGGGTCGGGGACCGGGATGCCGGCGCTGTTCTTCTTGACGCCGAACGGGAGCAATCCGTTGTAGAGACCCTGGGCCTTGCGCTCCCCCTTGCCCTTCTTGACCTCGGTCGAGAGGTTATCGGAGTAGTACTGAGCGAAGGCGGCCAGTGTGGCCAGGATCACCTTGCCGATCGGGGTCGTGAAGTCCATCTGTTCGGAGATGGAGACGAAGCCAACCCCGGCGCGTTCCAGCCGCTCCAGCGTCTCCAGCGTGACCCGAAGGTTGCGGGCGAAGCGGTCGAGCTTGTGGACCACGATCACGTCGAGGAGGCCTGACTCGGCGTCGGCCAGCAACCGCTGGAAGTCCGGGCGCTTCGACAGATCGTCGCCGCGGGCGCTCTTGGCCTCGTCCGTGTAGACCCGCACGACCGGCCAATCGTGGGCCTCGCAGTAGAGGCGTCCGGCCCGGTGCTGCGCGTCCAGCGAGTACCCCTGAACCTGCTCCTCGCTCGACACCCGGCCGTAGAGGCCGGCGCGCAACCCGCCGCCGCTGCCCTGGACTGGTCGCCTCATCATTCCCCGCATTCCTGACCGTCAAGGGTCGCCGGTGTCGCGTCCACCGCTGCTGGACCCGGCCGGATCACGGCCGCGAATTCGTCCACGTCCCCGGCCGCCACCCCCAGCGCCGCCGTCAACCGCCGAATCGTGCGCAGCTTCGGTCGCACCTTGCCGTGCTCGATGTCGAGCACCGTCCGGTTGCTCACCCCCGCTGCCCGGGCCAGGTCCAACGCGCTCAAGAGTCGCTCCAACCGCCACGCGCGCAAGGGCTTCATCGCCACCTCCTTTTCTGCACTCATTATACACTATAAATGAATCCAAAATGATACGTCATAGCGGGGAATCGATATTGAAACTGAGACGAGCGACGTTGCGGACGCGTCGCCAAGCCAAATCGATGCGCTAGATGGCAGCCCAGGAAATGGTGAACGCGAGGGGGTTTCGGTCCGGCATCTCGGGTGCGGTACGAGGTCGCCCCGTCCGGCACCGACACGAGACCCTCCTCCGTCGTCACCCCCCCGCGCTGGAACGGACCCCGACCGCGACCGGCCCGCCGCCCGCGACCAGGGTAGCGGTGGTAGCCGCGTCCGACCTGGAGTTTCGGGTCGTCAACGCCAGCCTGGCCCCCAGCTTCGGCCCCCCGCTCGACCTCGCATCCCTGGACGACGAGCGGTCCTACCTCCTGGTCTCCGTGGCGATCCGCAACACGGGCTCCGCCGAAACCCTCGACTCTGACGACTTCGACGTGCTGGTGGACGGCGTCAGGGTCAACGAGGCCGGCGACGTGGTGGACGCCGCCGCCGAGGGCCTGGGCCTGAAGAGCATGGGCGACATGCTCTGCACCCGTCTCGACGGCGGGGACGCGGAGACGTTCGTCTTCGCCTACAAGGTTGCCCCTGCCGCCGGCTCGTATCTCCTCAGCCTCGACGTTGCCGACGGCCGGACCGTGGACCTGGCCCCCTACCTGGTGCAGCGGGGCGACGTGGCGGCCTTGCGGACGACTGCCACCCCCGTCCCGACAGCGACGCAGACCCTGGCCGCGCGCCCGACGCGCACCCCGCGCCCCCGGCCGTCCGCGACCGCCACGCCGAGTCTGCCCGCCGGCGTCTCGGCCGACGCCGCGTGGGCGGAGGTCGTCTCGGCCACGGACGGCGACACGACCAAGGTCCGGGTCGGCGGCAAGACCGAGACCGTGCGGCTGCTCCTGATTGACACCCCCGAAACCAAGGACCCGAACGACCCCGCAGAGTGCTACGGCGCCGAGACGACGCTGCGGACCAAGGACCTGCTGCTGGCGGGCACGACGGTCTACCTGGAGAAGGACGTTACCGAGCGCGACCGCTACGACCGGCTCCTGCGCTACGTCTGGCTGCCGGGCGAGGACGGGAGGCCGGCGGCGCTGGTCAACGAGCGGCTGGTGCGGGACGGGTACGTGGTCCTGACCACCTTCCCGCCCGACGTGGAGCACCTGGAGCGGATCGAGCGGGCGGCGGACCGCGCCCGCGATGAGCAGGCCGGGCTGTGGGCGGCCTGCGGCGGGGCGGACACGCCGCTGGAGCCGACGCCGGCTCCGCTGCCGACCCAGGCGCCGCTGGCCACGGACTGCCTCGGCTTTGCCACCTTCGAGGAGGCGAACACCTACTACCAGGCGAACCCGGCAGCCCAGCCCGACATCGACCCGAACCTGGACGGCCGGGCCTGCGAGGTCCACTTCGGGATCGACGCCCAGTCGGTGCCCGGCGCGCCCCCGGCGGCCGACTCCGGCGGGACCTACTTCGACAGCGACGGCTGCACCTACACCAACGTGGACGGCGTGCAGGTCTCCTCCCTAGTCGAGGCGCCCGTAGCGCCGCCGGGAGCAACGGCGAAGTGCCGCGACGGGACTTGGAGCTTCAGCCAGAACCGCCAGGGCACCCGCTCCCACCACGGCGGGGTGGAGTACTGGCTATGACGGTTGGTATCGGCTAGCACAGGAGCACACACGATGGGCAGCGCCCCTCCCGAGAACGAGGAGATCACCTTAGCGAACCCGGTGGTGAAGGAGGCACTCATCTTCCTCGCCAACTGGCTGAAAGACGCCTCCAACATGGATGCCCCTGCCTACGAAGGCACCGCGGCCGATGTGTTCTGGGAACTGCGGGATGGGCGCGAACGCTTCGGCGACGAGCCGATTGAAGCGTGGCTCTTGAACTGGGGGCTGGGTGTCGAGAAGGCCCGTCGCATCGCTCTGATCGCCGCAGATATTGCCGCGAAAAGCCACTTCGTGGCTACCAGGGAGGCAAGATGACGAAGGGGATGCTTCCCAAGTTGCGAGCAAATGCCGCGAACAAGCCATCCAGCGGGTGACTCAGCCGCATCCCCATCCGTGACGACGCAGGACGGTCCGCTCGCCCCCACTTCTAGAAGTCGGCGAACCGCCATTAGCCCTCCGCGCCCGTAGCGCGCCCACCTCCGGGCGGCCGATGGGCACTTAGCCCGCCACGTTAACCTGCTGCTCGCCAATGTTGATCTGAACCGCCGGTCCGAGCAGCCGACGAACCTGGGCGAGCGCCTTGACGGCCGCCATGAGGCGGCGCTGAGCGCGGTCGAGGCGGTCCTGGTGGAAGGAGGCGTGCGCCAGGTTGCCCCCGCCGCGGAAGCACCGGGCCACCTCCTCGTCGGCAAACTGAACTGCCAGCCAGTTGACCGTGACGCGCTCCGCCAGCAACCGCTCCAGCGCGGAGGGAACCGGCCCTTCCACCTCGCGACGGAGCGCGGTGAGCCGGCGCTCCAGTGCACGCCGGAACAGCGGGTCATCCCCGGTGGTCGAGGCGACCAAGTCGACCCAGGCCCGTTCCGCCCGCAGGCCTAGGTCGGCCACCACGGCCCATGCCCCCTGTACGCCGTCGAACATCCGGGTGACCTCCGTCAGAGCCCGCTCGTCGCCGCCCGCCGCCGCGCGCACCAGGACTTCTAACGCGGCTTGGTCCAGAACGGTCCCGACCTGAACTGGTTCAACCCCATTCATCGGGTCTTCCTTCCAGCGGCGTCGCCGCCATTCACCTCGGTGGTGCCTGTGGTATCCAGCTCTGGTCAGCGCGGTCACGGTCAACCCGTCGAGTATCCCGTCGAACGCCGCCAATGGGGTGTCGGCGGTTTCGCGGGTGGTTCGTTCGATCGACCGCGCCGCTGACTCGGCAGCCCGTTCTGCCCGTCGGGCGGCGTCGCGGTTGGCGACACGCTCGGCCAGGGTGCCGCGGCCGATATATTCGCGGATCACCCGACCTCTAACCTTGCGGCTGCGGCAGTAGCAATGGCCACCGCGCACGCGAGTCTCCCACCCCATGCCGTTGTGTTACCTCCCTGTGTCTGCCCCTGTCGGACCTGTCTCAGGCGGTTGCCTGTTCTGCTCGATTAGGACGGTTAGTTCAATGCAACCTTTACTTCGATCCGGTTTGGGCTCCGCCCGGAATACGCCACGAATCGGGCGCTAGTGCCTCCTGCGTTATCCAAGCTTGGAGTTCGGTTCCCTCGTCGGCGGGCGTTCTCACGATCGCCAGCAGGTCGGCGAGGAGGTGCTCGGCGGTGATCACGGGACAAGCTCCTCATCGCCAAGCGGGGACGCCGGCACGTCCTCGAGATCCTCGGCGGACTCAAGACGGGGCGGACGCTCCGCCTTCGGGGAATACCGTGGATTCTGAGAACGGCTCCAGCGCGGATTGACCGCGTAATGGTCGGATGCGTTTCGGCCTCGCGGATCGTCCCGCTTCGGTAGGAGCAACGGGCGGAGGTAACCGTGCTCCACCAAGATGGCGAGTGGCCGATCGAGGTCGTGCGGCTTATTGAACCGCCGCTTCAGCTTGTTCTGGTACAAGTCGCGGCGGCTGAACTCGTCGCGGTCCCAGCCCGCGAGTACGGTGAGCACGATGCGTGCTTCCTCAATCGCGGGGTCAGCCCCCATCTCGGCGAACGCCGCGAGCGCGTGCGGGACAAGGAACTGCTCGGCGATCGCGATCGCGGCCTCCACCGTTCCCAAGGACACGGGGATGTCCCAGGCCCGGACGTCCGCGGCGGTCTCGCACTGAGCAACATGGAAGAGACCCGCGATACGGGCGACCAGACCAACCAACTTTGCGCCCCAGTCCGCGACGTGACCGAGGTCTCCATCTGGGCCGAGCCGTGGCTCGAGACAGTGGTGGAAGCGGTCGTAGCGCGCCTGCGCCGCGGCGTCGAACCGGAGGTCGCGCGGCGTTGAGGACCCGTCCTCCTCGACGAGCGCTGGGATCGCCAAGACGGCCGCGATCAATGTATGGAAAGCATCGCGGACATCGTCCGACACCGGGGGCGGATTCGTGTCGCGCCGCCCGACGAAACTGTCCGGTACGCCATAGACGAACCGGGCGAGGAGCCCGGTCCCGCGGAATCCGGGCCGCATCACCATCCCCCCAAGGACGGAGCGCTGGACAGCCAAACCCAGCGTAAGGGCCGGTGCGGCCAGGTACTCGCTTGCCCGACCGACGCGGTCGACGGCCACGTCGTCGCCGGCGTGGGCCTTCAGAAAAAGGTCTAAGTTCGGCGTCCGGCCGTCCTTGGAGAACCGACCGGCCATGATCTCGACAATGCCCCCCTCGGGCGATAGTACGGCCATTCGCCCGCCGTTGGCCGCCATCAGCATCGCGAGACGTTCGGGCGTGCAGTCGTCGACGAGCAGGCGCGGGGCGTGGGGTACGTGCGCCTCGGCCAGTTCCTTCGTCAGTCGGTCGGCCTCCTCGCGAGATTTCCAGTATTCCGCGCTCCCGGGGTCGGCCGCGGCACCCCGCTTCCGCGCCTTGTCCAGTGCCATCTCGGCGATCTTGCGCCGATTCTCGGCTTCGGCGACCTCGGACGCCAGACGCTTGGCTTCGGACTGCTCGTGGTGGCGGAGCGGGACGACTGCCTCGCGGGCGACGGCGCTCTTGCGGTTGCCCGAATCGAGGGCAACGACGGCGTAGAGGTTGACCGGTTCCCGCCAGCCGTCCCGCACCAGGACCGCAAAACGCTTGGCTGCCGCGGCGGCGAGGGCGACCAGGATCATGAGGGCCGGCAGTGCCGCCGGGGTTTGGGTGGCCACGGCCAGCGCCTCGGCGAACGAACGGAGCACGGTCGGCAGGTGCTCGATTGGGAACGGCGGGCGCTCACCTTGGTCGAGGGGAATCGGTTCCTCCCACGGTCTGGCCGCGTCCGCAGAATCCTCATTGTCCTCAGAATACAGGGCAGAGCGGTCATTGTGAGGATTGCGGAGATTGTGAGGACGGGCGGCTCGGCTGCCGTATCCTCTCGCCGCCAATGCCCGCGCGGCCGCCGCGTGGTCACCGCCATGCTCCAACAGGGCATAGGCCGCAAACTTGCCATAGGCCCGTTCCGAGTCAAAATCGGTTGAGGTCGTGAAGACGTAGAGCCGGTCGCTGCCAGCGAAGTTGGTCGTCGCGCTCACGCCGCGATCCTTCCCAGAGCGCCGCCAATGGGTCACGCCACTCCGCTCGAAGACGGACGTCCAGCCGTGTGGCTCAAGGACATCGCCCCAGGCGGCGCGGGCGTTGAAGTCGTCGCCGGGTCGGCCAGCGTCCGCGGCGCGCAAGGGACCTTCCTGCCTCGGCGCCCGTTCCTGGATTGTGGCGTCGAACGCGCGGGCGAGTTCCAAGAGATCGCGCCGGTCTGCGGCCGAGACCGTCGCGATGGTGGCAACGTGACCCCGTAGGAGGGTGTAGGGGTTGCCGGAAGGATGGACCCTGCCGCTCGACGGGGCGGTGATGACGTAGCCGCCCTCACCTCGGGTCTCGATCAGGACCTTGACCCGATCGTTGCCATCGCGCATCTCCTCGGGCCGTTTTGGACGACGCGCGAGCTTGGTGTTGCCGGAGATCTCGGGGCATCGGTAGAGCCAGTGGACGCCGCCACTCGGCGTGGCCTCGCTGTAGCCGCCGGCGATCCGATCGACCACGTCGCCGAGACCGGTCGCGATCGCGGCCTCCATGAACGCCCGGTAGGTGTCCGGGTCGTCGAATTCGAGGCACTCCAGGTTGCCGGACACCCGGCCGCAGACGAACCCCACCCCGGACCGGTGTCCGCCACGATACCAGCCGGCCAAAATGCCTTCGCTGGGTGGCTCCGCTTGGTATCGCTTCCAGGCGGTGACCGGTCTCTTTGATCCGTCCTCTTCGGGCGGCACCACGCTCAGGCCGACCCGGAGGGCGGCAAGAGCGACTGCCCCCACGCTGATTGCGAGATCGGGCGATGAACTGTCACGCGGTTCCAAGTCAGCCCACCTCCATCGACGAGTCCGGGGTGCTGGCGAGGTCGTTTTCCGCTGTGGCGTCTCCCCCGACGTTCGAGACCAAACCTCGCCCGTGCTGAGACCGGATCGAGGCTGAAACCTTCGCGTCGACGCAAGTCAGCCGCTCAGGCAGTTGCCGCGCTGGACTGTTGCCGCAGGTCGCGATATCTGCCAAGATGGCGGCCAATCGCAAGAGCGGCCCAACGTCGCGCGGGTACTCATCGAGAAGCGCGGAGGGAAGGTCGATAGGCGTGCGCATCACTCGCTCGCCCCTTCCCGACGGGCGCGACGAAGGTCGGCGCTGCGCAGGGCGAGCTGGAGGAAGTGGGCGCGGCGGGCGTGACCAGCCCGGCGCCCACGCTCCTCCGGGGTCAATTCGCCGGCCGGATCCACGGCGCGTTCGAAACAGGCAAGGAAGCTCGCCCGGGCCGGCGCGGTGACGTCACGGCTGTCGTGGGTGGCGTGGAGGCGGTGGGCGCCGATGCGCCCAAGGAGGCGAGCCCGTTCGGGGGACAACATGAAAGCACGACCCTCAGGCACCCCGTCCGGTGCCCGAGGGCGGCGGAGGGCGAGAAGGGCCGTGCGTCAATCGACTGCCGGCGCTCGCTGGGTCGGTCGGCACTTACGGCGCGCGATGGCCTGGCGTTCCAACTCCCATCATTCTATTGGGTGGAAGTATACACCCCGCGAGCGCTGTGGCGCGAGGGCGCAACCATCCAGAACCGGTGCGCTAGAGGCTGCGGCACCACGCCTCCTCCTCCAGGAACCGCTCGCGCGCCTGCTGACTTAGATTCTCCTCGACCAGGTTAACGACGGTGCAACGGGGACATCGGACCTCGCATGGGAGGCGCGCGTACTGGAAGCGCCAATCCCCCCTAGTTCTGACGCGTTTCGGCGCCTGCCCGACACTGGTGCATTCCTGTTCGGCACGCCAGTGCATGGTGGTGGAAATGAGCCCGACTGAATGGATCCCCTTCTTGAGGAGGCGTCGAGCCCGCGCGCGGACCGGCGGCGCTATGGAGGGATTGCTAGCCAATTCGGTGACGTGGCGGATGCGTCCCTGCGCCCGGCGGGCGAGCTGCCACACGCCGTCCTGGCCGAGCACCATGCCGGGCCCGAGCATGAGATCCCAGGTCTCGGCCTCCACCCTTCGAGGCGAGGCCGAGATGAGCATCCCGATCTCCCCGCCACAGCCGAAGGTGCCGTCGCCGCGTCGTCGTCCGCAGAGGACCCGATACCCCGCCATCAATTCTAAATCGTTCCAGTCCTTGGCAAGACGGGCACTGATCACCGTGAGCATGGTACGGCCCTCCTATGGCACGCTGATTTAGATGTCTACTATCACCCGCAAACTGCTCCATAGGAAACTAGTCTATATTTCGTCCACGGTCGAGACAAAGGTCTGAAAGGTGCCGCAGCGCACGAGACGGGATCCGCACACCGACCGTTGAGGTTGAGCATCCCGACCAAACCCGGCCACTGCCCGCTCCAGTTGGCGACGGTCAGGATCGGCCCCCGGTGGGTGGTCGAACCCGGCAGGACGTGGTGGCTGTACTGCCACACCGCCTCGGCCGCCACCAGCGGCGTCTCCGGATCGATCCCGCGGAACACTTCCATTCCGCGCCGTTGGCTGTCGATGAAGCCGTGCCCGAGGTCCGGGTCGTAGGGGTGACCACGACGCACGGTCGCCCCCGCCTTCCGCAGCGCGGCCGTCTACGCCGCCGGGGTCGCCGCCGGGGCGGCACCGGTGAACCTGTCGTAGACCGCCTGGGCGTTGTCCGCGGTCACTTCCTCGGTTTCGAGGATCACCGACGCGGGCGGTTCCCCGCCCCCGGTCAGGATCCGAGTCGCGTAGTCGATCACCTTGGCGCCGCCGGTGGGGTAGACGTAGGTGACGTCGATCCGGCCCTCAATCACGGAGCGGATGCCGCCGTCGGGGGTCGGCAGGGCGTCGATGCCGATGAACAGCACCTCGTCCAGGTTCAACCCCGCGTTCTGGGCCGAGATGATCGCCGCCTCGGTCATCGGGTCGTTGTGGGTATTGACGACGTTGACGTCGGGGTTGGCCTGGAACATCGCCTGGGAGACCGGGATCGCCTTCTCGCGCAGCCAGTCTGCGTTCTGGCTGGCGATGATCTCGACCTCCGGGTTGGCGGCGATCCCCTCGCGGAACCCGTCGCCGTGCTCCTTGGCCGGGGTGGAGCCTTCCAGGCCCCGGATCTCGAGCACGTTGCAGGGCGCGAACCCGTTGTCGGCGCAGTGGATCGCGGCGTAGGCCCCGGCCCGGCGGCCGATCTCGACATTGTCGGTTCCGATGAACATTGTGAACTGGTCGCAGTTGACCTTGCAGTCGAGCACGATCACCGGCACGTTCTGGGCGCAGGCCTCGGCCACCACGTCGGTCAGCGGCGCGGCCTCGTTCGGCGAAATGATCAACAGGTCGATTCCCTGGGAGAGGAAGTTCTCGACGTCCGCCACCTGCTTGGCGTTGTTCTGGGCGGCGTCGGCGAAGACCACCTCCAGGTTCGGGTGGGCGGCGGCGGCGATTTGGTCGTTCATCGCCTGCCGCCACGGCTCGCCCTTGTTCGCCTGCGACATCCCGATCAGGTAGCGATCCTTGGCCGGTATCCCCGCCGCCGGGATGCAGGTGCCGGGTCCGGGTTCCCCGGCCGCCGGCGTCCCCTGACCGTGAACCGTCGGCACCACGCCGAGCGCCAGGATCAACGCCACCGACGCCATCAGCGACCGCAATCGTGCAACCATCTGCCTGCCTCCTGTGTAGGGCTGTGTCAAATTCGGGCGGATGCGGCAGGGTGCGTGGAGAGGAGGCGAAGTGCACGGTCGACATAGGCGCCGTAGTGGCGGAGGGCATCGGCGATGTTGGTCCAGCCTAAGGCACGCAGCAGGCTCAGCAGCCCATTGCGCAGCGCGGCCAGCGCCTGTGGCGCTGATTCTTTGCGGATCTGACCGTGCTGGACGCTTGGCGGCGAGAGCGGCTGGCGGGGTGCCTGCCGGAGCTGCGGGCGATCGTGGACTCGCGCTGGCGCTCGCGGGAGGAGTGCGTGGCAAGGCGGCCGTGCCGGCGGATGGCGCCCTGCGTTGAGCCGAACGGGGTGCTGCCGTGCAAAGGGGACCTGACGTGTTGCCTGTGCGGGGCGCCGCTTCCTCTGGGCCACCGCTACCTGTGCTCACCCTGTGTCGAGGAGGGGGCCGAGGGGGACTGGCTCAGGTGGATGAGCCGGGACGGTGCAGCGTGAGCCGGTCGCTGTGGCGGTGCCGGAACCCGGAGTGCGCTACCCCGCATGGGGCAGTGATGGGGCGAGTGACGGCGGATGGCGGGCTGGCGCTTGCCCCCTCCGTTTCCCTCGTGGCGTTTCTTGATACTGGACGGGTCACCGTCACCTGTCCAATCTGCGGCCGCGTCCGCGACTTTCGCGGCCGTTCCGTTCGATCAGGGGATCATTGCTGAAGGCGGAAGAGGCAGCCCGACTTGAGCGGCGAGCCTTGGGGCGGGTGCAGGCGGCCTTGAAAGCCTAGACAAAATCGAGTCTGGGCAAGAATCCATGTGCGCCCGCACTTCTCTCTCGCTGACCCATCGCGCCGTGCACGGCTGTCCCAACTCAATGGTCCTGTTGCGGCTGAGATCGGCGACCCGCCTAAGGTCGCTAGACGCTTGGCGATGCGCTCGGCGGTGGATCGCTTTTGGTGGCTCCGGGTGGACTAAGGCCGTCGTGTTCGATGCCTCCTGGCCCGAATCGGCTCGTAAGCCTGCGAAGGGTCCCGAATACTCTCCCCAGATCCCTCTGCTGAGCGGCGCCCGCAAGGATGCCCATCAAGCGGACGAAGTCGTCTTCCACCGCTGGCTCTAGTAGCTCCGGCAGGCGGTCCAAGCGCGGCAATATCAACTGGGCCATGATCATGGCTGTTTGAGTCACCCGCTTTAGGTCGCCGAGCATTGCGGCACCCAGGATGGCTTCGCACCCCTCGTCGATCGCTCCAGTGACGTCCCCGAGCTCAACGGCGAACGAGACGCCGTTGTGGCGACACGTGAGCACGCCGTCGATGTCCTGCGCCTCTTCGTATGCGAGGCGGCTTCGTCGGTTGTAGTCGCTAGCGATCCCGAACTCGCCATCGGCGCTCACGATTTTGGAGAGTTGTCCGAGGACGATGCCCCGTGACCTGTAGTCCGCCTCCGGGAGCCTGCTCAAGCTTTGAAGCAGTGACTCCTTCGCCCTGTCTAGACGGTTCGCGGAAATGTACGCTCCCGCCTTGGCTCTATCGAGGAACCCGACGTTCGCATGCCGGGTCGCGGGCGGAAGGTAGGCCGCGATTTCGTCACTTCGCTCAAGGACGAAACGCAACTGCTCGTCGGTCCTCACCCTGCCGGCTAGCTGTTCCAGCGAGCCGAATACTCCAACGAGGTTGTCCGCCTCCAAGTCAGCCGCGAGGCTCTCGCAGTGCAAGGCCCAGGCATCCGAGTCACGTCCTTGTCGATCGGCAATCTCGGCCAGGTGTGCGGCACAGGCGGCGACCCCATGCGGCATCCCTAGGTCCTGGTAGCGCCGCTTCGCCTCTTCGTAACGGTCGCAGGCCTCGTCGAGTCGACCGCTCTTGAGGAGCACGAGGCCGAGCTGTCCCGTCAATTGGGCGACTGCAACCGGGTGCCCAGCCCGAGTCGCGTCCGCCAGCCCATCGCGCATGGCCCCCTCGGCCTGATGGTAGGCATGGAGGACGACGAGCTGGTTCCCCACCGCGCACTTGAT
>Ga0136611_10002598_pt1 | contig 12577 bp, 12 predicted proteins | sample AntDrymUQ2232306_2_FD_106645 | JGI IMG/M metagenome (GOLD analysis project Ga0136611, IMG submission 106645) | Polar desert sand microbial communities from Dry Valleys, Antarctica - metaG UQ223 (23.06) | ecosystem: Environmental > Terrestrial > Soil > Desert | place: Antarctica: Dry Valley... | reverse complement strand
TCCCCCGACAGCACACCCCACCTCCCGGGCCGGACCCCGACCCCACCTGCCACCGACTGAAGCCCGACGCGGCCGCCCTCCACGCCACCGACCAGGCTCAGCTCACCCCCACCGGACCCGACGACCACCCACCCTGGCTCCCCGCCTCCGAACGACCCGACGCGACCGAGTGGACCTGGCTCACCGACAGCACCAGCGACACCAGCGACGCCGACACCGACGCCGGCACCGACGGGACCAGCGACATCCCGTTCTGACCGGTGCCGCGCGGCGGCAACGCCTCAGAGGACGGGCGCGACCCGTTCGCGACACACGCGGTGAGGCAGGCCGTCAGCATCTCGTCCGCCGAGCTGGTCGTTTCAGTCCGGCCTCGGCCGAGCCGATCAGGCCTGTGTGCCTTCCGCATGGCGTACGCCGCTGACCGCTGCCCTTCTGGCGTCCCTCCTGGTACTGGCCGCCGCACCGGCGGGCGCAGCAGAGACCCGCGCTGCCCGGTCGAGCGCGACGGAGCTGACCGGCCTCGAGCGCGCGCTCGAGGCGGCGACGGCGCAGGCACTCGCACTGAGCGACGCCCTCGACCAGCAGGCGGCCCGCGACGGCGGCCTGCGCATCGCGCTCGGCAGGCTCGAGGACCAGCAGCAGGCCGCGCAGGCCCGGCTCGACGCGAGAGTGCGCAGGGTCTGGATCACGCGCAAGCCCGACCCGATGGCCGGGTGGGTCGAGGGACTGTCAGCCCCCTCGCTGCGGCGGATCGCCGCGCGAGGCGCCGGGGCCGCGGCGAGAGTCGACCGCGACCTCATCGACGCCGTGGCCGACCAGTCGCAGGCGGCCCACGAGCTCCGGGCGCAGTCCGCCGCCTTCCGCGAGCAGCTGCGGGGTCAGGCGGAACAGGCCCTCGCGGCGCAGGAACGCGCCCGCCGGCTGCTGGACCAGGCCGAGGCCCTGCTCGCCGAGCGCGTCGAGAAGGCGGGCCGGGTCGAGGCGCAGGGACGCCTCGACGCCGCCCGCGCCGGCCTCGAGCGGGCCTCGGCCACGACGACCGCCGCCCTCACGCCCGCGCAGACCCGGCGCAGCGCCGCGGCCCAGGCCCGCGAGGCGCCGGTCCTGGCGCTCGTCGAGGCCGCCGGCACCGGCTACCCGCAGGGCTACGCGCCGACCGGCGAGGTCCTGAGCGGGCTCGCCTCCTGGTACGGCCCCGGCTTCGTCGGCAAGCCGACCGCGAGCGGCGCGCCGTACGACCCGGAGCGCCTCACCTGCGCCCACAAGACGCTGCGCCTCGGCACCGTGGTGCGCGTGTCGGCAAACGGCACCTCGGTGAGCTGCCTGGTCAACGACCGCGGCCCCTACGTCGGCCCGCGCATCCTCGACATGTCGCGCGCGGGCTCCCGCGCGCTCCGCTACGACGGCGTGCAGCAGGTCACGGTCGAGGTGCTCGCACCGCAGTAGGGTCCGACCCGTGATTGGCGCCCCACCGCTGCGGCACGAGACCGTGGCGGCCTTCGACCGGCGCAGCGCCACCTACGACGACAGCCGGATACACCACGCGATGGCCGCGCGCCGCCGAGGCGGCTGACGTCCAGGCCGGCACGACCCTGCTCGACGTCGCCGGCGGGACGGGCCTGGTGGCCCGGGCCTGCCTGGCGCGGCTAGGGAGCGCTGGCCGCGCGGTGGTGCTGGACGTCTCGGCGGGGATGCTGGCCGCGGGCCGCCGCTGCGAGCCGCGCCTGGTGGCGCTCCGCGCGGACGCCCACCGCTTGCCGCTCCTCGACCGCAGCGTGGACCGGGTCACCTGCGTGACGGCGCTCCATCTCCTCGCCGACCCGCTGCGGGCGCTGCAGCAGGCGGTCCGCGTCTGCGCACCTGGAGGACGCGTCGTGTTCACCACCTGGCAGAAGCAGGCGTGGACGGTCACCGAGCTCCTGCGCGCGGCCTGCGCACCGGAGGGGCTCCGCCTCGACGACCCGAACGCCGGCTCCACCCCCGACACCGCACGGGCGATGGGGCTCGCGGCCGGCCTGGTCGACGTCAGCGTCACCCGCGAGCGCCACGACGAGCCGCTCCTGGACCGAGAGCCGGTCTGGGGAGCAGCCCTGGCGGCCGCACCCGCCGCTGCCCTGCGAGCTGCCCCGGAGCCGGTGCAGCGGCGCGTGCAGCGCCGCTTCGACCGAGCTCTGGTAGATACGCCGGCGATCGGCCACGCCCTGCTGCTCGTCGCCGGCGAGGTCCCGCGACGGGGAGCGCCCTAAGCCGGGCGCTCAGACCGACAGCCCCAGCAGGTAGGCCTTCTCGGCCAACGCCTCCCAGCGGACCTTGACGTGGCGGGCGTCGTCGAGCGCGTGGTGCAGCCCGCCCGGCTGCGCCGGCAGCGCCGGACGGCCGAGGTGCTCCCAGAGCTGGCGGACGTCGAGGGTGAGGCGGGGGATGCTGCGAGGCAGCTCGGGCATCGAGCCCCAGAGCTGGCACAACGCGACGTGGTCGTACGCGCCGTACCACGCCCACAGCACCGGCTCGGGACCGAGGAAGTCCAGCAGCGACGACCTCAGCTGCTCGCGGCTCATCCACGCCGGGTCGCCGTGCGGCGGCAGCTGCGGCAGGACGTTCCGCTTCACCCACGGGTGAGCGGTCGACGGGTCGAACTCGGTGGACACGCCGTAGAACTCGCGGCCGTCCTCGGCGACCGCGCCGAGCGACACGAGGCCGATCTCCGGTGCGGTGGTGGAGAACTCGCCGTCGTACCAGATCCTCATCACCCCATCCTGCCTGTCCCCTGAGCAGGACCCTCGGCACGTTTGGCCACGTCCGGGTGGAGAATGGTTGATCAGAACCGACCGAGGGGGTTCTCCTGTGTGCGGCTTCAGCGGCGAGGTGCGCCGCGACGGACGACCAGCAGACGTGGCGGTTGTCGCCCGCATGACGGCGACGATGGACGACCGCGGTCCCGACGGCGCCGGGGTCTGGGCCGCCGGGCCGGTGGCGCTCGGCCACCGACGGCTCAAGATCGTGGACCTCACCGAGCACGGCGCGCAGCCGATGGTGGACGCCGAGCTCGGGCTGACGCTGGTGTTCAACGGAATGGTCTACAACTACCCGCAGCTCCGGCAGGAGCTGATCGGGCTGGGCCGGCGCTTCTTCTCCACGAGCGACACCGAGGTCGTGCTGAAGGCCTACGCCCAGTGGGGCGAGGACTTCGTCGACCACCTGGTCGGGATGTTCGCCTGCGCCATCGTCGAGCGGGACACCGGTCGCGTCGTGCTGGCCCGCGACCGGCTGGGCATCAAGCCGCTCTACCTCGCCGAGATCCGGGAGGGCGGGCAGGTGACGGCGCTCCGCTTCGCGAGCACGCTGCCGGCCCTGCTGGCCGGGGGCGGCATCGACACCGACCTCGACCGCGCTGCGCTGCACTCCTACCTGTCCTTCCACTCCGTCGTGCCGGCTCCACGCACCGTGCTGGCCGGTGTGCGCAAGCTCCCGCCTGCGACGGTCCGGGTCATCGAGCCGGACGGCACCTCCCGCGAGCGCACCTACTGGCGACCGCCCTACACCCGCGACCCCGCGAAGGCCGACTGGTCCGAGCAGGATTGGGAGGAGGCGGTCCTCGACGCCCTGCGCGTCGCCGTCCGCCGCCGCATGGTGGCTGACGTCGAGGTCGGCGTGCTGCTGTCGGGCGGTGTGGACTCGAGCCTCGTCGTAGGCCTGCTGGCCGAGCAGGGCCAGCACGACCTGCGCACCTTCAGCATCGGCTTCGACGCCGTCGGCGGCCGCAGCGGGGACGAGTTCCAGTACAGCGACCTCATCGCCCAGCGGTTCGGGACCAAGCACATGCAGCTGCGCGTACCGCCCGAGGAGACGCTGCCTGCGCTCGACCGAGCCGTCGCAGCGATGGCCGAGCCGATGGTCAGCCACGACGTCGTCGCGTTCTACCTGCTGTCGCAGGAGGTGTCGAAGCACGTTCGCGTGGTCCAGTCCGGGCAGGGCGCGGACGAGGTGTTCGCCGGCTACCACTGGTACCCGCCGATGCTCGGCACGGACGACCCGCTGGGAACGTACGCCGGCGCCTTCTTCGACCGGGACGACGCCGGGGTGCGGGGCCTGCTCGACCCACGGTGGCACGCCGACCGGGACGAGAGCCGCCGGCTCGTGGCAGAGCACCTCGGCCGGCCCGACGCCGACACCCCGCTCGACCGGGCGCTGCGGCTCGACACCGAGATCATGCTCGTCGACGACCCGGTCAAGCGGGTCGACAACACGACCATGGCCTTCGGCCTCGAGGCCCGCGTGCCCTTCCTCGACCACGAGCTCGTCGAGCTGGCGGCGCAGTGCCCACCCGAGCTCAAGATCGCCCACGGGGGCAAGGGGGTGCTCAAGCAGGCGGCCCGTCAGGTGATCCCCAGCGAGGTCATCGACCGGCCCAAAGGCTACTTCCCGGTGCCGGCCCTCACCCATCTCGAGGGCGGCTTCCTCGACCGCGTGCGCGACGCGCTGACCGCCCCGGCGGCGAAGGAGCGCGGCCTGTTCCGCCCGGCGGTGGTCGAGCGCATGCTCGCCGAGCCCAACGCCTCCCTCACCCCGCTCGGCGGCAACCCGCTCTGGCAGCTCGCGCTGCTGGAGATGTGGCTGCAGGGCCGGGGGCTATGACCTCCGGCTCCGCGGCGAGCGGTCCGGACGCCACTGCCTCCCGCCCCTTCAGCACGCGCTGGCACCAGCTCTCCAGCGACCTGCCCGAGGGCGTCCTGCCCGACGTGGTGGTCGACTGCGGCTGGGGCCGGATCGTCTTCGGCCAGACCTTCACCTCCACCGAGCGGCTCCGGGCCGCGCTGCGCGAGGAGACCAGCGGCCACCGGGACATCTGCGTCTACCCGCGCGAGCCGCACGTGCTCATCGCCCAGGCCCCCACCGAGCTGTTCCTCGACCCCTCGCACACCTACCGCCTGGATCTCGGCGCCTACGAGCCGGGCCGCACCAGCGCCGCCGTGGTGCGCCCGCTGCGCGGCGAGGACGACGTCGCGGCGATGAACGCCGTCTACGCGACGACGGGCATGCTCCAGGCCGATCCCGACCTGGTGCTCGCCAACGCCGAGGACCCGATGTTCCACTACCTCGTCGCCGAGGAGCCCGGCACGGGACGGGTCATCGGCACCGTGACCGGGGTCGACCACGTGCAGGCGTTCGGCGACCCCGAGGGAGGCACCAGCCTGTGGTGCCTCGCGGTCGACCCGCAGAGCAGGCTGGCCGGCGTCGGGGAGCACCTGACGCGCGCCCTCGCCGAGCACGTCATCGCGGCCGACCGCTCCTACGTCGACCTGTCCGTCCTGCACGACAACCGCAACGCGATCACGCTGTACGAGCGGGTCGGCTTCGTCCGCGTGCCGGTGCTGTCGCTGAAGCGCAAGAACACCATCAACGAGCCGCTGTTCGTACGACCGCCGTCCGAGGCCTACCAGCGCCTCAACCCCTACGCCCGGATCGTCGCGGACGAGGCGAGGCGCCGCGGCATCAACGTCGAGGTGCTCGACGCGGCGTGGGGCGAGCTGCGGCTCACCCACGCCGGCCGCACCATCGTCACCCGCGAGTCGCTGTCGGAGATGACGACGGCGGTCGCGATGTCGCGGTGTGACGACAAGCGGGTCACGCGGCGCATCGCCGAGCAGGCGGGGCTGTCGGTCCCCCGCGGCCGCACCGCCACAGGCGACCAGGAGGACGTCGGCTTCCTCGAGGAGGTCGGGGAACTGGTCGTCAAGCCGGCACGCGGCGAACAGGGGCAGGGCATCACGGTCGGCGTGCGGGACCGGCAGGCGCTCGCGGACGCGGTCGCGCTCGCGCGCACCCACTGCGCTGACGTGCTGCTCGAGGAGCTCGTCGCGGGTGCGGACCTGCGAGTGATCGTCATCGGTCACCAGGTCGTCGCCGCCGCGGTCCGCCGGCCCGCGTCGGTCATCGGCGACGGCCGGACCCCCGTGCGGGGCCTCATTACCGCGCAGAGCCGCCGCCGGGCGGCCGCCACCGGCGGTGAGTCGCGTATCCCGATGGACGACGCCACCGAGGCGACGGTGCGGCTGCACGGCCACGAGATGGACGACGTCCTCCGGGTCGGCGAGGAGCTCGTCGTCCGCCGCACGGCCAACGTGCACACCGGTGGCACGATCCACGACGTCACCGCATCGGTCCACCCCGACCTCGCGACCGCCGCGGTGCGGCTCACCCGGGCCCTCGACATCCCGGTGACCGGCCTCGACTTCCTGGTTCCGGACGTGGCGGGCCCGGACCACGTGCTCATCGAGGCCAACGAGCGGCCCGGGCTCGCCAACCACGAGCCCCAGCCGACCGCCGAGCGCTTCATCGACCTGCTGTTCCCCGAGACGGCCGCTCTGCCCGGCGGCGGACCCGCATAGCCTTGCTCGACGTGACCCAGACGACCCGGAAGCTCGAGATCGACATGGCCTACGTCGAGGCGGTCATGTTCCACCTGCTGCGCACGCCCAGCCCGGTCGGGCGCACCGACACCGTCGTGCAGTACGTCGGGGAGCAGCTGCTGGCCCTGGGCCTCGACCTCTCGGTCACCCGCCGCGGGCTGCTCAACGCCACCATGCAGGGGGGCCGTCCCGGACCCGACCGCGCGGTCGTCGTGCACGCCGACACCATCGGGGCGATGGTCACCCGCCTCAAGCCCAACGGACGGCTCGAGGTGACTCCGCTCGGCACGCACAGCGCCCGCTTCGCCGAGGGAGCCCACGTCACGATCTTCCCGGACGAGCACGACCTGTCGTACACGGGCACGGTCCTGCCGCTCAAGAGCAGCGGGCACCAGTACGGCGACGAGGTCGACACGCAGGGCATCGGCTGGCCGCTGGTCGAGGTGCGCATCGACGAGCCGGTCCACGACGCCGACGGCCTCGAGGCGCTGGGCCTCAACGTGGGCGACTTCGTCGCCCTGGACGCCAATCCCGTCCTCACCCCCGCGGGCTTCATCAAGTCGCGGCACCTCGACGACAAGGCCGGCATTGCCGCCGCGCTCGGCGCCTTCAAGGCGGTCTGCGAGTCGGGCGTCGTCCTGCCCGTCAGCGCTCACTTGCTGGTCACCATCGCCGAGGAGGTCGGCCACGGCGCCACCCACGGCCTCGACACCGACGTCGCCGAGATGGTGGCGGTGGACAACGCCGTCGTGGCGCCCGGCCAGCAGTCTCGGGAGGACCGCGTCAACATCTCGATGCTCGACTCGACCGGGCCCTTCGACTACCACTTCAGCCGGCGGCTGCTGAAGCTCTGCGCCGAGCACCAGATCCCCTTCACGCGCGACACGTTCCGGCACTACCGCTCGGACGCCGCCAGCGCTGTCGAGGCGGGGCTCGAGATGCGCACGGCCCTCATCGGCTTCGGCGTCGACTCGAGCCACGGCCACGAGCGCACCCACCTGGACGGCATCCGCGCGGTGGCCGAGCTGCTCGCGGTCTACCTCCAGACGGAGCTGACCTTCCCCGAGTGGGACACGCGCGAGCGCGGCACGCTGGAGGACTTCCCCAGCAGCAGCGTGCAGCCGGCGCCGCTCGAGGACATCGTGCGCCGCGAGGAGGCGGACCCTGCGCCGGAGTGAGCGCTCGGTCCACAGAGATTCTCAGCGGGTGTAGCGCACCTCGACACGACGATTGCTCTCCCGGCCCTCCGGGTCGTCGTTCGTCGCCACGGGCTGCGACTCCCCCTTCCCGTCGACGGCGGGGGCGAGGTCCGGCCGGGGCGCGGTGATGGCAGCGGCGACCGCAGCCGCGCGGCGGCGCGACAGGTCGAGGTTGGCGGCGTCCTCGCCGATGCCGTCGGTGTGCCCGGTGACGCTGATGCTTGCCGCCTGCGGGGCCTTCGCGACGAGCTCACCGATCCGTGCGCTCGCTACCGGCGTGAGATCGGCGCTGCCGAAAGCGAACAGGATGTCGGAGTCGAGGAGGAGGACGGTGTCGGCGCCCTGCTGCTCCTCCGCCTCGACGGTGTCGACGGACCCGTCGAGGACCCAGCGCCTGACCGAGCCGTCGAGCGTGTAGACCTTGACCGACTGGGCGAGCTGCTCCGTTGTGACGGCGGGCGTGTCATCAGGTCCCTGCGGGGCAGCTGCGGCGAGGGACCCGGCGCCCGCGACGACCAGCGCGACGGTGAGACCCGCCCGGCGACGGCGAGGTGTCGCCTGCCTCATCGGGTGATGGGGATGTCTGTGAACGCGGGGACGTTGTCGCTCAGCCGGAGGTCGATCGTGTCGATGTCGTCCTCGGGTGCCGCGAAGTAGGCCCAGGCCAGCATGGTCCCGCCGTTGACCGTCTTGAGCTCGAGGTCCTTGGTCTGCCAGGGCGAGCCCCCGTTCTGCTTGATGACCGAGTACTCCTTGAGGTTCTCGGCATCGACGAGCGTCGGCCGGAAGAGCTCCTCCCCGAGAGCCTTGAACTGGCTGATCGACGAGGAGTCGCTGGCCGAGGCCAGCCGCGGGGTCATCGCGAGCCGCAGGACCATCACCTCGCCCTCGACGGTCAGCGAGACGACGCCCAGCGTCACCTCGTCCTCGGGGTTGTCCGGGTGCTCGTAGACCTGCTCCACCAGCACCTCGCCGACGTCCACCGAGTCGACGCCCGCGCCCGACGAGTCGCGGGACCCGCCTTCTCCGCCCGCTGACCCGCTCGCGGCGGCGGCGGCCGGCTCGGGAGCGGACGCGGCCTCGTCCCCGCCGTCAGAGCAGCCGACCAGCAGCGCCGCGGCCGCGAGCAGACCGACCATGCCGTGCTGTGTGCGTCGCATGGGGAGGCACCATAGCTCGCCGGGCGACAGGCCAAGCCGGTTCGCCCGGCCGCACTCAATCAGCCAGGCCCTGCTCCACCGCGTAGCGCACGAGCTGCGCGCGGTTGTGCAGCTGCAGCTTGGACAGCGTGTTCTGCACGTGGTTCTCGACCGTGCGGTGCGAGACGCTCAGCCGCTCGGCCGCCTGCCGTGCGGTGAGCCCCTTCGCCACGAGGCGCAGCACCTCGGTCTCGCGAGCCGTCAGCCGGGGGGCGCCGTCGTCGGCGGCGGTCCGGCGGTACTCCCCCAGCACCAGACCGGCGAGCCCGGGCGTGAAGACGGCGCTCCCGGCAGCGGTGCGGCGGACGGCGTCGATCAGCTCGTCGGCGCTCGCGGACTTCAGCAGGTAGCCGGTGGCGCCTGCCTTCACCGCCTCCAGCACGTCGGCCTGCTCGCCGGAGGCCGACAGCACCAGCACGCGGGTGAGCTCGGCGACGTCCCGGGTGACCTCGACGCCCGACCGGCCGGGCATCTGCAGGTCGCAGACGAGCACGTCGGGTCGCGTGGCGCTCACCACCCGCACCGCCTTGTCGCCGTCGCCCGCGGTGCCGACGACGTCGAACCCGGCAGCCACGAGGTCGCGCTCGACGGCTTCGCGCCAGATCGGGTGGTCGTCGGCCAGCACCACCCGCAGCGCGGCGGGGACCGACGTCGCCGCCTCATCGGGGCACACGCAGCTCCACCTCCGTCCCCTGTCCGGGCGTGCTCTCGACGCAGACCGTCCCACCGAGGTCCCGCACCCGGCCGCGGATCGACTGCGCCACGCCGAGCCGTCCTTCTCGGGCCGCCTGCTCGAGCCGGCCGGCGGGGATGCCCGGCCCGTCGTCGCGCACCGTCACGACCACCTCGTCGCGGTCGTCCTCGACGAGCAGCCAGATCGTGCCGCCGCCGTGACGACGGGCGTTGTCGACGGCTGCCCCCACGGCGGCAGCCAGCTCCGCGGCGACCGCACTGGGCAGCAGCACCGGTCCTGCCGGCGAGGCCACCTGCAGGTCACCGCCTGCCGGGAGCAGTCCGACGAGGTCGGCCTCACCCGCGGGAGCGGGGGCGGTCCCCGCGCTGACCAGCCGCCGAAGGGCGCGCTCCTGCTCGGTCGCGAGCGCAGCGAGGTCGGCGCCGGCGGAGCGCGAGACGAGCGCGAGGGTCTGGAGCACCCCGTCGTGCACCTGCCGGCTGAGCCGCTCCCGCTCGGCGGTCGCCGCCTGCAGGGCCACGGCCGAGGCGTACGCCGCCTCTGCGCGACGAGCCAGCTGCACCACGTAGCCCACGACGGCCCCGACCAGGAGCAGCAGCACCAGGCTGTTCACCGTCGCCTGCGAGACGCCACCGCGCTCGAGCACGGCAGCGCCGCCCACGACCACCGCGGCGACAGCGCCGCCCAACCAGCCGGACCACACGGCCCAGGCCATCACGGGCGCGGCCGCCCAGCTGACCGTCACCGTCGGGTCACCGAGCGCGATGCGCTCCGGCTCGAGCACCAGGACCGAGCTGAGGAGCGCGCCGACCGTCAGGGCCAGGTCGAGGACCAGCAGCGGCCAGCGACGGCGACGACGGTCGGCGTAGAGGTAGGCCGCGAGCGCCGTCCAGACGGCCATGCCGGCGAGCACCGCCCACCCGAGCCCGGGCCGGGCGTAGCGGTCTGAGAAGGCGGCCATCGAGCCTGCGGCGTAGAGCAGCGCCGCCAGGCGGTAGACCGCGAGCGCCCGCCACAGAGCCGTGTCGAGCCGCACGGAGCCCTAGCTCGCGCGACGGGCGGGAGCCGCTTCCTCGCCCACCTCGGGCGAGCGTCCGGCGCGCTTGGCCGCTTCGATCTCCGCCTTGGCCTGGGTGGCGTACACGTCGACGTACTCCTGTCCTCCGAGGACCATCAGCTCGTACATGATCTCGTCGGTGATCGACCGCAGCACGAAGCGGTCGTCCTCCATGCCGGCGTAGCGGGAGAAGTCGAGCGGCTTGCCGATCCGGATCTCCACCTTGCCGATCTTGGGGAGCGTCTGTCCGGCCGGCTGCAGGCGGAACATGCCGACCAGCCCCACGGGGACGACGGGCACCCCGGCGGCGAGCGCGAGGCGGGCCACGCCGGTCTTGCCCCGGTAGAGCCGACCGTCGGGCGATCGGGTGCCCTCCGGGAAGATGCCCATGACGCCATCCTCGAGCAGCACCCGCAGCCCGGTCTGCAGGGCCGCCTCGCTGGCCTTGCCCCCGGAGCGGTCGATCGGGATCATCCCGACCCCGCCGAAGAACATGCGCTGCAGCAGGCCCTTGATCCCCGAGCCGGTGAAGTAGTCGCTCTTGGCCACGTAGGTGACCCGGCGCGACACCAACAACGGGATCATGAAGTTGTCCATGAACGTCGTGTGGTTGCCGGCCATGATCAGCCCGCCCTCGGTGGGGACGTTCTCGAGGCCGGTGATCTTCGGGCGGAACAGCACCCGCAGGATCGGCGCGAGCACGGCCTTCACGAGCCAGTAGCCCACCGCCGCACCTCCTCGCCCGTTGCCGGCGAACGCCGGTGTGTTGCCGGGGACAGTAGTTGGGCGGGTGCGGCAACGGCAACGGCGGGGAGCCCCGACGGGCGCGGTGACGGGTCGACGACGGCGGACGACGGTCGCGTGACAGACCCGTGACGACCCGCGCAGCCGGGCGGCTCCCGTCGATGTCCCCCAGGCTCCCTGGCGACCGGGTCACCCGTCTGCGCGACGCCCGCCCGGCTGCGTGCGACGATGCTCGCCCCAGCTGTACGCCGCCCCGCTGTCACGCCCAGCCACCCAGGGAGCTCGCCGTGGTCGTCTCCGTCCTGCCCGGCGCCGAGCCGGTCGACCTGCCCGGCGGTCCGGTCGGCGCGCTGCTGTGCCACGGCTTCACCGGGACGACCCAGAGCATGCGGCCCTGGGCCGAGCACCTCGCGTCCGCCGGCCTCACCGTGAGCGCCCCGCGGCTGCCCGGTCACGGCACGCGGTGGCAGGACATGAACGCCACCCGCTTCTCCGACTGGTACGGCGAGCTGGAGCGCGCGTTCGACGACCTGCGGAGCCGCTGCGACAGCGTCTTCGTGATGGGCCTGTCCATGGGCGGCACCCTCACGCTCCGGCTGGCCGAGCTCCGGGCGGACGAGGTGGCGGGGATCGTCGTGGTGAACGCCTCGCTCGCCTCGGACCGCAAGGACGTCAAGCTGGTCCCCTACCTCTCGAAGGTGCTCCCCTCCATGCCGGGCATCGCCAGCGACATCAAGAAGCCGGGCGCCACCGAGCTGGCCTACGGCCGGACGCCGCTCAGGGCGCTGGCGTCCCTGCAGAGCGCGTGGCCGGTCGTCCGCGCCGACCTCCACAAGATCACGTGCCCGGTGCTGGTCTACCGCAGCAGCGTCGACCACGTCGTCGAGCCGGTGAGCGGCCGCCGCCTCCTCGAGGGCCTCGCCGGGGGCACTGTCGAGGAGCGCGTGCTCGAGGACAGCTACCACGTGGCCACGCTCGACAACGACGCGCCGACCGTCTTCGAGGGCAGCGTGGAGTTCGTCCGCACGCACGCCCCCGCCGCGGCCGGCTGAGGCGGTCGCCGTGCCGGACACCTTCCCCTCGACCCCCGGGCCCGGTAGGGCCCGGCGCAGCAACGGGCTGCCGTCCCACGACTGGGGCGCCCTCGTCGACCTCGACCCGCGGCTGTCGGAGGACCTGCTGGCCCGGCTCGGCGCCGCCGAGGTCGCTGCCTTCGTCGAGCCGGCGGGCGGTCTCGACCCGCTCTCGCGGGCCGCTTCACACCCTGGACGCCC
>Ga0136611_10002597_pt1 | contig 12580 bp, 14 predicted proteins | sample AntDrymUQ2232306_2_FD_106645 | JGI IMG/M metagenome (GOLD analysis project Ga0136611, IMG submission 106645) | Polar desert sand microbial communities from Dry Valleys, Antarctica - metaG UQ223 (23.06) | ecosystem: Environmental > Terrestrial > Soil > Desert | place: Antarctica: Dry Valley... | reverse complement strand
GGCGTTGATTGTGCGCAGTTTTTATGCGTGCTGCATGTCAGATTCGATGGGGAGGATTCAATCTATGCGCCAGATTCGGGATCGCGGTCGAGTTTTGATTGAAGGTTTGATCGGTTGCATCTGTCCTCCTGGGTCGCTGGTGACGCTGGTGACGCTGGTGACGCTGGTGACGCTGCGGCCCGGTGGAACGCGAGGCGTGGAGGGACGATAGCGTAGGGGAGGTGCGGGCGTCCAGGGAGAAAAGGCACGGTTGGTGATGGGCGCACCAGGCGGTCGCGGTGGTTGAGCCGGGACGCCACGCTCACACTTGCAGGATCGCGCAGATGGCGCGCAGGTATCGGCAGCAGGGAAGGGCCGAGGATGCCGCATCCCAGCGCGCGCTCCTGCACCTCCCGTCTCAGCATCAGCGCCTCCTCGTCCAGCGGGGGAGCGCCCTGGATGACCGCTGCTCTCAAAATCGGGCATAGCGGAGTTGGTGAACACCCGGTAAACATCCGGTAATCTTTGGGTAAACCGCTAATGGGGAATAACGTTTCTGGTTGACAAGCTATATTCTGTCCGCCACACTTGCCATCAGGCCGCATTGGTGCGGTCTCGAGAGGTTCGGTCTGGAGTACGAAAGGAGTCCTGCTATGCCGCCCGAGCAACCCGGCGAGCGCACAACCACGCGGTCGTCAATCACCCGCATGAACGTGCGGATCGCTGATCTGGTGAAGGACCTGGAGACGGATGATCTGGTTGAGGTGCTCACCGGTCGTGCCTCCTCGCTCGTGCGCGCCGACGCCAACCAGAACCAGAACCAGAACGGCAGTCGTGCCCCACGCGCGATTGACGAGGACTAAACCGAATCCCAGGTGAAACCCGCACGGCGGACGTTTGCAGCAATGTAGGTTTCACCTGGAACTCAGTTTAGGACTGGCGAATCTGTCGCGTGACCCGAGAGTGGACAACGCGCGGGCCACGCGGATGCAGTTGCCGTTGTCGTGCTAGCCGATCGGTGCAGACGAGGTGTGGCGTGTGCGGCGCGTCAGGTGAGGTCGGGCCCCACCCATGCGCCGCTCACGCTGCGCCTCGTTTCGCTTGAGGAAGTTTGCCATGACGGATATGCTCCTGATCTTTCCGCCTCAGTGGAGTCCGTTTCAGCCGGCGCTCTCGCTGCCCTCGCTCTCGGCGTGGCTGAAGCGTGCCGGCTTCGGGGTGCGGTCGCTCGACCTCAACGTTGCCTTCTACGAATGGCTGCTCTCGGACGAGTGCGCCGCGTTGCTCGCCGATCAGCTTGACGGACTCGATTGGGATCACGAAGCGAAGCGCGCCTACCGCACGATCTTCGAGAGTGTCGCCACCTTCCGCGACGACCTCCAGCACCTCAAGACGCTCCACGGACAGAGCGAGCAGATGCCACCGGACGACTATGTGCGCCACAACTACCTCGCGATCAAATCGCTTGAGACCTATCTGCACGCCGTCTCAAACGTCTCGCAGTCGTTTACGATCTCCCCGTACGAGTTCCGGCTCGACGCCGGTAATCTTCGTGTCGCTGAACTCGAGCGGCGTGTGGCAGCGCCGGCGCCGCTGCTCGAACGCTTCGTGCGTCGGATGATTGCTGAGCAGATCCTGCCCGCTCAGGCGAAGGTGATCGGGCTCTCGTGCATTGGTCAAGAGCAGTTGTACTTTACGTTGCTCTTCGGTGCGCTGCTGAAAGAGCAGACGGACACACCGATCGTCGTCGGTGGCACGATCTTCTCGCGCATCTTCGAGCGCGGTGCCCTTCGACCCGAGTGGTTCGAGCGATACTTCGATATCATCGTGCGCAACGAGGGCGAGAAGCCGGCCGAGCGCCTGCTCGCGAACCTGCGTGATGGGCGTCCACTGACGGAGGACGTGCCGGGGATCGTCTATCGTGACGGGGCGCTGATCGCCTCGGCGACACCGTGCGGGCCGCTGGGTGTGGCTGAACTGCCGATCCCTGACTTCGACGACCTGCCGCTCGACCGCTATATCTCGCCGGAGATTACGCTGCCGCTCCTCTCGGCACGCGGCTGCTACTGGGGAAAGTGCGAGTTCTGCCATCACGGCATGGTCTACGGCGAGAAATACGCGCCCTACGATGCCGGTGTCGTCCTCGACACCGTGCGGACGCTCGCGGCGCGTTACAACGTGAAGCACTTCGCCTTCAACGACGAGGCGCTTCCCCCGAAGACCGGTCGTGCGATCGGCACGCTCTTTCCCCCCCACGCGGAAACGGGCTGGACGTTTACGGGCCTGATTAAATTCGAGCCATTCTACACGAGTGAGATCTTCGCCGGGATGCATAGCGCCGGCTTCCGCTCGCTCTACGTCGGTCTTGAATCGGCTTCCGAGCGCGTGCTCGATCTGATGCGCAAGAACAGCAAGCGGGAAACGATCGTCGGCAACCTCCGCGACGCGACGCGGGCGGGCATCTGGATGCATTGCTTCCTCTTCTTCGGTTTCCCCGGTGAGACGGAAGCGGAAGCGCGGGAGACCTTTGATTTCATCGTGCAGAACCCGGAAATCGTCAGCTCCTTCGGCGCGGGTACCTTCTCCCTCGAGCACAATGCGCCCATCTTTCACCATGTTGAGGACTTCGGCGTCGAAGTGCGCGTGATCAACAAGAACGACGTTGATGTCTACTATGCGTACGACGTGGCCGACGGGATTACCGCCGAGCGGGCGCTGGAATGGCAGGAGCAGCTCAGTGAGGCGACCGCTACGATCCCGAACTATGCAGCGGCGAAGTGGGTACCGCGCGAGCTCCTCCTCTGCATGCTCTCGGCGATGAGCCATGCGGAGTTGCGTCGCACCGGCCTTAGCCTGCGCCGTTGTGGTGAGCTGCCCGCCTCCGCAAGCCTTGCCGAGATTGCCACGCGTGCCGTTCAGCCGCCGGATCGTGGTGAGACGGTCGTGATTAACCGCATCAACGGTCGCGCATTGGTCTTGAAGAACACGGCCGCAAAGCTCTTCGACTTCTGCTACGACCACGACGTCTCAGTCGAGCAGCTACGCACGGAAGCGCCCGCGCTTTTCGAGAAGCTGGCCTTCGTGCAGGACCGCGAGTTGGCGCTCGTGGGAGAATAAGAGGAACCTCGTAGAATCACCACGTACGCGCGTGTTTCGGAATCGGGGGTCCGCAAACGAGGGAATGGCTGACTCGGCATCGCGCGGCGCGGGTCCGCGCGATGCGCCCTCAAGTCGAGGCAAGGTCCGCGAGCTTGAGGATCGTGTTCCAGTTGCGACCTGCGCCTCGTGTGCCCAGCGTGCGCTCGATCAGGCTGGTGGTCAGCTTTGAGCGGCCGATGCCGTCCGGGTAGACGACATAGGCGTGTCTGCCGTCGAGGCGCACCCGTTCCGGGCCGCGGATGGCGGCCTGGAGCGCGGCCGCGGCACCCTCGTCGGGTGCTTCCTTGAGGAACATGACGAGGAGATGGGCCGGGTCGCGCGCTGCCTCTTCGAGGAAGGGATTGCGGGCGACGACCGTCTCCCATTGCGCGGCGCTCCGTACAAGGTAGGTGGTGTGGAGCGAGAGGCGCGCTGCCGTTTCAGCCTCCAGCAGGAGTTCGAGCGCGGCGGCGGAGCGGCCGTCGCCGCGGAAGACGAGATTGCCGCTTTGGAGGAGCGAGCGTCCGCCGGCGAAGCCCAATGCCATGAGGAGGGCGAGCAGGTCGGAGATCTGCACGCGGTTGCGCGGGCCAACGTTGACGGCGCGGAGTAATGCAACGTGGACGGACAGCGGAGGCTCGCTCACAGTGTGCCCCGGTAGCTTCGCTACGTCCCAGCCTACCGCACCAGATGATGCACGGGAATGCCGTGGGTATGTTCCCACGAACGTGTGGCGTGGCCGGTTTGGCAGGACTACTCCTGGTGGGCGATATCCCGGTCGTCGTGTGGTGTGGTGATTGCACCCGCCGGTCCGCAGGCATTGTCCAGCCCGATACGCCGGAACGCTTGCCTTTCCTCGGAAACCGGCGGCAGGAGTCCAGAGGGAGGCGCACGGTGATCACGGGATTGGGTGGGGCAACGATCTGGAGTGAGCGGATCGGCAACCTGCTGCCGTTCTACCGAGATGTGATCGGCTTGCAGGTTGGGATTGAGACACCTGACTTTGTGCTCTTCAGCGACCAGACCACGCCGGCGCTGGCGATCGGCACGCACAGCGAGGTCCACGGGCGGACGGCGGAGCCGGCGCGGCACATGGTCGGGTTGGTTACGGACGACATCCAGGCAGATACCGCGCGCTTCAAAGCGGCCGGCGTGCGGTTCATTGAGGAGCCGAACGATCAGGGGAGCGGCTTCTGGCTAGCGACGTTCGAGGATCCGGAAGGAAACCTGATCCAGCTCTACCAGATGGAGCGTCAGGCGCGAGGCTGATGCGCGCGCCGCGTGATCACACCCTCGCCGCGTGTTCGGTTCGCTCCGGAAAGATCTCCATCAGGACGAAGTTCGACGCGGTGGGATGGACCCAGAAGTTGGTCGAGCCGGGTGCGCCGCGCGTGATCCGACCGCCGCCGTCTTCGATCTGTTTCGCGAACGCTTCTACATCGCGGGTCTCGAAGGCGAGCAGATAGATGCCCTCGCCGTGGGGATTGAAGGAGTTGACCCGCTCCTTCATCAGGCGGGCGATCGGGCCTTCGTCGTTTACCGGGGAGATCAGGTGCAGCGTCGTCTTGTCACCGTAGCCCATCGGCACAAAGTTGAAGTTCCCGATCCGGTTGAAGGCCCGCGCGGCGGTGGGCTCCATGCCGAAGCGCTGGCGGTAGCTCTCGACCGCGCCGTCAAGGTCGTGGACGGCCACGGTGTAGTGCCGAAATGTAAGCATCACGAACTCCTTCCGAGGCACACTGTCCCTCTCAGACTGCTCTATATGAGCCGTCCAGTCTAGGCGGGAACCGGCTCCGCCGATGGCGCGTCAATCTCTTGGGCCGTTTCTGTGTGCAAGCGCGCGAGGTCCGGTCGCTTGGCCAGCATCCGCAGGAAGGCGTCCACCACGCGCGGATCGAACTGCACGCCGCGTATGTGCTCGATCTGGTCGTAGACGCGCTCGATCGCGAGTGCATGGCGGTAGGCGCGGTTGGAGGTCATCGCATCCCAGGCATCGGCAACCGCGAGCACGCGTGCGCCGAGGGGGATGTACGCGCCCGCGAGGCCGTCCGGATAGCCGCTCCCGTCAAAGCGTTCGTGATAGTGCAGTCGGCACGGCACCGCTCCAAGGCGAAGGATTGCACCACGGCGGGGCGCTGGTGCTATCTCGGGCAGTACGGCATCGAAGAGGGAGCGCGGGACGAACGGATAGTTGAGGCGCACCGGCACCGGTCGCAACGGCACGATGCGTCACAGATGCATATGTTGGAGCGGAGCAGCGACGCTGAAGGATCGCTTGAACCGCGATAGGGGAGCGGGCAGAACGATCCGTGTGCTGGGAAAGCGCAAGGGGCACCACGCGGAGATCCGCGTGGTGCCCCTTCAGGTTGTGAGTGATGCGTTGCGCGCTGCTAGTCGCGGCGGGCTTTCTCGCGCGCCTGGGCCTGGTCAGTCCGGGCAGTGCCGGTGCCGCGCTCCTCAACGACGTCACTGTCGCCGTCCACAAGCAACTCCTCACGGCGGACGGTTGCCTGGACCTGCTCCTGGTGTTCGAGTGACTCCTTGCGGATGTTGATCTCCTCGGCGACAACGGTCTCCTTTGATACCTGCACGCGCTCTTTCATGAGCTGGACCTCGACCGTTTCTCCTTCGCCGATCTGCGTGTCACCGGCGACGGCGCGCCCACTGGCGGGCGTCCGCTCAATCACGAGGCGCTCCTCACGAAGCGGAACCGTGCGGGACTCGGTGTGTTCACGCACGCGCGTGCCGACTTCCACCGTGCCCGCCTGCTCTTCGCGCTTCTCAACGCGCAGCCGCTCCTCACGCAATTGCAGGTTGTAGGGCTGCGCATCGCTGGGGGTGCGCGCGGCGGTTGCATCCTTACGCACCTGGCCGGAGGTGCTGCCGCGCCCCGCCGCCAGTTCGACCTCGTCGTCATCGGCATCTACAACCGCGACGCCGCCGTGCTCAGCGCTGCGCGTGGTCGTCTCACGGACATGGTCGTCATCAACACCGTGCTAGTCTTCGCGGTCGAAAGCCGTCTTCTGGAAGTCCCTGTTGCCGCCGGTGAGTGTGACCTCATCGCCACTCACTGAGGCGACCTGGCTGACCGGAATCATCTGCTCGCGACCGTCACACTCGACGACGATATCGGTCACTTCCTTCGTGCGCCTGTCCACTACTAAATGGCTCACCCGACCCAGTTCGCCATCCTTTGTGAGTACGCGCGCGTTGCGCTCGATCTTCATATCCGGCATTGGATTCGCCCTTTCTCGAACTCGCCCGTGACGATGATTAACGCCGATCCGTGGTGCGCTCCGTCGTGGTGGTTGTGGTCCGCTCTGGGGTTGCGTCGCGGTTCGGCTCGACGATGAAGGTGTCCTTCTTCTTGCGGCGGAAGAGGAAGAGCAAGGGGAGCAGCAGCAACGGCAGCAGGTACCACCACTTGAATCCGCCGCTGTTCTCATCGGCCGGGATGGCCTCAATACGCGTGGCGCTGCCATCAGGGCTCGTGGTGACGGTAACGACGTCACCCTTCTTTAGGTCCGCGGGGCGAACGGTGACGTTGCCGCGCATAATCGTGGCGTTGGGGGCGACGACCAGTGGCCGATCCTGGCCATTGACGTTCACGATCGGTGCCTCGCCGCCGGTGACGATCTCGCCCCGATAGCTGCCAGCGGTTGCCCCGGTGGCCGGGGTTTGCGCGGATGCGGTGGCGACCGACATAAGCACCAGGCTTATGACTGCAACCGCGCCAAGTGCCGAGCGAAGGAGCCGACGATTCATGGAACGTGCCTCCTCGTGTGTCTCTGGGATACTGTCTGTATCCGCGTTATCCTCATGCTCGCGGTTCTATGAGCGTGCGCTCAGTGCCCTCGGAGGTATCTCCGCGCGCGTGCGGTGCTTCTCTCGGCGCGATGCCCGCGGGGTGGGATACCGCGCCGGAGCTAGCCGCGTGAGGGACGGCAGGATCTCCTGCTACACCTCATGAAGCGGGGCCGCACACGCTCCGTCCAGTGAGGCCACGACCGCGAGGATGCGGCGAGCGTGCGCGATCTGGGCGTGCCCGATGGATCAGGCCCAAAAACTCGGATCGTTGTAGGAGCGCTGGATCAGATCCACCATGCGGGAGACAGCCTGGCTGGGGTTGGGGCGGTGGAGCGCGTAGAGCGGGCGGCGGATACTGAGACCGCGCACGTTGAGGCGGCGCAGGCGGCCGAGGGCGATGTCATCCAAGACGGCGTATTCACTGACGAAGCCAGCGATCACGTTGGCGAGCACGGAGGCGCGGATCGTCTCGTTCGCGCCGAATTGCATCGCGTGTTGGAGCGTAACGCCCTCTGTCGCCAGCCAGTCCTCGATCATGCGGCGGCTCTCCGTGCGCACGGGCAGGAAGCCGATCTTGATCTCGCGCAGGTCAGCCGCGGTGAGGTACTCGATCGCGGCGAGGGGGTGGTCCGGTGAGCAGACGAGAATCACATGGTCATCAATTGCTGGGGTCGCCACCAGGGTGGGGTCGAGGTGGGCCGCGGTCTGAAAGGCGAGGTCGGCCCAGCCGGCCTGGACGGCGTCGGTCATCGGCTGACCCGCGATCGTGTGGGTGCGGACAGAGATGTCGGGATACTCCGCCCAGAAGCGTTTGAGCAGGCGAGGGAGAAAGTGGGAGAGGGCGGTCGGGCCGCTGGCGATGCGCACCATCGTCTCGCCGTTGGTGGAGAGCGTGCGCAGTTGGTCGCGCAGGCGGGCCATCTCGGCCTCGATGCGCGCGGCGGCGGCGTAGATAAGCTGGCCGGCTTCCGTCACCTGGATCGCGCGACCGGCTGGGCTGAAGAGCTTTTCGCCGAAGATGCGCTCCAGGTGGCGCACTTGCTGCGAGACAGCGGGCTGCGTGAGCTCGAGCGTCTCCGCGGCGCGCGTGAAACTCTTCAGCTCCGCCACACGCCGAAACGTCTCCAGCCATTTTGTATTCATGCGGACACGCTCATCGCTTTGAGGAAGGGGATCAGGAGGTTAGGGCGGGCCGAACGTTGGCGGCAGCGGGCAGTTCGGGGTGGCGAGAAAGCCGCCGATCGCGCGGAGGATGCAGAGCGCGTCGAGCGCGCTGACGAGGCTGTCGCCGTTGACGTCGCCGTTGGGGAGCGGGGAGGGGCAGCTCGTTGTGCCAGGGAAGCCAAGCGATTGACGCAGGACGCAGAGCGCGTCGGTGGCGTTGGCGAAGCCGTCGCCGTTCGCATCGGCGCTGCGCGGGGCTGGCGACGCGGAGGGGGACGGCAGCGGCGTCGGCTTGACCACGCTTGCGGCCTGGTAGGTCGTGCTAGTGTGCTGCCAGGCGCCGTTGACAAACGAGGAGAGGCGAACGTGGAGCGTGCGGCTATCAAGGGGCAGGTTGTTCACGGTCAGGAAACGCTCCAGGCCGGTGGAGGCGAGCAAGATATCCGAGGCGAGCGGCGCGTTGCCAATCTGGAGGACGTACTGCGAGACGCCAACGCCCGCGCTCCAGCGGAAGGTGACGCTGGCGCCGGCGAGCGTTGACCCCGGTGCCGGCACCGTCATCACGGCAGGCGCACAGGTACCGCAGGGCGTGGGCGAGGGTAGCGGCGTGGGGGTTGGCGTGGGTGACGCGCCCGGAGACGGATTCGGAATCTGGCCGCCGCCCATCGGCGTGATCGTCGTGCCCTGGACGCGGAAGAAAGCGACAGCGACGTTGTTGTTTTCGTTACTCTCCGCGATGTGGTTGAGCGGGTCGGCGGTCGAGACGACGGCGTACTCGCCATCGGCAAGGTACGGCCCGCCGTCCTGGAGGCCGAGGTCAATCCATTGATCCGCCTGCCAATAGGCGTAGGTATCCGCCCAGCCGATTGATAAGCCTTGCCGGTTCGGGTCGCAGGCGAGCGTGTAGCCGGGTGTGGCCGGGCTTCCCGGCAGACCCGGCGCGACGTGGTCCACATCGCCAATGCAGAAGGTCGTCTTCGCACCGAACTTATTTGGAACGGCTGCGCCGAGCGTGAGGTTGGACGCCGTATGGAGCTGATAATAAGCAAAGTCCTCGAGGTGCCAGTGGTTGTGCGCGGGATGGAAGATGAAGTTGCCGGCGTGGCGCTCGGTAAACGAGCCATCGCCGTTGAAGATGCGCTGCGTGACGCGCGTCTGGCCGAGGCCGGCGTCATAGAGGCCGGCCAGTTCCAACTGCCCCGCGCCGTAGTTGCCAACCGTGTTGGAGAGGAGGAGAGCCTTGTGAAGCTGTCCGTCTTCAAACGCCACCACTTGGAATTGGAGCTGATGTGGCGGCAGGGTCTGGAGGTCCGGCAGCCGCGGCCCCGGCTGCGCGCGCAGCCCGCCCACGCCGAGCAGGGCGAGGAGCGTCGCTCCGCCAATCAGGATCACCCAAAGCGCGGTCTGGCCAGCCAGCCGACCACCACCGCCACGCACCCGTATCACGATGCCGCTCCCACCACGTATTGCGCGCCCGCGAGTGAGAGAAGTCTATCATATTGTAATGAGAGGCAGGGGCGAGGGTTGCCTGTCCTACCCGGCGAAATGACGCTGGTAGAGCTGGAAGCAATCGAGCGCGGTCGAGCGGCGGATCGCGCGGCTGAGGTACTTGGTCCAGCCGCGAAGGATGTCGTCTTTGCGGGCGGTCTGGTTGTGCTGGTACTCCTCGATCGAGGAGACGCAGAGGCGCTCGACGTGGGGGTCGTTCTGGACCTTGCCGGCGGCGTAGCAGAGCGTGGCGATCAGGTTCGCGCGTTCGTCCGTGCGGCTGAGGTACGCTTCGACGGCGGCGAGCGCGCGGGAGCAATCCTGCACGGTGCAGGCATCGTCTAACGCCAGGAGGAGGTCCGCCGTGGACTTTTCCGCCATCGCCGCGTGGTGGACCGCGGGCGGCTCGATCTCCGCGGCGGGGTCGCGCGGAAAGAGCTTGTTGGCGCGGATCACGTCGTTGACGAAGAGTGCCTCAAAGTAGAGCGCCTTCGCCTGGTGGGGGTTGTCATAGGTGCGTAGCCAGTGGTTGACGACGTTGCAGTAGTCGAAGGCGTGGCCGGGGGTGAAGAAAGAGACGGGGTGCGCCATCACCGTGAGCTCGTTGTGCATGAAGGCGATCACGATCGCGTCCGCAATCGAGAGCAGCGCGCACCCGCGTCGCAGCAGCTTCGTGATCTGGGCGGAGACCTGTTCCGGCTTGCCCCAGTTGATCACGCTAACCGTTTCATCGAGTTCAAACTCGGTGAGCGGCGCTTGATTGACGTGCTTCAGCTCCGCCCAGTTGCGGAACTCCTGCGGCATCATCGTCGCGGTGAAATACCAAGTATCGAAGAAACGCGGGTTGCAGCCGAGGTCGGGGACGACAGTGTAGAAGACGCCGTGGCTGCTCTCCCAGCCGAGATCGTCCGCGAGGTCCACCATCGCGCGCACGCGCAGCGCCTTGTGGCCGATGTTCTGGTAGCCGCCGCGCTGGATGATCGTGTTTTGCAGGTCCGTGATCCCGGCGAGCAGGATCGTGTCCTTGAGCGCGGTGCGGCTCTCCGGCTCGGCGGCGAGGCCGAGGAAGAGCCGGTAGGACGTTTCGCGCTCGCCCGCCATGATCGCAAGGCGCATCTCTTCCAGGCGGGCGGGCGTGCTCCCGGCGGTGATCGGGGGCACGTCCGCGAAGTGGACGCGGGGCGTGGACCAGGCGGGGCCATCGAACTTGACCGGTGGATCATAGGGCGGCTGGTGGTCGCGGTCGTCGCAGCGCTCCTGGTCGCGCGCGTAGTGGCCGGGGAAGTCGCATTGCACCTGGGACCAGACATCTAAGCCCTGCGGCACGTACCAGATCGCCTGGACGACGGGCAGCAGCGCTGCCGCGCCTGGGAGGGCAGGCATCATTTTGAGGCTCGCGCGCCAGCCGAGGACGGTGTGGTCGTAGTTGACGCCGCGCATCGTGCCGTCCGCTTTCGGCATCATGTGCGCGGGCGCCTGGACGAAGGGGGCGGTGGTGTCAATCGTCGCGCGCACGAGCGTCGCCAGCGGCGTGCCATCCGTGAGCAGCGCGCAGAAGGTATCCGCCGCCGCCGGATAGTTGGCTGTCACGATGTGCTCGCGCATCGCTTCGAGGGATACCGATGCAGGGGTGATCGTCATGGTCGCTACACTCCCGACAGGAGGCAGGAGGGTTGCGGTCGAGCCTTGATTCCCGACTGCCTCGCTGCCTACTGCCTCATGTTAATACAATCGCGGCCCGCTTGGCGCCGCCGGGGTGCCAGCGGGCGGCGCGGAGGTGCTCGCCGTGTTGGGGCGTAAAGCTATTCGCGAAGGCTGCCCAAATCGGGCCGCGCGCGCGGAAGGCGGCCTCGATTTCGGCAAGGATGGCAGGATCCAGATGCTCCCAGAGCTGCTCCACAAGGCGCTCGAAGGTGGCGGTCCACTCCGGGCCGGGGGAGCGCGCCGGGGAGAAGCCGCCGAGGAAGTCAATCAGGTCCGCGGTCGAGACGGCACGCAACTCGACCGCGAGCAGATCCAGCGCCTGGTCCAGCGCCTCGGCGAGTGTATTGCGATGCGTCCAGGCCGCGCTCAGGTCTGCCATCATCCCCTCCGTCGCTTCACTGTAAGAACCGCACCGGGCCGCGTCAATCGTTGCGCGTCTGGGCGTGCCTTCAGACGTGAGATGCGCTGCCACGAACGAACCCCTCCCCCGGCGGGGATCGGCACACGCGGAGACGACGGTCTGGTACGCTGCGAGCGTTTCGTGCCGAGGAGGGGCAATGACGAGCGGCGAGCGCACGCAGACCTGGTTCTTCCATCGGGGCGTCTACGCCGAGGCGCTGGACCGCGCGCCCGAAGATATGGCCCAGTTGGTCGCGCGCTGTCCGCTGTGCGACGCCGGCTATGTGAGCGTCGCGGACGCTGACCTGCTCGCGGACGCAGCCTACCGACGCGGCGCGGTGGAAGCGGCCCAGGCGGCGCTGGCAACGGAGTGTCCGGATCATCCACATCGCTTTGCGGTGGGCAGGTAGGGAGCAGGCGGATCGGCAAGAGGGTAAAATGGGCTGGCCGTCGTTCCCTCCCGCCTCCCTGCCTCCTGCCCACCGCCTCATTTGTCGCGTTCGAGCAGGAAGCGGCCCATCTCCTCCAGTTCCCGGCGCGCGCCATCGCTCAGCGGCAAGGCAGCGAGCACGACGGACGCTTCCGCGAAGGTCTCCTCGGCAAGCGTGGTTGCATGCGCGCGCGCACCGGTCTCGTTCAACAGCGAGACCGCGCGGGCGACGTCATCGTCTGAGAGCGCGGGCTTCGTATAGATCGCGGCCAGCGCGGATGCGGCGGGGGTGGCGCTGCGGAGGGCGTAGACGATCGGGAAGGACTGCTTCTTGCGGCGGATGTCGCTGGAGGTGGACTTGCCGGTGAGCGCCTGATCGCCCCAGACGCCGAGCAGATCGTCGCGCACCTGGAAGATGCGGCCGAGCAGCACGCCGTAGCGGTGGAAGGCGGGGAGGGTGTCGGGGGCGGC
>Ga0136611_10002596_pt1 | contig 12580 bp, 10 predicted proteins | sample AntDrymUQ2232306_2_FD_106645 | JGI IMG/M metagenome (GOLD analysis project Ga0136611, IMG submission 106645) | Polar desert sand microbial communities from Dry Valleys, Antarctica - metaG UQ223 (23.06) | ecosystem: Environmental > Terrestrial > Soil > Desert | place: Antarctica: Dry Valley... | reverse complement strand
GCCCCAATATTCTTCGGTTTGCGGATGGACGGTAGGATCGCCGTAGACCTCGCTCGTCGAAGCCTGAAGAATTCGCGCGCCAAGCCGTTTGGCCAGTCCGAGCATGTTGATCGCGCCGTGCACTGACGTCTTGGTCGTCTGGACTGGATCATGCTGATAGTGGACCGGCGATGCGGGGCAGGCCAGATTGTAGATCTCGTCCACTTCGACGAACAAGGGAAACGTCACGTCATGACGCAGGAGTTCGAACTGCGGATTTGAAAGCAAATGTGCGATATTTTCTTTACCACCGGTAAAGAAATTATCCACGCAAAGAACTTCATTTCCGTCCGCGATTAACCGATCACACAGATGAGACCCAACAAAACCCGCGCCTCCTGTCACCAGAACACGCTTCTGCTTCCTGTATAACCGGACCATTGATGTACCCCTCATACAATTAGAAATAACGAATATTTCGGGAATTGTCGGGGCTATGAACAAGTACTGACCAGTACTTCGCTCCTCTGAAGCGACAATGAGTCAATTGTGTCACTACCCCGCCCGTTGTGAGCTTCCGACTGTTTCCACGGCATTATCCCTAACATGCGGGTTTGTCGAACGCCTTTCTGGCACGAAGTTCACTCTTCTGCCGTACGGACGGCAGCCTGCCTCGATGTGGCACGGTGCCACGCTTTGTTACCAGTTCATATGATCGATCCCGTGGACCAGCGCGCCGCCGAACCAGCCCTGGACGGCGATCGCCACGGTGATGACAGCAAGCCCGATGATCATTCCGGGGCCGCGGTCCTCTTCGGGTCGGCGCCATGCCCAGATCGCGAGCGCTGCCCCACCCACGCCGACCGCGGTTCCGAGCCAGCGGTGCGGCCCGAGCATCGCATCGTCGGTCGCGAAGTCGAACCCGGCGTTGAACCAGCCGAACAGCGCCGCGACAGGGGCAATGATTCCTCCGGCGAGCACGAGAAACTGGACCGGCTTGGCAAAAGCGGGTCGTCGGCGACCGAAGATCGCGGTGAACAGGGCAGCCGGGAAGAACGCGATGGGGAAATGGACGAGGACGGCATGCGTCCTGCCGAGCCAATTGGCCATCCGCTCGGGCATCGTCATCTTCGACCGGTCCTGTTCCATCTTTTCCATCATTTCGTCCATCGATGGTGGCTTGGGATCCGCGCCCACTGCCAGCGGAACTCCCGGCAGGGACGCCGGCGGCACGACCTGCGCCGCATCGGCCGGCTTTTTCTTGTGATTGGTGTGGGCTAGCGTTGGCGAGGTGGCGATCAGGAGGAGCGCCGCAAGCAGTGCGAAGCCGAGCCGGACCCTGGATATCAATCTGCGATTAATAAGCGCTCGGGACGCGGTGGACATTTCAGCTTCCTTTCGGCTTGCGGGCGGAATTGTGCATAGTCAGGATTTTCCAGCGCATCGATGCTCAAAACCAGGCTCGAATACCCGTCAGCAGACTCCATCCGCCGGCATCGTCTCCATCGTCCCTCGCGAACCGCCGCGTCGCGCCGAACGAGCGCTGGTATTGGACCCCGACATATGGCGCGAATTCACGGCGGATGTCGTAACGCAGGCGCAGGCCGAATTCCGCATCGCTCAAGCCCAAACCCACGCCGATTTCGTGGCTGCTCTGCGCGGCGAAATTGATTTCCGCGCGTGGCTGAAGGATCAGGCGTTGGGTGATGCGCTGGTCATAGTAACCTTCGAGCCGAGCCGAAAGCTCGCCCTTGTTCGACAGGAACAAAGCGCCTTCGATATCGAAGAAGCTCGGCGCTAGGCCCTCGAAGCCGACGACGGCATGGACCCGCGAAGGGGAGGGCGCGAAGTCGTAACGCAGCCCGCCTTGGAGGTTGAAATAGGGCCCGATCGCGCGGCTGTAGAGCGCTTGCACTTCAGCTTTCTCGATCGACCGGCCGAACTCGCCTTCGCCCTCGCTCTTGATCCGCAACCGGTCGATGTCGCCGCCATACCAGCCTTCGCCGTCCCATTCGAACCCGTCGCGGCCTTTGCGGATCTGGGCCTCGGCGAGGTTGAACATCACTTGCCCGAACTTCTGGCCGCCGTGGAAATGGTCGAGGTGGTGGCGGCCCATGTTCATCGCCGCCATGCCATAGACCGCGTCGCCGGCGCGCTCGGTCGGGACGGGTGGCGCCGCCGCGTTGCCCGCGGGAAGGTCGGTCCCCGCCGGAACCGGATCGGGCATCGCGCTCATGTCGTGGCCAGCGTGAGGATCGGCGGCGGGGGGCGCCGGTTGGGCGGCCGGCTTCTTCGCGGCAGGCTTTTTTCTGACGACCGCTTTCTTCACAGCGGGCTTCTTCACGGCAGGCTTCTTAGCCGCCGGTTTCTTCACCGCGGGCTTTTTCGCCGGCATTGGCATGGTCATCCCGGGCATGTTGTGGCCTTGGTGCTGGGCCTGTGCGGGAACCGCCAGCAAGACGCTTGCACCGGTGGCGAGAAAAAGAAGCCTAAGCCGCGTCATTTTGCGGGGTCCCTTCAAGCGAGCGGACGGTGACGACGCGCATCATGCCTGCCGTCATGTGGTACAGATTGTGGCAGTGGAACGCCCAATCGCCCGCCGCGTCGGCGGTGACGTCGAAGCTCATTTTGCCCCCGGGGGGGACATTGACCGTATGCTTGCGCGGGCCGAACGCGCCATGCCCGGTCACCAGTTCGAAGAAATGGCCATGCAGATGGATCGGGTGGGGCATCATCGTGTCGTTGATCAGCGTGACCCGCACCCGCTCATTGAGGCGAAACGGGATCGGCTGCGCGGGTTCGCTCAACTTCACCCCGTCAAACGACCACATGTAGCGTTCCATGTTGCCAGTCAGATGAATGTCGAGCGAGCGGGTCGGCGCACGTACGTCGGGATTGCGGGTCAGCGAAACGAGGTCGCGGTAGCGCAACACCCTGTGGTCGAGTCCCTCGAGCCCGACCGGCGGCTCCCCGGTACGGTCGGTCGGCATCGGTGATATCGTCTGGACACCGGGGTCGTCCTTGACCTGCGGCGCGACACTGAGGTCGCGCATCCTCATCTCGCCATGATCCATGACCGCCGGCAACGGCGCGCCCGCAGCCGTGGCGTTGCCGGGCGGCGGTGGGGCCTTCCACCCGGTCAGTTTCCACAAATTTTTCGAGGCGTTCTGCTCGGCGGACGGATCCACACCGCGAACGGCTGCTGGGTTGGGTGCATTGGGCGAGTCGATGCCCGTCATGCCCGCCATGCCTCCGTGATCCATTCCGGCCATGCCACCGTGATCCATACCGGCCATCGCGCCCGCTGCGGGCGCCGCGGGCGCGGCGGGGGCGCCGTGGTTCATGCCGGGCATGGCGCCATGTTCCATGCCCATGTCCTTCATGGTCAGGATGGGGCGTGGACGCAGCGGCGGAACCGGCGCCGACATGCCTTCGCGCGGGGCAAGCGTTGCGCGGCCGAGCCCCGAACGGTCGATCGATTCACTGACGAAGCTGTAGGCGCGATCCCCAGGAGTGACGATCACGTCATAGGTCTCGGCGACCCCGATCTGGAACTCGTCGACCGTCACCGGGCGCACGTTCTGACCGTCGGCCTGGACCACGGTCATCGGCAGATCGGGAATGCGGACGTTGAAATTGGTCTGCGCCGAAGCGTTGATAATTCGCAGCCGCACGCGCTCGCCTGCTCGAAACAGCCCGGTCCAATTGTCGAACGGGCCCGAACCATTGATCGTGTAATTGTAGGTCGATCCGGTGACGTCGGCGATATCCGCCGGGTCCATGCGCATGTCGGCCCACATCCGGCGTTCGGCGGCGGACAGGTCGCGGCCGGCGAGCATTCCCGACAGGGTCAGGCGCTGATGGTTGAAATAGCCGCCGCCCATCTGCTTCAATTTCTTGAAGATGGTCGCGCCGGTCATCGGGCTGTGGTCGGACAGCACCAGCACATGCTCCCGGTCGAACTTGACCGGATCGGGACCGGCGGGATCAATAACGATTGACCCGTAGACCCCGTCCTCTTCCTGATAGGCCGAGTGGCTGTGGTACCAATAAGTGCCCGACTGGACGACATCGAATTCATAATCGAAGGTCGATCGCGGCATGATCCCGGGGAAGCTGACCCCAGGAACGCCGTCCATCGCGAACGGGACGAGCAGCCCGTGCCAGTGAATCGAGCTATCCTCGTCGAGCGTGTTGGTGACGCGCAGGCGGACTCTCGTGCCTTGCTTGAGCCGGACCAGCGGCGCGGGGACGGTGCCGTTGACCCCGACCGCGCGGCTGAACTTGCCGTCGACCCTGACCGCGACCTTGCCAATGGTCAGCGCGATGTCGGTCCCGCTAACGGTGGGAAGCGCGCGCGCGAGGCCCGGCGACAGCGTCTGTGCCCAGCCCGGCATCGCGCCAGCCAAACCGGCGCCAGCTCCGCCGAGGGCGGCCGCGCGCAAAAAGCTGCGCCGCTGCAAAGCGACTTTGTCAAACATGAGAGTTCCTTGAATGCTCATGAGGCGCAAACGTCGGGCCGGCGCCGCCGGTCCCGGCGACGCCAGCCTCTACGCGTGCTTACTTCTGGTGGTTCTGGTGCGGATCGGCTTGCGGGGCCGTGCCGGACTTCATGTCATGCCCGGCATGACTTTTGTCACCCGCCTTGTCCTTGCAGCAGTCCATCTTGCACTTCATCTTTTCCATCTTGGCCTCGGGGGCCGGTGTGGACTGGGCGTGTGCAATGGCAGGAATGGCGATCGTCAGTGCGATCGCGGCAAATATCTTCTTCATGTCAGTCTCCGTGAAATCGAGTGAATTGCGGTCGATTTCACGCGAGTCGTGGAGGAGGGGTCGCGATTTCTCTCAGCATTCCGCGATGGACACTTGCCAAGGCAGCGAAGGAGGGGAGGCGATCAGTGATCGGTTCGCCGAGACTTGCTTCGGCGATCACCGCCGCAGTGGCGCACATCGCGACGCAGCACGGTTTGGCCATCGCCTTGTCGGTCTTGCCCTCGTCGGCGGGCTGGCAATGACCGTCTTCGGTCATTTGCGAGTGGCTCGACGCCGGGGCGGCCGCCATCACGCGATTCATCGCCAGCGGCGCGAACAGCAGCGAAAAAGCGATCATCATCGCGAAGAGCCGGGGAATGCTCACGCCAGGCAATATGGGTCACGAACGCCTAGTTTGCAATCGGAGGGCGCCTGCCGACCACAATCACCCGCGCAGCGCCGCCGCTTCCTCGGCTTCGCGCTGGAGCGTGCGCGCAAGCTGGCTCATTCCGTTGAGGTAGGGCGGGGGGACGAACTGATCGCGATAGCCCGCCGCCGCCGCGGCGCGAAGGGTCCACATCGGGTCGATCAGATGCGCGCGGCCCAGCGCGACGAGGTCGGCGCGGCCTGCGGCGAGGATTGCATTGGCCTGGTCGGGGTCGGTGATGTTGCCGACTGCCATCGTTGCCAGCTTGGCTTCGTTGCGAATCTTGTCGGCGAACGGGGTCTGGAACAATCGGCCATAGACCGGCTTGGCCTCGGCCCAGGTCTGCCCCGCCGACACATCGATCAGATCGGCGCCCGCGCGCGCGAATGCCTCCGCGATCAGCACCGCTTCGTCGGGGGTAACCCCCTCCTCGCCGGCCCAGTCTGTCGCTGAAATTCGCACCGACATTGGTCGGTGGGCGGGCCACGCCTCGCGCATCGCCGCGAAGACTTCGAGCGGAAAGCGCAGGCGATTGTCGAGGCTCCCGCCATAATCGTCGTCACGCTTGTTTTGCAGCGGGGTGATGAAGCTCGACAGCAGATAGCCGTGCGCGGCGTGGAGTTCGATCATGTCGAAGCCCGCTTCCAGGCCCATTTGCACCGCCGCCACGAACTGGTTGCGAACCCCATCCATATCGTCGCGAGTCATCGCGCGCGGCACTTGGTTGGTCGCGCTCCAGGGCATTTCGGAAGCGGCGACCAGCGGCCAATTCCCTGCCGGAAGCGGGCTGTCCATCGCCTCCCACCCGATTTGCGTCGAGCCCTTGCCCCCCGAATGGCCAAGCTGGAGGCCGAATTTGGCCGCCGAATGGTCGTGGACGAAATCGGTGATCCGCTTCCACGCCGCGCCGTGCGCGGGGGCGTACATGCCCGTGCACCCCGGCGTGATCCGCCCCTCGGCCGACACGCAGGTCATCTCGGTGAACAAAAGGCCGGCCCCGCCCTGGGCGCGAGCTCCATAATGCACCAGATGGAAGTCGTCCGGCCTCCCGTCCTTTGCCGAATAGGTCGCCATCGGGGAGACGACGATGCGGTTCGCGAGGGCGAGCTCGCGCAGCCGGAACGGGGCGAACATCGGCGGCGCGATCTTGTCCTCGCCGGTCGCGCGCGCCCAGAAGTGGCGCTCGGTCTGCTCGAGCCAGCCCGCGTCGCGAACCCGCAGATTTTCGTGACTGATCCGCTGCAAACGGGTGAGGAGCGAATAAGCGAATTGCCACGGCTCGAAATCGAGATAGCGATCGACGGTCTCGAACCATTCGGTCGAATTGCGCGCGCTATTCTGCAGCTTGAGCACTTCGAGCGAGCGTTCGGCCTGATATTCGCTCAGCGCCTCGACGCTATCGCTCCCGGGCCGGTTGAGCATTTCGGCGAGCTTGATCGCATCCTCGAGCGCGAGCTTGGTCCCCGAGCCGATCGAGAAATGGGCTGTATGCGCGGCGTCACCGAGCAGGATCAGCTTGTCGTGGTGCCAGCGCTCGCAGATGATCCGGCGGAACTGAAGCCATGCCGCCGGGCCGGGCAGATGCGCGGCATTGCTGAGCAGCGGCTGCTCATCGAGATAGCGCGCAAAAATCCGCTCGCATTGCGCGATCGCTTCTTCGAGGCTCATTCGGTCAAAACCCAGCCCCGACCATGTCGCCGGCGCACATTCGACGATGAACGTCGAGCAATCCTCGGCGAAGCGATAGGCATGTGCCCAGATCCAGCCCGCCTCGGTCTGCTCAAAGGCGAAGGTGAAGGCGGCGAACGTCTTGGGCGTCCCAAGCCAGATGAAGCGGTTGGTGCGCTGCTCGATGTTCACTTTGAAGCTGTCCGCGTAGGCGTGGCGAAAACGGCTGTTGGCTCCGTCGGCGGCGATGACGAGGTCCCAATCTTTCCAGGCGGCAAGGTCGGGATCGGCCTCAACCTCGTAATGGGTCACGACCCCGAGCGAGCGCGCGCGCGCGCTCAGCAGCTCGAGCAGGCGCTTGCGGCCGATGCCGATAAAGCCGTGGCCCGATGAGCGAACGCACTCGCCATGGACATGGACCTCGATGTCGTCCCAGTGGGCGAACTCGTCGGCGATCAGCCGTCCCGACACGGGATCGTTGGCCATCAGATTCTCGACCGTCTGATCGGAAAAGACTACGCCCCAGCCGAATGTCTGGCCGGCGGCGTTGCGCTCGAAGATCTCGACCTCATGCCGGGGGTCGCGAAGCTTCATCGAGATTGCGAAGGTGAGTCCGGCAGGGCCGCCGCCGATGCACGCAATTTTCACTCTGGCTCCTTGCGCGCGGCACTGTCGGCGATGGCGAGGAACCGGCTCACGGCGGAATTGAAGGCATCGGGCTGCTCGATGTTGGCGAGATGGCCGGCGCGCGCGATGACCTCGAAGCGTGCCTCGCGGATACGCTGAGCCAACTCGCCGGACAAGGCGGGGGGCGTTATCCGATCCTCGTCGCCGACGAGGACCAGGGTCGGCACATCGACCGCCGATGCGCGCGCGCGCTGGTCGGCGAGCCACACCGCCGCCGCACCTAGCCGATAGGCGTCGGGATCGATCCGCGCCATGGTGTCGACCACCTCCTCGCGAAGCGCGCTGGGCGCACCCGTGCCGAGCAGCATCGGCGCGCGCGCCTCGGCGAGGTCGCGCATCGGCATGGCGCGGCTGGCATCGACCGAGCGCGTGTAGATCGCTTCGCCGTCGGGGTGGACCGCGAAACTGTCGGCGAGGGTCAGCGAGGCGCAGCGGCGAGGCGCCCGGTGGTGCATCGCAAGCGCGACGATTCCGCCGAGTGACAGTCCGCAGATGTGCGCGCGCTCGATGTCCAGCGCGTCAAGCGCCTCGAACATGGCGGCGGCGAAATCGTCACGATTGGCGCCGGGCCGGAGCAGGCTCTCGCCATATCCGGGATAGTCGAATGCGATCGCCGGTCGCCGCGCCCCAAAATGTGCCAGTTGCGGTGCCCAGACCGATTTGTCCGATCCGACGCCGTGGAGGAACAGGATCGGAACCGCGCCGATCCGCTCGCCGCGCATCGCGACGCCGATCGCGCCGCCGTCAAGCATGATCGCCCCCATCGCGCGGCACCATGGCGCCCGCCTTTGCAACTCGCAAGCCGGTCGCTACATCGAGCGTCGTGACGAGCATGACCGTCAATGGCGAGCCGATCCGCTATCGGCTCAATCCCGACACCCCCTTGCTGTGGGCGTTGCGCGACGCATCCAATCTCACGGGCACCAAATATGGTTGCGACAGCGCCGATTGCGGGAGCTGCACGGTGATCGTCGATGGCCGCGCCGTGCTTAGTTGCGTCGTGACGATCGCTGCCCTCGAAGGCGCCGAGGTCGTGACGATCGAGGGCCTGGCGAGCGGCCGCGCGCATCCGCTCCAGCAGGCGTGGGCGGCCGAGCAGGTCACCCAGTGCGGGCGCTGCGACCCCGGCTTCATCACGGCGCTCGCGGCGCTGATGCGAAGCAGTCCTGATCCGACCAGCGACGAGCTCGACGCGCTGCCCAACCGCTGTCGCTGCGGCGCGGGGCCGCGGATCTTGCGCGCAGTGAGCGGCGCCGCCAAAGCGGGCCGGCCGCAGCGCTGATTCCATTCAGCATGTGCTCATCCGGCATGGCGAAATATTCCGCGTCGGTGCGAATATTCGTTGGGAGTTCGAGATGCGCAGATTGATTGTCGCGGTGCTACTTGCGAGTGCGTTTGCCGGTCCGGCGTTGGCGCAGGAACAGGACTCGGATGGCGGGCGAGATCGCGATCGTCGTGTCCGCGCGACTTCCGCCGATGGCGGCGAGCGTGCAGCGCGAATGGAGCGGCGTCTCGAACGCCGGGCAGCGCAGGCTGATCAGCACACCGAGCCGCGCGTGCAGCACGACGAGCCCCGCGTGCAGCACGACGAGCGCCAGTCGCGCTCGGGGGGGCACGGGCACCGCGAGACGCAGTCGGGCGGAAGCCACCGGGAATATCACCGCGACATCAACCAAGAGCATCGCGACATTCATTCATCGAACCCGAATCGGCGCGAGCATCGCGAAGCGCATCGCGACCTCAACCGCGATCACCGGACCGAGCATCGCAGTTGGGACCGCGACAGCCGGCGCGATGGTCACGGTGAATATCATCGCGACGCAAGACGGGACCATGGCGACCTTCATGCCAGCAATCCGACGCGGTCGGAGCATCGCGCCGGGCACCGCGATCTAACCCGTCAGCATGACCGGCGGCACTCGGCCTGGGACACGAGCTGGCGCAGCAACCGATCGTACGACTGGCGCGGTTACCGCGGCCGATACGGATCGCTTTACAATCTGTCGCCCTATTACGATCCCTACGGCTATCGCTATCGCAGCTTCTCGATCGGGTTCAATCTGTGGCCGAGCTATTACGGTTCGCGATACTGGGTCAACGATCCATGGCAGTATCGCTTGCCGCCGACATTCGGGCCCTATCGCTGGGTGCGTTATTATGACGACGCGCTGCTGGTGAATATCTACACCGGGCAGGTGGTCGATGTGGAGCGCAATTTCTTCTGGTAGCAGGACACTTCAGGGCTCGCCGGCAAGCGCTTCGCCGATTAGGCGGCGGCTGTTGTCGATCCCGTAGAGCGCGATGAAGCTGCCCATGCGCGGACCCTGGCTCGCTCCAAGCAGCGTCTCGTAAAGCGCCTGAAACCAGTGACGCAGGCTTTCGAACGGATGGCGCTTGCCGACCTCGAACACAAGGTTCTGGATTTCGTCGCCGGGGGTGGCGGGGGGAAGGCGCGAAAGTTCGGTATCGAGATCGCGCAACGCGTCGATTTCGGGCCCCGCGGGCGCCCTGCGCAATAGTGTCGGGGCGACGAAATCGCGCGCGTAATTGACCGCGAGGCCGATCAGCTTGTCGAGTTCGGGATGGCTCTCGGGCGAGCATCCCGGAGCGTAGCGCTCGACGAATTTCCACGCCGTCGCCTTGTCGCCGACTCCGGGAAGCGAAGCGAGGTTGAGCAGCAATCCATAGGTCAGCGGGAGCACGGTATCGGCGACCTTGTCGGCATGAATGTGGTGGACCGGGTTGCCGAGTTTCTGCTCGATCGGCTGCGCTGCGTAATTGCCGCGGAACACGAGATATTCGTCGACCGCGCGTGGAATGACGCCAAGGTGGAGGCTCTTTGCCTTTTTCGGTTCGCGATAGGCATAGAAAGCGAGGCTTTCCTCGGAGCCGTAGGTCAACCACTGCTCGAGGCTGAGGCCGTTGCCCTTCGACTTTGAAATCTTTTCGCCTTTTTCGTCGAGGAACATCTCGTAGTTGAAGCCCTCGGGCGGGCGGCTCCCGAGGATGCGCGCGATCTTGCCAGACTGGATCGTCGAATCGATCAAATCCTTGCCCGCCATCTCGTAATCGACCCCGAGCGCGACCCAGCGCATTGCCCAATCGACCTTCCACTGAAGCTTCGATTTGCCGCCGAGCGCCGACTGCTCGACGCGCGCACCGTCCTCGTCGGTAAAGGCGATCGTCCCATGATCGGGGTCGATGACCTCGACCGGGACCTGCAGCACGCGCCCGCTGCTCGGCGAAATCGGGAGGACGGGCGAATAGGTCAAGCGCCGCTCCTCGCGCAGCGTCGGCAGCATCACTCCGAGGATGTCGTTCCAGTGCCGTAGTACCTGCCGCAGCGCCTCGTCAAAGGCGCCGCTTTTATATTCGTCGGTCGACGAGACAAATTCATAATCGAAGCCGAAGCGGTCGAGGAAGCGCCGGAGCATCGCATTATTGTGGTGCGCGAAGCTTGGATATTTGCCGAAAGGGTCGGGCACATCAGTCAACGGCCGCCCGAGATATTCGGTCAGCATCGCGGCATTGGGGACATTGTCGGGGACCTTGCGCAGCCCGTCCATGTCGTCGCTAAAGGCGATCAGGCGGGTCGGTTCTCCGCTCAATTCTTCGTAAGCGTGACGGACCATGGTCGTGCGCAATACTTCGACGAAGGTGCCGATGTGCGGGAGGCCCGACGGCCCATAGCCGGTTTCGAACAGCACCGGCGCGCCGTCGGGCTTTCCGTCGGGCCAGCGCCTGAGCAGCTTGCGCGCCTCCTCGTACGGCCAGGCCTTGCTGGCGAGGGCGGCGGAGCGGAGCAACGGATCAGTCATGCCGGGCGATTAGCGCGGGACGCGAGCGAAGGGAACCGTGCCGAAGTTCCTCCCTGCCGGCTTCGGCGGGGAGGTGGCAGCGAAGCTGACGGAGGGGTTCTCTCGTGTGAGGATAGAACCCCTCCACCAGCTTCGCTGGTCCCCCTCCCCATGCAAGCGCATGGGGAGGAAGCACGACTGTTGTTGCCCTTTCGTTCCCGGCGCGGCATTGCGGGGGTGTGCCGCCCCTTACCCTTCCAGCGCTTCATGCAACCCACGCGGGTATTTGGGTCGCGGCTGGCGGGGAGGCGCGCGAGTCGGCCCGCGGGGAAGCGATCGGGCGGCTCGCCGAAACCCCGCATATCCTGCTCAACGCGCCGCTGGTCGGTCAAAGACTGGGATATCCCGAGGTGTCGGGGCTTGATCTGCTCGAGCTGTTCGCCTTCGTCCATCCGGCGCGATTTGCGGTGCCGACGGTGGCGGGAATGGCGCGCGCGGCGGGGGTCGCATTGCCGCAGAGCGATGCCGAAGCCGCGACGACGCTGATCGCGATCGCTGAGGCGCTGCTCGCGCGGCTTGGCGATCCCGACTGGCCCGAGCGCGAGGGGGCGTGGACGGCCAATGCGACGCTGTACCGGCTCGGTTGGGGCTGGGCGCGGTTCGTCGGCCAGCGGCTGGCGCAGCCCGAGGGCGGCGAGCGCATGCTGTTTTCGCGCCTGTCGCAGTGGGAGGAGACTAGCGACCGGCCGCCGCCGCGAACGCTGTCGATCGCGCCCGGGGATGCGCATGAGCGACTGGCAACGCTGACCGGGGCCGGATCGGAACCGCGCGAGGGTCAGCGCGCGATGGCCGGCGAGGCGGTAGCGATCTTCGCCCCGCGGCGTTCGGTGGGCGAGCCAAACATGTTGCTTGCCGAGGCGGGGACCGGGATCGGCAAGACGCTCGCCTATCTCGCGCCCGCTTCGCTGTGGGCGGAGCGCAGCGGCGGGACGGTGTGGGTGTCGACCTTCACCAAGGCGCTTCAGCGTCAGCTCGACGCCGAAAGCGCGCGGATCGTGTCCGACGCCGATGAGCGCAAGAAGCGCATCGTGATCCGCAAGGGGCGCGAAAATTATCTCTGCCTGCTCAACCTCGAAGACGCGATGCAGGGTGCATTTACCGGGCGCGCCGCAATCCTCGCGCATCTGGTCGGGCGCTGGGCGGCTTTTTCGAAGGACGGCGACATGGTCGGCGGCGATCTGCCCGGCTGGCTGCCGAGCCTGTTCCGCCG
>Ga0136611_10002595_pt1 | contig 12584 bp, 11 predicted proteins | sample AntDrymUQ2232306_2_FD_106645 | JGI IMG/M metagenome (GOLD analysis project Ga0136611, IMG submission 106645) | Polar desert sand microbial communities from Dry Valleys, Antarctica - metaG UQ223 (23.06) | ecosystem: Environmental > Terrestrial > Soil > Desert | place: Antarctica: Dry Valley... | reverse complement strand
GTACACCACGCTACGCTGGCAAAGCCTGAGATGATCGTTATGTTTTGGTGGAACCAGTGGTCATTATGGCCAGCTTGACTCCCAAACCCGTTCAGAGACCCGCCCTGTCACCCACCCAGCCAACTCAACGCGCCGCCCAAACCCGTTCAGAGAACGTTCAGAGATCCGCCCGGCACTCGCCACTCGACACTCGGCGTTCCCCCTACATCCCGCGACAAAGCAACTCATCCCATCCTCTTGACAACAATACACGACACCTGTAATATTATCCTGACACATGACGGAGTGTGCTGATGGAGTCGATGTGAGTGTATCGGAATCGGGAGATGAAATGCTGCGGATGCTGGCGGCGCTGGCCAACCCGCACCGCCTGCGCGTCGTCGCGGCCCTTGCGGGCGGACGCAACTACGTCAGCCAGCTCGCACGCCAGTTGGAGATGAGTCGGCCCCTGCTGCACATGCACCTGCAGCGGCTCGAAGCGGCCGGACTCGTCTCAAGCGCGCTCGAGCTGTCCGACGATGGCAAGGCCATGCGGTTTTTCGAAGTCACACCCTTCGCGCTGCTCCTCACCCCGGCGACGATCGCCGCAGCAGCGCCGACGTTGACCGATCGTGACGATGCAGAGGAGCGAGGTAGCCGGTGAATATGCTGAATGACATGCTCGTGGGATCTGCTGGCGTTCTGCTACAAGTGCGGGCGCAGACTGAGCCAGTCGAGGAAACCAACGACGTCTGGGCCGGTTGGGGCAGTGTCATCTTCGTCATCACGATCATCGCGATTGTCGCACTGGTCGCCTCGCTGCTCATCTGGCAGCTCTTCCGGACGAGACAGACGCAGATGATGACCCAGGCACGTGTCGTCGAGGCCAACGCCTACCGGACGATCGCGGAAGAGGCGACCACCGCTCAGACCCGCACCGCTGACGAACTCGAACACCTGCGCGAAGGCGTCACCGACCTGCGTACCCGTGTCGCCTCGATCGAACGGATATTGGCGGAAGTCGGATAACCAGTTTCGACCCGCGCGAACAGTAGGGGCCACAGAAAACAAAAACCCCCGGCAGCGCGCTGCAACGCACCACCGGGGATCGACACACCCCTGAGTCGACCCTGCGGAACGGGATCAGGCCCTCATGGCGTCCAGCACAAGGATAGCCGGGTCCACCTCCGCAGGCCAGCCCTGCCATTACGGCAGGATCGGTTTCGCACATATTCGGTCTGAGTTCACACATCCGTGACAACTCCGACAAATCGTCGCGACATCCATTCCCTACCCTCACGACAGTGTGTACATAAGGAAGGACCCTACCAGATGGCGGTTCGTAACCCATGCACAGATTCGACCCCCCAACCACCCGCGTCACCGCATGGTCCAATCGCCCGGCTGGCGGCGATCCCAGCCGGACGACGCGCCAAGTGGCTGCTACTCGGCGTCTGGATCGTCGTCATGGTGCTCGTCAGCCCGTTCGCGGGCAGGCTGACCGATGTCGAAGAGAACGACGCCGAACAATGGCTGCCCTCCGACGCCGAGTCGCTGGCCGTCATCCAGCTCCAGGATGCCTTCCCAGCCGGCGAAACCGAACCAGCCGTCATCGTCTACCACCGCGATCAGGGACTAACCGACGCCGACCGCGCCCAGGTCGAGGCCGACCGGGCCACCCTGACCACCCTCTTCCCCGCCGTTCTACCAAGTGAGCCAGTCCCGGCAGAGGACGGCACCGCCATCCTCTACGCGATCCCCTTCCCGGCCGACGCGCCAATCAACGGCCAGGACACAGTCGAGAACGTCGGCGACATCCGCGAGATCATTGGCGACAGCGGCGACGGCCTGCAGGTCAACGTAACCGGCCCAGCCGGCTTCGGGCGCGACCTCGTCAGCGTCTTCGACACCATCAACGGCACGTTGCTGATGGCAACCGCTGGTGTCGTCACGGTCCTGCTCTTGCTGACCTACCGCAGTCCGTTCCTCTGGCTGATCCCACTCATAGCGGTCGCCTTCGCGCATCAGACAGCTACCGCCGGCGTCTACGCGGCGGCCAGGAACTTCGGCGTGACTGTCGACGGCCAGAGTGGCGGCATCCTGCCAGTCCTCGTCTTCGGCGCTGGCACCGACTACGCGCTGCTGCTCATCTCCCGCTACCGCGAGGAGCTGCGCCGCCACGAAGACAAGCACGAGGCGATGGCATTCGCCCTGCGCCAGGCCGGCCCCGCCATCCTCGCCTCCGGCGGCACCGTCGTCGCCGGGCTACTCTGTCTGGTGGTCGCCGACCTGAACTCAACCGCCGGTCTCGGCCCTGTCGGTGCCCTTGGCATCATCAGCGCGCTGGTCGCGATGCTGACGCTGCTACCGGCCATCCTCGTCATCGTCGGACGGCGCGTCTTCTGGCCGTTCGTGCCACACTTCGGCTCTGCCTCGCACGAAACATCCAGCATCTGGTCGCGGGTTGGCGGCTGGGTCGATCGCCGACCACGCCCGGTCTGGATCGGCACCGTCGTCGTCCTGGCCGTCATGGCCCTCGGCCTGATCGGCGCTGACTTCAGCCTCGCCAACGCCGACCAGTTCCGCGACGAGCCAGACGCCATCACCGGCCAGAAGCTGATCGCCGCCAGTTACCCGGCCGGCGCCAGCCAGCCGAACACCGTCATCGCCAATATCGACACCTCCGGCACCGTCCAGGCCGCCATCGCCAACACGACCGGCGTCGCCGACGTCCGCATCGACGGCCAGACCGACACGGTGGTCGCCTTCTCGACAACGCTCAATGCCGACCCCAGCAGCGACACTGCCTTCGCGACGATCGAGCGCCTGCGCGACAATGTCCACGCCGTGCCGGGAGCCAACGCGCTCGTCGGCGGGCCAGACGCCTCCAGCCTCGATATCCAGACAGCCAACGAGCGTGACCGGATGGTCATCATGCCGCTCGTCCTGCTCGTCGTCTTCGTCATCCTCTGCCTGCTGCTACGCTCGATCGTCGCGCCGCTCGTCCTGACCGCGACCGTCGTCCTCTCATTCGCGGCCTCGCTCGGCGTCAGCGTGCTCGTCTTCGAGCACATCTTCGGCTTCAACGGCATCGAGCCATCCATCCCGCTGCTCGGCTTCGTCTTCCTCGTCGCGCTCGGCATCGACTACAACATCTTCCTGATGAGCCGCGTCCACGAGGAAGCCAAACAGCTCGGTACCCGCCGCGGCATGCTGCGCGGCCTCTCTGTCACTGGCGGCGTCATCACTGCGGCCGGAATCGTCCTGGCAGCCACCTTCGCCGTCCTCGGTGTCCTGCCGCTCGTCTCACTGACCGAGCTGGGCTTCATCGTCGCCTTCGGTGTCCTGCTCGACACCCTGATCGTCCGCTCGATCCTCGTCCCCGCCCTGACCTTCGACCTCGGCCCACGCATGTGGTGGCCCAGCCGCCTCTCCCACCACGAACCGTCGATCCTCACCGAGATCGCGCTCGACGCCCGCCAGCAACGCGCGATCGGCGACTGATCCTCGTCTTACGACGGCTATCCCGGACGCGCCGCCAGAAGGGGCCGGTCTTGTACCGGCCCTGTTCCCCACCCAACGTGTCATGAGGGGAGCAGGGCCGGTACAAGACCGACCCCTTCTGTTAATGACCTCCGCCAACGATGCAACCACCAACAGACACCGTCCCTTGCCAGCCCTTGACAGTGTATGTACTATGTGTACGTACACCTAGCGTGGCGCGAAGTGCTTTGCATCACGCTGGCTGAATCGTACGCCGGATGTGTCGAGTGCGTGAGACGCGCAACACCTCATCCAGCGTGCTCGGTCATTCGGAACTCGGAAAGGACTGTCGATGCGCCTCGGACGCTCGCCCCGTCACCGCCTGTTCCTCGCGCTGACACTCGTCATGGTGGCAGCCGTCGCCGTGCCGGTCGCAGTCAGCCTGGCCGTCAACCTCGGCAGCGCGACCGTCGTCAACACCGCTGGCGACGGCCTCAACCTGCGCGATAGCCCATCGCTCAGTGGCGCCGTCCTGACCGGCATGCCTGAGGGCGCGGACGTCGAGGTGCTCGAAACCGGCTACACCGGCGACGGCCTCGACTGGGCGCGCATCCGCTACGACGGCATTGAGGGCTACAGCGCCGTCACCTACATCGCCAATACCGGCGGCACCGAACCTCCCGCCGCAGTTCCGATCGTGGAGCCAGCGCCTCCGGCGGAACCCGCCCCACCCGCAGCCGGACTGATGGCCGGCGACCGGGCCATCGTCAGCGGCACCAGCGGCGACGGCGTCAACGTCCGCAGCGAACCGGGGACGCAGTCCCCCGTCCTGACCGGCCTGCTCGAAGGCGCAAACGTCCCGATCCTCGGCGGCCCGGCGAGCGACGCAGCGGGAGGAACCTGGTACCAGGTCGAAGCCTCGGGCATCGCTGGCTGGGTCCACGCTGACTACCTCGCCGAGGTTGGCGGCGCGCCGGTGGCCGGTGACGAGCTCGGCGCGGCCATCGCCACCGAAGCACTCAAGTACCTCGGCGCGCCCTACGTCTGGGCCGGCACCAACCCCGACGGCTTCGACTGCTCCGGATTCACCTACTTCATCATCAACTGGGTGCTCGGCAACGACTTCCCACGGGCCATCGAAGGTCAGATCGCCAGCGGCGAGTACGTCCACCCCAACGACCTCGAACCGGGCGACCTCGTCTTCTTCCACGACACCTACAAGCCCGGCCTCTCACACGTCGGCATCTACATCGGCAACGCCCAGTTCGTCAACTCCGGCAGCGAGGACGATGTCGTCGCCATCAGCAACATGTGGGACGACTACTGGGGACCGCGCTACCTCGAATCGCGCCGCATCCGCTAACGAGTTGGGCTGCGGGAGGAGCGCGCCGGTACGTTCCTCCCGCAGTCCGCAGCCAAATCACTGATCAACGTATCTTGACATACTGAATCAGAGATTAGACAATTCCTCCGCTTGCAGTCATGGAGTATAATGTATAGAACATATGTTCGGTTAGCATCGATCGTTGACAGGTAGGTGAGCAGGTACGGCTTCCTCCAGGAAGGAGGTAGTAGGCACGATGATCGACCGTGAGAAATACCGTCAAGTCATCCTCTACTTTCTCCACGAATGCAACAATGAACACTTGGGTCGTGTGAAGCTGATGAAGCTTCTGTATTACCTCGACTTCGACTACTTCGGCCAGCACCGAACGTCCGTGACGGGCGACAAGTACCGCCGCTTGGAGCATGGACCTGTCCCGGTACACGCGGACGCGATCCTACAGGAGATGGAATGTGATGCGCTGATCACATCGGTCCCGGCCCAGCGTGGGCCATTCTCTCAGACTCAGTACGTCCCACGGACGACATACAACCTGTCAGCACTCACCGCAGAAGAAGTTACGGTGCTGAAGGCTGTGACCGAGCGATGGCGAGACGCAACACGAGCCGAGATAGAGGATGCATCGCACCGCGAGCAGCCGTGGATCGCTACTCCAGAGAACAGAGATGTGTCATTCGTTCATGCGTTCCATCGCAAGGCAAACCAGCCTGTCAGCGACAATGAGAAGGACGCGATCATTCGGGAGATTGTGCAGTCGCAAGCCATCGAGGGGATTGACCTATCACCAGACGAGGTGGCAGCGCTGTTTCACGAAGTCTTCCCGGAACCGGATACCGCACTGAGTGACTAGCGCTGGTCCAAGCAATCCACTGCCGCCATATTGGGATGTCGATTGGGATCGGGATCGGGAGTCGTGGCCCGAAGTGCGCCGATCGATCGCACTCGGCGCGCTTGAGGCGCACCAGTGGTTGCGTGAGCAAGCATCGCAACAGACACTCGATCTGGAGTGTGTCCAGCATCTCCACCGGATGATGTTTCAGCGTCTCTTTCCACGCGGGGCTGGCAGAATCCGTGGCCCAGCGCCAGCCTTCCTGCCGTACGAGTCAGAGTTCGGACGCTACAAGGGAACACACTATCTTTCAGTGCCTGTCGAATGCGCAGTATTGTTCACAACCGTGACCAGAATGGTGCAGGATCTGGATCGACTATTTGGTGAGATGTCATCAAGTATGCACCACGATGAGGTCATCAGCGCTGCTGCGTATACGCACTGCGAACTCGTGAGAATCCACCCATTCCTTGACGGGAACGGCCGGACAGCGAGGATGTGCATCACGTACTTCGCGCGCCGCTACGGATTACAATCTCTCACGTACTCGCGGCCAGGTGGAGAATACCTTCAGGCGATCGCAACGTGGCTCCAGATTCAGAAGATTGAGCACTTTGTCGATTACCTTCACGTGCCACCTGGACAACAGACTGGCTCGGCTTGATGCTCGCGCTGGTTGTTGCTACCGTGGCACTCCAGAGGACCAGTATCGAACACGCGCAACGCTCGCTCGGCGGAAGGAAGGCAACGGATGGACCTGACGCGAATTACCTGGCACGAACGCGATGGCGTCGGGATCGCGACGCTCAACCGGCCAGAGCGACTGAACGCGATCGACACACGGACGATTGCCGAACTGGAGCAGGTCGTTGAACTGGCCTGGAACCGGGACAGTGTCCGTTGCCTGCTGCTGGCCGCCAACGGGCGCGCCTTCTCGGCCGGCGCCGACATCAAGGAGTGGGCCTCCGGCGACAGCCAGCCTGACCCGGACGAGGATGGCTGGGGCACTCGTATGCACCGGCTGATGGCGCGCCTCTACCGGCTGCCGAAACCGGTCATCGCCGCCGTCAACGGCGTCGCCGTCGGGGCCGGCTTCGACCTGGCGCTCGTCGCCGACCTGCGCATCGCCTCGACCGCTGCCCGCTTCGGCCAGGCCTATATCCGCGTCGGCTACTGCCCCGACGCTGGCGGCTCGTTCCTGCTGCCACGCCTGATCGGCCCGACCAAGGCAACCGAGTTGATCTTCACTGGCCGCATCATCGACGCCGCCGAAGCCGACAGCCTCGGCCTCCTCACCGCGCTCGTCGAGCCGAACGCGCTCCACGACACCGCCATCGAGTGGGCCACCCGCCTGGCTGCCGGGCCAACCGTCGCGATCGGCCTCGCCAAAGGGAACATCCACCAGAACTGGAACCTCAGCATCGAGGATGCCCTGCGTAACGAACACCACGCCGGCGTCCTCTGCGGCAAAACCGACGACCACCACGAAGGACTCCGCGCCACCGTCGAGAAGCGCGATCAGGTCTTTCGAGGGAGATAGTGTTCGCCATGCAACAGGTGAGCTAGAGAGGTGCTACGTTCCTGTAAGCAGGAGATCGTTCTTGAACTCACCAAAAATCGAGTCAACGATTGACTGCTTCCCTCGATCGGGAGATATTCGGAGCCGGGCGGCGGCGATCGTTGCTTCATCGACACCCGCCAACTCCGCGACGGACAGGAATTGCGGATTCCGCGGCACCAGTATCTCCATGAAGCACTCGAGTTGCAGCCCAACGACCTCGTGCGTCTGCATGTCGATCCGCAGTGACCGGTGATTGTCCATTTCCAGGATCGTCGCGCGCCGGTCAGTCCCGAACAGGTGCACAAACAGCGTGTCAGTCAGCGCGTCATAGCGGATGACGACAGCGGCTGGATCGATGAGGTCGCGCGCTAGCGGCTTGAGTTCGAATGTCAGGAAGTCTTCCGTAACCATATGATCGTCTCCGATCGCTTGACCCCGATCGTCGGGTACATCGTCACAATGATTCCAGAACGTAACCCGCTGTCGCTATCGATTTCGAATCGGACACACACTTTCAGATACTGTCTGTCATCGGGAGGTGGGAGCGCTCGTGCCCGGTAGTAGTTCACCCCATTCGCATGATCGGCGTCGCGGGTCATGACATCGGGTTTGGTCAGCGCTGACTCGATGTATTGCTCGTAGCCATCCATGATGGCATGGCCCACGATGATGTGGTCCTCCCAGATGTCCTCATACAGGACAATGTCGCGTCCCCATAGATCAACACAGTGCACCATCTCAGCCACAAATGTGCCACCGATAGTGAAGCATGGACTGGCCCCACAACGCATGACGAACGATCACGCCATGAGTATAAGACACGCTCGATGGAACCGACACTGCGACCTCAGCATCGAGGACGCCCTCCGCAACGAACGTCGTGCTGGCGAACACTGCGGCAAAACCGACGACCATCACAAGGGACTACGCGCCACGGTCGAGAAGCGCGAGCCAGCCTTTCAAGGACGCTGAGCGTTCATGGCATCATCATATCCGGGATATTCGAGGTTCCGAGGGGAATGGGGAAAGGGAACGCGACAATGGCAGTCACCGTCCACGAACGAGTCGAGACGATTCCTGATGAGATCGTCGAGGGCTTCAAGTCACTCGGTGTCGGCGATATCGGCCATGTCCAGACCTTCGGCTTCATGGACACCGCCATCCGGCCAGTCTGGAGCGATGTCCGGCTCGTCGGGCGGGCCGTCACCGTCCGGATGCCGTCGATGGACATCGGCGTCTCGCGCGCGGCCATCCGCGCCTGCAAGCCGGGCGACGTGCTGGTTGTCGATCGCGCTGGCGACACCGAGTTCGCCTGCTGGGGCGGCGGTGCCGGTCTGCTGGCGATGGTCCAGGGCGTGGCCGGCCTGATCGTGGACGGTGCCGTCACCGACGCGATGGAGATCACCGACCTCAAGTGGCCGGTCTACTCCCGCTCGATCTCCGGCCTGGTTGGCCGACCGGGCCAGGAATACGGCGAAGTCAACACCATCATCAGTTGTGGCGGCGTCCCCGTCTCCCCCGGCGATCTGATCGTCGCCGACGACGACGGCATCGTCGTCGTCCGCCCGCACGAGGCCACCGAGCTGATGCATGAAGTCGAGCGGCGCTTCGGCAGCACCCCCAACATCCGCCAGTGGCTCCGCGACGGCAAACCCATCGCCGACCACCCCATCGCCCAACGCTTCTTCAGCACTGAGTAACAAGAACGCCGTGCTGTATTCCTGTCGTCCAGAGCCGCAGCGAAGGACCTCTCCGGTCTTGGCTCTCGGGCGGCTAGCGCGGAGAGGTCCTTCGCTGCGGCTCTGGACGACAGGAATACAGCACGCAGCCTCGCCCTCTCCGTGGCCCGTGCTAGACTACAGCACGAAACCTGAACAACCCATGCATCACCAACGCAATGCATTGCAGAGCGTACTGCCATCTGCCAAAAGGCCCAAAGGCGATGCCATCATGCAGCCGCTGACGCACGCGACGTCGACAAGCTGGCCGGCCCCGGCACTGTTCGGGCGCGATGACGAACTCGGGCTGCTCCGCGATCATCTGCGGACGGCGCGGGCCGGGCAGGGCAGCCTGCTGCTCATCAGCGGCGAAGCGGGCATCGGCAAATCGGCGCTGAGCGCCGCCATCTGCCGCGAGGCGTCCGACTCCGGCGCGCTGGTCCGGAACGGCGGCTGCTACGACCTGACGACGACTCCACCCTACGGACCTTGGGCCGAGATCCTCGCCAGTTTCCCTGATGATGACGAACTGCCGCCGGTCCCCGCGCAACTGCGTCTCGGTGACCGGCTGGCTGGGATCGATTCGCAGGCAGCGCTCTTCGACGCCACCCTCCGCTTCCTGATGGAGGTCGCCGCCATCCGTCCACTGGTATTGCTGCTGGAGGATGTCCACTGGGCCGATGTCGCCAGCCTCGACTTCCTGCGCTACGTCTCGCGCTCGCTCCCTCGCGCGCCAATCCTGTTGATCGTCACCTACCGGGACGACGAAATCACCCGCGAACACCCGCTGGCGGCGCTGTTACCGGCACTGGTGCGCGAAGGGCCAGTCCACCGCCTGCATCTAGGTCGCCTCGAACGACACGGGGTGCTGGGACTGGTCCGCGAGCGCTACCTGTTGCCGGATGCGGACGAGGAGCGCCTGGTCGCGTACCTGCTGCGACTGGCGGAGGGGAACCCGTTCTTTACCAGAGAACTGCTCCACAGCCTCGCTGAGCAACGCCTGCTCGGCCCTGCGGCTGGAGGATGGCAGTTGCGCGATCTGACACAGTCGAGCGTGCCATCGTTGCTCCAGCAGGTCATCGGTGGACGATTGGCCCGTCTCGATGCCGCGACCCGGACGCTCCTCGCTCATGCCACCGTCATCGGCTTCGACGTGCCACTCGACATTCTCCGGGAACTGTATCGAGACACGCTTCCAGAGCTGGATGACGCGCTCCAGGCGGCGATCCAGCATCACCTGCTCACTATCGGACCGGGTCAGCGAAGCGTTCATTTCAGCCACGCACTCGTGCGTCAGGCGCTCTACGAAGCAATCCCGCCGCTACGCCGTCAGGCGCTGCACCGGCAAGTCGGTGAACTGCTGGCAGCACGGCCACGCACAGACCCATCGACCGTCGCCAACCACTTCTTCGAAGCCAGCGACGAACGGGCGCTGGATTGGTTACTACGCGCTGCCGAGCTCGCCAAGCGGCTGTTTGCGCCAGAAACGGTCATCGCCGAATCTGGCCGGGCCATCGCGCTGTCGGACGATCTCGGATGTGACATCGCGCCGAGTGTCTACCGCCTGCGCGGCTGGGCCGGGGACTCTACCGGCGACTTCGAGCGTGCTTCGCAAGCCTACGATCAGGCACTGGCACTGGCGCGCGGCACTGCCGACAGGCACGAGGAGTTGCAGTCGCTGCTCGGCCTCGGCGCGCTCTGGGCATCACGCGATTACCAGCGAACCGGCGACTACTGCCGCCAGGCGGTGGAACTGGCACGGACGATGGACGATCCTGCCGCCCTTGGTCATAGCCTCAACCGCCTCGGCAACTGGCATGTGAACGCGGAACAACCCGACGAAGCGCTACGCTGCCATCATGAAGCACTGCACATCTTCGAGACGATTGATGACCGGCGCGGGGAGGCGAGCACACTCGACCTCGTCGCGGTGACATACTCGCTGATTGGAGACGGGGCGCAATCCCTGCACAACTACGCGCGAGCCATCCCGTTGCTGCGTCAGGTCGATGACCGGCAAACGCTGAGTTCGGCACTGGCAACCGCCGCTCACCTGGCGTACGGCTCGTGGTCAACGCCGACACACATCCTCCAGGAACTTCAAGCGTCGCCTGGCACAGATTCCGGCCAACCGGCAGCGGAAGCAATCCGACTCGCGCGTGAGATCGGCTGGCGGTCCGGCGAAGCCTACGCAATCAGCCAGGCAGGATCGGCATTGGCCCTGCGTGGCAACCTGCGCGCTGGATTTCAACATATGTCCGAAGCACTCAACATTGCCGAGCGTATCCGGCATCACCTGTGGATGGCACTGATACACCTCAACTTCGGATCCACGTATGTTGATCTCCTGCTGCCTGGACCTTCCCGCCGACACCTTGAGCAGGGACTGACGCACGCGACCGCGACCGGCTCAGCGCTGTTCCGCTCGACGGCAGCAGGGTTGTTGGCTACCACGCTGATCAGGGCCAGGGACGAAGGCGCGGCTGAGCAACTCCTCCAAAGCGTGATCGATCTCGGCCATGGGCCACGACTGGCGTCAGAGCGTATGTGCTGGTACGCCCACACCTTACTCCTGTTCGTTCGGGGTCGGCACGGGCAAGCACTACGGGCCATCGATCAAGTGATCGAGTTGATCCCTGTTGGAACGGCTGCGCCACCACCCGAGTGGTTGCGGCTGCGTGGTGAAATCCTGATGGCATGCGGGAGGCTAGCTGAGGCCGAACAAAGCCTCAACGACGCACGCACTGTCGTCGAGACGTATGAGTTCGCACTCATCCGCTGGCGTGTGCTTGCGTCACTACGGAGGCTCTACCTCCTCACAGGACGACACGACGAGGCAACGGCCGTGGGGGACGCCGGGCTGGCACTGGTCAACGATCTCGCCGCCCAATTCGATGACATCGAGGTTCGTCAGGAGTTCCTCGCAAACGCGTATTCGGAGATGGGTGGGCAGCAACCGTCCGTGCCGCCCGACCACTCAGTGGGAGCGAATGTCGCCGGCCTGACTGCTCGCGAACTGGAGGTGCTGCGTCACCTCGCCGAGGGCCACAGCGACCGCGAGATCGCCGCTACCCTGTCGCTGAGCCATCGCACGGTCGGGAATCATGTCTCCAACATCCTCGCCAAGCTGGACGTTCCCTCCCGCACCGCCGCCGCTACACTCGCGATCCGCGACGGGATCGTGCGTCTGTAGGTAGTTTCCCCTGGATCTCATCTGGCCGTTGACGATCGCGAATTGAGTGGTCGTCCCGATGTGCCGCTCGCCCTGAATCTGCATGATGGAGTCATCGATCAACTGCAGAAAGATGAGGAGAAACACGATGGCGACAGTTGTAGAACAATCCGTCGCACTCGACAGCGAGATGATCGAGCAATTGCGTGGAACCTTGCGGGGACGGCTGCTCCTGCCCGAAGACGAGGGCTATGGCGCGGCACGCGCCATCTGGAACGGGATGATCGACAAGCGCCCGGCGTTGATCGTCCAGCCTTCTGGCATCGCCGATGTCATCACCGCCGTCAACTTCGCCCGTGACCATGACCTGCTACTGGCAATCAAGAGCGGTGGCCACAATGTAGCCGGCAACGCGCTGTGCGACGATGGATTGGTGCTCGATATGTCGAGCATGCGCGGCGTCCGCGTCGATCCGCAGGCGCGCACCGCCTACGTGG
>Ga0136611_10002594_pt1 | contig 12584 bp, 11 predicted proteins | sample AntDrymUQ2232306_2_FD_106645 | JGI IMG/M metagenome (GOLD analysis project Ga0136611, IMG submission 106645) | Polar desert sand microbial communities from Dry Valleys, Antarctica - metaG UQ223 (23.06) | ecosystem: Environmental > Terrestrial > Soil > Desert | place: Antarctica: Dry Valley... | reverse complement strand
GTCACCAGTGTCTAGCTACAGCCTTCGGCTGCTTGCAATAAGGCGACCAGGGGGCCGCTGGCGATGCAGTGTTGCTGCAAAATAAAGGCCAAAATGACCGATTTCCAACTGCGGAATATGGGAGTTGTGGCTGGGGCGCCCGCCTCCCGCAAGCATGAGCGTGGAGCGAGTGATAGAATGTCTGATTGCGGATGTGCGAGGACCCGGCGTGGAGAGGTCCCCGGGAATTTCCGAGAGGTTCATAGCGAGCGAGCGCTACAGTCAGGCGAGACACGGCCCTGACCCTCCTCCCCATGTTGGGAGATGACTGGCTTGCGTCATTGTTTGATGTAGTGCCTCACCTTTTGCAGCAGCAGCACCCGAGCCACCGGCTTTTGGAGGTAGTCCACGCAACCGACCTGCAACGCGCGCTTGTGATCCTCGCTCATCACGTGGGACGCGGTGAGCGCAATGACCGGGATATCGGTGGTGTCGGGATTACTCTTAAGGTTCTCCGTCGTCTGGTAGCCGTCCATGAGCGGCATGTGCAGGTCCATCAGGATGAGGTTCGGCTTCTCGGCGTATGCCACCTGTAGAGCCTCCACGCCATTCGCAGCTGTGAGGATCTCAAAGTCGCCCTCGAGCTCGATTGTATCGCGCAGGAGTTCCCGCCCGGTCGCGTTGTCGTCGACGACAAGTATCTTTCCCTCGGTCACCCGGTCCTCCTCGCAAAGTGCTTGCTCCTTCGTCGGCCTCATTATAGACCGAAGGCGGAGCTAAGTCAGGCGGAGGAGAATCTGGAACATGTGTCGGTACAGCTTCAAACCCTCCCGGGTAAGCACTAGTGGGTTCTCGATGCCCGTCGGTTCCACGTGACGGAACATCTGCACCTCCGTCAGGTGCCGATCGCGGGATAGCGTGGCGGCTCGGTAGAACGCCCGCGATTCAGTGTGCGGAATAATGGCGTCATCCACATCGTGCAATAGGAACAGCTCCGTGCGCAACCCGTCGATCTCGGCGCTTGGCGAAATCGCCTGAAGTGTGCGCTTCGTCGTGGCCGGCAACGCCGCGAGCAGCGCCGGCACCCGAGCGGGATCACGGTTTATGAGCAACTCGGCAACGCTTCTCCCCTCCGCGCTGAGGCCTGGCGGGATCTGTATCACCTTGCCCGCGAAGAGCGGCGCGAGCCGTGGCCGGTCGGCTTCCGGAAGCATGGGGAGGATCATGTCACGGAACGTTTTGATCGGCACATCATCCGGCGACCACGCGACGCGCTGCCCGGACACGTCAATGCTCCGCACGGTGATGGCCGCAACGACCGAGCTTGCGTCGTAGTAGCTGCCGAACAGCTCGATCAGCCGCACATCGTTTGCGATGCGCGGATCCGCGGCCCCCAGCGCAACGAGCGAGCCGCCCGCGCTCACGCCCATGATGCCGACTCGGTCAGGGTCAACGTACTCTTGCGCGGAGAGGTACTTGAACGCCGCGATGACGCCCTCCTTTTCCTCGGGCACGACGCGGAACCGAGACAGCTCCGGTGAAACGGGGACCATCACGACCACGCCCGCGCGGGCCAGCGCCTTGGAGAGCCGCACCACGTTCGGGTTGCGCGTTTCTGGCCCGATGCCGATGTAGAAGACAAAGGCGCCGTGCCGTCCATCGCCGGCTGGCCGGTACACGTCCGCGGTGGTGGTGCCGTCAGCAACTGTATAGGACACCGCGAGCCGCGCAGGCGCCCGCGTTACGAGGCGCAAGGGGTACACCGGCGCGTCGGGAAAGATCTCGACGAGCAGCGCGCCGCTTTTGAGTGCGACCCTGCCAGGGTGGGTTACCAGGGCTACAGCCAGGAGCACCAGGAACGCGAGCGCCGTGATGCGCAAGCCCTTCGCGACGCGGTGGCGCACTCGCTTCATTTCCACTCCCTTTTTCCTGTGTAGTCATGACTTGTCGCGCGTGTAGCATGTGCGCAACTATCCGAAGGTTATCATAATGCCCCGATTCGGGCCGTGCCTTGTGCTCGCGCTGCCGGAGGCAAACATTCGCAGCCGGGACGCGCTTAAGGCATACTGTGATTACAGGATCCGTCGCGGCAGAGAGCGACGCGCTTCCAGTATGTGGAGCGGGTGCGATGGCGGTGGCGCGATCTCCAGGAACCCCTGAGAGGGATCTCCGGTAATGACAGGGGAGAAACCGTGAGGAAAACGTACATCGGGTCGGTCCTTCTGGCTCTCGGCCTGCTCCTGCTTGGGGCACGGTATGGCGTGTCGGCCATGCAGAAGTCGGGCAAAAACGCTTTCCGAGAAACGGAGGAGAACCCCGTGAGAAACACACGAGCCGGGGCGGTCGTACTGGCTCTTGGTCTAATCTTGCTCGGGGCGTGGTATGTGCTGGGAACCGGGGCTGCGAACGTCGACAGCCGAGGACAGCGGGCTCGACTCGTGCCGACGCACCAGGCCGAACTGCAGCGTCCGACGCCCTTATCGACGTCGCTCCCGCCAACCTTGCCAGCGGCGACGGCCACGCAGGTAGCGCCGACGCCGACCGCGAGTAGGACTCAGCTCGCCGCTCCGGCGGCGAGCATACCCCGCCGGTCGAAGGTCGCCCGTGCCGACACGCCGACGGCAACGCCACGGCCAACGGACATGCCGCGCCCAACCAGCACACTGCGCCCAACCGGCACACCACGCCCAACGCGCACGCCGCAGCCGGTGAACACGCCGCGCCCGGTGAACACGCCGCGCCCGGTGAACACGCCGCGCCCGGTGAACACGCCGCAGCCGGTGAACACACCTGTTCCCGGGATCGGAGCCGCGCTGGGGAGCGCCACAGATCCTCTTCGTTTCGTTATAGACACGCCGGCAATCCAGGTGGACGCGCCGGTCGAGTACGTGGGTCTGACCGCAGATCGTGCGATGCAGGCGCCGGAAGGGTGGTGGAATGTCGGGTGGTACGAGTTGGGGCCGAAGCCAGGTGAGCAAGGGAACGCCGTGATCGCCGGACACCTGGACTCGGAGTCTGGTCCGGCAGTGTTCTGGCAGTTGAACAAGATTCGTATCGGCGATGAGGTCAGAGTGGTCGACGTGCAGGGCAGCACGATACGATTCCGCGTGCGTGAAATGCAGGTGTACTACAACGACGACGCGCCGCTCACGAAGATTTTCGGCAGCTCGGAGGGCGCACACCTCAACCTCATCACCTGCGACGGGTTCTTCGATCGAAACGCCGGCATCTACGACCGCCGTCTCGTCGTCTTCACTGACAGGGTCGGCTGAAGCACTCCCCGTCGCCAGACCAGGAAAACGAATAGCGCCACACCCAGCACGGTCGGCACGGCCATTCCCGAGACTGCGGCCACTGTGCTCCAGAATGCGAGCGCGATCAACGCGCTGTCAAACATAGCGACGCGGGGTAGAGTCCGCTCCCATGGGGCAAGCCGCAGGAGCAATGCAGTGGCCGCGAGGCTCGACAGCAACCAGCCCGCGTAGTTGCTCAGCGGCACTCCATAGTATGGGCCGCCCGTCGGCCATATCCAGAAGCTGAGATGGGCGGCGCCGGGATCGAGCACGCCATCGAATGCGACTAGCAGGAGCGACGCTGCTAGCCCCCAGCCGACCGCTCGACGGCGCGAAAAAGGTTGTGCACGGGGCTCGGTGGCCGCGACGGCGCCGAGGACCAGTGGCGCCCACGATAGCGGCAGAACCCACGGCACGAGCCCGCCAATGCGCGGTCCAAGCTTCGGCCCATACGAAAATTCGCCGTACGGAAAGCCCGTCACCACGCCCGTTAACTCCACGGTAAACCCCAGGAGTGAAAGGGTGACGAGGACAGGGATCGCCCGCCGAGCGCCAAACCGCTGAACGAACGCGAGGAGCGCCGGCAGCGCGATAGCCACCGTGGACACGAGGGAACCGGTCGTCGTGCCGGGCGTATCAGGGAAGCGTACAGCGAAGTAGGCGGCAATCGCGAACACAACGCACCAAAATAGCAGGCGAACCGGAATGAGCGAGCGCATGGTCTAGGCTACCCCATGCAGTGTCTATGGTGCGGGCTTACGGATGCGTTCGAAGTATCGCGAAGAGTGCGCTTCGAGCCGATGCCACGCCACAAGGCTGCCCGTGATCGTCGCCTGCTCGAGCCGCTCGTACTGTTCCAGTTGCAGGCGCTCCACCCGGCATCCGCTCTTGAGGACGTAGTGGAATCGCTCAATGAGCCATCGCACCCGATAATATCCATCACCATGTACCCATCCTCGAGGCTATCCACCGGCAGACTCGTGAGCAGTCGCCAGTGCAACCACTGCTCCCCCTCGGGCACCGCGTGCTCGATCACCTCCACGACACCCAGACTCAGCGGCTCGAGCGGGTAGCGTGCCAGAGGCTCTTGCTCGGGATGTTCAGCCTGCCATCGCTCCCTCACCACCTGTCTCACCCAGGTGCCGGGCTCTAGCGTTACCCGCACCGCCCGCACCAGCAGTCTGGCCGTGCGCGCCCCTCGCCCATCCGCAGCGCGCACCTGCATGGTGGTGCAGCCGTTCACGGGAGCATTCTCCAGCGCTGTACTCAGACGCCCGGCCTCACCCTCGATCACCCGGTTGTGTGTCCCTCGGAGGACGAAGTCGTGCCGCTTGTGCATCAGCACGGACAACAACTCATAGATGTCGGCTTCCCGATCCGCTATGACTATCTTGCGCACTTCCCCCGGCAGCAATCGTGCGCTGGTATGCACCGAGCGGAGCCACCGTGCGCTCTCTTTCTCCTCGATTGCCGCCTGAGGGCGCGACCCTTTCCCCTTGGCTTGCTCCGGCCGGGTCCACATTTGCTGGTTGAGCAGCCCCACCGGTACCCCCTCCTTGGTTGTCGCCAGCGTGGTATGCAGGAAGAAACCCCGCTTGCCACCGCTGCATGTCGGCCCCAGACCCCGGTCCGCCGCCTTGCGAGAGTTGTACCCAATCTCGGTCGTGTCCTGGAGCAGGAGCACCACCGATTCCTCGGCGCAACGCCGTGCCGTGGCCTCCCCTATGCCGCCGGTGAGCGCCTCCACATCCACGTTCTCATTGTCCCAGAAGCGGTACGCCGCCTGGGTCGCACCCCATGTCCCGAATGCCTCGGCCACCGATGACTGCGGGTGCTCAGCCATCCCCACCACCATCTGCACGAGTCGCTTGCGCAGCCGCTTGTCCCCCAGCCGCGTATCTCATGGCGCCTCCTCGATCCGCTCTCGACTCCCTGCCATCACCCGCGTCCTATTACTCACCCCTCTTACCGCACTACCACCGCCTCTACTTGTGGGTAAAGATGAGTGTATACAACGTCTTACTCCCTGCACGTCGGCACGGTTCATCGGTGATGAAGGGGCAATCCGTCGCACGTCGCTCCGTGCCGTTGACGGGCAGTTGCGGTTGTGCTACCCTCAGGCACTCGCAGCAGGGTATTCCGGTGCAGTGACGCTGCGAGAGTCGCGCCTGGCGGCGGACTGTGGGTTCTCAACGCGGAGGATAGTAACCTGATGGACTCCTGGGCAAATCGGAGAATCACGCCTGCGGTGGGGAATGACCTGCGCGACGGGACGGGCGACTGCCAGACCGTCACGCGCCGCCGCCGCGACAACACCCTCGATCCGTTCGATAGCGACAAGGTTCCTTCGTGGAAGACCAACGGGACTTGCCCGTAGCGCCCGAAGGTCCCACTGAGACCAGGCTCCTCGAAGTGAGCCGGGTATCGCGGACGTACGTTTCCCAGGCGGAGACGGTGCACGCCGCCCGCGAGGTCTCGTTTGCCCCGCAGGCCGGCGAGTTCGTCTGCATCTACGGCCCCAGTGGCTCGGGCAAGACAACTCTGCTTAACCTCATTGCCGGTCTGGACATCCCTGATAGCGGCAGCATCCACGTGGACGGCATCGACGTCGGCGCCCTGGACGAGGGCGGGCGGGCGCGGCTGCGCCTGGAGACGATCGGCGTGGTGTTTCAGGACCATCAACTGATCGATGAGTTCACGGCGTGGGAGAACGTGGCGCTTCCCCTCGAAGTGCGCGGCCTTCCCGGCAAGCAGGCGAGGGCGGCTGCCGTGGCCGAGCTGGAGCGGGTCGGGCTGGGCGGTCTGGGAGACCGGCTGCCCAGCCAGTTATCCAGCGGCCAGCGGCAACGCGTCGGTATCGCGCGGGCACTTGTTGGGCAGCGCCGGGTGCTGCTGGCCGACGAGCCGACGGGTGCGCTCGACTCGACGAACGGCCGCGCCCTGTTCGCCCTGATCCGCGCGCTCTGCGACCAGGGCACGTTGGCCGTGGTGTGCACGCACGATCCCCTGGCTCACGAGTACGCCGACGCCGTGTATGAGCTGGTCGACGGACGCCTGACCACCCGCGAGATGCTGAGGGCGTGAAGTCCGCGCTCGCCAGACTGCACCTGCCCGGTCGCGGGCGGCGCGGATCCGTGCAAGACCAGAGGCGCGCCGCATCCGAACCGCGGCCACCGTCGCTCGGCTTGCTGCTCACGCTTGGGCGTAGGTTCATGCGCAGCCGGTCGCTCGCTGCGTCCACCTGGCTCATGGCGGCGGTCACCGCAACGGTCGTCGCGTTGTACGTCGTGATGAGCGCGTTCGACTTGTCGGGTGACCAGCTTGTGGAGCGCGACATGGGGCGCTACGAGTTTTTGTCGCATCTGAGCAACGTGCAGACACTGACGCCCCGGAACGCCTCACAGGTCCGGGAGATCGAGGCGGCCGCGCTCGCCGGGGGCGCAACGAGGCCGATGGTGACGCTGACCTCGCCATCGGTGGAGCCAGCACAGGTGGACCCGCCAACCACGCAGTACACCGAGGCCGATTGGTCCCGCGACCCGTTCTCCCGCCGGTACAGCCTGCTCGGCGGGCGCTGGCCTGTGCGGCCGGGTGAGGTCGTGGTGACGCGCACCACGGAGGGATCGCTGGCGTCGCCCGGTGAGCGGCTTGCCGTGCTGGCCGGCCACGAAGAGTTCGCGGTCGTCGGTGGTGCGGACGACCGCTTCAGCGACTCACACGCGATCCTGGCGGCGCCGGGCACCTTCGCCGGCATCGGAGAGGCGGCAATGCGCAGTTTCCCGGGAGTCTCGGCGGTCGCGACGCTCTACTGGGAGGGGGACCAGCGCCGCGAGGTGACGAGCGCGCTGAGCGCCAGCCTCGCCCGTACGCTGAGACGGCCACGGAAGGAGGTGGCGGAGGTCGTCCGGGAGTCTACCCTGGATCGTGTGCAGGCGCGAAGCGAGGGTGGGCGGTCCTGGATCAGCCGGATACCGAGCAGCTACGCGGTGCCATCGCTGCTGCTGCCGATGCTTGCATCGCTGGCGATCTTTGGCCTCGGCGGGCGGCGGCTCCGGCGAAGCGGCCACCTCCTCGTGGCGCTGGGCGTGCGACCGGGCAGGGCCGCCGTCGCGCTCGGGTTGGCGGTGACGGGCTGGCTCCTTATCTCGCTTGTGGGTGGCGTCGTGGTGGGCGGCGTGATCGGGCAAATCGGCAGGCTCGTCATCACGCGGTACCACCTGTGGGCACAGGAGCTCTCGCCCTTCCCAAGCTTGATTGATCCGGTCGCGCGTCTGGGCGCGTCCGCACTTGTCGCCTGTGTCATTGGCGCCGGGTCACTCCGATTCGTGCTTGCTGGTGGGCGGCGCGGCCGGGCGCCGGAAGCGAATGGAGCGCGACACTCCGAGTTCGTATATCGGCGTCACGCGACCAACATCCGGCATGGGATCGCGGTGCTCGCCGCGTGTGTCGCTATTGTGCAGGTGTTTCGGCTGGACAGATATGAGGAAGCTATGGTGCTCGCCGGAACCGTGGCGGTCGCCGTTCTGCTCCTGGTGCCTGAGGTCGTGGACCGTGCGCTCCGCGTATTCCCACGCACCGGCCCGTGCCTGCGGCTAGCCCGACAGCACCTGGTCCACGACCGCGCCCGTGCATCGATCGCCGTCGCCGTGCTGGCCGCCGTCCTCGGTCTGCCGCTGGGCTATCTCACCATGCTCGACACGATGATCCGGACCGTCGAGAGCAACCTCACGCCGAAGGTAGCCCCCGGCCAGGTTCTCGTGAGCGCACCGGATGGATCGTTTCAGCCGCCGCCATCAGCGGTGCTCGCGGTTGTGAGCGACCAGCTCGGGTCGGCGCAGCCACCCGTGCAGGTGCGATACCTGGGTGGGCAGGACGCACACATCGAGGCCAGGCAGAGGGATCTCGTGCTCAGGCCGATTGACATCGCCGCGGTTCTGGCGCTTGATACGGTGGGTAACGTCGGTCGTTTGCTTGGACGCCCGCTCACGCCGGAGGGTCGGGCGATCCTTGTTGATGGTGGCCTCCTGGTCTGGGATGGTCGAGAGGGTGGTGAACGGTTCCTGGTCAATGCCTCGGAAGCGCGTCCGCGCGGGGTGCGGATCGTGGCAGTCACCGCGCGCGTCCACCCGGCGTGGCGGCGCAGCTTGAATGGTGTCGTGCTCACCGCCACCGCGAAGCGGCTCGGGCTGCCCGTCAAGGACGGCGGGGTCGTGTTCACCGGCGTCTCGGACAGCGATGCGCGGGCGGCGCGGCGGTCGGTGCTGGATGCCGGCCTGGATCCGTATCAGGTAACCCTCTACGAAAAACCAGAGCTCTTCGTGCCCGAGGTAACTTTCGCTGCGGCCGTCGGCATGCTGCTCGTCGTGCTGCTGTGCAGCGTTGCGGTGTCGCGCGCTCAGGTGCAGATGCTGCGGCGGTACCTGGGCACGCTGGTCGCGATCGGGCTCACGCCGGCGTGGGCGCGGCAGGTGGTGCTCATCCAGAGCGCGTTCTTCGTTGTCGTGAGCACGGTGGTTGCCCTGGTATTGGCGATCCCGCCGGTCATCATCACGGCCTGGATGATGCCGGACTTCGTGCTCAGCATTCCCTGGGGAGTGATCGGGGTGGTGGTCGCCGCGTTCTACGTTGCCGTGCTGCTCGCCGCCATGCTGTCCTGTCGCAGGATTCGCGCATCGGATCGTGCCTCGCTGTGATGGGACAGCCGCTCCCTCGCCGCGCTAAGCTCTCAGGCACGGGGCACGGCGGCAGGCATGGAGACCTGCATGCTACAGCACTTGCGCTACCACCTAATACTAATTCCGGCTGAATAGTGACGTATCTGTCATTCCGAGCCTGTGAGGAATGGGTGATCGGGGTTACGGATCCCTCACTCCGTTCAGGATGACATGCAACATCGTTCAAGCGGATTGCGTATAACACCTACTACGAGGGAGCGATGCTTGTATAATGCGGGTCGTCGCCCACCAATTTCGGTGAAACTTCTCGCGACGTGGACGAACGGGCCAGTGCAATCTTAGGTGCATCGGAGTATGCGTTGTGGCAATTGGACACGTGGACACAGGGGGCGAGGAGCGCCCCGATCTCCCTGGCGTTAGCGCGGAGGGGACTATTGATATAGCGGCCATAGATTCCATTCGGGAGGCCCTGCAGGCGAACGCCACCGCTTTAGTCCGGCGCTTGCCGGACGTGTTGGTGCGCATCTGGGTGCTCGGGCCCGAGAACGTCTTGCAACTCGCCGCAAGCTCCGGCGAAGACCGATGGCTTCGCGAGGAGGCCGACGTGCCGTTTATGGGCTACCCGCTCATTATCGGGAGCCGCGTGCTCGGGGTTATCGCCGCTTTCTCGCCGGCGCCTTTGAACGATGAGACCACGGCGCTGCTTTCGAGTGTTGCAGATAAAGTTGCGGTTGCCCTCGATCGGCACGGCATCGGGCGGGAGATCTACCTTCAGGACCGGGCCATTGCCGCCAGCGCGAACGGCATCGTCATAAGCGACCCGAACCAGCCAGACAACCCGATCATTTATGCAAGCTCTGGCTTCGAGCGCATGACGGGCTATTCGTTGACCGAGATCATTGGGCAGAATTGCCGGTTTCTGCAAAAAGACGACCAGGACCAGGAGGGTTTGTGCGAGCTTCGAGCGGCCATCGCCGAGGCTCGGGGCTGTCGCGTGATCCTGCGCAACTATCGTAAGGATGGAGCGCTGTTCTACAACGAGTTGACCCTCTCGCCGGTCACCGATGAGGCAGGAGATCTGATCAACTTCATCGGCATTCAAAGCGACATAACCGCCCGAGGGCTCGTCGAGCAGGAGCGCGACGAGCTGCTCCAGCGGGTAGAGAGTGCGCTGGCGATCCGCAACCAGTTCATTGCCACCGCGTCGCACGAGTTGCGGACGCCGCTGACTGCGATCAAGGCGCACGCCCAGTTGATTGAGCGGAGGCTCCGGCGTGATGGCAACCTCGAACTGGCGGCACAGCTTCAGGTGATTGATCGCCAGGCGACGCACCTGGGAGCACTTATCTCAGATCTGCTGGACGTGTCCCACATGGAGCCCGGTCGTTCGGACTTCGGGATGGATGATCTCGATCTCGGACCACTCCTCGATCAGGTTGTTGAGGAAACACGCGCCGCCCAACCCGAGTTTGTTATCGAGTGGGAGCGGGAGAACGGCAGCTTTCCCGTACGCGCGGACGAGGTGCGCATCCGGCAGGTTGTCACGAACCTCGTGTCGAATGCCATCAAGTACTCGCGGTACGAGGCGCGCGTGCGGATGACCATTTGGCGGGAAGGCGACCGGGCGGTGTTTAGTGTCCGCGACTGGGGCATCGGCATACCCGTGGACCAGCAGGACAGCATCTTCAGCCTGTACTTCCGCGCCAGCAACGCGACCGAGAGCGGCCTCAGCGGGCTGGGTATGGGACTGCACATCTCCCACAATATCATCGAAGCCCACGGGGGCAGTCTGTGGTTTGATTCCGAGGACAGCACCGGGAGCACGTTTTACTGTTCGCTGCCTATCGTGTCATCTCAGGGGGCAACCGGGTAGGCATTGGGGACAGGCACAGAAACCCGCACCCTACGGGTTGGCCGACCGATCTCGATTGGCTCAGACCGGGCCGGGCTCGTTCTCATCGGGTTGTTTGGCCTCGCTGGTCTCGACGGAGGGAGTGTCGGTGGGGACGCCGTTCGGTTCCTCATCCTTGTGGTCGACCGTGTTCGTCGGCACGCGGCGTGGGGGGGGCGAATCATCGAAACTGGAGTTGAGATCGCGAGAGATATCCGTCGTCATTGAGCGGAACTCGCGCATTGCTTTGCCGACGGCGCGGCCAGCTTCGGGGAACTTCTGTGGACCCAGCACGATGAGTGCGAGGGCCAGGATTACGACCATTTCAAGCGGCCCAATGCCGAACATACTCCATACCTCCTACTTCCCGAAGTATAACACGTTCGTGCGCGTTGAACCGTCCGCCCATTGGCGAGGGCGTTTCTCACCGGCAGGTTCTGAGGATCAATCCTCAGCCCTCAGAGCAAAGTATCCGGCGAGATACGGCTTGTGCCGCAGGTCCTCCAGGTCACGCCTCACCACCGTCTCTGGTGCGATGCCGGCAGCCCGACAGGCGGCGCCGAGCGCGAACCAGAGATGGTGAACGCGTGCGTCGTGGTTCTCATGGTCGAGCGCGCGCCGGGATGCCGCACCTGGGTCCTCGTGCTCAACATACCCTGCGAGCAGGGCGGTGCTCGCAGCAGCCGCGTCCGCTTCGCCCCCGATGACCTGATGTAGCGCGGTCCAGTACAACACCTGGTACGCTTCCAGCAATGCGTCCTCCGTGGGGCCGACGTGGCTGTGCGTGCCGTCAAGGACGCCGAGAAGCTCGTCCCACTCGTCGCGCAGCCGTGCCAGCGGATCGGGGCCGACGCCGTGGAGCAGGCGAGATGTACTCGATTCCGCGATGATCGGCTGGTCCCGCAGCCAGGCGTAGGCGCCAAGGAGTTGCGCCAGTAGCCCCGCACCGTACACATCGTAAGGATCGAACACCGGCGGCGCGATCTCGCGGAGGCCGTCATCCGTCACGCGGCGGTAGTAGCAGCTCGCGTGACCGGTGTGACACGCACCGGGCTGCGTTTGATGCACGAGGATCAGCAGCGAACTGAGTTTGCAGTTCGGGCGCACCTCGGCCACGAGCATTAACCGGCCTGACTGTTCACCCTTCAGCCACAGCGCCTGGCGGCTTCGGCTCCAGAGGTGGACCAGTCCCGTCGAGAGGGTGCGCTCCAGGGTCGGGCGGGTCATGTGCGCGAGGATCAACACTTCCAGCGAGGTGGCATCCTGAAGCGCGACGGGAAGGAGCCCGGCATAATCGTAGTGCAGCGCTGCTGCCAGGTTCGTCTCTGCGCTCATGCCAACGCGCCCGGCGGTCGCACGGGTACGCCGTTCGCCCGCATGTGCTCTTTCGCCTGCCTGATGGTGTAACGACCGTAGTGGAACATCGAGGCCGCGAGCACGGCGTCCACGTTTGCCTCGCGCACGACATCCACGAAATGTTCAGGCTTCGATGCTCCCCCGGAAGCGATCACCGGAATAGTGACCGCTTCCGTCACTTGGCGCAGCAGAGCGGTGTCGTATCCCTCGCCCGTGCCGTCCCGATCCATGCTGGTCAGCAGGATCTCCCCCGCGCCGCGCTCCTGCACCTCGTGCGCCCACGCGACCGCGCGCCGCCTCGTCGCCGTTCTGCCGCCGTGGGTGTATACCCACCAGTCGCCTTCCTCGTGCTTTGCGTCGATCGCGACGACGATGCACTGACTTCCGAAG
>Ga0136611_10002593_pt1 | contig 12587 bp, 9 predicted proteins | sample AntDrymUQ2232306_2_FD_106645 | JGI IMG/M metagenome (GOLD analysis project Ga0136611, IMG submission 106645) | Polar desert sand microbial communities from Dry Valleys, Antarctica - metaG UQ223 (23.06) | ecosystem: Environmental > Terrestrial > Soil > Desert | place: Antarctica: Dry Valley... | reverse complement strand
GTGCTCGTCCAGATGGTCGATCCGGCTCTCGACCTCGGCCTCCGGGCGCCCCTCGTGGTTCGCGAGATGGATCGCGAGCATCGTCTGCGCGAACTCGAGCCGCTGGCGGGCGCGCCGGCGCGCGGCGGCCACGAGCCCGCGGCCGGGCGCGAGCAGCCAGGCGAGGACGAAGCAAACGCCGGTCATGGTGGCCATCGAGCCTGCGATCGAGGCATCGAGCGCGTACGCGAGCCAGTAGCCCGCGATCGCGCTCGCGGCGCCGATCCCGGCCGCGAGGCCGAGCAGGCGTGGCAGGCTGTCCGTGAGGAGATACGCGGTCGCGGGCGGTGCGATCATCAGCGCGACGACAAGGATCGAGCCGACCGCGTCGAACGCGCCGACGGCGGTGAGCGAGACGAGGCTCATCAGCCCGTACTGGACGAGCGCGGGCGTGAAGCCGAGCGCGACTGCGAGCGCCGGGTCGAACGTCGAGAGCTTCAGCTCCTTCCAGAAGACGGCGATCGCGGCGATGTTGAGCGCGAGGATCACGCCCATCACGACGAGCGACACCGGTCCGAAGTCCCAGCCCCAGAAGACAAGCCGGTCGAACGGAGCGAACGCGAGCTCGCCGAGCAGCACCGCGTCGATGTCGAGGTGGACGCCGTCCGCGTAGCGCGAGATCAGGATCACGCCGATCGAGAAGAGCGCGGGAAAGACGAGGCCGATCGCGGCGTCCTCGCGCACGAGACCGGTTCGCTCGAGCACCGAGACGAGGACGACGGTGAGCATCCCGACGAGCGCCGCGCCGAGGAGCAGGAACGGCGAGGTCACGTCGCCGGTGACGAAGAAGCCGAGCACGATCCCGAGCAGGATCGAGTGGCTGATCGCGTCGCTGACGAGCGCGAGCCGGCGGAGGACGAGGAACGTGCCGGGCAGAGCGCAGGCGACCGCGACGACGACCGCGAGGATCTGGATCTCGATCTGCCCCGTGGTCACGCGGGCTCGACCTCCTCCGCGCGTACGCGGCCCCGCTCGGTGAGCGCCCACTCCTCGCCGACCCGGCGCACGAGTCCCTGCTGCTCGAGCTCGTGCAGGCTCCGCTCGGCGCCTCCGGACATCACCGCGAGCACGGCCGCGGAGTGCGCGTGCGCGCTCTCGGGGTGCTGCTGCTCGAGCGCCGCCAGATCCTGGAGCACCGAGGCCAGCCGAAGCCGGCCACGGTCCCGACGGCCGCGGGCCTCGCGCCAGAGGAGGCCGCGGCGAGGGGCGAAGAGGAGAGAGATGAGCACGATCGCGCTCGCGCAGAGGACGATCGTCGGTCCGGTCGGCAGCTTCTCGGCCTCCGCGGAGAGCACCGCGCCGATCACGCCCGCGGCGGCGCCGAACGCGCCCGCGAGGAGCGCGACGAGCCCGAGCCGGTCGGTCCACTGGCGGGCCGCAGCCGCCGGGGCGATCACCATCGCCGCCATCAGGACGACGCCGACCGTCTGGAGCCCGATCACGATCGCGATCACGAGCAGTGAGGTGAGGAGCACGTCGAGCGCACGGATCGGGAACCCGAGGCTCTGGCCGAAGTCGGGGTCGAACGAGAGGAGCTTCAGCTCCTTCCAGACGAGCAGCATCAGCGCCAGTGCGACCGCGCCCAGCACCGCCTGCGTAATCAGGTCACGGCGGAGGAGCGCGGCGGCCTGGCCGAAGAGGAAGCGGTCGAGTCCCGCCTGCGTCGCGTCGGGGCGGCGCTGGATGAAGGTCAGGAGTACGAGCCCGAAGCCGAAGAAGACGGAGAGGACGATCCCGAGCGCGCTGTCGTACTTGATCCGCGTCGTCCGCGTCACGCCCAGCACGACGAGCGTCCCGAGGAAGCCGGCGAGCGCAGCACCGACGACGAGGACGAGCGGCGCCTTGCTCCCGGTCAGGAGGAAGGCGAGCGCGACTCCGGGCAATGCCGCGTGGGAGATCGCGTCCCCGAGGAGGCTCTGGCCACGGAGGACGGCGAAGGTTCCGAGCGCCCCGCTCGTGATCCCGAGCGCGGCCGAGCCGAGCGCGACCGTGCGCAGCGTGTAGTCGGAGAAGAGCGCAACGGCGAGGAGGTGCGAGAGACCGGGGTCAGGCACCGTTTTGCCCGAAGAACGCAGCGCGGCCGCCGTAGGTCTTGCGCAGGTTCTCCTCGGTGAAGACGTCGGCCACCGGCCCGCTCGCGATTCGCCGCACGTTGAGGAGCGTGACCTGGTCGAAATACTCGGGCACGGTCTGGAGGTCGTGATGAACCGCGATCACTGTCTTGCCCTGCTCGCGGAGAGCGCGCAGAAGCTCGACGATCGCCTTCTCGGTCGTCGCGTCGACGCCCTGGAACGGCTCGTCCATGAAGTAGACCTCGGCGTGCTGGACGAGCGCGCGCGCCAGGAAGACGCGCTGCTGCTGGCCGCCCGAGAGCTGGCTGATCTGCCGGCCTGCGTAGTCGCTCATCCCGACCTGCTCGAGCGCCTCTCGCGCAGCCTCGCGGTCGACGCGACCGGGGCGTCGCACCCAGCCGATCCGGCCGTAGCGGCCCATCAGGACCACGTCGAGAACGCTCGTCGGGAAGTCCCAGTCGACGCTCCCTCGCTGGGGCACGTAGGCCACCAGCCGGCGTTGCTCGCCGTAGGGCTTCCCGTGGACGAGCGCGCGGCCGGCAGCCGGCTTGACGAGGCCGAGGACGGAGCGGATGAGCGTCGTCTTGCCCGCGCCGTTCGGCCCCACGATCGCCATGAGGACGCCCTTCGGCACCTCGAGGTCGACGTCCCAGAGCACGGGCTTCTCTCCGTAGGCGACGGTCATGTCGGTCACCTCGACTGCCACGGTCTTCTCCGCCACGCTCATCCGAGCAACCCGGCAACGATCGTGTCGATGTTGTGCCTGACCATCCCGATGTAGGTGCCGTCAGGCGTGCCCGGGCTGCCCATGGCGTCCGAGTAGAGAGAGCCACCGATCTGCACGTCCCAGCCCCGGCTCCGGACAGCCTCGCGCACGGCCTCGATCGTGCGGGGGGAGACGGACGACTCGACGAAGATCGCCGGAATCCGGCGCTCGGCGATGAAACGCGAGAGCGATTGGACGTCGCCGGCGCCGGCTTCCGCAGCGGTCGAGATCCCCTGAAGGCCGCGCACCTGGAAGCCGTAGGCCTGGCCGAAGTAGTTGAAGGCGTCGTGGGCGGTGACGATCACGCGGCGATCTTCTGGAATCCGCCGGGCCTGCTCGCCGACGTAGCGGTCGAGCTCCTCGAGTTCCGCGAGGTAGACGGTCGCATTGCGGCGATAGAGCTCTGCGCTCGTCGGATCCAGCGCGACGAGCCGGTCGCGGACCTGCTCGACGGCGTGCGTCCAGAGCTCGACGTCGAACCAGACGTGGGGGTCGTATTGCCCCTTGAACTGCGCCGGGGTGAGGAGCCGCTCGCGTGGGATCCCGTCCGTCACGGCCTGCGTGGCGCGCTGGTCGGCGATCCGCTCCAGCACGTCGGCCATCTTCGCCTCGAGGTGGAGGCCGCCGAAGAAGATCACGTCGGCGCGCTCGAGCCGGCGGAGATCGCCTTCGCTGGCCTTGTAGAGATGGGGGTCGACCCCGGGACCCATCAGCCCCTCGACCTCGACGCGCTCGCCGCCGACCCGCTCGACCGCATCCGTGATCATCCCGATCGTCGCCACGACGCGAATGGTTTCCCCTTCGAGCGCGCGCTGTTCTCTGACCTGGACGGGGCCGCAGCCAACGAGGAGCACGACGGGGATCAACAGAAATTTAGGCACGTCTAAATCCTATCCGAATGTTTAGGCACGCCTAAATCTAACCCGCCCGACACGAATCTCCTCACGACATATCCTTCGGGCATGGGACTGCCCGAGCCGACTCCGTCGATGAAGCCGGCGCGCTCGCTCGGCGCCCGCCAGGTGCGGGCGCTCGCGCATCCGCTGCGGATGCGGATGCTCGATTCGCTCCGAGACGGGCCGGCGACCGCCTCGATGCTCGCGCGCGACCTCGGCGAGTCGAGCGGCGCCACGAGCTATCACCTGCGTGCGCTCGAGGCCGCCGAGCTTGTCGTCGAAGACCTCGACCGGCGCAAGGGCCGGGAGCGCTGGTGGACGCGGAATCCCGCGCGCTCGGGCCTGATCTCGAGCGTCCCGGCCGACGATGCCGAGTACGGGGCAGCGTTGGCCCAGCTGGAGAGCGTGATCCTCGCGCGCGACGAGGACGCGATCGATCGCTACTTGCCGAATCGGGAGCGCTTCTCCGCTGAGTGGCAGGAGACCTCGTTCATCGGCGGCTGGATGGCCTACGCCACGCAGGAGGAGGTCGAAGAGCTTTCGGGGCTCGTCGTCGGATGGCTTAATGCTCGCCGCCGGCCGGGTGACGAGCGCCCCGACGACGCGGTGTTGATGTACGTCACCTACCGGGCCCTCCCGCAGCAGCCCCCGGGTCCGAGCACGACCTAGGCCGCCGGGAGCACGACCTCGAAGAGGGCTCCGTGGGGACTCACGGGCCGGTAGACCAGCTCGCCCCGATGGGCGCGCGCGTACGAGCGGGCGATCGCCAGCCCAGCCCCGTCCCAAGCCCGTCCGACCCGGCGCGCGCGAAGCGCTCGAAGAGCTGCGGCACGAACTCGGGCGCGACCCCCGGCCCCGAGTCCTCGACCACGATGCTGAGTCCCGCTGCCGCCGCGCCCGCGCGGACGACGACCGGTGGACTGCCGTAGCGAAACGCGTTCACGAGCAGATTCGAGACGATCCGCTCGAGCGCGGCTGCGTCGACGGTCGCCTCGAGCCCGGGGTCGGCGTCCACGCGGACGTCCGACTCGTTCGCGGGAACGGCGCCTGCCACGATCTCGCGCAGCCGGTTGCCGACGAAGAGCCGTTCGGGCTGGATCGGGACGGCATCCGCTTCCAGGCGCGAGAGGTCGAGCAGCTGGCCGACGAGTACTCGGAGCCGGTCGATCTGCTCGTAGAGCTGGGTCTCCATCTCCGCCCGCTGGCCCGGCGCGAGCTCGTGTCCCCGCCGCCGGATCGTCTCCGCGAATCCGTAGATCGTCGTCACGGGCGTCCGGAGCTCGTGCGCAGCGAGGGCGATGAACTGCGTCTTCAGCTCGTCCGCGCGCTCGAGGGCCTCGCGAGCCTCTCGCTCCTGCGCGAAGAGCCGGGCGCGATCGAGGGCGACGCCCGTGAGGGAGGCGACCGACGCCAGGAGCTTGTGCTCTTCGTCCCCGAAGTACGGCGTGAACGCCGTCGTCTGGACGACGAGGCGTCCGGCCGCGAAGTCGACGGTCGTCGTATCCGAGTCCTCCGTCGGGACGGCGTTGTGCGAGGCGATCACGTTCCCGTCCGCGTCGTAGATCGCCGCGCGGCGGGCCCCGACCATCCGAGCCAGCGGGGGCAGCACCTGGCCGGCGACCTCCCGGGGCGTGGTCGCGGTCATCAGACCGGTAATCGCCAGCTGGAGTTGGGCCTGCTCCGGCCGGCGCCAGAGGAGGCGGAGGAACCACGGCTGTGCGAGCCCGAGCAGGAAGCTCAGGGCGCTGAACGTGGAGAGGATGCCGACGCCGAGCGCGAGCCACGAGTCGCTGTCCGGCCCCGCCGCGGCCATGAAGAGCGCGACGGTGATCAGGATCGCCGCCAGTGCGAGCGTCCGCATCCGGCGCCGGGCGACGCTCGGCTGGCCCCTCCCCGCGCGCCAGAGCCGCACCGCGACGGTCACGAGCAGGATCGTCCAGTGGAGCAGGAAGAGGGCGAGATAGAGGCCGAACCACCAGGGCCGCGCCTCCCCTTCGCCCGGGTAGTACGGAAGGACGAACGTGAAGACGAGCAGCACCGCGGTCATCACGGCGAGGAAGCGCTCCAGTCGGGCCGTAGGAGGTTGGAAAGCCGTGGTGAAGCGATAGAGGAGATACGGGAAGAGGACGAGCACCGCGATGTCGATGCGCTGTGCGACGTGCTCGATCAGCCGATCCGGGTCCTCGGGGATCAGGGCGCCTACCACGACGACGAAGGCGAGCGCGACGAAGGCGAGCCCAGCCCAGAGCCCCGCTTTGTTGCTCGGGTTCGAGCGCCACTGGCGGACGGCCACGACAGCCGCGAGCGCGAAGAGCAGCAGGTTGGCGATTCCGACGATCTCGACTGCCTGACGCAAGCGACCCCCCGTCTCTGTGGCAGGGGCATCCTAGGGACGCGGAGCGAGCACGGCAAACGCTGCGTTTCGCGCCACGAGCAGGGGATACGTCGTGAGATGCAACCGAGCTCTTAGGGCAGCGTCAGCGGCACGAAGCTGAATTCGGGCCGGGCCCCGAGCTGACGTACGTCGCTGCTCGCCGGGTCGAGCTCGTTCGGGGAGAACGTCGGCTGGATCGTCACCTCGACCCGGAACGGAACCGTGGCGGGGATCAGGAGCTCCGGCGGACCGAGCACCTTGCACTGGTGCAGGACGCCGCTTCTCGTCTGGAGGACGCGGCCGAGCGCGGGTTGGTTTTTCGCGCCGACGACCACGGTCCCGACCTTGACGGTCACGTTGCCCGGCTTGTCCGGCCCGCACGAGGCCACGCGCGAGAGGACGATCTTCGCGTAGCCACTGGGATTCGCGGTCGTCGCGAACTGGTTGTACGAGGCCTCGGCTGCCATCCAGCCGTCCCCCGTCAACCCGGTGAAGGACGAGACCAGCCGAACCGGTCCCTCGGTGCGGTAGAGCTGGAGCACGCCGCGCGGCTCTCCGATCCTCTCGCCGACGACGGCCGCGTCGTTCTCGGCCACGACCCAGCGCACCTGCGGATCCGGGAAGAGCGTCCCGTCGGCCCGCCCGAGGTCCGTGTTGATGAACGGCCCTGGACCCGGTGCACTGCCGTCAGTGGCCCAGACCTTCTTCAGCGACCGGTTCCAGAACTCGAGCAGGTGCACGCCGTTGGCGTCGTCGATTCCGGCTCCGAGGAAGAGGGTCGGCTCGCCCCCGTTCGCCTCGTCGACCCAGTTGACCGGCTTGGGGAGGTTCCCGTAGAGCTGGTCTGCCTGGGCCTCGAACCCGCGCGCCGCGTAGACCTCGGCGGTCAGGTTCCAGCCGATCACGAGCGCGCCGACGCCCGCGGCGAGGATTGCCGCGTGGCGCGGCCGAACGAGCGCCTGCGCGACGAGCAGGACGAGGCAGACGACGAGGACGACGACGAGCGCCTGTTCGATCCGAGCTCCGTCCCAGGCCCAGTTCCGGTTCGGGAGCGAGGCGATCGAGAGCCCGGGCGCGTCGTAGTACGGGTAGCGGTCGAGCTCGAGCGGCGTCGTCACGAGGACGTAGAGGCCGACGATCCCCGCCAGCGCGAGCGGCACGATCCGCAGCCTCGGGCGGGCGAGCGCCAGCGCCGTTGCCGCGAAGAAGAGCGGCGCCAGGTAGATCAGGTTCCGCTCGACGGTGACCGTCCCGAAGCTCGTCGAGAGGTAGGACGCCTTCACGGCCGTGTAGAGGCCGAACGTGAAGAACGCCGCGAGGGACGTCGCCACGAAGGCACGCACGCGGAGATCGGGATCGCGGACGCGCCCGAGCACGGCCGCCAGGCCGGCGACGAACGGGAGCACGCCCACTCCGATCACGAACGAGCCGAGCGCCCGGAGGCCGTAATCGAACATGCGCTGCTTGAAGAAGCCGGTGGCCGTGTACCAGGAGGTCGACTGGTGGCCGAGGAAGGCGCTCGCGGCGACGATCGCGCCGATCGCGAGCACGACGACACCGAGGTAGTCCGCCCGCGTCCAGCTCTTGCGGCGCCGGCGGAAGCGCGCGTGCTCCCAACCCGCGAAGGCGAGCGCGAGCGCGAACACGGGCAGAAGGATCGCGAGCTGCCCGCGGACGAAGGGCGCGATCACGCAGCCGGCCGCGGCCAGTGCGAGCGTCCGGCTGCCCGGGCGGATCAGGCTGCGCGCGATCAGCCAGAGCACGAGCGTCGCGTACGGGTACGCCAAGGGCTCCTCGACGAGGAAAGGCGCATACGAGAGAGCGGGCACCGCGGTCGCGGCGATGGCGGCGCCGAGCGCCCACGGCTTCGTCACGATCGTCCGCGCCAGCGCGTAGGCGGGGAAGACGGTCGAGGTCATCACCAGGACGCCGATGAACTTCGCGACCTCGTAGGCGCTCGCCGTGTCGTCGATCCACCAGGCGGGGGCGACGATGTAGGCGTACAGCGTCTGGAACCCGTACGGCTCGCCGCGCCGCGCGGCCTGGCCCGTCTCGGCGATGGAGCGTGAGATCTGCGCGAACTCGAGCTCGTCGTTGAAGATCGTCGGCGTGCTCCGCTGGCTCGCCTGCCAGGCGTAGAGGCAGCAGAGAACGACGTAGGCGAGGACGAGCGGCAGCGCTTCGAGGGCGCGGTCGAGCGGCCGCCGGTCTGCGGCGTCGGCAGAGGCCGCGGTGCTCACTCGACGCTCGCCCGAGCGAGGCTCGCAGGTGCGACGACGGTGTCGCGCCGGACGAACCGGCACGGAACCCCGGCTCCCGTGCAGGCGTCGAGCACCGGCTGGAGCCGCTCGACCGGAGCGTCCGGGATCGTCACGAGCACCTCGTCGAGGTCGGGCACGAAACGCGCCGCGTCGTCGAGGCTCCCGATCACGATCACACCCTGGATCCGGCGCCGGCGAAGCAGGAGGTTGTCGTCCAGGAACCCGATCACGCGCTCGCCTGCAGTCTCCTGGAGCTCGCGGGCCAGGCTGCGGCCGGAACGCCCGGCGCCGACGATCAGGACGCGCTTGCCGGCGCGGTCGCGGAGCTCGGGGAGCGCGCGGAGCGCCAGTCTCGACGCGGCCACGAGCACGAAGCAGAGAAGCGCGTCGACGACGAAGATCTGCCACGGAAACTCCTTCAAGGGCCGCGTCGCCACGAGCAGGCCGAGCGCGATCGCGGCCGAGAGGAAGGTCGCGGCAGCCAGCGAGGAGAGATCCCGGGCGCCCGCGAAGCGCCAGATCCGCCGATAGACGACGAATGCGACGTAGGCGACGTAGCGCGTTCCGAGCAGGATCGGCAGGGCCGCGAGGTAGATCTGGCGCTGGTAGCCGGTGCCGAGCCCGTCCACGAGCAGGAGGTAGGCGACCGTGAACGAGACGAGGATCGCGGCGAAGTCCGCGAGCACCTCAACGAGCCGGCGTGGCTGCACGAGCGCGCGGATCGGAAGCCCCGTCTCCGCCTCGCCCCGGCGGCCGCGCTCCTCGAGGTCGGCGAGCACGCTCGCGAACTGGACGAGGAGGACGAAGGTGAGGAGGACGCCGAAGATCGTCACCCGCGGCTCGTCGAGGATGTTGTAGGCGACACCGGTCGCGCCCACCGCGGTCGCGACCGCGGCGAGGAGCGCGACGGCTCGCCGCTCCGAGAGGCCGTGGTAGACGAGCCGGTGCGAGCTGTGGTCGCGGCCGCCCTGGGTCACGGGCCGGCGCTCGAGCAGCCGGACGATCGTCACGAGCGTGGTGTCGAGGATCGGCACGGCGAGGACGAGGAGCGGCAGCAGGATCGTCGTCACCGTCGTCCCCGCGACCTTCCAGCTCGACGAGAGCGCGAGCGCGGCGAGGGTGAACCCGAGCACCTGGCTGCCCGAGTCGCCCATGAAGACCGCCGCGGCGCGGCCGGGCCGGAGGTTGAACGGGAGGAAGCCGACGCAGGCGAGGCCCAGCGAGAGAGCGAGCACGAGCGCGACCCGGTTCGGATGCTCGGTGACTGCGTCGAGCGCGTAGTAGGCGCAGGCGATCGCGGCGAGCGTCGCGGCGAGCCCGTCCATGTTGTCGAGCAGGTTGAACGCGTTGGTGATCCCGACGAGCCAGACGAGCGCGAGCGCGACGGCGAGCACGTCGTTCGAGACGAGCTCGACGGAGAGCCCGCTCGCGAGCACGATCGCCGCGGCGCCGAACTGGGCCCCGAGCTTGGCGATCGGTCTGAGCGTCCAGAGGTCGTCCGCGAGCCCGGCCGCAAAGAGGAGCGTCGCGCCGGCGAGCACGCCGAGGATCTCCGAGCTCGCGTCCACGGCACCCACAGCGACCGCGAGCAGGATCCCCGCTGCGAAGCCGAAGAAGATCCCGACGCCGCCGAAGCTCGGCGTCGCGCGCTCGTGCCAGCGCTCGCCCGTCGGGACCGCGACGAGTCGCTCGCCCAGGGCCCGCCCGCCTAGAGCAGAGTGGAGGAGCGTCCAGAGGACGATTGTCGCGACGGGGAAGGCCGCGATCGTGACGGCCGCGCTCACGAGCGGAAAGGGTACGGAAGCCCGGTTAGGGCTTTGTGTGGGGACACCTACCTAGACTAAAGGGCACGCGTGTCGACCTACCTCGACCTCTATCGCTATCGCGAGCTCTTCGGCAGCCTCTTCCGACGCGACCTGCGCGCGAAGTACAAGGGCTCGGCGCTCGGCCTCCTCTGGTCGCTCGCTCACCCTGTGATGCTGATGCTCGTCTACCTGCTCGTGTTCTCGGTGATGCTGAAGATCCAGGCGGCCGACTACGAGCACTACTGGCTCTTCCTGCTCGCCGGCCTCCCCGTCTGGGTGTTCTTCGCCACCTCGCTCCAGGCGGCCTCGCGGAGCCTGCTCGAGAACGCGAACCTGATCCGGAAGGTGCGCTTCCCGCGCCAACTCGTTCCGCTCTCGATCGTTGCGACTCAGCTCGTCAGCTTCGTCGTGATGCTCGCGATCGTGATCGTGCTCAGCCTCGTCTACGTCCCCGAGGCCAGAGACACCGTCTGGCTCTCGATTCCCCTGGGGGCGCTCGCCGTCTGCCTCGTCTCGGGCGTCTCGCTCGCCGTCGCCTCGTTGAACGCGATCTATCGCGACGTCGAGCACTTGGTCTCGGCGCTGCTCCTGCCCTGGTTCTTCCTCACGCCCGTCCTCTACTCGCTGGACAACATCCCGGGCGTGAGCGACCATCCGCGGCTCGTCGACGCCGTCCACTACGCGAACTTCGTCACGCCTGCGGTGGAGGCGGTGCGCGACCCGATCTTCTTCGGCGAACTCCCGGCTGCGGGGGACGCGATCTACCTCGCGGTCTCGGCGGTGGTCGCGCTCGCGCTCGGCTCGTGGGTCTTCAGCCGCGTCGACGATCGCGTGGCAGTCGAAGTCTGATTCGCCCGTCGTAGAGCCAGGGCTCGGTGCCCGGGACGTGGGCAGGGAGGCCGAGATGCTCGCCGGGCTCGCGACCCACGAGAAGCGAGGGGAGGAGGAGGGGGCTCTCGAAGCCGGGGTTGCGGCCCCCGCCGGGCGCCCACGGCCGGAGCGCCCTGTCCCTGCTCTCCAGGGAGCCGCCGACCGCGACGAAGCCCTCCGCGTGCGCGTCGAGGATCCGGCGCGACCAGTCGGGCAGCGGGATCGCCCCGGGAACGAGATGCGCCACGGCGACCGCGTCTGCCTCGACGAGCGGCTCCTCCTGCGCGGCGAGCGCGGCGGTCGTCTCCGTGCCGGCGGAACCGTGGACGACCACCGCCAGCCGTCGCTCGTCGATCAGCGGCCGCACCTCGACCGGCAACTCGAGCGGCGTCGAGCCGATCTCCGCGAACCAGAACCGGGACTCCTCCACGAGGTCGAACGCGAGCAGGTACGGGCCCGGCGGCTGCGGCACGTCCAGCGTGACTTCGAGCTCGATCGTCGCACCTGGGGCGACGGGATCCGGGAACGGCGTTCGCACCCCGTCCCAGTCGATTGCGTTCCTGAGGTCGTCGAGCCAGTGGTAGGAGAGCTGGACGCCCGCCTCCGGGCGGGAGCGCCACGTCGCCGAGCCCGCGTTCGCGAGCCGGATCCTCGCAGTCACGCTCGTCCCGGCGCGAAGCTCCGGGAGCGCGTAGGCGAGCCAGCGGACCGCGAGCGGTCCCGCCGGGACGGGATGCTCGCCGACAGCCTCCATGCGATGAGTAGCCTACTTTCCATGGCCGAGCCACTCCTGGTCCGCGCGGCGCGGCTCGAGCCCGTCGAGCGCACGCCCGTGTGGTTCATGCGCCAGGCGGGGCGCTCGCTGCCGGAGTACCGCGCGATTCGCAAGACCCACACGCTCTTCGAGGTCTGCCAGGAGCCGGAGCTGTGCGCCGAGGTGACGCTGCAGCCGGTGCTCCGGCACGACGTCGACGCTGCGGTGATGTTCGCGGACATCATGCTCCCGCTCCTCGGGATGGGGGTCGACGTCGAGCTCGTCGAGAACGTCGGCCCCGTGATCGCGAACCCCATCCGCACGATGGCCGACGTCGAGCGGCTGACCACGCCCGACCCGGAGGAGTCCGTTCCGTTCATCCTCGACGCCGTCCGGATCGTGCGCCGCGAGCTCCGCCCCGACCAGGCGGTGATCGGCTTCTGCGGCGGCCCGTTCACGGTCGCGGGCTACCTGATCGAGGGCAAGCCGAGCCGCGAGTTCCTCCAGGTCAAACGGATGATGTATGCGCATTCCGACGTCTGGCACGCGCTGATGGAGAAGCTGACCGTCGCGTTCTCCTCGTACATCCAGGCCAAGGTGCGCGCAGGCTCGGACGTGATTCAGCTCTTCGATTCCTGGGTCGGCGCGCTCTCGCCGCAGGACTACGCCGAGTTCGTGCAGCCGTACTCGGCGCGGATCCTCGCCGCTGTCGAGTGCCCCACGATCCACTTCGGCACCGGCACGGCGACG
>Ga0136611_10002592_pt1 | contig 12589 bp, 7 predicted proteins | sample AntDrymUQ2232306_2_FD_106645 | JGI IMG/M metagenome (GOLD analysis project Ga0136611, IMG submission 106645) | Polar desert sand microbial communities from Dry Valleys, Antarctica - metaG UQ223 (23.06) | ecosystem: Environmental > Terrestrial > Soil > Desert | place: Antarctica: Dry Valley... | reverse complement strand
GTGGCATGGAAGCGGCCGGCCAAATCTGCCCCTGGAACGTCCGCCTGGGCGAGCTCGGCGGCAGTATGGCGACTGCCCGCATGAATTTACTGGACCACATGAACGCCGAGGCCGGCGAACTCTATAGTAGTCTGGCCCGCTCTGATACAGAGGTCGAACTGCAATACGAGTCAAAGCTGCCGGCCTCCGGTTATGCCACTGCCCTGCTGCGGGCTCTGGAACATAACTTCGCGCTCGATGTGGCCCGCGGCTTCACGGGAGCTGGACCGCACCGCGAAGACATAACCGTACTTATCCGCGGCCACAGTGCCCAGTCGAGCGCATCGCGCGGAGAAGCCCGTACGGCCGTGCTAATGCTCAAGGTTATGGAACTACGCCTGATCGAACAGGCGCGGGGCATTAAGCCCGTCCTGCTGCTCGACGACGTCTTCAGCGAGCTTGATGGTGCCCGGAGGCAGTCGCTGACGAACTATTTACAGGATTACCAGACATTCATCACGACAACTGATGCCGATGTCGTGGTCGAGCATTTTATGGACCGCTGCCTGGTGATACCGATGATACGATCAATCCCGGGCTTACCAGCCTAAAATGATTTTCCGGCCGGAAATTCATTACGCAGTTCTAACTCCGTATATTCCATGGCATAATCTGAAATATTAATATTTTTGGATGCCAGGTATGCAAGCGCTGCTTTGCGTTGAGTACGAATTTGATCGAGATAGGCGGCTGTCTGCTGTGGAGTTGCCGGCTTGGCATTATTGCCAGGAGCAAAGAACTTCATCGTAATGATTATCTTTTTTACCGAACTGTCGTCACCGGGTATGGAATAACTGATCAGATAATCGGCGGTTTCATGAGGCAACACAGCAGCTATTGGGTCGGAGTGTTCTTCTTCGTCGTCACTTGAGAACCCGGCTGCATCGTCGTACTGTTTTTTCTCCGCCTCGGTCAAATTCTTGTAACTAACTGTCTTCACGATAAACGGCAGATCTGTCGTCAGGACATCACCGTTCTCGGCGGTTATATTTTTGAGACTAATAACGTAGTTTCCAGTCAGTGGGGTCTGGTGAAAAGTTATGCTCAGTTTATTTCCTGTTACTTTGGTTGTGGTTTTACTCTCAAAAGTATATGACAGCACATCGCCTGTATTTGCATCGAGCCTTTGTGTCATGGTTGGCTGGTCGAGTTCTTTGCTGAAATATATATCGATCGTACTGAGGGAGGATGGAAACCTCTTGTTGTTTGGTGTGGCTCCGGTGATATGGAACTGTAGCGAGGTGTATACGAAGAATCCTAAGATAATCGCCGCTACCGCCAAAATAATCAGAGCAATACTTTTGATAGGAACTGGTCGAGATTGTGGTTTCATAGCTGTATTCCTTATGGGAGCTTAAGATAATTTTGATGGAGTGACACGCCTAAGCTTATTTTAGCCTCGCCGGCCGTGAATATTTGTTGATTAGCTAGAGGGCAATTCTCGCGCCTACATCCCGGTCTGGAGTCACCGAGGGCGGCATCTATGTGTAGGTGTGGTATCACGCAGCCTTCACGGAGTGTACCGACAATGCCAATTTCCTGGCCGGCGGTGACAGTTTGGCCTTCAGTTACCTTGGTCTGGGCGATGGACAGATGTAAATACGATAATGTTACGCCTTGGGCCTCACTATAAATTGATATTAGCCTGCCCGGGCATTTATCTTCACTGACACTGATGACCTCACCGTCGAACAAACTGACGACGGGTGTGCCAACTGGGGCATTAATGTCATATGCCGCGTAAGGATGTCCTCCTCGACACATAGCCGGACCTTTGGTTATACAACCCCCGTTTTGGTCAGCCATGATAGCTTTGGTTGTCGTTAATGGGAATCCGGTAAAGCCGGCACCTACAGCACCACAACTTGTCGTCCCGCCCGTCACAGGTCCGCCAGTAGCTCCGTTACCATACAGTTCTAATACTTTTTGGCCGAGTGCTGCCCTGGAAGCCTCCTGAGCACTAGCATTGGTCGGTACTTCGAACTTATGCAGGAATATATCTGAGGCTTGCCGCAGAGTCGTGCTGGCTTGAATTGGAAGAAATACGCTATTGTTATAGCCTTTGGTCAGCTCCTGATCATAGAGGTAGTCCAACTGAAACACAAGATCAGTCAGGACTTTTCCGTTATCGCGGGCAAATGTCTCTATTTGCGACCGACGACGACCGCCGTCTCTAGTGTCTGTCCACTGGGCGATACCAAATCCGGGGCGCAGGGTGTTGCCATTCGGTGCACCCTCTTCGGCAGTCGGGTCGACGCCTGATTCTGCCTGTAGATTGCCAACAATCGCTGCTGATTGGTGTGGCTGTAGTCCCCTTTGTACGAAATAAGCATAGGCATTCTTGATATTGTCAGTACCAACCAGATTGACGCTGCCGCCCCCACCGCAAGCAACCGTCCTCTCGGTATTAAAGTAATTAACTCCCGAATCCAGCACCTGCTTTTGCACTGGACTCAGTGCATTTGCCTGTGTAGGACTCAAAAGTATCGAAAACACAACAGCTAAGCTGAGAATAGATCTATAAAATTTATGGCACTGAAATATGTACATGGTTGCACGAATCCTCAAATAATCTTACTCGGTTAATAGGTCTGATGGCTATATTGGAACACTGGACTTCACCCATCGCCGAACCATCAGGCAGTATTCCGGTTGCTTCCTGCATGAATGCCCGGTCAGCGTCACCGCCGGTTGCCCGGCGTCCGTCAATCTGGTTCAAGTCGACGGCCTGGCCGGAGTAGTGATCGGAACCGGACGAGTGGCAACCATTTGTCAGATATCCAATACCTATGGTATGGGTAGACGTAAAATCTAAGAGGGCTTGTAGTAGAACGGGGCTCAACATAGCAGATGTAGTTCCAGTTCCGCACCTAGCTTCAATTACCGATGGCTGACCACTTGCAGCTTCCTGCAAGGCTTGTTTGGCAAGCGGCTGGGTGAAGGATACTTTTGTACCCTCCAAGGCCAACAGCTGTGTAGCTAAACTCGCGGCGTCACCAGTTCCCGTTTGTGCAGCAGGCGCAGGTGTCCCGCCTCCAAACCCTATCTGCTTGCAGGCTTCTTCCGTTTCTTCGTAGCAGTCAAGTGTTATTGCAGTTACTACCTGTGCCATATAAAACCGGTAATGAGTTAGTTCGACATTTGATCTGTCCTTGCACTTGGCGGGAATTTTGTTGGGATCTCCCGATTCGCCGTATATTAGATCTTCCGCACGGGAAATCTCCATAAAGAAACAAGCGTTACCATATTCGGCATTCATGCGTTCCAGGCGATCGAGTTTGTCCGGGTCCGGCTCATCATCCGCCTGCATATATGCTTGATTGGCGTACGGATTTTCGTAGTCTTCATTCGCCTGCTCTCCCAGGGTATAGCCGTAGAGCGGGAAACCATAATCATAGGTAAATGGTGCTGCGACTGTCTGGGCGTAAACTCTCGACAGGCCGCTGAACTGCATCAATACACTACTGAGAGTAGCTGGCAGTCTCGTCAACATTGCGACAGCATGGCTGGGCGACTGAGGAAATTGTGCCAGAGTAGTTGCTGCGACGGATTGACCGTTATATATATTGGCGTATTTGTCGTAGACGCTGGACTTATCGAATAATTCCTTCTGCTCCAGTCGAGCAGACTTTTTGACGGCTTGGGCTTCCGCCTCGGTTAGCTCCGTGCCGCCGTTAGCAATCATCTGATTGTTGGCAGCCAGTCGCGCCCCGCTATTCATGTAGCCACCTCTCTTTGAACCTTGCGCTAAAGTATCTACCGCTCCACCGGTAAAGTAATCTATAGCCATTTGCATTAATTCTTCAGACGATGTACCAAATGGCTTTAAGGCTAAGTCTACTAAAAACCCCAACAAATCAGAAGCCTGCTGGATTACAGGAAGACTGGCGGCAGAGGCGATCGCATCACAAACTGCCCCTACGGGTACCTTATCGGCTATCCGGAAGAATAATGGAGCTTCCACTGCGCCAGGCTTACTGTCTACCAGGTAATCTTTGCCAGTAGGCCTCTCTCCTGCCTCCGACTGTACTCCAGGGTCATCATCCCATGAAGTTTGAGTTTCCTCGTCGTATAGTTGATCAACGACTGCGCCCAACTCTTCAGCATCCAAATCTTGATTACTCTGTGCCTGCGAACCTACCGATATCATTTCCATCCCCATGCGCATAGATGTCTGCTGGTTAGCGAGATTTTGGACATCAATTGATTCGCCAAACGATTTCGCTGCACAAGTAGCGATGATTGCTAAAGCCGGACCTTTCGCGGTATTGGCAAACACCTTTAGCCTATCCAAGATTCCTGACAGCTTTGATTTGGTAGGAGATTCGGGTGCGTTTGGGTCGATACTGCCGGTTTCAGCCTGTCTAGCTCTCTCCTCTTGCCGCTCTCTCACGTAGTCTGCTGTTCTCTGATCGGCCTTTTTCTTGACGTTGTTCAGGACATGAAAATTAACTCCGGCCCGTTTGATGAGCAGCCGCGACCCGAGAAATGATGAAATCTTGTTGTGTCCGAGCGTACCGACTGCTGTCCTGGTCACGGATCTCCTCGATCCAAATTTATTGTCGCGGAGGTCGACGAATTTACGACTACCTTTTGATTCATTAGGATTGCCATTAGCATCTGTACCGGGTAGGCTGTCGGCACGCGGTATGCCGTCCCTACCCATGTCGTCCAAGAATTTACCGGCTTTGTTCTCGTCGAGAATCTCGTATCCAATAAGCCGGCCTGTACCCTGGGAATAAACTGACTTTAGGCCTTTTTGATTCATTCGCTTTTCCCACTTATCAGCGCTAAGGTTCCGGACAACTCCTAATCGGCCTTTGGCTGCTTTGCCGGCCAGGGCGTAAATCATAAATTTCGAACCTACTGCATCACTAAAGCTGTTTTGTGGCCCGAAGTGTCCAGCTAGCAATTGCCCGGCGTGTATCGCCTGGAACGGCCCCGAAGCCACCGTAAAGAACATAAAAGCTGCCGCTGCGACAAAAGTTGACAGTCCACCGCCGGCAGCGGCTTTCTTGCGGTCAATGCCGCCAATTCTGCGAATAGCCCGGGATGCGAAAGATCCGGAATCGTTCTGTTGGTCAGAAGTACTCTGGCTGCTTTTGGCTCCAGCTCCATCAGATGCTCCCGCGGAAGCCCGGGAGCCGTCGTGCCGGCCGACATCACTGGGACTGCGGAATCCGTTCGAATTTTCGCGGTCAGCCAAATCATTTCTGGAGCCAGCCCGGCCAGCCTGCTCCATCTTAGATTCGGCTTTTTCACCAACACCAGTGACCTTATTCGGGTCACCAGTCGAAGCGCGCTTTTTTTGATCGTCGTATACTGCCACAGTCTCAAAACCTTTATGCTTAACTCACACTATACACCAGGATATAGTCGGTTGGATAGGTCGAAATTCTCCGCTGTCGGTGCAATTGAACCGTCCTGGCTGGCCGCTATCTGCTGGACTTGTTGTGGATTGGTCGTGATAAGTCCAGTTTCAGTTGGGCTGGCTACTACCTGGATGTGGACATGGTTCTGTCCGGCGAAGAACAACCCCTGCCCTACCGGGAACTGGCTGAGGCGCTTCTTTTCTTCGGCCGTCAGCTTGAAGACATCTGACAGCACGTCCACGGCACTGGGAGATTGTTTAAGTAGGAACTGCATCGAAGCATTCGCAACGATAGCCCGACCCATCCGCGAACCCATAAAGTCTTCGACATCCTGCGTAATCGTCGTAATACCGAGATTGTACTTTCGGGCGCGCTTCGCCAAAGAGAACAAGAAGTTAGCTGAATCTTCATATTTCATCAGCTGCCAAGCCTCGTCAACGATCAACAACCGGCGCTTCTGGTCAGTCTTCGTCTTGTTCCAAATGTAATTCAGGACGATGTACATCGCGACCGGGCGCAGCTCATCTTCGAGGTCGCGGATGTTGAACACGACAAGCGGGTTATTGATGTTGATGTTCGATTGCTGGCTGAATATACCGGCAAATGTACCACTGGTGTATTTACGAAGTCTTTGGGCTAGCTGCGGCCCAGTATTCCCCATATGCAGCAATGTCTCGTAGAGATCGATGATAGTCGGCGGCAAGCCGCCGTGCGTTAACGGGTCGTTAGTAATACCAGCTTTGGCGTATGTCTCGATCAGTGCGGCGTCGAGGTCTGATTCTTCGACAGGGTTCAAGGCAGGCGTTAGCATACTGTTGCCGCCCTGCATCTGGGCCTGGGCGCCGCCCATCATCAGCCGAAGTAGCCCGTGTAGAGTTATCAGGTTGGAACGTAGCGCGTCATCGGCTTCGTCAACTTCTACCACTTGTGGCAAATCGAACGGATTGATCCGCGTCGCCGAGCCCAGGCTCAATCTGACGTAAGCCCCGCCGACGGCATCACACATCCGTTCGTATTCGTTTTCCGGGTCGATAATGAATATCTCTGTACCGAACATAAGGCTTCGTAGTGCTTCCAGCTTCACGGTGAACGATTTACCGGCACCAGACTTAGCGAAGACGACGGAGTTGCCATTCTCCAAGGAGAAACGGTCGAAGATAACTAAGCCGGAGTTGTGCATATTGATGCCGTACAAAATACCATTGTCCTGACTCAGATCAGCTGATGTAAATGGGAAACTCGTAGATAATGCCCCGGTGCTGATGTTGCGTCGTATCTGCAACTGGTCAGTAAACTGCGGCACGGTACTGTTAAGTCCCTGCTCCTGCTGTGACGTCGCGGCCTTGCTGTATACCAATTGCTGGCCAAGCAACGATTCGACCTTATGCGAAACAAATTCCAGTTCTTCGATTGAAGATCCGTAAACCGTGAAATACAGCCCGAACCGGAAGAAGCGCTCTTCGCCGACTTGCAGCCGGTCACGCATTTCTTCGGCATCCTGGATAGCAGCTTGTTTCTGCGGGTCGCGGACGCGACCCTTTTCGCCGTCAATCTGGATACCAGCTTCCAGCTGCGTTACTTTCTTACGGAGATTTTCGAGCACAATCTGGCTCTCGACCGGATAAACGTACATTGACATATCCATAACTTCGTCAAGGTTCACCATGCTGCTGAGCCAACCGGTAAACAGCTGCCGTGGGTATCCATAGACGTAGAATGTGCGGGCATAGCGCGTCCCAAGGCTAAAGTAAGCCGCTTCGAACTCGATCGAACTTGGCGCGATAAAGTCGCGCAGTGCCGTAATACCCTTCTGGAAGGCCTGGCTAACTTCACGTTGCTCGCGGCTGCGCTGCGCCTGGGCGACTGCGACCGGGTCGATTTTAGAATTTTTCTTACCGCCGAGTAGTCCCATTACTGTAGTTCCCTTTGCAGATGAGGCTGGGCTGCCCTGCCCTCGCCTTTGGTGATAATATCGACGTCCAGGTCGTCATAGTTCTTTAGTTGTTGCCGAGTCGCCGTGTCCGGATTGTACGTATCGTAGTAGAGCTCAATCAATTCCTGGGTATCAAGTGGCAATCCCTGGACGCTGCACTGGCGTAGCCCGCTGAGGGCTGCCTGAACCCGGTTGCGCAGCTCGGCTTTAGCCTTCTCGAGGTCGTCTTCATTGATGACAACATGCGTTTCCTTGCTGTTGAACAACGCGCCGACTCCGCTGAAGAAGTTTTTGCTCTGGGCTAAGTGCTTGATATCGGCAGTATTTGGGAAATATGGAATCACAATGTAGAACTTCTTGTCCATGATGTTCGTCTGCTGGCTCAGGGCATCGATGTAGCCAATATAGTCGTCCATAAGTAGGGCTAGAAGCATGTTGTCGTGCTCGGTACGGATTTTATCGAGCTTTTCGATATACGGCTGCAAGTCTACTTTGGCTGACCGGATGAATATCTGAACCGGGAAATACAGCGAGTTCAGGAAATGCTGGTAGCTGTATTCGATAGCTTCCTGCTCCGACTGGCTCATTAGGTCAAAGTTGATACTCTTCAGCATAATAACCGACCGGAAACTACCGTCATTCATGATGACAATACCATCACGAATTTCAGCTATCTGAAGAGTGTTTTGGGTACTGTTAGGATTCGGTGCCTGCTGCTGAGAACCGGCACCAGGAGTGCCTATTACAGCGGCCTGGCGATTTCCGTTAGCCCCGGCCTGTCTACTACGTCCGTTTTGAGGTGCTTGAGGATTCATAAATTACTGTACTATTCCACCATAGCTCTTTATTTACGTTCAACAATCATCTAGTGTAGCGATATTATCACTTCGTCCGTCGGTTCAGGGTTTCGCGCCTGGGCCTCACGGGCAAGAGTTGCTACGTTCAAATCGTTGTTGTTTGCAAGTTCAAGTATAGCAGGGTTAGTAGGCCCTGTCACTCTGCTTTGGTCGGTAATTGCAGGCTGCGCTTGAGCTGCCGGAACCGCGATCGGTGCCGGCAGGCGAAGGTTCGAGTAGTCGGGCGGCGTAGTTGCCGCGGCAGCCGCCTGTTGGGCTGTAGGAGCCGGCGCTAAGGTAGCATAGCCGGGGTACGGCTGGTCTGCGGGGGCTTGGTACTGCTGCTGGGCGGGCTGAGCCTGAGGTACCGCAGACTGACTATATTGTTGCTGCAGCATAGCGCTTCCCTGTCCGTTATGTACTGGCGGTTGGATAGTGCGCATGTGCCACAGATTGCCGTTTACTGGTGCTTGCTGCAGGCCGTCCTGTTGTGGAGTCGCGGCTGCCTGCGGAAGCTGTTGCGGCTGAACCATTTGCTGCATAATCTGCTGCCGGTGCGCGTCTGCAGATTGCGTCATCATAGCGTCGAATTTCTGGGCGATGGGATTGTTCTGGACGTCGAATATATCAGCCGTCGTAGTTGTGTCATAACCCGGGACTTCCTGGGGAAAGTTAGAAGGATTGATCAGCCGGTCAGAACCACCATTGAGGCCAGGTTGCGCATAATACCCGAGGTCAACATTTTTGATCGCCCAGCCCCGGCTATCAATCGTATCAGCCAAGGCCTTCAAACGGCTCGTGACCTCAATAGGTGTGAGATTGTTTGTATATGCCCGTTTGAGGCTCTTTGGTACTGTTACGGTCACCAAATCACGTATACCGGTCTGGTTCCAAATCCGTTTGCGTGGTTTCAGGTAAAATCGTATTTTCGCCAGTGCCCAGACTTCAGTCGTCTGCTGCTTGCTCCATGGAAACGCAAAAAACGCCCCGAACGCGATAAAAGGCAGCAAAAATACCACCAAGAAGGCCGCGCCTTTAGTGACGAGTACAAAAGACAAATATAATCCAATAACCGCTATCGCCGCGTACAAACACTGCCGCAGCGTCAACGGCCCGATCAGCGTATCTTCTGCTTCAATATCTTGGAGTACTTTGTAGGATGCCATAACTTGTTACCTACAAGTATAGCTCATGTGTCTAATTTGGGGTACTAAGCTTTAGCCTTTTTGGGCTGCTTCGGTAGCTTCCCTTGCCTTCGTATACTCCATACGGATAGCGGCTATCTGAGCAGCAGTTTTCCTTACGTGGGTACCACTTCTATAATCGGCATCCTTATCGATAATGCCCACAGTGTCGTGTGCGAGCAGATCGAAGTAAGCAAATGCTAGTTCTGTACGTAATTTTTTCTTTATCTCCTCTTCACTCAAACTTCGGCTGATAGTTACTATTTCACCGTCACCTGCTGGCAGTGTAATAGTATCAGTGCCTGGCGTTGTGTCGTGCCGGGGCACGGCTCCTACTAGGTAATTAGTAATCGATCCGACTGAAGTAGTCGGGTATGCTACACCTGGCTCGTCCCTACGATAGGCTCCACTTACATAATCAAGCATTCCTTCTATCAGGTCTTCGGCAGGCTTAACACTTTCTCTGTTCTCGGCTTTTGCGGCTTTCCTAGTTTTAGCTCTAGTCTGCGGATTACTTTGAGCACTTGGGGCTATTATGCCTAATGACACAAGCTGGTCATGCTGCTCTTCCACTACCTTGCGGCCGCGCTCAGATGCCTCTCCTTGAAGATCTTCAAGTTCTGACGGTGACATATTGCGTAGGTCATTGGCTGTCAGCCTGTTCTCACGGATCACTTCCCCGTGTTCGATACGACCATGAAACTCTAGCAGGTCACTAGTCGTGACGTTCGCGTAAGGCACGCCGGGCTCGTCATCTCGGTATAGACCAGCAGCATACTTTTCGGTTTCGTCCCAGGATGTGTCTTTGCGCAGTTGGTTCTTAGTTTCAAGGTCTCGCTTTTCTTTTTCGGGGTCACGCGGCTTGCTTGCGGCACGGGTCTTTATTGGGATTATTGGGTTGTCTATATCATTCATGCGCTCGACTGGAGCACTGTCATAGGCTGGCGGTATTGTATCGCCCATCTCAAGGCCATTACATTCTGCCAAGTGGCGTGACAGGTAACGTTTTGTCTGTCCAGTATGCCGCGGATCGGGTATCTCGGTTCCATGGTTGTCTGATAGTAATAATGAATAGTACAGTTTAGCTAGAACAAGCGGAGGAACAACTTTTGGTACTTCTGATTCGGGGGCGTTACCTGAGCTTAGCTGAAGGTACAAGGCTTTCGCATCTACGCCCAGGTAGGCGGCAAAATGTTCGGGGTCAAGGTTAGCGGTGCCGCCGGACGATATGCTAGCTTCAATTTGGCTCTCGTCGCCACCATTGGCAAGCCACGTTTCGACTACCCTACCACGTAGGGCTTGTACATTCTGGGGTTCCAGTACTGCATCCCAGTCTTGATTTTCGACTTCAGGGCTGGCCGGACGGAACTTATCATTTTTACTATTGCCCTCAGGGTATCCAGCCTGCATAGCCAGCTGGTAGGCTGCCTGTTTGGTCTGGCGATAGCGGTCATGAACATACTTATCACGCTTAAGATTTGCCGGCAAGGCAGCGTTCGATACTTTTGCAAGCAAACCATAATTAGTTTGCTTAGCGTAGGTCATTTTATGTTCGACATGCTTAGTTATGGCCGCAGCGTTGCGGAAATTGCCTTTCGACATACTTTCGCCAATAGGCATCATCGATGGGTATGCTTCATTCAGTTCCCGGTTTCCGGTCTTGGGATTTTTGGCGAAGAGATGTACGGTTTTTTTTATGGTTATTGGAGGAACCTTGCTTGAAGAACGGGTGATGACTTCGACCTCTACTCCTTCGCCTGTTTGTGGATCGATCTTCTGTCTGCCGGTTAAGGCATCAATATCCGGTACTTTTTTGGGAGTCGCGGTAAGGAGAGTTTTATTTGAATGAGACAAGGCGCGGTTAACACCGCCGTGTGCAACTGCCATAAAGGCTCTATGAACCAGACTTGGTCCTGCTACGGCGGCGGCTCGCTGGCGACGCTCGGCATCGGGGTCTGGAACAGCCTCAACTGTGGGTGTTTGCTGCATATCAGGCTGTTGGTTTACGGCAGGATCAGGAAGCGGAAGTGTGTCTGGAGCCGCACTGGTATCAGGCTGGGGTAACCGGGAGAGACGTTCTGTTAATGACATGTCTTAACATTAGCACATTGTTTACAAAAAAGCAATAGTAATTGACGAGTAGTTTTTCCGGACTACTTAGGCGGTTCGGGCGGCCGCATCGACTCAACGGTTCGTTCGTCGCCTGGTCGGGGCACACCACCGCGGCTGTTTCGCGCGAATTGCACTAGGTCAGCTGGAGTGAGTGGATTAACGACTGAAGCCGGCGAAGCTGCTGGTGCTCGCGATGGTGCTGGCGCTCGCGATGGTGCTGGCGCTGGGCTCGGCGGAGCTTGTGCTGGCTGAGGAGGTTGGGGAATGGGCTGGCTTGGATTCCAGTTTTTGCCGACGGTAATAATAGGTGAAACCACCGGGGGCTCTGGTGTGGGAACTGGCCGTGGCGAAACAGCATCGCGCAGGCGATTGATAGCACCTTCGGCTATAGGCGCCTGGTTGTTTATGATGGTCTGGCGGTTCGGCGCACCGTACATAGCCGTTGTCTGACTCCAGCTTTCAAGCTGGGCGGCTCGCTGGCCAAGTTCGCCTGGTTTGGCGTCCGTCAAATTTGGATCTTCATTTAGGGCTTTGATCCGGCCGGTAGCGGCCGCGGCCATAGTCTGCACATGTACGCCGCGACCACGGGCAGCAGTCATGGCATCGGTGCTATCATAGGCGTCAAGTGCAATCTCGTTGGCGACATCACCGCCTCTATCTACTCCCCTACCGGCAAATGACTCGGTCAAGCCTTTGTTCAGCTTGCCATATGACGCGCCGCCGAATGCGAGCTGACCAGCTCCGGCAGCTGTGCCTTTCGCCTGACCTAGAAGCGTTCCAGCCAGGGCGCGGTCATTGCCAGAGGCACTGCGTATAGTATTAAATGCATCGTCGTAATCGAAATATTCCTCCCCTGTCTCCGTATCCTTTTTAGTATAACCGGTACCAGTTGCAAAACGCTGCAGAGCAATGGCGGCCTGGACGGCGCCCTTCGAGCCAGACGACTGCATTGCTAAAGCTGAACCAGCTAAGTCTTCAACCAGATTGTCATCTTCAATTTTTTCAACATTTTTCAGGTAGTCACGGATGCCGGCAGCACCCTTGCCATGTTGCGCGGCACGAAGCACGCGGTCGTCCTGAGATCCCAGTGCGAAATGCGGGTTTTTGCGGACG